>Ga0126378_10002787_pt1 | contig 13029 bp, 10 predicted proteins | sample PanSoiMetPlot_23_FD_92587 | JGI IMG/M metagenome (GOLD analysis project Ga0126378, IMG submission 92587) | Tropical forest soil microbial communities from Panama - MetaG Plot_23 | ecosystem: Environmental > Terrestrial > Soil > Tropical forest > Bulk soil | place: Panama | collected 2016-02-17
TCCCAGAGCCGATAAGAGGCTGCCCCGCAGCCAGTGGGGGAAGGCGCTGTCCGGCGAAATGTCGAGGGCCTTATCGATGGCGGATAGCGCCTCCGAATTTCTTCCCAGGGCGGCAAGCACAGAAGCTGCATTGCTCCAGGAATTGAAGGCGTCAGCGGTTTTGTTATCGCGCGGCCGCGCCGGCAGGACAACCGTTGCGCAGTTTACCGGGTAGCGGCTTCTCAGTTCCTCGGTTTGCTCGGTCCGGTTCACGAAGATCGCCGAAACTTCGTCCATATAAACCGGCTGCCACTGTTTGCTGTCGCACAATTCCTGGAGCTTGATCAGCTGAATGCCATCGTATCGGGCCAACGAAAGAACAATTGTATGGATGTTATAGCGGGCGGCCTCCTCCTCCCATTCGCGCGAGTCGGGCGAGCTCCGCAGCAGGCGGGCTTCTCGCCGTATTCGTTCCAGGCCAAACAAGGTATCCCGCCCGTCGATGTAATCCAGCCGCTGAGGCCCCAGTCTCCAGGCCAGGAAGCCGCCTTCGTTGTAGCTGTTGAAAATTTCCCCGGGAAGCTTCTCACGCTCGATGAAGTCGGCGGCGCTTTGCGGGAACCACCAGCTCAAGCCCGTGCCAAAGCTAGCTTCCTCCCCGCCTGACAGATAATGGCGGTTCGTGACTAGATCGTAGGTCCGCAGCGAAGCCAGCGTCACCAGTAGAGCGGCCACCACCGCAGCGATCCAGCGAAACGTGCGTGGTCGCACACGAGTAGCCCATTCCGCTATTGCCGGCCATATCACCGGCGTCGCCACCACGACCACCACGCATGCGAAAACAGCGCCCATGCGCGCATATCGCACCGCTACATAGCTCGCGGCGAGCAGCAGGATGGCCTCTCCCAGCTGCGTTCGGTTCAACGCGAATACTACGCCGGCAATTGCGATTGCCAGCAGCAAGTAGACCGTTCCCTCTGTCTGCCGAAATCGGATTGCATTGCCGAGTGCGGTCCAGTTCAGCGGGACCGTCCCCCACTCTGCAATCCACGCCTGCTGCAAAGCGTTGGCGTGCTCCTGCCGCAGAAGCGCCCGGTAGATGCCCCAACCCCATGGATTCGCCAGCGTGGCCAATACCGTGCACAGCAGGGGAAGTTGTGCCCGACGCAGCCTCGCGATTGCCGGCTGACGGGTCGCTTTGCTGAAAACGATTTCCAACAGCTCTGCGCCTGCATAAGCAAGCATCAAACCCAGTCCGGCAAGATACCCCAGATGAAGGTTGACCCAGAGAAACATCAGCACGGGCAACAGCCAAAGAGGAGCATGGCCAAGGCGACGATGCTCCCACAGTAGGGAGAGAAATGCGGCGAAAAGCACCACCGTGAACATGTCGGCGCGTGGTGTTGTCCGCAAGGCAACAACAGGCACGGCCAGAATTGCAACCGCCGCCGTAACCAGATTGCCTCGTCGCAGTAGCAACGCAATGGTGCCGAGACAGGCCAGCGCTCCAATCCAGGAAACCAGGGAGTAGCCGCCGAGCAGATATGCGAGGTAGAAGAGGATTCCTGCGCCAGCGGGATACACCCATGGCTCTCCGGCCGCCGTATAGGACAAAACATCGACAGAAGGGATCTTGTGATGCAGAACGATCCACCGGCCGGTCGCCATCTGCCAGCCCAGATCGAAATCCGAGACGGTTCGAAGTCCGGCGAGAAGCGCGTATATCAGCGCGATGGCGGAAAGAACGAAGTAGAGACGGCGTGCGAAGTCAGAATTTCCGGCAGTGGGAGGGGCTGGAGTAGCCAGGTGCACATCTGCGGGCCATGAACTCATGCGTGGAAGACGGCCAGCATAGCACAAGGAAGTCTCGGACCCGATCACGAGATGCGCGCCTTCGCCCCGGCCTGCGCGCGCCTCAGGTTAGCGGCCATGTTTTTAGCCGTTAACTTGGGATCGAAAGGAGAGGCACCGCCTTAGTTTCTACTTTTGCGCAATGATCTGAGCCTGAGAAGCGAGTTGCTTCTCCAGACGCGACAATCGGTCAACCATCGAGGCATTCTGGACCTGCAGTTGCCGCTTCAGAGACTCAATCTCCAGCTGCTGCGATTTGATCTCTTCCTGCTGGTTCGCGAGGACCTGGGCTTGTTGCTCCGCCCGCCGATTCTGCTTCTGCACTTCATTCAGCAGCATCGTGCTCAGATACTGATAGCGGACCGAGTATGGCCGGCCGTCGTTATCGTAGGCGACGAGTTCGGGATAGACCTTGGCGACCTCTTCGGCGATCAACCCATATTGCAAGGTGCGTTCGCCGTTGGCGTATTCAGGTTTGTAGAGGAAGGTCACCGGCCGCAGCGTCATCAGTGCATCCGTGCTGTCGCCCATCTCGCGGACCTGCTCCTTAAAGCGCAGAGAGGAAGTTTGCGTTCCCAGTTGGCCATTGGAGTCGATGTAGACGGGAATGCCCGAGGGTGAGGTTGAGCCGTAGATTCCGGCGATATACGTCGCGCTTTGCGCATTGGGATCGCCAAGACGAATCGTATTCGATTCGGTACCGGAAAGTGGCCCCGCTGTCCAAAGGTATATATCGAATTGTCCGGTCGTGTTGTTGTAGCCAGCCGTGTCGCCTACGAAAATGTTACTACTGCCAATTGTGTTGTGGTAACCCGCCCCTTGCCCAAGGAAGGTGTTGAAATTCCCATATGTGTTGGCTGCGCCGGCATAGGCACCGACGAAAACATCGGCAGAGCCGTTAACGTTGAAAGATCCCGCGCCGAAAACGAAAAACGCGTTGAGCCCTCCGTTTGTATTGGCATGCCCAGCCCCCGTACCGGCGAAAGTATTCTCATTGGCAACCGTCGCGGAGCCGGCGCCGTCACCGAGAAACGTGTTTGACAGCCCTGGTCGCGTGGGGCCGGCTAAGAAGCCCAGAGATAGGCTATTGTTGCTCAAGGTGAGAGCGTTGACTCCCCCGATGTCGTATCCGAATAGGGTATTGACGTACCCGTTCACATCCAGCGTCGCCGAGGGTATCGTTGTCCCAATTCCAACGTTTCCGCCGCTGGACTGGTAGATCACTGAATTCACCAGAAAGGACGGAGCCGCCCAAATGGGGATATAGTTCACGGTCCCCATTCCACCGAGAATTGGGCCAAGCGGCGGCGGTGTCGAGGACTTGTTCTGCTTGGCGGCATCATTTGCGCTGCTTGTCGCCTGCTGCGCGCTGACGAATGAAACGAGCAAGAATGTTGCAACTGCAATAGCAACGCTGATTCTGCGCATAGGGCGCTCCTTTCGGCGACAAGATCTGAGAGCCAGATGATTTCGCTGGCGAGGTGGAATTTTGTGCGCGGTCTACGGAACTGTCAAACGAATTTTGTTCGTGTCGATAACGAGTGGCGGCAAAAAGCTCCGGCGGAGGCCCCAACTTCTCCTCGAAACCCGCTGGATGTCTCCATTCGAGATCGGATACCATCGGCGACAGCGTCCCTGACCCTCAGCGCAGTCCCAGGTGCGCTGAAGCTTCATTCTTTTGCCCCTGCTACAATTTTGGCGAAATCGGGCGAATCGCGGACCTACTCTCACTCATTCGTGCGGCACGAATGAGCGCTGGATCCGGCCCGCGAATTCATCGAACTACTGGCTCGCGATCAGCGTATAAGCCGTTAGGAGTTAACAGGATTTGGGCCAGGAGTCGTGCCCCGTGGGAGTGCTGATTGGACGACAATCAGGCGGTCAATGCGCTTGTCCGTCGCTGTGTGTCTGGCGACGCTGCCGCTTGGCAGGATATCGTCCAGCAGTATCACCGCAGGATTTACAACATCTGCTACCGTTTTTCCGGCTCGCCAGATGACGCATCGGACCTGACCCAGGAAGTGTTTATCAAGATGTATCGCACCCTCAGCACCTTCGACACCTCGCGCGCCTCGTTCATGACGTGGGTGACGACCGTGACCCGCAATCTGCTGGTCGATCACTTCCGTAAAGGTAAGTACGACCGCATTACGGATTCGCTGGACGCCGCGCCCGCCGCGCAGGAAGATGGCCTGACGCTTGCAGAGCAGCTGGAAGATAAGGGTGCCAGTCCGGAGGCGCGGGTCCGCAGCCAGGAGACCCAGCGGCTGGTCCACGAGGCCCTGAAGCGCCTCTCCCCCGAGCTCCGGGAGGCGGTTATCTTGCGCGATTTGCAGGATTTGGACTACAAGGATATTGCCAAAGTCCTCAATGTCCCCGAGGGAACTGTGAAGAGTCGCATAAATCGGGGACGAACGGAACTGGCACGGCTCCTGCAACGTAACTATAGACAGGTAGGGTGATGGCAGGCGAACTCCAATCCGGAATGCAGTGTGTTGAGGTCGAAGCCCTTCTGGCTGAAGGCCTTGACGGCACTTTGCAGGGCGCCAAGCTGGAGGCCTTCCAGGCCCACCAGCAGAGCTGCGCCTCCTGCCGCACCATGATCGAGGAGGCCCGCGCCGGCATGAGCTGGCTGAAGGCCCTCGACGAAGCTGAGCCGCCCCGCAACCTGGTTCACAACATCCTGGCGGGAACGATCGGAGCCCTTCCCTCGGAGCACGTTCCCGCAAAGCCTCGCGGCGAGAGCTGGCGGGAGCGCTTGAAGGGCCGCCTCGCTCCCATGTTTGCGCCCATCGCGACGCCACGCTTTGCCATGTCCTTCGGCATGGCCTTCTTCTCCATCACTATGCTGCTTGGCATAGCTGGATTCCATTTTGCGGATATTCGCCATTGGGACCTGAGCTCGAAGGGAATTCGCAAGACCTATTACGAGACGCAAGCCCGCGTCATGCGTTACTACGAGAACATGCGCCTGGTCTACGAGATTGAGTCGCGCGTCCGCGACCTGCGCCGCGCCGGAACTCCCGACAACGACCAGACCAATCAACAGCAACCGCAGAAGCAGCAGGAGGCTCCCGCGCCGAATCCGAATCAGAAAAATCCGTCGAAGACTGAGAACCGGCAACCAGATCGTTCTAACGCAAGGGTGGATGCGTCAGGCTTCAGCCCGACGCTGTCGCCCACCCACATGTATCCGTTGTCCCAGGCCCGGCAGGAAAGGAGAACCGCATGAACTGCGCCAATCATCCCGACGCATCCGCGGTCGCATACTGCCGCACCTGTGGCAAGCCACTGTGCAGCGTCTGTGCCAAAGATGTCCGAGGTATCGTCTACTGTGAAGACTGTCTAGCCGCACACGTCAGCGGCGTAATGCCGCCTCCGGGGGCAGTCGTCCCTCCCGCAGAACGGCCGCCCGGCACGCCGAGCCCCACGCTGGCCGCTTGTCTGGGATTCATTCCCGGCGTCGGCGCAATGTATAACGGCGAATTCGCCAAGGGCTTCATCCACGTGCTGATCTTCGCCACCTTGATCTGGATGTCCGATCACATCAGCGGCATGTTCGGCCTGGGCATCGCGGCTTTCGTCATCTACATGCCCATCGAGGCCTACAAGACGGCGCGCGCGAAGGAGATGGGAGTGCCTCCACCGGATCCGCTGGGGCTGAATAGTTTGCTTGGTTCTAGTCCGGCAGCGAGTCGCTTCGCACCCAACGCAACCACGGGGGCCACCAATGTTCCTCCGGGAGTGGCAAGCGACGCTGCTGCGACTGAGGCTCCTCCGGGTACGCCGATGCCCAGCGACGCGGCGGCGGTTGACGAATCCTGTTGCCGCAGAGTCCCCATCGGCGCTTTCATCCTGATCGGCCTGGGCGTGCTCTTTCTGCTCGGCGAGATGGGAGCATTGAACTTTGATTGGATATGGCGTTTCTGGCCGCTCATCCTGATCGCCATCGGCGTGCGCATCCTGATGCAACGCCAAAAGAGAGGCTGGTGAGGAGGAGTTTATGAGATACCGCTACAATCGCGCCTGTAACTGCGCCCGCTGTCGTGCCCACGGTCTTACCGGGCCTGCTGTCCTCATCACCATCGGTGTGCTGTTTCTGCTCGACCAGATGGGCCACCAGCACTGGATGCAATTCGACTACACCTGGCCGGCCCTGCTGATCGTCATCGGCCTCATCAAGCTGATGGAGCACAGCGCTTCCATCGAAGCCCACATTCCGCGCGAGTACAACATGATGCCGCCCAACCCGAACCAGCCGATTCCTCCCGGCACGCAGTACCCGGGATATCCGCCGCCGCAGGGGCCCGTAGTGACGCCGCCGCCCGGATCTCCCGCAGGTTTCATCCAGCCTCCCGCGAGATCGGATGATAAGGGGGTGCACAATGGCTAGCGTGAATCAGTATCCTCCGGTTCCGCCGCAGCAGATTCCGCCGCCCTATCGGTCGCGGCGCTCGATCGCCGTGCCGGTCATCTTGATCTTCGTTGGTGGGTTATTCCTGGCGCGGAATTTCGGATGGCGCTTTCCCATCTGGCATTGGTTCGGGCGCTGGTGGCCCGTGCTGGTCATTCTCTGGGGCGTGATCGCCCTCGTCGAACACCTGAATGCTCCACGCATGGGATATCGCCCGCGATCTCTCGGCGGCGGCGGTATCTTCCTGCTGATCCTGCTGGTCATATTGGGCGTCTCCGCGCGCCACACTTCCGACATGGATTGGGGCGGTGTGCGCGATGAGTTGCAAAACGACGAGGACTTCGGCCACCTCTTCGGCAATCCGTACACCTTCGAGGACACACTCGAGCAATCATTCCCCGCGAAGGGCACGCTGCGCATCGTCTGCGATCACGGCGCGCTGAACATTACGCCTGCGGAAGGCAACACCATTCGCGTCGTCATCCATAAGAAGCTCTACGCGCAAAATCAGAACGACGCCAACAAGTACAACGAAGGCAGCAAGCCGCAGATCACGGTTGACGGCACCTCGGTCGTGCTGAACGCCAACACCGACGGCGCCGGCGATCACGGCGTGCAGTCCGACATGGACATCTCCGTGCCGTCCGGTGCGCCGCTCGACATCGCCAGCAAGCGCGGCGATGTCACCATTAACAACCGCACGGCGGACGTGAAGATTTCTTTGCAAAAGGGCGACGTCTCTCTGACCGAGATTGCCGCTCCAGTGAAGGTCGACTTGGAGAAGGGTTCGCTGCGCGCCTCGCAGATTGCCGGCGACCTTGACGTCAACGGACACGTCGACAGCGTCAATGTCGATCAGGTCGCGGGTGCCGTCCGCATGAACGGCGACTTCTACGAAGACATCCAGCTCAGCAAAATCGCTAAGACCGTCATCTTCAAAACCTCGCGCTCCGACATGGAGATCGCTTCCGTTCCCGGCGATATTGCGATTTCCAGCGACGAAGTCCGCGGCAGCGAATTGAGCGGCCCCAGTCGCGTCGTCACCGGATCCAAGAACATTCATCTCGAAGACGTTTCCGGCGACCTGCAGGTGGAATCCAGCAATGGCGACGTTGAGGTCACCACCGGCGGCAAGCAGGCGGGCAAGATGAGCGTGAGCACGCAGCACGGCGATGTCGCGCTGACCCTGGGATCGAAAGCTCCGCCCGACAAAGTGAACGTCGTGACGCAGCACGGCGACATCACGCTGACGCTGCCGCAAACCGGCGGCTTCCAGATCAACGCCGGCACCCGCAAGGGCGATATTACGTCCGATTTCGACGCGATTAAGATCGACTCGGAGAACGGCAACTCGCGCGCGACCGGCACGGTCGGCAACGGCGTCAGCAAGCTCCAGGTCAACACCGACACCGGCGACATCAGAATTGCCAAGAGCTAACGAGAACTGGAACGGGAGAGCCCGTTAGTACCCCGCACACATTCCATCGTTTGGAATGTGTGGGTTCCCCATCCGCTTTCCCGCTTCGAGGCTCAGCCCGAACCTACGTTCGGGACCTGCTGCTACCGTTTTTCCTTGTCATCCCGAGCGCAGCCGAGGGACCTGCGGTTCGCCGGCGCCAAGCCCACACTGATTGTGAGTCAATTCACCTGATATCACCAACCGCCTCTTTTCTCCCCGCATCACAACACGCCAAGAAGGAGGACCACGCCATGCAAACTGCCCACGAACTATTCATCCACGAACTCCGGGACATGCTGGACGCCGAGCAGCAACTAGTCGAAGCTCTCGGCAAACAGGCCGAGGAAAGCTCCAGCCCTGAGCTGCAAAAGGCCTTTCAATCACACCAGGCCCAGACCGAAAACCAGGCCGAACGCCTGCGCCAGGTCTTCGAAAGCATCGGCGAAGAGCCTGACGAAGCCGAAAGCCACGGTATCCGCGGCCTTATCCAGGAGCACGATCATTTCAAGGAAGAGCAGAACCCGGCCGAAGACATCCTGGACGTCTTCAACACCGGCGCCGCCGAGAAGGTCGAGAGCTACGAGATCTGCGCCTACGAGTCGCTCATCCGCCTCGCCCGCCAGATGCGCCACACCAAGGCCGAGCGCCTTCTCAATCACAACCTGAAAGAAGAACAGCAAACGCTGAAGAAAATGCAAGGATTGTCCAGGAAGCTGAAACCTGAAAACCTGGGCATGGAAGAATTTGAGGGAGAGGCAAGGGCAACGCCACGCAAGCGTCCCGGATCGCGTCGGGGTGCCGGGCGGCGCGTCGCGTAATCCCCGCTTATCGCAATCTTGCTTTCGTGAAATCAACCAGCGCAGGCCGCTCGAGTTTTCACAACTCGTGGCGGCCTGATACACTTGCTCCTCGAAAATTTCCTCGCATGAACGACCCAGGTTCCCCCACAGATTCACCTAAGATTCGGCTGCTGCTGCTTTGGCACATGCACCAGCCGTTCTACAAAGACATGGTCACCGGCGAGTATCGCCTCCCGTGGGTGCGCCTGCACGCCCTCAAGGACTACTACGGCATGGTCAAATTGCTGGACGAGTTCCCCGGCGTCCACCAGAATTTCAATCTCGTCCCATCGCTGGTGACGCAGATCCAGGATTACGTCTCCGGCCAGGCGCACGATCCCTTCTTCGACATCATCTCCAAGCCGGCGAACGAGCTGACGGTTGTCGAACGGCGATTTGCGCTTCAGTATTTGTTCCAGGCAAATCCGGTCAACATGATTGGCCGCTATCCGCGCTATCGCGAGCTCTGGGACCGCTATCGTTCGACCAGCACGCGGCCCGAGGGACCGGACTCCTATTTCGTCACCCGCGATTACGCCGACCTCCAGGTCCTCTCGCAGCTCGCGTGGTTCGACGAATTCCTCCTCGCCGAACCCGACATCGCTGCTCTCGTGCAAAAGGGCGAGGACTATACCCGCGACGATCAGCAACTCGTCATCGCCAAAGAGCGCGAGATGCTCGCTAAAGTCTTGCCGGCTTATGCTGACGCGGCGCGGCGCGGAGCGATCGAGCTTTCGGCGACGCCCTACTACCACCCCATTCTGCCGCTGCTCTGCGACACCAACGTCGGTGCCGAATCAACTCCAGGCTTGCCGCTGCCCACGCGCCGCTTCCGCCACCCTGACGACGCGTCACTGCAAATGCAGCTCGCGCTCGATTCGCATGAGAAGTTATTTGGCGTCCGGCCGAAAGGCCTGTGGCCGTCGGAAGGCAGCGTCTCCGAAGAAGCCCTGAAGCTCGCCTGCCGCCAGGGAATTCAATGGATGGCAACCGACGAAGGCGTGCTCGGCCGCACCCTCGAGTTCAACTTCGCGCGCCACTCCAACGACCGCTTGCACGTCGATGGCGCCGAGCGCCTCTACAACATCTATCGCTACGAAAAAGACGAGACGCGCATGCATCTCGTCTTCCGCGATCATCGCCTCTCCGACCTCATTGGCTTCGTCTACTCCGGAATGCCCGCGCAGGACGCGGCCACTCACCTGGTCGAGAACATCAAGCAATCAGCCGCGCCGCTTCTTGCGAAGGGCAAGGACGCGGTCGTCTCCATCATCCTCGACGGGGAGAACGCCTGGGAATACTACCCGCAATCCGGGCGCGAGTTCTTACGTCGCTTCTACGACGCGGTGCAGCGCGATTCGCAAATCGAACCGGTCACCATCAGCGAAGCCATCGCCCGCCATCGCGAGGAAGATTTCGGCCAGCTGCGCCGCCTCGTCCCCGGCTCGTGGATCGACGCCAACTTCAACGTCTGGATCGGCGCGCCGGAAGACAACCGCGCCTGGGACCTGCTCGCCGAGGCCCGCGATTACTACGACCGCCACGCCAATCGCGTCTCGGATGCGCAGCGGAAGATCGCGTGGGAGGAGCTGCTGATTGCCGAAGGCAGCGACTGGAACTGGTGGTATGGCCCCGAGCATCACTCGGCCAACGATCGCGACTTCGACGAGCTCTACCGCAAGCACCTGTCGAATGTCTATCACGCGCTCGAAGGCATCCCGCCCGAGGAGCTGAACACGCCGATCATGAGCGGCGTCGCGCGACCCAGCTACAATCCGCAGACCGCCTACGTGCGCGCCAAAGTCGACGGTCTGGTCAGCGGCTATTTCGAGTGGATGGGCGCCGCCAGCTACACCTCCGATCAGCGCACCAGCGCCATGCACGGCAAGCAGTTTTTGCTCGACGCCGTCTACGCCGGACTCGATGCCGACTCTGTCTCCGGCCGCCTCGATTTCCATCACGGCGTGCCCGATGGCCCCTATCGTCTGGGGGTGAATCTGGAAGTCTGGCGCGACGGAGAGAATCGCAAGACCGCGCCGGAGTCGTATCGCCTCAGCGTGGACGCCCAAGGGCGCAAGCTGCAGCGCTGGGTCCTGACCAACGGCCAGGAGCGCAACAAGCTCGCCACCTTCTCCGCCGACAACGGCAACACCCACACCAACGGCGTTGAAGTCGCACTGGAACAGATCTTCGAAATGCGCGTGCCCTTCGCCCTGATCGCTGCGCAGGCAGGAAGCTGCATCCGCCTCCGCTTCGCCATCTGGCGCGAACACTTGCCGGTCGACTCCCTCCCGCTGGAAGGCTGGATGGATCTCCACGCTTTGCCGGAGGAAGAGCTGGAGACGAACCTCTACAGCTTCTCCCCGCCGGAATAGCCAAGAATGCCTTGTCTACGCATCCAGGACACTGGCTGAATGCTGGGTGTTGAATGCTAATTGCTAATTGCTAATTGCTAATTGCTAATTGCTTTAGCACCTTCCCCTTGCCAATTCGACACCATCGCGTAACAATTGAACCATTCGATGCCAGTCACCACCCTCTCATCGCGTCGAACGGCGCGGTTCTCAGTTTTGTAACGAACAGGGCGGCCTCGGCATCGAATAAGTGAGTAAAGAAGCGTCAACTTGCAGCTTCAACATCCCCGTAGGTCGGGCGCGTGAGCGTAGTGGATCTACTGGAGCCGCGAGTAGCTTTCAACATCCCCGTTCCGGGGCGCCGAAATCCGAACAACGGAAACCGCGTCGCCGGGACTGAAGGCAGAGACAGAACGATGGCTACAGCAACGGTTTCACAAGCGGCATCCTGCTCGCTCGAAAATTATCTTGTCCTCCCCGACCGCTCCATGGACGACCGCATTGCGGCCGCCAAAGCAGCTTTGGGAAGCGAGTGCGTCATCCTCGGTCACCACTATCAACGCGACGAAGTCGTTCGCTTCGCCGATTATCGCGGCGACTCCTATCGCCTTTCGCAGATGGCCGCGCAGGCCAGGGGCAGCTACATCGTCTTTTGCGGCGTGCACTTCATGGCGGAAAGCGCCGACATCCTTTCGCGCCCCGGCCAGTCCGTGCTCCTTCCCGATCTCAACGCCGGCTGCTCCATGGCTGACATGGCAGAGATCGGTCAGGTCGAAGATGCCTGGGAGCAGTTCGTGAATCTCGGCCTCACCGACGACGAAGGCCACGGCATCACGCCCATCACCTACATGAATTCGACGGCCGCAATCAAGGCGTTCTGCGGCGAGCGTGGCGGGCTGGTCTGCACCTCATCGAACGCCAGGGGCGCATTCGACTGGTCGTTCAGCCGCAACGAAAAGATCTTCTTCCTTCCCGACCAGCACCTCGGCCGCAACACCGGATACGCACGCGGCATCCCTCTCGACCAGATGGTCGTCTGGGATCCTTACCAGCTTCAGGGCGGCCTGACCGCCGAGCGTTTGCGGAAAGCGAAAGTAATTTTGTGGAAGGGCCACTGCTCCGTGCACCAGCGCTTTCTGCCCGAGCATGTTGACAAAGTGCGCGCGAGCTATCCCGACATCCAGGTCGTGGTTCATCCCGAATGCCGCTGGGAGGTCTGCCAGAAGGCCGACGACATCGGCTCGACCGATCACATCATCAAAGTTGTGCAGAAGGCGCCGGCGGGCTCGTCCTTCGCTATCGGTACCGAGATCCACCTGGTCAATCGCCTGGCCAAGGAGAACCCGGATAAGCACGTCATTACCCTGGACGATTCGGGCTGTCTTTGCACTACCATGTTTCGTATCTCGCCGCAGCACCTGTGCTGGGCCCTGGAGAACCTGGTGGACGGCAACATCGTCAACCAAATCAAAGTCAAGGAGAATGTCAAGGTGTGGGCGCGAGCGGCGCTTGATAGGATGTTAGAGATACAGTGATTATCCGCAAACGTCCTCGAGAGAAATTCCTGCGGCGCATCCCGCGGTATTGGTCAGACCTGCGGGCGCATCGCCGTCGCGTCAAACAGCGCCAAGAGGCGCGCGTTCTGGCCACGCTGGGAAGCATCGATATGTCTCGCACATTCACCGTCTCGGAAGCCGAAAATCTCTTACCTGTCCTGGAATCCTTGCTCCGCTCCGCCATTCAAGCCAAGGCGCTCATCGAAGAAGTCGATGGTGAGCAACAGGCGCTCTCCAACCGCATCTTCGTCAACGGCGGCACCATGGTCGACATCGTGAAAGTCGCGCGCCGCAAGGCCGAGCGCGAAAAGGCGCTGCAGAAGGCCAAAGATGCTGTTGCCGAAATCGACGCCACCGGCGTGCAGGTAAAAGACCTCGACATCGGCCTGCTCGACTTCCCCTGCCTCGTCGGCGATGACGTGATCCTGCTCTGCTGGAAGCTGGGCGAGAAGGGCATCACTCACTGGCACGGCATGGAAGAAGGCTTCGCCGGAAGAAAGCCCATCGACGAGCGCATTTTGAAAAGCCAGAAGAAAAGCAACTGACGGCGGGCAAAGCTAAAGTGCTCGCCCGCCAA
>Ga0126378_10002789_pt1 | contig 13025 bp, 13 predicted proteins | sample PanSoiMetPlot_23_FD_92587 | JGI IMG/M metagenome (GOLD analysis project Ga0126378, IMG submission 92587) | Tropical forest soil microbial communities from Panama - MetaG Plot_23 | ecosystem: Environmental > Terrestrial > Soil > Tropical forest > Bulk soil | place: Panama | collected 2016-02-17
CAGGCGGCCGCGGCCTTCCTGGAGTATCTCGAATCCCCCGAGCGGCTGAAGGTGATGTGGGAGAAGACCGGCTGGATCCCCGCCAGCACCAAGTTCGATACCTCGGTCATCACCGATCCGGCGGTGAAGGCGATGTGGAAGGGCTGGGGCGAATCCGAGAACATTCCCTATCTCTCCAATCTCGTGCCGGGCCAGTTCTACGATCAGGCTCTCCTGCCCACGGCCCAGCAGGTCGTGCAGGGCAAGATCACCGGCGAGCAGGCGGGCGATCTCGCCTACAAGGTCGCCAAGCAATGGCGCGATTTCAATCCGGACATGGTGGACAATTACAAGAAGTGGGCCAAGGATCTCTCGGCCTAGATCCGCCTGAGCGCGGGGCCCGGGCGCAGCGATGTGCCCGGGCTTCTTGCTGATTCCTTCAAGCTTCGACGAAGCGGCCATGCAGCAACATTCCAGGTTCACGCCCTATCTCTACGTCCTACCGCTCGTCGTCCTGCTCGCCTTCGTCTTCGGCTATCCGCTCGTGCGCATCTTCGAGTTCAGCTTCAAGCTGGTGCGCGGCATCAACGGTCCGTGGATCGGCTTCCGGAACTACGAGCTGATCCTGTCCCAGGATCTCTTCTGGGACTCCGTGCGGCACAACCTGTTCCTGCTCATGGCCGTGCCCGCCATGGTGATCTGGTCGCTTCTGATCTCGATCGTGCTCTACGAGCGCATTCGAGGCTGGAAGCTCTACCGGATCGTCCTGTTCCTGCCCTATATCCTGGCGATCCCGATCATCGCCGTCGTCATGAAGAAGATGTTCCAGCTGAGCGGCCCCGTGAACGAGGTGCTGAACTGGCTGGGGCTCGATTTCCTGGCGCTGGATTGGATCGGCTCCTCCGATGTCGCGCTATGGACGGTGATGCTCATCATCATCTGGCGGGAATCCGCTCTCGGCATCATCCTGTTCCTGGCGCGGCTGCTCAGCCTCGATGAATCCCTGATCGAGGCGGCGAAGCTGGAGGGCGCTTCCTGGTGGCAGCGGGTCTGGTACGTGCTGGTGCCGCAGATGAAGGTGGTGATCGAGTTCTATGTGGTGGTCAGCGTCATCACCATGCTCTCCTCGGTCTTCGCCTATGTCTATCTGATCGGCAGCGGACGCGGCGGGCCCGGCACCTCGACCATGGTGGTGGAGTTCTACATCTTCAACGCGCTGGTGCGCACGAGCCTGCCGGGTATCGCCTCGGCGGTCTCGGTTCTCCTCTTCCTCGTGACCCTGCTGCTGATCATCCCGCTCTTCGCGGTCCGGCGGCGCGCCAATGAGCAGGAGCTCGGCGCGTGACCCGCGGAAAGACGGGCCCCGATAGCGCGCTGAAGCACGGCATCCTGCTGGCCGCGACCTTCTTCGCGCTGGTGCCGTCGATCTTCATGATCCTGACTTCCCTCAAGAGCCAGGACGAGTACACCTTCAACAAGATCGGGCTGCCCCATGCGCTGGTGCTCGACCAATTCGAAAGCCTCATCAGCGACAGCTCGATCTTCGACTGGATGGGCAACAGCGCGATCCTCGTCATCGGCGCCGTTCTGCTCAGCACCGTGGTCTCCTGCCTCGGCGCCTATGCCATCGCCCTGATGCGCTTTCGGGGGCGGAGCCTCCTCTTCTCGATCAGCACCGCGCTCATGGCGGTGCCGCCCGTCGTGATGATCGTGCCGCTCTTCGTGCTTTACACCCAGCTCGATCTGATCAGCACCTTCCGCGGCACCATCGTGATCTATGCCGGGCTGATCACGCCCTTCTCGATCTATCTGCTCACCACCTTCTTCCGCACTTTGCCGCGGGAGCTCTTCGAATCCGCCCGGATGGACGGCGCGAACGATCTCTTCATCCTGTGGAAGATCGTGCTGCCGCTCTCGCTGCCGGCTTTGCTGACCCTGGTGGTGGTCAACGCGCTCTATGTCTGGAACGACCTGATCATCGCCATCATCTTCCTCCAGGACGATTCGAAGCGCACCCTGATGGCGGGCATCAGCGTCTTCCAGGGCCGCTACGAGGCCCTGATCCCGCTCACCATGGCCGGCATGGTGATCGCGAGCGCGCCCATGCTGATCCTCTATATCCTGTTCCAGAAATACTTCATCCAGGGACTGATGGCCGGGGCGATCAAATGAAGGACCACGGCAGCGGCCGATTGGTGCTGCAGAACGAGCAGCTCCGCATCACGGTCACGCCGGAGGTCGGCGGCACCATCACCGCGGTCGAGCATAAGGGGCTCGGCGCGTCGGTGCTGGGCACCGTGCCCTGGGCGCCGGAGGCGACGCCGCTCGAGCCGGGCGCGGCGCGCGAGGAGACACTCTGGCTGACGCGCTATACCGGCGGCTGGCCGCTGCTGTTTCCCCATGGCGGCGATGCCTGCGAGTTCGAGGGCGTCTTCCATGGCTTCCATGGTGAGGGCTCCATCACGCCCTGGCAGGTGACGGCGGCGGAGCATACACGCCTCGGCCTCGCGCGCCGCTTCGTCTCATCGCCGGTGGAGATGCATCGCGAGATTGCGCTCGAGGGCGATGTCGTGGCAGTCCGCGAGAGAGTGCGCATGCTGGGCGACCGGCCGGTCCGGGCGATGTGGGGTCATCATCCGACCTTCGGATCCGATCTACTGGCCGGCTCTTTCGAGATCCAGTCCGGCGCCCGGAGAGTCACGGTCGATGACGGATATGATCCGCCGACCAACCCACTGATCGCCGGCGCCAAGGGAGACTGGCCCTTCGTTCCGGGAAAGCAGGGACCCTACGACCTGCGTCGGCCCGCGGGAAAGCTCGGAGCCCTGGCCTATCTCCAGGACTTTGCTGGTCCCTGGATATCGATCCGCCGGCTGGACAATTCCGTTGCCGTGGCGCTGTCCTGGGACCAGACGATCTTTCCCTGCGCCTGGCTCTGGCTCGAGCTGGGCGGGAACGAGGCGCCGCCATGGGACGGCAAGACGCGGCTGATCGGGCTGGAGCCCAACACCACCTGGCCTGCCAACGGCCTTGCGGAAGCGGACCGGCGCGGGGCGCCGCTGCTGCCACTGCGGCCCGGCGCCGAGATCAGGGCGTGGGTGCGCCTCCATGTCTTCAAGCCCCGCGGCGGCCGCGTCCGAGGCGTCGATGCCGCGGGCCGCGCGCTCGCCGCCGGCAATTGATCGCCGCTGCAGCGTCGACTAGGCTTGCAGCCCCCGCGGAGGGCTAGCCATGAGCATCGAATTCCTGATCACCTCCCTGATCATCATCGTCTCTCCCGGCACCGGCGTGCTCTATACGCTGGCGGCTGGCCTTTCCCGCGGGGCGCGGGCCAGCATCGTCGCCGCCTTCGGCTGCACCCTCGGCATCGTGCCGCATATGATCGCTGCGATCATGGGGCTCGCGGCCCTCCTTCATGCCAGCGCGCTCGCCTTCCATACCTTCAAATACCTTGGCGTCGCCTATCTCCTCTACATGGCGTGGAATGCGCTAAAGGAGCAGGGCGCGCTCCGCGTGGAAAAGGAAGTCGGCACGCGCTCCGCGATCCAGGTGACGGTCCAGGCGATCCTGATCAACATCCTGAACCCGAAGCTCTCGATCTTCTTCTTCGCCTTCCTGCCGCAATTTGTCAGCGTCAAGGAAGCCCATCCGCTTTCCCATATGGCCGGGCTCAGCGCCGTCTTCATGCTGCTGACCTTCATCGTCTTCGTGGGCTACGGTCTCTTCGCCGCTTCGGTCCGGGAGCACATCATCTCGCGCCCGCGGGTGCTCGCCTGGATGCGCCGGACCTTCGCCGCGGCCTTCGTCGCCCTCGGCGTCAAGCTCGCCTTCGCGGATCGCTAACGAATCCAGTTTACGCAATGAAACTGTGACCGCCCGGCCACAGTTCGGTGCCGCTGGCTGTTTTTACAGAGAATCTACTGGGAGTTTCTTCTCCGCCGAATCCCGCAATCCTAAATTTACGATTTTATACGCAATGTACGTTCACGTCAATAGGGAGCACGCTTCACTCGTCATGGCGTTAAGTCAGATGACAAGTGCATGAAATAGTCTTAGCATCCTATCGAGAGAAAGTGAGGTTGTCTCAGGACACCAGGTCTGACACACTCAGGCGCAAACCGCTAGGCTCAAGCTCATGACAACGAGGCAGATGAAGGCGATCATCGAAAGCCAGCCGGCGAACGGGCTGCTCGCCCGGGTACGTCATCTGCAGGCGGATTTGCCGCCGACCGCGCGGCGCATCGCTGCCTATGTCGAGGCGCATGCCCAGGAGGTGATCCGCATGTCGATCACCGAACTCGCCGAGCAGACCGATGCCAGCGAGGGCAGTATCGTGGGACTGTGCCGGCATCTCGGTGCCAGCGGATTTCAGGAGCTGAAGATCCTGCTCGCCCGCGAACTCGTGGAACCCGTGCAGTTCATCCAGGAGGATCTGCACGAAGGCGACAGCGTGGAGCAGGTGAGTGACCGGATCTTCGCTGCCCATGCGAATTCGCTGGCGGATACCCGCAAGCTCCTGTCGGTCGAGGCGCTGACCCGGGCGGTCAAGCTGATCCGCGGCGCCGAGCGCGTCGAGATCTATGGCATTGGCAGCTCCGGCCCGATCGCGGTCGATCTCGCCTACCGGCTCCTACAGCTCGGCTTTCAGGCCGCGGCCACGATCGATTCCCACATCCAGGCCGTCAACGCCGCGATGACGGGGGCGGAGGTCGCCGTGGTCACCGTCTCACATTCGGGCAGCACGGTCGAAACCGTGCTGGCGACCCGGCTCGCCAAGGAAGCGGGGGCGAAGATCATCGGCATCACGCGCCTGGGCAAATCGCAGCTGCAGCGTTACTGCGATGTGGTCTTGCACACCGTGGCCAATGAGACGCGCTATCGGCCGGAGGCGATGAGCAGCCGCGTGGCCCAGCTCGCCATCGTCGATACGCTCGTCAGCTGCTGCGCGCTTGCCAATCCGAAGCGCGCGGTTGCCAATCTGCAGCTGAGCGCCCGCGTGATCGCGGAGAAGCGCTATTGAAGGCGACGACACTCGAGGATGGTCGGCCTTCGCCGACCATGACGGCAGAGAGGGCGGGGCGGTCTGATGGCACAGCTGTGGCGGTGCGCCTCGATATGCCACCAGGGGAGGACAACGATCAGTCCAGCGGGTCCTCGGCGATGCGCTGGAGCGCGGCGGGATCCCGGATCGTGATGCGCCGATGGTCCGTTGCCAGCAGCCCCGCCTTTTCCCAGGCTGTCAGGATCCGGCTGACGGTATGGAGAGTGGCACCGCACATCTCCGCCACATCCTTGCGCGTGACCGGAAAGTCGATCAGCGTTCCGGCGCGGGCCATCTGCCCAGCGCGCGTCGCGAGGCGCAGGAGAAAATTGGCAATGCGGCGCTCGACCCGCTGCGTGGCGAGCTCGCGCAGACGCTCCTGCACCTCCCGAAGCCGGGCGCCGACGACCCTCAGGATATTGACCGCGATCTGCGGGTGCCGGGCGATCAGCCCGAGGAGTGCGGCCTCCGTCCAGCTGATCTCGATCGAGTCGGTCACGGCCACCGCCTCCGCCGGATAGGCGCGGTCGGTGAAGAGCGCCACGGTTCCGAACATCTCCCCCGGACCGACGAAGCGAACCACGAGCTGCGCGCCATCCTGGTCCGACTGGGTGATGCGGACACGGCCCATCAGGAGCGCATGGCAGCGATCGGCAGGCTGACCCTGCTCGAAGACCGTCGCGTTCTTCGCCAGATGGCTGAGGCGCGCGTGGGCTGCGACCTCGGCCAGGGCCGGAGTCGCCAGACCGAGGAAGAGCTCCATCCCGGCCAAGGCTTCCGGGGCGAGCGCGGCAGTCGAACGGCCCATGGCGCCAGTCTACCGGTCTCACCGCCCGCAAGGCAGCGGTTTGCGCTGGATCAAAGACAGGGCATCGGAAATGCGCGAGGCTCCCTGGCAATCCTCCAGGCAGGCAGGAACTCGTCATGACCGCCATCACCGAAGCCGCGGCGGCGCGCCGCCCGGCGCCCTCGTTTCTGACCCAAGGTTTCCGGCCGTTCTTTCTGGCGGCCGGCCTCTGGGCGGCCGGCGCACTCGCGCTTTGGATCGGCGTGCTTGCGATGGGCCTCGCCATTCCAAGCCGCTTCGATGCGCTCAGCTGGCATGTCCATGAAATGCTGTTCGGCTTTGTCAATGCGGCCGTGGCGGGCTTCCTGCTGACCGCAATCCCGAACTGGACCGGGCGGCTGCCGGTCCGAGGCGCGCCGCTGGCGCTGCTCGCCGGGTTGTGGCTGCTGGGCCGCATCGCCTGCTTTACCTCCGCGCTTCTGGCACCCTGGCTTGCGGCGGCGGCCGACCTCTCCTTTCCCGCGCTGCTGGTGGCCGTCGTCGCCCGCGAGATCATCGCGGGGCGGAACTGGCGCAACCTGCCCATGGTGCTGCCGGTAAGCGTGCTCGGCATCGCCAATCTGCTGATGCATCTCGAGGCGGACGGCTGGGCGGTTCCAGCGGGACTCGGCTGGCGGTTGGGCCTTGCCGCCGTGATCGTGCTGATCTCGGTGGTGGGAGGACGGATCCTGCCCAGCTTCACGCGGAACTGGCTGGCGAAACGGCCGGGTGCGGATCTGCCGTCGAGCCATGGCCGGATCGACAGGGCTGCGCTGGGCTGCCTTCACGCCGGTCTGCTCGGCTGGGCCTTCCTCCCGGAGTTCCACCCGATCGGCCTGCTCCTGATCCTTGCCGCTCAGCTCAATCTCTGGCGGCTCCTGCGCTGGCGCGGCCGCAGGACGGCGGCGGAGCCGCTGCTCCTCATCCTCCATATCGGCTATGCCTGGCTCGTGCTGGGAACGGGCCTGCTGGGCGCGAGCATGCTGGATACCCATCTGCCGCAAAGTGCCGCCATCCACGCGCTGACTGCGGGCGCCACCGGCACGATGATCCTGGCGGTGATGACGCGAGCGACCCGCGGCCATACGGGGCGCGCGCTGTCGGCGGATCGCGCGACCAGCCTGATCTACCTCCTGGTCAGCCTGGCGGCGATCACCCGCGTTGTCGCTGCCTGCGCCACGGCCTGGATGATGCCGCTTCTCATCCTCTCAGGTGGCCTCTGGATCGCCGCCTTCGCCGGATTCGTGCTGTGCTACGGACCCATGCTGCTGGGATCGCGCCCGGCCCGCTGAGGGGCGGCCAGTGGGCCCCGGTTATCGATCGACGTTGCCGCTCGGCGTCACCCGCTCCGCCGGGTGCAGGCCCGGCTCGACGTCGCGCTTGGTGAAGGCGAGAAAGGCGCGGAACAGCGGCGCGGTCGCGAGGCCCAGCGCCATGCTGATGGCGACGGCCGTCCCCGCCGAGACGACGATGACCGCGAGGCAATAGGCGATGGTCAGCAGCGCCACCCAGGTCACTTGGGGTGCCAGGACCTTCTCGTTCACGTAGTGGAAGACCGATACCGCGGCGAAGATGTAGGGCGTCAGCACGAGCAGGACAGCGATATCGGCGAGCACCATGAAGGTCTCGCCGATCGTCGGCGAGATCGTCAGGAAGACGACCGCGCTCATGATGACGGCGACGATGATGAGCCCGCGCACCGGGACCCCACGGGAATCGGTCCGGGCGAAGAGCGCGGGAAACAGTCCGTCATTCGCCGTGGCGAGCGCGGTCTCCGCATTGATCAGCGTCCACCCGCCGAGGCAGCCCGAGGCCTTGATGATCGCGCAGATGGTGATGACGATGCTGCCGACGGGCCCGATGGCGCGCATCGCGGCATCGGCGAAGGGTGCCGAGGAGTGGCGCAGCTCGTCGTTCGGAATGATCCCCATGATCGCGATGGTGCTGAGGACGTAGACGAGGGCGGCGATCAGCACGCCGAGCAGCGTTGCTCTTCCGATGTTCTTTTCCGGGTCCTTGACGACGGCCGCGGCGACGGAAGCGCTCTCCACGCCCATGAAGGACCAGAACATGATCGAGACGGCGGCACCGATAGCCTCGTATTCCTTGTAGCCATTCGGATTCCAGCCGGCATCGAATATGCCCGGATTGAAGAAGAACCAGCCCCCCAGCCCCACCAGCGCGATCGGTCCGATGCCGAGGATGGTGGTGAAGGTCTCGAACCGGGTCACCAGCCGCGGCCCGATGATGTTCAGGCCTGCCGAGAACCAGATCACCAGCACGGTGCAGAAGGCGCCCGCGAGCGGAGACCTGAGTGCAGGAATGAAAACCGTCAGATAGCCGGTGACGGAGGTCGCAATCGCGATATTGGCGATGACGTTGGAGAACCAGTAGAGCAGGTTGCACTGGAAGCCGGCGAAATCGCCGAGCGCCTCGCGGGCATAGGCGTAAGGCCCGCCGGCCTTGGGGCTGGCCCGGCCGAGCCTGGCGAACATATAGCCCATGATGAAGGCGCCGGGGGCGGTCACGAACCATCCCAGCGAGGATACGCTGCCGATGCTCGCCATCACCGTCGGCATCATGAAGATGCCGGCCCCGATCATGTTTCCGGCGACGAGCATCGTTGCGGGAAAGAGACCGATCTGCCTTGCCTCGGATGTCATCGCCCGATCCCGCCTCTCTAGACTCACTCGATCGCCGACTGCGCGACGATCTGCTGCTCGAGCTGACCGGCCTCCGGCCCGAAGTATTTCCGCAACAGAGCGCCGAAGCCGGCCGTTGCGTAGAATGCCGAGAGCGTCCGATCGACCAGCAGCCGAAGATCGCTGTCGCCCCGCCGGAGGGCGATGCCATAGCTCTCGCGCGTCAAAAGACGGGTTCCCAGGATGAGGTTTGAGCTGTCCGGGAATCGCTCCAGCAAGCCGATCAGCAAGGCGCGGTCGGCGAAATAGGCGTCGATATCCCGATCCTCGAGGGCGGCAAGCCCTTCGGCATGGGTGCCGTAGGGGACGATCACGGCGCTGTACTTTCCAGCATCGATGGCCTTGCTGAGCGCAGCCTCCGTCGATGAGCCCTTCCTGACCCCCACGCGGCTCACGGCGAAGGGGTGGAGGCTCGGAGAGCGCGGCGGGCTGATCTTGTGCTCGCCCAGAAAGAGCTCGCGCAGGTCCTGCGGGGAATCGCTGCGCAGCAGGGCCGAGGCTCCCGTCACGAAGATCGGCTGGGAGAAGTCGACGATCTCGCGGCGCTTCAGCGTGATCGTCAAGGCGCTGCAGAGAAGGTCGACCTGTCCTGCCGCAAGGCTCGCGAAAGCGTCGGCGAGTTTGAGCTGCGTGTAGTCGGTCGAGAGGCCCGGCACGGTCTGGCCGATTCTCGCCACCACCTGGCTGCAGAGATCGATGGCATAGCCGGTGGGCTTGCCGTCGGGACCCGGCATGGCGAAGGGTGCCTGGTCCGGGACGTAGCCGATTCGGATCGTCTTGGTCGCGGCGATGCGCTCGAGGGTCTGGGCCGGGGCCGCGGCGGAGAGCCAAATGAGCCACGGCACGACCATGACCAGACAGGCGATCAGCCGGCGGGCCTTGCGTCCGAGCATCGGGCTCGTCCTCGGCAAATGCATCCCCTCCGCCGCTGCCACTCCGCCATGGTCGCGGCGGCCCGGTCGCGGCATTTTGCCGATATCGGATATCACATCAGGGTCGTCCGGCGCTAGGCAGCGGACTCCGGCTAGAGCAGCCCCAGCTCCAGTTTCGCGGCCTCGGACATACGGGACTGGTCCCAGGGCGGATCCCAGACCAGCTCCACTGTCACATCCTTGACGCCTTCGACGGCCGCGACGCGGGATTCGACCTCCCCCGGCATGGCGCCGGCGGCGGGGCAACTGGGGGCGGTCAGCGTCATGCGGATCCCGACGGCGCCCTCCTCGGAGATATCGATCCCGTAGATCAGCCCCAGCTCGAAGATATTGACGGGGATCTCGGGATCGTAGACCTGGCGCAACGCGTCTTCGACCCGCTCGCGCAGATTGTCGGTCTCGGTGCTCATTCGGTCTGCACCGGCGCTTGCGCGCGATCCAGTGCCGCGGCCAGGGTCCGCCAGGGCAGCGTCGCGCATTTGACGCGGACCGGAAAGGCGCGCACGCCGCCGAGAACCGCGAGCTTGTCGAGATCGGCCAGGGCCTCGGTGGCGATCGCCTCATCGGGAGTCGTGAGTCCGGTGTGGAAATGCTCGAAGAGCGCGCGAACCTCGGCTTCGCTCTTGCCCTTGATAGCCTCGGTCATCAGCGAGGCCGAGGCGGTGGAGATGGCGCAGCCGCTGCCCTGGAAGCGCACTTCGGCGACGCGATCGCCTTCCATGACCAGGAACAGCGTCAGCCTGTCGCCGCAAACCGGGTTGTGGCCTTCCGCTTGATGGCTGGCCTCGGGCAGCAGGCCGAAGTTCCGCGGGTGGCGGTAGTGGTCGAGGATCACTTCCTGGTAGAGATCCCTGAGCTCATTCATAACTGAAAGACATCCTGCACTCTGCCGAGGCCGGCCACGAGCGCATCCACATCGTCCCGGTCGTTGTAGATCCCGAAGGAGGCGCGCACCGTCGCGGGAACGCCGAAACGATCCATGGTCGGCTGCGCGCAGTGATGGCCAGCGCGCACGCAGATCCCGTCATGGTCCAGGATCGTGCCGATGTCATGGGGGTGGACGCCGCCCATGGCGAAGGAGATGACGCCGGAGCGGTGGCGCGGCTGACCGATGAGGCGCAGCGAGTTGATCTTCGAGAGCTCGCGCACCGCATAGGCAAGAAGCTGGCTCTCCTGAGCCTGGATCGCCGCAAAGTCGATGGATCCGAGATAGTCGATGGCCGCACCCAGACCGATCGTGCCGGCGATGTTGGGTGTGCCCGCCTCGAACTTCCAGGGCAGCTCGTTGTACTCGGTCTTCTCGAAGGTCACGGAGCGGATCATGTCGCCGCCGCCCTGCCAGGGCGGCATGGCCTGGAGCAGGTGGGCCTTGCCGTAGAGCACGCCGATCCCCGTCGGCCCATAGAGCTTGTGGCCGGAGAAGACATAGAAGTCGCAGTCGAGGGCCCTGACATCGACGGGCATATGCGGCACGGCCTGACAGCCATCGAGCAGCACGGCGATGCCGCGCGCCTTGGCGAGGCGGATGACCTCCTCGACCGGCATCACGCTGCCCAGCGCATTGGCCACATGGGCGATGCTGACGAGCTTCGTGCGCGGGCTCAGCAGCCGCTCGAAGGCCTCGAGATCGAGCTCCCCCGAATCGTCGACCGGCGCCACCTTGAGGACGATGCCCTTCTCCTCGCGCAGCATCTGCCAGGGCACGATGTTGGAATGGTGCTCGGCCTGGGTAACGACCACCTCGTCGCCGGGGCCGAGGAATCGGCGGCCATAGGTCTGGGCGACCAGATTGATCCCTTCCGTGGCGCCGCGCAGGAAGACGATCTCGCGGGTTTCGGCCGCGTTGAGAAAATCCCGGACCTTCTCGCGCGCGCCCTCATAGGCCTCGGTCGCCCGCTGGCTCAGCCAATAGACGCCGCGATGGACATTGGCGTATTCGGCCTCGTAGACATGGCGCTCGGCGTCGATCACGGATCGAGGCTTCTGGGCGCTGGCGGCGCTGTCGAGGAAGACCAGGCGCTTGCCCTGGACGGGGTGGGCGAAGATCGGGAAATCGCGGCGGATGCGCGCGACATCGAGGCCAGTGCACATGTGTTGCATCGCCGTCATGGATGGCCTCCACGCGAAAGCCAGCCATCGAAGGCCTGGCGGAAGTACTGCCGCGCCGGCTCGCTCTCGACCGCGGCGATCAGCTCGCCGATGAAGGCATCGATCAGGATCCGGCGCGCCTCGCTCTCGCCGATCCCCCGTGCGCGCAGGTAGAACAGCGCGTCCTTGTCCAGATCGCCGACGGCGGCGCCATGGCTGCATTTCACGTCATCGGCGAGGATCTCCAGCTCCGGCTTGGTGTCGGTGCCGGCGGCGGCGGAGAGAAGGAGGCTGCGGCTGAGCTGCTGGGCGTCCGTCTTCTCAGCCCCCGGCGCGACGCGGATCCGGCCCTGGAAGACCGCGTGCGCGCGGTCGTCGACCACGCTACGGAAGGCCTGGGCACTGGAGCCGTTGGGCATGGCATGGTCGATGCGGATGGTGGTGTCGAGATGTTGCGCGCCCCGGGCCAGCGTAGCGCCGGAGAGCCGGGCCTCGGCGTCGGGTGCGGCAAGGGCGACATCGATCTCGTTGCGCGCCAGCCCGGCACCCTCCGCGAGGATGAACATGCGGTAGGCGGCGGCCTCATCGAGGCGCACCGAGGTCTCCGCGGTGTGGTAGGCCGCAGGAGCCTCCGCCTGGAGCTTGTAGTGGCGCAGCACGGCGTTGCGGGCGATCAGCACCCGGCTCGCCGCATTTGTCCAATAGACGCCTTCGCCGAGGCTCGCATAGGTCTCCAGCACCGTGGCGCTGGAACCCGCCGCCGCGGCGATGAGGTTTCGGGGCTGGAAGACCTTCGGCTCGCCGCCCGGGAGCGCGACGAAGAGCAGCTGAATCGGGTCCAGGGTCGCCCCGGGGCCGAGATGGATGACCGCGCCGTCGCTCATGAAAGCCGTGTTGAGATCGACGAGAGCGCGGGCCCGGGGATCGCTCGCGATCTCCGGGGCGGTGGTGAGGGCGCGAAGATCCGCCTCGTCCGCCTTCGCGAGCGAGGTGACGCTGCTCCCTTCGGGCAGATGGGCGAGATCCGAGAGGTCGGCCCGGAAGCGTCCGTTGACGAAGACCGCGAGATGGCATTGCGGTGTCAGCCGCAAGGTCGTGAGCGCGGCCTTGTCGAGGCGGGGAGCGGCATCGTCATCGGCGGGCCGGAAGGCGATGCGCTCCAGCGCGCCGAGGGAGGTGAACTTCCAGGCTTCGAGCTTGCGGGTCGGAAGGCCGTTGCGGCGGATGCGCTCGACGGCCTCGGCCCGCAGCGTCTCGAGCCAAAGCGGGCTCTGGCCAGGGATCGAGGGCCTCGCCTCGAGGAGGTGGGGGAGGGACAGCGCCGTCACGCGGCCGCCGCCTTCAGGAGCTCGCCATAGCCCTTGGCCTCGAGCTCGAGGGCGAGCTCCCGGCCGCCGGATTTTATGATGCGCCCGCCCGCCAGCACATGGACCTTGTCGGGCACGATATAGCCGAGG
>Ga0126378_10002790_pt1 | contig 13022 bp, 9 predicted proteins | sample PanSoiMetPlot_23_FD_92587 | JGI IMG/M metagenome (GOLD analysis project Ga0126378, IMG submission 92587) | Tropical forest soil microbial communities from Panama - MetaG Plot_23 | ecosystem: Environmental > Terrestrial > Soil > Tropical forest > Bulk soil | place: Panama | collected 2016-02-17
CGGGAACGCAGGCGCATCAGTGGCAGGGGAGGGCCAGGGCGCCCCGGCAGTGGCTGGGCGTGCCGATACTCGCGGCGAGCCGGCAAGCGCCGCGGTATGGCGGATGATGCACTATGCATTCACGCCAGAGGCGACGCTGGAGTGTTCGGTGAAGCTGCGCTCAGACTGTTGCGTCGGGCCAGCCACCGTGACGACGCCGCGTGCCCAGACTTCGGCGTCCAGCCCGCCGGTTTGCGCATCCCACCGCGGTCGCGCTGACCAGCTCGATCGAGCGCCGATAATGTACATTATGTTAAGTTGCGTTTTGGGCGTCCGCCGTATCGACCTTGGTCCGCGGGGCGGTCGCACAGAAACGCCGTGAGCAATCCTTATCCCGCCACCTACGAGGCGGCCGGATGAGTGGCGACCAACAGGAGCGCGTCAAGGATGCGGCACCAGTCTGGCTCGGCGAGGTCTTTGCGCATCGAGTGCGCGAGGGCCGCCAGCGCGGTCACGAACTGGGCTGAGAACTCGGCGGCATCCACCTCGAGCTCCGCGGCCATGACAGCCACTGCCTGCCTGAACCTGGCAGTACGTGCGAGCCGGACAAGCGAAGCCGGTACTGGCGGCGGTACAGGACTGTCGGCCTGGCGACCGTCGTCATCCCGCACGAGGGTGATGACCAGGTGCATCCCCAGGGCTTCGGCGAGCCGTGCCAGCGCCGTCGTGGTCGGGTTGCCCCTGCCGTTCTCCAGGTTGGCGATGTAGGCGACTGACAGGCCCGCGTCAGCGGCAACCGATGCCACGGTCCGGCCGGCTGCCGTCCGCCTGGCCCGCAACTGGCGGCCGATCGGTGAGTCTTCCATTCGCGCGCTCCTGCTTGACAGAACAGCAATCATAAAAGTTATTCTCACAGAATACAGAGCTCAGGAGGGCGCTGTGCTCCAGGCCTTGCGGATACCCGATTTCCGTCTGCTGTGGAGCGCGAGCCTCATCAGCTCCCTCGGCTCGTGGCTCCTGGTCCTGGCCGTTCCGGCGCACATCCTCATGGCCACCGGGTCGCTGCGCGACACCGGGCTCACGCTAGCCGCGGAATACCTGCCGCGCCTGGTACTCGGCCCGGTTGTCGGCGTATTCGCAGACCGGTGGGACAGGCGACGCCTCATGATCACAACGAACTTGTCCAGTGCCGCCGCCGTGGCCGCGATGTTGCTCGGCACCTCACCGGGCCGGTTCTGGGTCCTGTATGCCGCGCTGGTCGCCGAGAATAGCTGCGCCGTTCTGTACGCGCCGGCCTTGCTGGCTCGCACGCCCGCTATCGTCGGCACCGGGCCCGCGCTCAGCAGCGCCAACGCTCTGAACTCAGTCAGCAGCGGTACCGTCCGGCTGATCGGCGGTCCGCTCGGCGCGATCCTGCTCACCATCTACGGCATCAGATGGCTGATCTGCGCGGACGCCCTTAGCTATCTGCTGGCCGCCGCCGCCATCTTCATGACATCGCGGAGCCGCGCAGAGCACGCCCGCCGGGACGCCACGATCGGCGGCGTCGCCCGCGACCTCATGCATGGGGCGCGCGTGCTGCACGCTCAGCCACTTGCGCGGTCGCTGCTTCCCGTCACGGCAGTCTTCCTGGCGGCCAACGCATCGCTCAGCGCCATCCTCATCCCCTTCGGCGTTCAGCGGCTCGGCAGTAGCGAGGACACTGGATTCCTGCTGGCCTGCTTGGGCATCGGCTTCCTGATCGGGGCCCCGGTCATCCGAGCGCAGCTGGACCGAGCCCAGCCCAGGCAGCTGCTGACCGCCACGCTCATAGCAACCGCCGCCGGGTACTACCTGCTTTTCACGTCCTCATCGCTCGCCTCCGCCTTGCCCGCGGCGGCAGCCGTCGGGATGACCGGGTCCATGTCACTGGTCATCCCGCAAACCATCGTGCAGCGGGTAATCCCTAACACGGCACTCGGCCGGGTCAGCGCCGTATTCCTCACGGGCGAAGCAGCAGCCACCCTGATCGGCGCCGTGGCCGGGCCCTTCCTCGCCCAAACCGCACATCTGCCGGCAGCGGCAACTGCCGCCAGCCTCCTCACCTTCGGCGCCGCGGCACTGGCGTACCTCACCGTGCCGCGGATGCGCGGAGTCGTCCGTAGCCCGCAAAAGCGCGTCGCGGACCAGATAGGTGAGGAGGCGTCACCGGATCACAGTGAATCGCGGCGCCAGCCGCGGCCGTCGCCTACGGCACGATCTCGATGAACCCGTCCGTTCCGTGCACACGTATCCGCTGCCCATCCCGGATCAGCTGGGTGGCATGCTCGACCCCGACGACGGCAGGAAGGCCGTACTCTCGCGCGATCACCGCGCCATGCGTCATGAGGCCCCCCACCTCCGTCACCAGGCCCTTGATCGCGACGAACGCAGGCGTCCAGCTGGGGTCCGTGTAGGCGGTGACGAGGATGTCGCCAGCTTCGAGATCCGCCTCGGCCATGTCCAGGATGACGCGAGCCCGCCCCTCGGTGGTCCCGGCGGAAACGGGCAAGCCGACCAGCGCGCCGGCCGGAATGTCAGCGCGCCGGTAATTCCCGGCGACGACCTCGCCATCCGAGGTGAGCACGCGGGGCGGGCTGAGAGCTTGATACGACCTGAACGAGTCCTTGCGATCACGGATGAGCTGCTCATCCGCCCGATTTGTGCGCACGACGTCGTACAGCTCGTCGAACCTGAGGTAAAAGATATCTTCCCTGTCACGAAGCACATTGGCACGCACAAGGCGTTCTGCCTCATTCAACAGTGCCTGCTTGTAGACGAAGTAGCGGCTCACCATGTGGTACTTCGGATACTCCCGGTACCCCATGAAGGTACGGACCCGGTCGATCATCGGCTTGGCCTCCTCGGCCTTCGCCGCGCCGTCCGGCAGGGCTCGCAGGCGGGCCAGCAGCTCGTGCTCCTTCTCCCCCGCTTCCTGCCTGCCCTGCTCGAAGCGCCTCTCACCAGCACCAGGCTCGAAATTCTTAATGTTGCCAAGGATCATGGGCACGAGCGTGCTTGGGCGTTCGCTCCAACGCGGTCTGGTGATGTCGATCTCGCCGATGCAGCGCATCCCGTACTTGTCGAGATAGGCCTGGATGGCGTCTCTGGCTTCCCTCCCGCCTTCCAGCGTGGGCAGGTCGTCAAGAAAGCTCTCATCCTCGATGTGCTGCAGGAACGCGACCACCTGCGGATGCGGGCGGATCACGTCCGCGACGTCCAGGAGGGCCAGCCCCATTTCCGACGTGACGTTGTTGGGCACAGACCGCGTGAGCGCGTCGGCCGCGTTCTTCTCACCCAGCCACGCCTGAACGTGCTCGTTGAGCCACCAGGTCGCCTGCATCGCCGTCATCCACACCTGATGGCTTCGTGGATCGAACAGGATCCGCTGCAGCTCCCTGAGGTCATCACGGATGAAATCGAACAGCGCCGGCCCGGACTTGGTCCCGACGTCATGCTGCAAGGCGGCGACGGAGGCCCGGCCAGCCTCGATCAGCTCCGTGACGGTAGCCGGATCGGTCTTGATCGGCGCGGCGTCGCCAGCCGGCATCCCGCCCGGGGCTTCGTCCGGGAGGGCCGGGATGAAGTCGCCGCGGTCAACAATGGTCTGCAGCGCGTCCCCCATCAGCGGATCTGATCCCACGAAAGCCCGAAGAAGGCCTACGCGGCTCGCTGGCGACCCCAGCGCCCTTGTGACGTCGACGAACAGTCTCCCGCCGGCCTCTGCCATGGTGCGCGGCGTTGTCAGCTGCCAGAAGGACAGCCCAAGTGGCTTCATGGGATCGGTCATCATCTGCTGATGGCCGACGGAGACGTAGACGTGGTTCTCCTGATCGCTCGCGGGGATGGGGAACAGCGCGGTAATCGGGCGGCTCTGGACGATCTGGAACTCATCGGCGACCAGGCACCATTCGATGTCCTGTGGGTGGCCGAAATGCGCTTCGATCAGCCGACCCAGTTGCGCGAGCCGCACGATCTGCGCATCGGTCAGTGCCGGCTGCTGCTGCCGTTCTGGCTCGATTGCCACTTCCTGCGTTCCGCCTGCCGGCGAGGCGTACATGGCCAGCCGCTTGGTGCCGACTGCCCTGGCGACGATTTCTCCGTCGCGCACTCTGTAGACGTCCGCGTTCAACAGCCCGGAGACCAGGGCCTCGCCGAGGCCATAGGTGGCCTCGATGGAGGCCACCTTCCGATTGGAGGTGATCGGGTCGGCCGTGAAGAGGACGCCGGCCGCCTGGGGGAAGACCATGTGCTGCACCACCACGGCCATGTGCATCTTCCGGTGGTCGAAGCCGTTCCGCATGCGGTAGGTCATGGCCCGCTCGGTGAACAGCGAGGCCCAGCACCGGCTGACGTGCCGGAGGATCGCGGCCGACCCCACGATGTTCAGGTAGGTGTCCTGCTGGCCAGCGAAGGAGGCCGTCGGCATATCCTCCGCCGTCGCGCTGGACCGGACGGCACAGGCGGCTTGCTCGCCCAGCCGGGCAACGGCGCCCGTGATCGACTTCGCCACGTCGTCAGGGATGGCGATTCCTTCGATGGCCCGGCGGACATCCGCGCTAAGCGCGCCAATGGCTTCCCGGTCCTGCGTGCCAAGGCGCGACAGCCGATCGAGCTGATCATCGATCGATGGCGCGTCCGCCATAATGCGCCCGAAGGCATCCGTCGTCACGCAAAAGCCAGCGGGCACGCGAATGCCGTCGATCCGCGAAAGCTCCCCCAGGTGCGCAGCCTTGCCGCCAACGAGCCCGATCTGCGTCTTGTCGATCTCTTCCAGACGCAGCACGTAGCGCTCGATCATCGCGACACCTCCGCTCCTTTCAACACCAAAGTGCCGTCGACCTCAACCGGCGATGGTCAAAGTGCCGTTGGTGTTGATCAAACTTGGTAGAGAATGGTCGACGGCACTTGGGTGTTGATCATTTTGGGCTGGGCTCGAACAGGAACCGGCGATGACGCCCCTCCCCGCCCACTCCCCCCGGACCACTGTGCCACGAACTGAGCCCGCGCCGGCGCCGCTGATCGGCGGCCCGGCACGGGCTCAGCTGCGCGATGATCACTCCTGCGCGGCGTAGAAGATGACGTGCTCGGTCTTGATCTTGCCGTTCTCGTCCAGCTGGTAGAGCCGGGCGCCGGGCAGCGTCGCCTTTCCCGCCCCGAAGTCGGCCTCGACGGTCAGCATAAGCAGCGCGTTGCGCTCGTCGCCGACAGCGGCCAGGATGCGCTGGCTCCCTGGCACGATGGCCTGCGCGAATTGGGTGAGGCCGACCATGTAGGCGTCCGGCCCGGTCAGGTCGGTGGGAGGCGGCATCGGCTGCGTGGTCACCGCCGTGACCCTGACATCTGGCGCGAGCGCCTCGCGCGCGGTGCTGAAGTCGTGGTTGCTCCACGCGTCGACGTGGGCTCGGGCGATGGCGACGGCCGCGGATTCTGGCTGAGCGGACATCGGATTCTCCTTTACGGGCTAGCTGAACTGCTGTACTGCTCATCTAGACGGCAATACAGCGCGCGGACTGGGCGGCCTGAGTGCGCCCAGTTTCTGATCGCTCAGCCGTCTGTATTGGCCTTTGAGTCGGAGGATCACGCTGTGGCAGCGGACTTGCTCGCCCAGGCGCAGGCTGGTGACGGAACCGCGTTCGGCCAGCTCGTCGAGCCGTACCGGCGCGAGCTCGAGGTGTTCTGCTACCGATTCCTCGGCTCCGCGCAGGACGCCGAGGACGCGCTGCAAGACACACTGCTGTCGGCGTGGCAGGCCCTAGCCGGATTCGAGGGCCGCGCCTCGGTGAGGACCTGGCTTTACCGGGTCGCGACCAGCCGGTGCGTAGACGCAGTGCGCTCAGCCCGCAGGCGGCCGCCGCAGAGCCCGCCGGATGCCGGACTTGAACCGCCCGAACCAACCCGACTCGGCGACCTGAGCTGGCTCGAGCCGTACCCGGACACCCTGCTTGAAGGGCTCGCCGACAAGGGACCAGGTCCCGAGGCCAGGTACGAAGCAACGGAGTCGATCTCACTGGCCTTCATCACTGCGCTGCAGCTGCTGCCGCCCCGCCAGCGGGCGGCCCTGATCTTGCGCGACGTTCTGGGATTCCACGCAAGCGAAGCCGCGACGATTCTGGACGCCACAGAAGAGTCGGTGACCAGCGCACTCAAGCGCGCCCGCGCCGCCCTCGAGCGCCACCAGAGGTCGGCCGGGAGGCACGATGCTCCCCCGCCGTCAGGGTCGGCCGCCGAGCGGCAGCTGGTCGACCGGCTGACCCGGGCGTTCGAGTCCGCCGACGTCGAGGGGATCGTCGCAATGCTCACTGAAGACGCCTGGCTGACAATGCCGCCGCTGCCGCTTGAGTACCAGGGCCGCGAGCTCGCCGCCAGCTTCCTGCGAGCGACCGCGTTCCGGCCTGGCTGGACGGCGCGGTTGCTGCCGACGCGCGCGAACGGCCAGCCGGCGTTCGGCTTCTACGCCCGCGACCCGATGTCCGGCCAGTTCTATACGGTCGGGCTGATGGTGCTCACGCTATCGGGCAACCGCGTCTCGGCGATGACCCGCTTCGACGCCGCGACCCTGCCCAGGTTCGGGCTGCCGGCCGCCCTGCAAGTACCCGAGGCCTGAAGGCCTCCGTCGTCATCGCCGACGGCCTTCGCGATCACCTGGGCATATACCGAGCCACGTGCCGGCTGCTGGCCTCCGGGTATCGTCGGTGCACAACGTTTCGGCGCCAGCACGCCGGAGCTGGAGGTGCCGTGACCGTCTCAGCCAGCCGCATAGACACTGTCCTTCAGGTGCGGCCGCCTGAGTTGCCGGCCATCGCAGCCTGCGAGATCGGCCGGTCGGCGTTCGGCATCGAGGCGGCTGACGCGCACAGCCTGGGCAGCGAACGCGACCAGGCGTTCCTGCTCACTGACGCGGCCGGCTCCCCGACCGCGGTGCTGAAGGTCTCCAACGCCGCCGAAGATCCGGCCAGGCTCGATATGGAGGCGCTGGCCGCGTTCCATGCCGTTCGCCATGGCGCCGGCCTGACCATCGCACTCCCCCGCCGGGCTGCAGCTGCCCGCGATGATCCGCGGGCCCGCGGTGACGGCGCGCCCGCACGGCTGCGCGCGCGCTGGGAACGCGACGGCACCGCGTACTGGGCGCGGGCGTACGACGTACTCCCCGGGCGGGCCAGGCTTGATCCGATTACGCTAAGTGATCAAGCTGTAACTGCCTGGGGCGAGACGATCGCGCGGCTTGGCAGGGCGCTGCGCGGGTTCATCCATCCGAAGGCGATTCGCCGGCTGCCCTGGGACATCCAGCACGCCGCAAGCGCGCGGCCGATGATCGACTCGATTGGCGACCAGGCCACGCGAGCCGCGGTCACAGCGGCGCTCGACCGCTTCGACGCCGCAGTCGCCCCGCGCTGGGGGCTGCTGCGAGCGCAGGTCATCCACGGCGACCTGACCACTGACAACGTGCTCGCCGACGACGAAGGCCTGATTACCGGCATCGTCGACTTCGGCGATATGACGCACACCGCGCTCGCCGCGGACCTGGCCTCGGTGCTCGACTCGCTGGCGGCAGGCCGCGAGAGCGAGGAGATGTTTCGCGTCGCCAGGCTGATCATCGACGGCTACGAGCGGATCACGCCGCTCGAGCCGATCGAGCGCGAGCTTGTCGGCGAGTTGTGGGCGGCAAGGGCCGCGGTGACCGTATCGATCGGCTCGTGGCGTGCCGCGGCGGGCCTGGAGGAGCCGGTTTTCGCCCAGCGGTACACCGCCTCGTCACTTGGAGTGATCGAATCCCTGCTCACGGTGGGGTGGGATCGTGCGGCCAGGATGCTCGGCTCTGTTCCCTGCGCACCCTCAGGGCCCGCCAGTGCCGGCATATTGCCTGGCCGGGTCGCCGCGCTGGGCGCACGGCGCGACGCTGCCTTCGGGCCGGCTATGGAGCCGCTGAGCTACGCCGAGCCGATTGAGATGGCCAGCGCCGACGGCACGTGGATGACCGACGCAGACGGCCGGCGGTACCTGGACATGTACAACAACGTGCCGTGCGTCGGCCACGGCCACCCGCGGGTCACCGCCGCGGTGGCCGCGCAATGGCGGGTTCTCAACACGAACCTGCGTTACCTGCACGCGTCCGCGGTCGAGCTCGCCGAGCGCCTGATCGCCACCTGCCCGCCCGAGCTTGACACCGTGCTGTTCGTGAACTCTGGCTCGGAGGCCAACGATCTCGCCTGGCGACTCGCCAGGCACCACACTCAGAACACTGGCGGGCTCTGCACGCAATTCGCTTATCACGGGATGACGGCCGCGACCGCCGACCTATCACCTGAGGTACTGCCAGGCGCGCTTCCGCCGCCGCACGTCCAGACGTGGGCGCCGCCCGACACCTACCGCGGACAGCACCTCGACCCGAGCACGTTCGTGAAGGCGCTGTCCGAGCTCGCTGCCCGTGGCCACTCCCCCGCGGCCGCGATACTCGACGGCGTGCTGCTCAGCGACGGCGTCTACGATCTCGACGCCGATTATGTACGCGAGCTGGTGCAGCTGACGCACGCCGCCGGAGGGCTGTGGATCGCCGATGAGGTGCAGGGCGGCCATGGCAGGACGGGCGACGCGATGTGGTCGTTCGAGCGGTTCGGCATCGTCCCTGACTTCGTGACCCTCGGCAAGCCGATGGGCAACGGCCAGCCTGTCGGCGCTGTGATCACCAGGCGTGAGCTCGCCGAGAGATTCGCACGCGACACAGTCTTCTTCTCGACATTCGCCGGCAACCAGGTCTCGATGGCGGCCGCGCACGCAGTGCTCGACGTGCTGGCCGACGAGCGCGTGCTGCTGCGCACGCGGGATGCGGGGATCGCGCTGCGCGCGGCCATCACCGAAGCGACCGCCGGGCACCCGGTAGTCGGCGACGTGCGCGGCGTCGGGCTAGCGAACGCGATCGAGATCGTGACCGACCGCGAGTCGAAGTGCCCCGACCGCGCGGCCGCCTGCGAGCTGAGGGACGAGCTGCGGCGCCGCGGCGTGCTGGTCGGCACGACGGGCCGGGAAGGGAACGTGCTGAAGGTGCGCCCGCCGCTGTCGTTCACGGCGGAGCTTGTGACGGATTTCTTGCGGCCGCTTGAGACGTCGCTGCACGAGATCCAACGGTTAGCCGAAGGCTCGTAGGCGCGGCCAGATCACCGCCCAAGGCGCGCGCAGCGATGAGCACACCCATACGGGGGCTCCCTGCTCGTCGTCGTGAACCGCAACGTGGTTATTCAGGTGCGCGGCCAGGCGCAGGGTTCCGCAGAAGCGAGCAAGCTGACTCCGGCCGAACCCAACCGCGATCGCGGTAGTTGCCCAGGCTGGCGGCGGGCCCCAGTACCAGAATCCGTTGTGGCCGCTGTACGCGGCTGGCAGGCCGTCAGCCGGGCCGTATCTCAGCACAGCGCCGGCCTCGCCATAGTTGCTGCCGAGCACGATCGCCGCCGCGCGCCGCGACGCAGGCAGTGAACGGTACACCGAGGCGATCTCGCGCACGTAGGCGGGCCAGCCGACGGTTTCCCCCGCGTCGTAGTTCAGCGATACAACAGGCGTCGCGTGCAGGTCAGCGACCGGCACGAGCGGCAGCGTGATGGGCAACGCTGTCAACGTCAACGCAACCGCCCCAGTTATCAGCCACGCGCGCCAAGCCGTGCCGGCGCGCAGCGACGATCCCGGGGAGTCCTCCGCTGCCCTGCCGCGTCGTACCCAGTCCAGCGTCGGCTGTACGCCCGCCCCGACCAGGACGGGGACCATCCCGCCAAGGTAGTAGGGCTTGCCGCCGGTAACCGTGAAGACGATGACCAGGACGATGAATGCGATGCCGAAGGCGCGGCACCATCGCAGCTCGCCTCCGCGCAGTAGCCTGACCAGGCCGGCTACCCAGACCGGCGCGAGGTATCCGAACAGGCCGAACGCGAAGGGCAGCAGTGCCCAGCGTGGCGCCGACGTGCCTGAGCCGCCGGTCGCGATCGAGCGCGCGATTGCCAGCTCCGGCCAGCCGTGCGCGGCCTGCCAGGCCAGGTACGGCGCCCACAGCGCGACGGCCACGGCGCCGCCGGCGTAGAGCCAGACCGAGCGGAACGGTCGCCGCGGCCCGCTGATCGCGAGCCCGGCCACGATGGCGAACAGCAGGAACGCGATCAGGTCGCTGTCGAACAGACCGCCTCCGGCCGCTACGCCGACCAGCAGCCAGAGCCGGTCGTTGCCGGTCCGCAAGATGCGAAGGATCAGCCAGCAGCACAGCGCCCATGCAGGCAATCCGAATGTGGTCGTGCTGAGCAGGTGGCCCGCGCCGATCACAAGCGGGGCGATGGCGATGGCCAGGGCGGCGAGCAGCTGCGCACGGCGCTCGGCCCCGAGTTCGCGGGCGATCATGGCGGTCAGCAGCACCAGCGCGGCTGAGGCGATCGCGGCCGGCAACCGCAGCACGAGCAGCGACCCTGGGGCGAGCGCCGACATTGCGCGTGCGATCAGTGGTACAAACGGCGGCTGATCCGGGTATCCCCAGGCAAGGTGCTTCCCGGCCGCGAGGAAATAGAGCTCGTCCCTGTGATATCCGTAACGCGTCGACAGGGCGATGAGCAACCCGGCCAGCGAGAGCGCGATGCCGACGGCCGGCGCGGTCGCCAGGTCGGGCAGCGCTTGGGAAACACGATCAGATCCTGGCTGCCGCCTGGGCTGCGTCACACAGGCCGGAACAGCATCCTCCTGGCGGCTCGCTCGAGCACCGTGATCGCCAGCGCGGCGTCCTCGGGCGGGTGCTCGATAGCAAGCCGGATCCCGAGGCCGTCAAGTACGCCCAGCAATTCGAGCGCTACCTCATACGGGGTGGCGTCAAGCCGGAAGATTCCGGCTTTCGCTCCGTCGGACACGCATTCGGTAAGAAGGCCGAGCCACCGCCGCGTGACCTCGCGCATATCTTCAGCGAGTTCGTCGTCGTGAGCGGCGGCCCGGTAGTACTCGAGCCAGAGCACCCAGCCGCCGCGCCTGCGGGCCGGGTCGAGCGAGACCGAGGTCACGAGAATGTGGTAAATGCGCTCCCACGGGTCGTCGATCTTGTCGACCTGCTCGGTCAGCGCTGCCAGCTCGGCACGGACCTTATTGCGCAGCGCCTCGCGCCTGAGCACGCCGAGCGTCGGGAAGTGGTGCTGCAGGCTCGCTACCGGAACCCCGCTCACCTCGGCGACGTCGCTGTACCTGGTCGCGCCGTAGCCGCGGAAGATCATCACCTCTGAGGCGGCGTCCAGGATTTCGCTCCGGTTGTGGCGTGGCGGGCGGCCCCGGCGTCTGATCGCTGGCGTGGTCGACACTTGCCGGAGTATAGGCCGACCACCGGCAGTACCCGGTGACTCGGCCCTGGCTGGCCCAGGGCCACTCGGCGTGTTCCGGACAATTGGGCCGACACCTGGCAGGCGTTTACCGTTCGAACTTGGCAGCCAGGCCAGGACGGCCGACAGCGAGCGCACCCATGGCCCCGGCCAGTCATCCTCGCGACCGTTTGCGACGTTGGCCGACCAGTCCTCGGCGCGGAGCATGACAGCACGCATTCCGCACGCGGACGCGCCGGACAGCTCGCTGCTTCCGCCATCGCCCACGTACAGGCAACTGGCCGGACCGACACCGAGCCGACGCGCGATCATCAGGAACAGCTCAGGGTCGGGTTTGCGCCGCCCGACCTCACACGACAGGACCCGCGCGTCGACCATGCTGGCTACGTCCAGATCCGGCCAGCACTCCGCAAGCTCGAGCGTGCAATCGCTGAGCACCCCGACCGGCAAGCCCCGCGACCTGATTTCCGCAAGCACGGCGAGCGCGTCGCCGCGCAGGGCGAACAACTCGCGCTGGGCGCTCATCCGGGCGGCGCACGCCTTGGCAAGGACGTCCTCGGCCGGCTGGACGCCACAGCGCCTGGCCAGCTCGCGGAACGTGGCGGGCAGATCCCCGAGCGCACCGGTGACGCGCTCGGCAAACGAGCCGTCGAGCGCCCGCCGCCACACCGCGGTGCTAATGCCAAGCGGCGCTGCGCTCCTGCGGGCATGGTCGGCCCAGACGTGTTCCGGCGTGCTTGGCGTGAGCGTGCCGAAGAAGTCGAAGACGACTGCGGCAACCGGCATGACTCTATTGTCCGTCATGCGATCGTCCAGCATGCGCACGACCTCCTAGCGCGAGGCAGGCTCGGTAAGGTGAAGTCGTGACTGCGGGCGAGCCCGTGAGCCGGCGGGCAGGCCGCGTGCTTGTCATTGACGCTGAGGGCCGGGTGCTGCTCCTGCACGGCTACGATCCGGCCGAGCCGGACACACCGTACTGGTTCACGGTCGGCGGCGGCGCGCAGCACGACGAGAGCCTCGCCGAGGCCGCGGTCCGCGAGCTGCGCGAGGAGACCGGCCTCGCCGCCCAGCCGGAGGATCTCGGCGACCCCGTCTGGCATGAGGTGGCCGAGTTCAGCTTCGACGGGACACGGTACCGGCAGGAGCAGGACTTCTTCCTGCTCAGGGTCGGCTCGCCTGACGTTAGCGCGGATGGGCGAGATGACGAGGAGGCCGCCGTGATTGACGGCCACCGCTGGTGGACGCTCAGCGAACTTGAGGCCACGACCGAGTCTTACTATCCGCCCGAGCTCCCTGGGCTGCTGCGCGCACTCGGCTAGCCGTCCCGCTCGACTGCCAGCCCGCCCGCGTGGCGGCCAAGTAGCGTGTCGGCCATGCCCTCCATCCCGCATCAGGCGGCGGTCGTCGCCCCAAGACAGCACCGCCAGCCAGGAACCGTGCTCACGGATCACTTGTTCGAGGTACCGCTCGATCACGCCGAACGGGCCGGTGCGCAGATCACCCTCTTCGCGCGGGTGATTGTCGCGACCGAGAAAGCCGCGAACGCGGGGGAACTGCCGTGGCTCTGCTTCCTCCAGGGAGGGGCTCATCGGCATGGTTCGCGGGTACTGCTAAGTACCGCACGTACGCTTGGTTCGGTGACCGTGAGGACCTGCCTGTGCCTGCTCACCAGGCCCGCACCAGCTGGACCGCCCC
>Ga0126378_10002792_pt1 | contig 13008 bp, 12 predicted proteins | sample PanSoiMetPlot_23_FD_92587 | JGI IMG/M metagenome (GOLD analysis project Ga0126378, IMG submission 92587) | Tropical forest soil microbial communities from Panama - MetaG Plot_23 | ecosystem: Environmental > Terrestrial > Soil > Tropical forest > Bulk soil | place: Panama | collected 2016-02-17
AGATGGCGGCGGGCGTCGGAGCGAGATACATCACGGTGCTGGAGCCCAATCGCTACGGCACCAGCTATGCTCATGTGACCCCCGATCTCGATTATGTCGCGCAGCAGACCGACGGTCACATGCCCGGCCTCTCCAGCCTGCTGCCGGGCGGCCTGCACGCACTCGGCGAGGCCCAGGCCAGGCTCCGCGGCGAGGGTATCGAAACGCTTGATCTGTCGGCGGTCTTCAAGGATAAGACCGGCAACATCTTCACCACGAGCACGGCCCATTTGAACGCTGCAGGAAGTCGCGTCGCCGCCGAGCGGATCGCCCAGGTCATCCTGCGGCAGGTTCCGGTTTCTCAGCAGTGATGTCCCCGGTGATGGGGATGACGATCCGCCGGGCGGGGAGGGCTGGCCCGCCGGCGCCCGCAGACAGTCGAGGAGGACAACAACGGTGACCGAGCGCGGTATGCACGAGCAGCTCTCCTCACATGGTGAGGTGAAGAAAAGCTCCGAACGCACCTTCGGCCTCGTCTTCGCGGCCTTTCTCGCCATCATCAGCTTCGTGCCGTTGCTGCATCACGGCCATATCCGGATCTGGTCGCTGGTTCTGGCCGCCGCTTTCCTGGTGGTGGCACTCGCGGTGCCGAAGATCCTGCAGCCGCTGAACCATCTCTGGTTCCTCCTTGGCAAGCTGCTGCACCGGATCGTCAACCCGGTCATCATGGGACTGCTGTTCTATATCGTGATCACGCCGGCGGCCCTGCTGCTGCGCCTGGCGGGCAAGGATCTGCTGAGCCTCAAGCGTAACCCGGAGGCGGCGAGCTACTGGGTCCACCGCACGCCGCCGGGTCCGGAGCCGCAAAGCCTGAAGAACATGTTCTAGAGAGAGCAGCGGATGTCCTTCCTGGGTGAGCTTTGGGCGTTCCTGCGGGTCCGCAAGAAGTACTGGCTGCTGCCAATCGTGCTCGTGATGCTCCTGTTCGGCGGGCTTCTCATCGTGAGCCAGATCTCGGCGGTGGCGCCCTTCATCTACACCTTGTTCTGACACGGCAGGCAGCCATGCGCATCATCGGCATCTCGGCCTACTACCACGACAGCGCTGCAGCGCTGGTCCGGGACGGACGCATCATCGCAGCCGCCCAGGAGGAGCGCTTCACGCGCAAGAAGCATGACCAGGGATTCCCTGCGAATGCCTTGCGCTACTGCCTGGAGGAGGGCGGGCTGAAGCCGGAGGAGGTCGACCATGTCGCCTTCTACGATAAGCCGTTCCTGAAGTTCGAGCGGCTGCTGGAGACCTATCTCACCTTCGCGCCCAAGGGCTACACCTCCTTCCGCATGGCGCTGCCGCTGTGGCTCGGCGAGAAGCTGTTCCAGAAACGCCTGCTGAACAGGGAGCTGAAGGCCTTCGCCCCCGATGTGGAGTGGGAGAAGCGCCTACTTTTCTCCGAGCATCACCTGAGCCATGCGGCGAGCGCCTTCTATCCCTCGCCCTTCGAGGAGTCGCTGGTCCTGACCATGGACGGGGTGGGGGAGTGGACCACCACCTCGGCCGCCCATGGCAAGGGCAAGGATCTCGCCATCATGCGCGAGATCCATTTCCCCCATTCCATCGGCCTGCTCTACTCGGCCTTCACCTACTACACCGGCTTCAAGGTCAATTCCGGCGAATACAAGGTCATGGGCCTTGCCCCCTATGGCGAGCCGAAATATGCGAAGACCATCCTCGACAAGCTCATGGACCTGAAGCCGGACGGCACCTTCCGACTGGACCAGTCCTATTTCGATTACTGCACCGGCCTCACCATGACCAATGGCCGCTTCGACGAACTGTTCGGCGGACCGGCACGCAAGCCCGAGGAGCGGGTGACCCAGAAGGAGATGGATCTCGCTGCCTCGATCCAGGCGGTGACCGAGGAGGTGATGCTGCGCCTCACCCGGTCGCTGGCCAAGGAGACGGGCGCGCGCAATCTCTGCCTCGCCGGCGGCGTGGCGCTCAACTGCGTGGCCAACGGCAAGATCCTCCGCGACAAGACCTTCGAGCGGATCTGGGTGCAGCCCGCGGCGGGCGATGCCGGCGGCGCGCTCGGTGCCGCGCTCGCCGCCCATCACCTTCTGCTGGGCCAGGAGCGCAAGCTTGCCGGCAATGCGCTGGATTCGATGCAGGGCTCCTATCTCGGCCCGGCTTATGAGCAGAAGGACATCGAGAAGCGGCTGGAAGCGGCAGGGGCGAAGTTCACCGTCCTCGACGAGGCGAGCCTGATCCGCGACACCGCCAAGGCGCTGGCCGAGGAAAAGGCGGTCGGCTGGCATCAGGGCCGCATGGAATTCGGGCCGCGGGCCCTGGGCGGCCGCTCGATCCTGGGTGACCCGCGCTCACCCGCCATGCAGAAGATGCTGAATCTGAAGGTCAAGTATCGGGAATCTTTCCGGCCCTTCGCGCCATCGGTGCTGCGCGAGGATGTGGGCGAGTGGTTCGAGCTCGAAGACGATTCGCCCTACATGCTGCTGGTCGCGCCGGTCCGCGAGAAGCATCGCCGCGAGATGACCGCCGAGGAGCAGGCCCTGTTCGGCATCGACAAGCTGAACGTGCCCCGCTCCGACATCCCGGCCGTCACCCATGTCGACTACTCAGCCCGCGTCCAGACCGTGCATCGCGAGACGAACCCGCGCTACCACGCGCTGCTCTCGGCCTTCAAGGGGCTGACGGGCTGCGGCGTGCTGGTGAACACGAGCTTCAACGTGCGCGGCGAGCCGATCGTCTGCACGCCGGAAGACGCATTTCGCTGCTTCATGGGCTCCGAGATCGAGGTGCTGACGGTGGGCAACTGCTATCTCAAGAAAGAGGAGCAGAACCCGGCGCTGAAGAAGGACTACAAGAACGCCTTCGAGCTGGACTAGTGTCCCGATTCCGAAATTCGCCGAACGAGACCCCCGGTGGCTCCGGGACACTAGTTATTGATTCGAGTGGCCTGCTTATCCCAGAAATTCGCAAGCGAATTTCCGGGGCAGGACACTAGCCGTGCTCCGCTTCCTGCGGACGACCGCCATCGTGCTGGCCATCACGGCCGGCATCTATTGCGTTGCCGACTACCTCGTCGGCCTGTGGCGTCCGCATCACCTCAATGTGACGCTGACCGACGGCAAGGCGGTGCCGGCCTATCGCAACCAGCCCTATATCAGTGAGGCCTTCATCCGCGAGAAGGCGCTGGAGCCCGGAGAATGGCAGCAGGTGGTGGGCCAGCGCCTGGTCACGCCACCCGAGTATCACGGCACTTATTTCAACGTCGATGAGCTGCCGCCGACGGAGAACCTCTACCGGCGGACCATCAACCCGCCGGCCGATGGCAAGCCGGAGCGCGTGGTCCTGCTGGTCGGGGGCTCGACCCTCTATGGGCCCGAGGTACCCGACGATTACACACTGGCGAGCCAGCTCTCGAAGCGCCTCAACGGCCTCGACCCGGCCCATCGCTATGTCGTCTACAACGCCGGCGTGGTGGCCGCGGATTCCGCCCAGGACCGCGACCGCGTCGCCTACGAGCTGAGCCGGGGGCTGAAGCCCTATATGATCGTCGCCGTCGACGGCCCGCTGGACATCGTGTACGGCATCTATCAGGGCCATCCGGGCCAGCCTGCGCCCCTCCTGGTGGCGCGCAGCGGCATCCGCGGCTGGATGCACAAATACCTGCCGACCAATATCGCCCAGCTCGTCTGGCTCTGGTTTCACGACCGCGCCGTCGCCAATCACGAGAAACAAGCGCCGCCCCAGCTCGCCAGCAAGCCGGTCACCGTCAACCTGACGGAGGTGACCGCCGATCTCTATAGCAAGAACCTGGAGGCCATGGCCAAGACCGCGGCGGGCGCTGGCGCGCGTTTTCTCGCGGTGCTGCCGCCGAGCCCCTTCAGCACCGCCTATGACCACCCGACGGAGGATCTCGCCTTCGCCCGCAGCAATACCGAGGCCCAGATGCCGAAGCTCTCCGGGGTGCTCGAGAGCGGCCAGCCGGTTCTTTCGGAGGCTCTCGTCAAGCTGAAGGGGGCAGGGATGGAGGTGCTCGATCTCTCGGCGGCCCTCAAGGCCAAGACCGAAGATGTGTTCATCGACCAGGGCCACCTGAACGGCACGGGCTACGGCATGCTGGCCGACCGGATGGCCGCGGCGATCCTTGCGCCCGGAGCAACCGCCCAGCCCTGACTGGGATGTGCTACTATAAGGTGCAGCTCCGGATGAATGCGGGAGTTGCGTCGCGCGTTCCACCCTAGCCGATCATTGCGCCTGAGCCCCTAGGATTTTCCCCCAATCCGAATGGAGAGCGAAATGTCGAACCATTTCACCGGACTTAGTCTTGGCCCGCCGCTCGGCGACCAGAGGCTCGACCTCTGCGACCTCTATGCCTTCCAGGCGCCGGCGGATCCATCGAGGACAGTACTGATCCTGAACGCCAATCCGACCGCGGACGCGCTCCATCCCGATGCGATCTATCGCCTCAACATCGACAGCGACGGGGACTGCCTGACGGACCTCGCCTTCAGCTTCGTCTACTCGAAGCCTGAGAACGGCAGTCAGACCGTGAGCGTGTTCCTGGCAAAGGGCGCGGAATCCCGGTCGCCCGAGCCCGTCGGGCAGAAGATCGTCAGCGATGCCGAAGTCTCCTTCGGGCCCAAGCCCAATATCGTGAAGTCGGGGCCCCATACCATCTTCACCGGCAGCCGGAGCGATGCGTTCTTCTTCGATTATGACGGAATCAAGAATCTGTTCGACACACGCGGCGGGCGAAACTTCACCGCGCCCCATCTGGGCGGCAAATCGCCCTGGACCGGTGTCGATTCCAACACCGAGGCCAATGTGTTCTCGATGGTGGTCGAGATGCCAACGAGCGAGATCAATCCCAAGCCGGAGATCTGGATCTGGGGCCGGTGCAGCCTCAGGCGCGACGGCAAGCTCCTGCATGTCGACCGGGCGGGGCATCCCAGCGTCAGCAGCTTCTTCAACACCGACGAGACCAAGGAAGAGTACAACGCCAGCGAGCCGGTCAACGACCGCAAGCGCTGGCTCGGCCAATTCGTCCACCTGATGGGGCATACGGGCAACTACACCGAGGCGGAGGCCGTCGCCGAGATCGACAAGGACCGCGTCCTGCCCGACATGCTGAAATTCGATCCGAAGAAGCCCGCGACATATCCCAATGGCCGCGATTTCACCGACGATGTGATAAATCACCGCCTTGCCTTCCTGTCGAAAGGCGACATCCCGCCGACCGGCCTCAAGCCGCATACGGATATCCTCAAGGACTTTCCGTATATCGGCACGCCGCATCAGAAGAAAGGGTAGGGGCCACGCCCCGTCGAAGGAGCCGATTCCGCGCCGGCGGAATCGGCCCCCGGCTGCCCGCCCTCGGTCACGCCGGCAAAGGATGTGTTAGGGTTGTGCGTGCACCGCTTTGGGACCTCCCCCCACCCTGACAGGACCCGAGCATGCGTCGCGCATTGAAATCCCTCCTTGCCGCCTTTTTCCTCTTCTGCGCGCCCGCTTTCGCACAGGGACACGGGCCCGCGCTGTGGAAGGTGTCCGGCGCCGAAACCAACATCTACATATTCGGCTCCGTTCATGCGCTGAAGCCCGGGACGGTGTGGCTGAGCGACGATCTGCATCGCAAGATCGCCTCCGCCACCGCGGTCTATATGGAGGTCTCTGCGGAGGAGCAGCAGCCGGAGGTTCTGGTGCGGCTGATCAGACAATACGGCCTGCTGCCGCAAGGCGATTCTCTGAAGAAGCATCTGCCGGACACCATCTATGTGAAGCTTGGGGCAGCGCTGGGCGAGCTCGGCGTGCCGGAGGCAGCATATGACCGCTTCAAACCCTGGACGGCGGACATGGTCTACACCGCGAGCAAGTTCGACCAGGCGGGCTACAGCCCGAGGGCGGGGGTCGAAGCAACCATCCTCGGTGTCGCCAAGGCCGGGCATGTTCCGGTCGAGGGTCTCGAGACGGCGGAGTTTCAGATTGCCTTGCTGGGCTCGCTCACGGAGCCCGAGGTGATCGAAATGCTCAGGGACGATCTCGCGGACAAGGATCAGATCGCGGCCGTCATGGGCCGGCTGACCGATTCCTGGAGCAGCGGCGACGTCGACGATCTCGCCACCTATTTCGCCAAGGAAAGTGGCACCGATCCAGAGTTGCGCAGGAAGATGTTCACCGACCGCAACACCTCCTGGGTGGTGAAGATCCAGGCCATGATGGAGAAGCCGGGCAATTACGTGGTCGTCGTCGGCGCCGGCCATCTGGTCGGTCCGGAATCCCTCATCGCCCTACTTCAGAAAGCCGGCGTGACCGTCGAACGGGTGAATTGACCCGCCGCGCCGTCACCGCCCTTTCGCCTCCGGCGCGGCTCAGCGCGCCGGATGGCGATGGGCTCTCTCAAGATGCCGGCTTCCCCATCTCTTCCTTCAGGAATGGGAAGAGGTAGTGGGCATAGAGCTCATTGGCGTAGGCATTGGGATGAGGATCGGGAGCGGTGACCCAGAGCTTCGAGGGCTCCTGACCCTTGACTGAATTCAGGAGATCGACGAAGGGTACCTTCTCCGCATCGGCCACGCCGTGGAGAAGATCGGTTATCTTCTGGAGCCGGTAGTTGTTCACGTCGTGCAGCTCCGGCCAGTTTACGATCACGAGCTTGATCTTGTTCTCGCGGCAGTAGTCGGCAAGCCTGTGGATCGCCGCCTTGGCCGCGGGCCAGCCCGGCGTGTCGTACAGGCCGAGATAGTACTTGTCCCAGGTCTTCTTCTCGCCGAAGAGCCGCAGGATGCTGTCCATCCCGCCGACTAGGAAGACCGCTGCCTCGGAATTGCGGGCGAGGAAGTTCGTCGAGCCGTAATTCGGCACCGGCTCGGCATCGTTGAAGGTGTAGTTCAGGACCACCATATCCGGCTTGAACTTCGCGTCGCGGGTGAGGAAGGCTTCCACCTCCATGATGGTGTTGTAGTTGCCGACCCCAGTGTTCATCACCTCGACCTTCTCGCCCGCCTTGTCGAACAGCTCCTCCAGGCGCTTGGAGATCGTGTCCTCGAAGGGCACGCCCCAGCCCTCGATGAAGGAATCGCCCAGCATGACGATGCGCCCGACTCCGGGCTGGCGGGCGACTGGGATCTCGCGGTCGCGATGGCCTTCGGCGTTGGTGGCGACATCGACCCCCATGAGGAAGGAATGGGCGTCTGCCCGGTGCTCATGGCCGATCAGGGGATCGGTGGAGCGCTGCTTGACGTCGCGTGCGTATTTCCACATTTCGATGTTGAAGTTCATGCCGTTGTCGACGAACAGCCGCACGGCGACTTCGCAGACGCCATAGAGAACCACGACCGTGACCGCCAGGGTCACGAGACCGAGGAATACGTCCTTTAGGCGATTTTGCTTCATCGCTGACCAACCATGCCGAAGTTACCTGCCGATTTCTTGCCGCGCGGGCGACTCGCGGAGCCGTGGCGAAGCGAGGGGGCGCAGCCGAACCGGGGGGCGAAATTAGACGAGATGGGCCGATAATTGAAGGGGGCTGATCCCACCGCAAATTGTCGCATCGGCCGGCCTTCCATCGCCGTGATAACTGCTTGCCTCACCCCCCGTCTTGTGGTCGCTTCGCGGCCGGCAGAGATCGAGGGACGATGCGGCTCATCCTCAAGGCGATCACCATCCTGGCGGTGACGGCCGGCCTCTATGTCGCCGCCGACATCGCGGTGGGATATTTCTTCACCCCCCTGATCACCCAGGCCGCAAGGGATCCCGCCAATGTGCCCGCCTATCGCGGCCAGCCCTATATCTCGCCGGATTTCCTGCGGGAGGTCGCGCGCGAGCCCGGGGAATGGCGCCAGATCTACGGCACCGATCTGGTGACGCCGCCCGCCTATCACGGCCGCTATTTCAATGTCGACGAACTAGCACCCACCGGGAACCTCTATCGCCGCACAGTTGACGCCCCTGGGAACGCCCCAGCCGCGAATAAATCCCAGGTGACGGTGCTGCTGCTGGGCGGCTCGACGGTCTACGGCCCCGAGGTGCCGGACGAGCTCACCCTTGCCAGCCTGCTGGCGGCCCGACTCGCGGCCCTCGACCCCGCTCATCGCTACGTCGTCTACAATGCCGGCGTCTTCGCCGCCGATTCCCTGCAGGAGCGCGACCGCCTGGCCTATGAATTCGATCGGGGCCTCAAGCCCGATATCGTGATCTCCTTCGGCGGCGGCATGGACATCGTCGACGGGATCTATCAGGCCGAGCCGGGCATGCCCGCGGCCTTCCTCAGATCGCGCACGGGCCTCAGGGGATTCCTCCACCGAATCCTGCCCCTCAATATCTATCACCTGCTTCTGGCCCATGCCTCGGCGGAGGCGGAGACCAGCCATGAGAAGCGCGCGCCGGCCCATCTCTCCAAGCCCGCGCGGGTGGACGCCTTGACCCAGGCCACGGCGAAGGCCTGGTACGACAATCAGCTCGCCATGGCCGAGCTCTCCAAAGCCAAGGGTGCGCGGTTCATCTCGGTGCTGCAGCCCTCGCCCTACAGCTCCGCCTTCGACCATCCCACCGCCGACATCCCCTATGTCCGCGAGCTGACGGAGTCCGAATGGCCGGGGCTGGGCGGCGTGGCGGGCGATGCCCAGGCGGCCTTGGCCCGGGAGAGCGCGGCGCTCCGGCAAAAGGGTGTCGAGGCCATCGATCTCTCGGACGGCTTCCGGACAAAGACCGAGGATGTATTCATCGATATCGGGCATCTGAACGCCACGGGCCATGGCATCCTGGCCTCGGAGATCGCCGAGGCCCTGCTGCATCCGGCAAGCGCGGCGTCGCCGTGAGGGAGCGGAGATCATGAACATGGAGGCGGGGGAGCGCTGGTTTCAGCGCATTCTGCTGGGGGCCTGCCTGCTGGCCCTGGCGCTGCTGGGGCTGGTGGCCCTCTATCTGCTGTTGCTGCCCGCGCCCGCGAACAACATCTATTTCGAGCTGCAGCGCCAGGCGAGCCTGGTATATCTCGGCTTCTGGGCCTCGATCGCGCTGCTGGGCGCGCTTCTGGCGCTGGTGCGGCGCCTCCAGTTCCTCTCTCTCTATGTGCTGCTGCTGATCGCGGCCGAAGGTGCGGCCCATGTCTATTTCTACGAACGCAACAGCTATCTCTACCACCCGATCTCGCCGGTCCTGCTGAGGCGCTTCGAACCGCACCCGCTTCTCGTGGGCATCCCGCATCCCGGCAGCTTTGGCCCGGTCAGCCATGGCGAGGATCATCGCCGACGCAACTGGAACCAGGGCAAGGCCGCGGATGCGAGGCTGATCTTCGCCTTCGGCGGGTCGACCACCTATGACATCGGCAATGCCGATGACGCGACCTGGCCGAGCGACCTGTCGAAGCTGCTGGGCAAGGACTTCATCGTCGAGAACCTCGGAGTGCCGGGCTATACCTCGCTCGAGAATCTGATCCAGAGCCTCTTCGTCTTCCGCGAGCGCCCGCCGAGCTGCGCGATCTACTACATGGGCTGGAACGATCTGCGCAGCGCCCATGTAAAGGGCCTTCGGGAGGACTATTCCGACTTCCAGCTTCCGGCCCAGATCGGCAATCTGGCGGTGGGGCGCCGCCCGGGCTTCCTCGAGAACAACATGCTGCTGCTGCGCCTGATCCTGTCGGTCTTTGCCCACAAGCCCCCACCGGCGGTCGCGGAACCAGGTGCGGCGCTCGGCGAGAAGGATCAGCGCCTGTCGCGCATCTTCAGCGACAACATGCGGCTGATCGCCGATGTCGACCGGCGTTTCGGCGTCAAGCCGATCTTCGTGCCGCAGATCCTGAACTACGGGCGCTTCACCGCCGATCGCAGCTCGGGCTGGATCCCCCTCGTGCCGGACAAGTACGTCAAATCCCTGATGCAGGGCATGAACGAGGATCTGGCCGCCGTGGCCAAGGAGACGGGGGCCCTCTATTTCGATCGGCCGCTGTCGCTGGCCTGGCAGGACTCGGATTTCGTCGATGACGGGCATTTCAGCGTCGCCGGCGCCGAGAAGTTCGCCGAGGCCATCTCAGGGGACATCGCCGCCAATTGCGGGCATACCCCCTAGGACGTCAGGAAGGCCGGCAGCTCTCAGTGATCGGTGTGGCCGCCGCCGCCGCCGAATCCACCGCCGCCTCCGCTGGAACCACCACCGCCGCCACCACCCCCGCCGCCGATAACACCGCCCCCGCCGCCGCCGCTATTGGCGGCACCCGGATGGCCGGTGTTGCCGGCGGGCGAGCCCTCACTGGTGCCAGCGCCGGTCCCCGGCGCTGAGCCGGCATTGTTCTCGCTGACGTTGTAGTCGCCGGCGGTGGCGAAATCGGTCGGCACGTTACCCAGATCGACGGAGTGGCTGTTGCAGCTCGGGGAGACCTGGACCGCCTGGCCAGTGTTCTCGAGCACCGCCCGGGCGCCGCCGCAGGGTGTCACACTCACGGCGCCTTCGAGGACCCCCAGGGTGGTGCTGCCATCGGCGGCAACGGCCAGGATGAACTTGGTCCCGCGAATCGTAAGCGAGGTGGTGGGCGTGCTCAGCTTGACCGCGTCCTTATTCTTGATGTCGCCGGTGATGAAGCGGAAGACGCCTCCGCCGAACTGGTTTTCGTGACCATTCGCGACCATCCGCAAGGTCCGGCGTGGTAACGCTATTTTTCGCTCATATTGTCTGGACACGTTCGCCATTGATCACCATAATTCGCTGATTGTTTGTGGGTCAATTTGCGAGTCGGAATTCGTGAGTCGGCCATGGTGACGAGATGGCACGGATAATCGGCAGGCTGAACCCTCTGGCGGTGACGCGGGCCAAACGGCCCGGGCTCCATCCCGATGGCGGCGGCCTATACCTCCAGATCACGAAACCAGGGGTCAAATCCTGGCTCTTCCGCTTCATGCTGAACGGGAAGGCGCGCGCCATGGGCCTGGGCCCGTTGGCGGACGTGAGCCTGGTCCACGCGCGCGGCCTTGCCGGGGCGTGCCGGCGGCAGCTGCTAGAGGGCGTGGATCCAATCGAGGCCCGCAGGGCGCAGCGGACGGCCGCGCAGCTCGAGATGCTTAAGGCGGTCACCTTCCAGCAATGCGCCGAGGCCTACATCGCCGCCCACAAGCCCGGGTGGCGTAGTGCCAAGCATGCTGAGCAGTGGCCGAACACGCTCAAGGCCTATGCCTATCCGGTCTTCGGCGCCCTACCCGTGCAGCAGATCGACGTTGCGCTGGTCATGAGGATGCTGGAGCCGATCTGGACGGCCAAGACAGAAACCGCAAGCCGGGTGCGCGGCCGGGTCGAGGCGATCCTCGATTGGGCGGCAACGCGCGGCTACCGCCGCGGCGAGAACCCGGCCCGGTGGAAAGGGCACCTGGAAAACCTCCTGCCGAAGCGCTCCAAGGTCAGCAAGGTCAAGCACCACCCTGCCTTGCCCTATCGGGAGATCGGCACTTTCATGGCCGCCCTGCAGGCTCGGGAGGGCATCGCAGCGCGGGCCCTGGAGTTCGTGATCCTGACCGCCTCGCGCACCAGCGAGGTCACCGGCGCCCGTCGCGGCGAACTCGACAACGAGGCGAAGATCTGGACGGTCCCCGAAGGCCGGACCAAGGGCGAGAAGGAACACCGGGTCCCCCTATCGGCGCCAGCAAGCGCCATCGCAAAGAGCATGCTGAAGTTCGACGGGACCGAGTTCATCTTCCCTGGCGGCAGGGCCAAGAAGCCTCTCAGCGAGAATGCCATGTCGGCGCTCCTAGAGCGCATGGGCCGTGACGACATCACTGTTCACGGCTTCCGGTCGACGTTCCGGGACTGGGCGGCCGAGCAGACGAACTACCCACGCGAGGTCGCCGAAATGGCGCTCGCTCACGAGGTGGAGGACAAGGTTGAGGGCGCCTACCGGCGCGGCGACCTATTCGAGAAGCGCTGCCGGCTCATGGACGAATGGGCGCGCTTCTGCTCCACGCCAGTGAAGAGCGGCAAGATCCTGCCGATCCGGGGTGTAAGCGAGTAGACTGAAATCGGCGGGGATAGGGTAGCTCCCGACACGGCCGGCACCGCACCGGCCTTCCCCGTCGGCCAGGCTTGCGGACGCTCGAGCGGGGGGCGCATGAGTACTGAACACGACGATGCCGAGACAACGGGCCTCGTCTCGTTGAGTGAAATGGTGTACCGCACGGCCGAGCATCGATACGGCCCTGAGTGGCGCGGACCTCTCAAGGTGGAAACCACACTCGGTCCCGGTGTCGAGCTCACGGTCACAGTCCTAACGCCGCCGAAGCTATCGATTTCGGTTGGAACTAAAGATGTGGAGGAGCGGATCCGAGCCGCTGCTGATGCCGGTGACCTGCTCATTCATTTCCCTGATGGGCAGCGACCCCCCCAGTGGTATTGGCGATCGGATCCAGGGCGGGAGTCGATTAGCCGAGGATATTTCGTCGCTCGACATAGTGGGGCCTTGCTCGACTACGACGGTAAGGAGCTATTTGCCGGCGAAATCAACTTCGCGCGCTGGCTCGCTGGAGTTCCGAAGCACGAATTTGATCTTCAGGTAGCGGCTGCTCCTCCCACAGATGCGAGCGCCAATGACAGGAAAAGGCGGAGACAGCTGCCCGAGGAAATCTCGAGATTGCGAAACAGAATCGAAAATGTTTTTGCCGTCGCACGGCGCGTGTACGAGAAGCAAGAATCGTGCCCCGAATATGCCGTGATGGCCGCGGAGCTCGCAAAACCGCAATATCACCTGGGGTATTCCGAGGGAACACTTCGGCAGATCTTCAACGGCACCTATCGTCCTGCAAAGAGGTTGGGGCTCGGCCGCTTCGAACCGAAGAAACCGAACCGGCCAAGCCGTTAAGGCGCCCCACGCGGCCTCCTCACATGACCTGGTGACGCTGGTGACGTCACCAGCGCTGACGATCGTCACCACCGTCACCAGCGCAGAAACCCTAGGGTTTGGCGAGGTTTTGTCCCTACTGGCGTGGCGTTCGGTCACCACCGAAACTGATCTCGTTCGCAATCAGCCGC
>Ga0126378_10002793_pt1 | contig 13007 bp, 12 predicted proteins | sample PanSoiMetPlot_23_FD_92587 | JGI IMG/M metagenome (GOLD analysis project Ga0126378, IMG submission 92587) | Tropical forest soil microbial communities from Panama - MetaG Plot_23 | ecosystem: Environmental > Terrestrial > Soil > Tropical forest > Bulk soil | place: Panama | collected 2016-02-17
CCGCCGCCACCACTGCGGCCTCGCAAAGGAACTCGCCGCGGTCGGTGCGGATCGCCTTGACCCGGCCGCCCTCGAGGACGAAGCCCGTCGCGCGCGCCACGTGAATTTCCCCGCCGTTCCGCATGAGCTCCCGCGCGAGGCCTTGCACCATGCGGTGAGGGTTGCCGAGGTGGCCGTTCTCCTCCACCAGGATGCCGCGGGTGAACTCGCGGGAAAGCGCGGGCTCGGCCTGGCGGAGCTGATCGGCATCGAGCTCCGTGACGACGACGCCGTTATCGCGGCGGAGATGCCAGGCGCCGGTGTCCTTTCGGAAGCTCTCCTCGGTCCGATAGACCCAGAGGTGGCCCGCGCGATGAATGAGGTCGGCGACGCCGGCGGCCTTCGCAAGCGGCAGCAGTGTCTCGATCGACGGAGCGAGCAACGCTCGGAGCGCCCGCGCCTGCGCCTTGACGTGCTCTGGCGCGCCCGCGCGGATGAACCGGACGAGCCAGGGCGCGATCACAGCCAGATAGCGCCAGCGGATCGCGAGCGGTCCCATGGGATCGAGCAACCAGCCCGGCACGTTCCGGATCATGCCCGGCATCGACATCGGTACCACCGAGGACCCGTTGAGGCAGCCCGCATTGCCGAAGGAGGCGCCTTCGCCGGGCGCGCCGGGATCCAGCACGAACACGCTGTGGCCGTCGCGCTGCAGGAAGCTCGCGGCGGTGATGCCCACCATGCCCGCGCCGATCACGCCGACGGTCTTGCCCATGCGTCTCCCCTCAGGCCGCGCGCGCGGCGCGCAGCTTCTGATAAGCCTCACCCGCCAGCGCGGCAAGGCCGCCCATGAAGCTGCGCATCAGCGCGATCACGATGATCGCGAACACCACCATATCCCACTCGCCGTACTTCTCGAGGTAAGTGAGAATGACGTGCACGACCGGCGCGCCGATGAGCGGACCTGCGAATGTGCCGAGCCCGCCCACTACTACCATGATGATGAGCTTCGCCATTTCGCTGAAGTCGGTCATCTGCGGGCTCAGCGTCACCATGTAGTGCGCGTAGAGCACCCCGGCGACGCCCGAGATGGCGCTGGTCAGCGTGAACACCAGCACCTTGACCCGCGTGGTATCGACGCCGAGCGTCTGCGCGCGGAGCTCGTCGTCCTTGATCGCGCGCATGAAATAGCCGATGGGCGAGCGCACCAGCACGTACATGCCGATCACCAGCAAGGCTGTCACCGGCAGCAGCGTGTAGTAGTAGAGCACGGGCTCGAGGCGACCATAGAGCGAGGGCACGCTGAGCCCCTGCTCGCCTCGCGTGATCTGGTAGGCGGCGGTCAGCAGCACATGGATGGTCTCGGCGAAGGCCCAGGTGGCAATAGCCAGATAGATGGCGCGCATGCGCAGCACCAGTCGGCCCAGGATGAAGCCGAGCGCCGCCGAGACTGCGACGCCGCAAGGCATTGCGAGCCAGAGCGGAAACTTGAGCCACACGATGAGGAGTCCGCTGGTGTAGGCGCCGATCGCCGCGAAGGTCTGCTGGGCGATGGAGAACTGCCCGGTCATGCCCGCGAGCAGGTTCCAGCTCGCCGCCAGAAGCGTGTAGTAGAAGCTCAGCGTGAGCACGTGGACGAGATAGGTGCTGAGCACCGCGGGCAGAGCCGCGAGCACCAGCAGCACCGGAAGCGCCACCGACGCGACCCGCCGCCAATCCACGAAAGCGAGAATGCCGCTCATCCGAGGAGGCACTCCTTGATCAGCGCCGCGATCCGCTCTGGCGGGAAATCGCGCGCGGCGCCCTCGGCCTTGATGCGGCCGAGATTGACCATGTAGACGTGGTCGGCGTACGCGACCGCCTGCTCGATGTTCTGGTCGACCAGCAGGATCGTGCTGCCGATGGTGCGCCGCGCGGTCAGCAGCAGGTCGTAGACCTGGTCCACCAGGTTGGGCGCCAGCCCCGCGGTCGGCTCGTCCACCAGCAGGAGCGCCGGCTCCGTCATCATCTCGCGCGCGACCGAGAGCATGCGGCCCTGGCCGCCGCTCAGCGACGAGGCGCGCGTGCGCCGGCGCTCCGCGAGCGGCGGAAAGATCTCGTAGACCCGCGCCATCTGCCGCTGGAGGCGCGCCTTGTCACGGCGGAGGATCCATCCGCCCATGCGCAGATTCTCCTCCACCGTCAGATACGGAAAGGTATTGATCTCCTGCGGCACGTAGCCGATGCCGCGCGCCTTCACCTCCGAGGGATCCAGCGCCGAGATCGGCTCATCCCGGAAGCGGATCGAGCCCGCATGTGGCTTGAGGAAACCGAAGATCGTGCGCAGGAGGGTCGACTTGCCCGCGCCATTGGGCCCGATCACCAAGGTGAGACTCTTCGGCGCGACTGCCAGCGACAGGCCCTGCAGGATATCGATGCCGCTCTGGTAGGCGGCATGGAGGCCGTCGACCGCCAGGATCGCGCCGGCGGTCATGCGAAGGCCTTGCCGAGATAGGCGGCGATCACCTCCTGCCTCGACGCGACCTCGTCGAGCGTGCCCTCGGTCACCACGCGGCCGTCGATCAGCACGGTAACCTTGTGGCAGAGCCGCCGCATCACCGCCATCTCGTGGCTGACGATCACGAAGGTGATGCCGCGCGCCTTGTTGGCACCGAGGATGAGGTCGATGATCGCATCCTTGATGATGGGATTGATGCCGGCGAAGGGCTCGTCCAGCACGTAGCATTTGAGTTCCCGCACCATGAAGCCGCAGGCGACTTGCAGCAGCGCGCGCTGGCCGCCGGAGAGCCGTTTCGCTGGCTCGTCGGCGAGCCGCGCGAGCATGGTCAGCGCCAGGAACTCCTCCGCGCGCCGTACGCCCTCAGCCCGGCCGCCGCCATGCGTTCTCGCGAGATAAGGCAACAGCAGGTTCTCGCGCACCGTGAGGTTGCCGAAGATCCGGCAGACCTGAAAAGTCCGGAGCAGGCCCCGCGCCGCGATCTCGTTCGGCCGCAAGCCCACGAGGCTGCGGCCCTCCATGCGGACCTCGCCGCTGGTGGGCGCGTAGATGCCGGTGATGAGATTCGCGAGCGTGGTCTTGCCCGCGCCATTGGGCCCGATGAGGCCGCGGATCTCGCCAGACTCCACCGCGATGCTCACGAGATCATTGGCGACGAGGCCGCCGAAGCGCTTAGTGAGTTCGATCGTCTCGAGGAGCACCGCCATGAGCGCTAGGCCTGCCGCGCCCGCTCCCCGAACAGGCCGTTGGGCTTCACGAGCAGGATGACCAGCACCAGCAAGAAGCCGTAGACGTTCTGATAGGGCGAGGAGACGAATGCCGCGCCGAGGGATTCGACCACGCCGAGGAGAATGCCCGCGATCAGCGCGCCGGGGATCGAGCCCAGGCCGCCGATGACGATGATCTCGAAGCCCTTGACCGTGGTCACCGCACCATCGGTCGGGAAGACCGAGAACACCGGCGCCAAGAGAGCGCCCGCGACGCCCGCCAGCGCCACACCGATCCCGAAGGCGACCTGATCGAGCCGGAGGATGTCGACGCCGGCGGTCTGAGCGCCGATCCGGCTCTGCGCGGCCGCGCGGAGCGCGAGGCCATACCAGGTCTTGCGCAGCACCACGTAGAACATCGCTAGCGCCGCCACCGCGCAGACACACGCCGCGAGCCGCGAGCCCGCGACCGGCAGCGGCCCCACCATCACCATCAGCGGCAGGTTGGTGCCGGGCTTGTACTGGTAGGGACCCGCGAGGGCCGTCGCGAGATTCCGCAACAGCAGCAGCAGCGCGATCGTGACCACAGTCGCATACTCGTCCTGGCGCTCGAGCGCCTGGCGGAACATCGGCTTGATCAACACGGGCTCGAGCGCGAAGCCGAGCAGGAACACGGCCGCCGCCGATAGCAGCGCCGCGACATACCAGAGATCGGGCCCAAGCAGATAGGCAACCAGCAGGTACTGGGCGTAGCTGGCGATCATATAGAACTCGCCCATCGCCCAGTTGATCATCTTCACGATGCTGTAGATGAAGGTGATGCCGAGCGCCATCAGAGCGTAGAGCACGCCAATGATGACGCCGGCGATCAGCGTCTGCAGGAAGAGCTCAGTCGAGTACATGCGAGGAAGAGCGCGGTGGGGTCGCGCGCGAGCCCATGGTTCAGCACGCCGCGGCGGCGGCCTCATACGTCGTGAGATTCGGCATGGCTTCCCCCCATCGCCGTGGACCAGTTAGGACAATAGCAATCGTGCGGAAGGCCGCCAAGGCGGCGGCCTTCCGACGACGTCATATACTCGGCTGAGACGGTCGCCGGCGGCAGCAGCCGGCGCCGCCCTCAACGCGCGTGCGTAAGCGAGATCGCCCCAATGCCGGCTGCGACATTGAGACCCTGATTGCCCTCGATGCTGACCGGCTGCAGCGCGAACTGTTTGTTGGAACCACCGACGAGCACGTTGGCGCCGAGGCCGACGCCCACCGATACGCCAGCGGTCGCGCCGGCATAGTCGCCAGCAAGCGCACCCGGCGCCACGTCGGTCGTCGGAGCGATTACGCCCCAGACGATCACGGCGCTCGAGACATAACCGACGTCGACGCCGAACTTCTTGATCGTGCCCGCGTAGTGCTCGGCCACCCCAGGCTTCGGCGAATAGGTGCAGCGCAGACTGCGCGAGGAGCCAAAGACGAAGCCCCATCCGCTGCTCACGTTGCAGGTCAGCACGCCAGCCTTCACGCCGGATTGCTGCGCCGGAGCCGGTGTGGTGAACGCGAGCGCCCCGACCGCCACGACGGCCGCCGCCATCGCCAGTGAGAATTTCCCAGTCATTCGTCAGTCTCCTCTTCGTTATTGTCGCCGACACCGCCCACATGGGGACGCAACCTACGCGCGCCACCCATGCCTGCTGGATCTTTCGAGTAAGCTCTTAGAACTCACGAGTGACAAATATGCGATCACCGCCGGGAACGCCGCACCGCACTGCCGCGGGTGCCCGGTGGGATACTTGCGGTTGAAGGTACCAGACGCCGCGCTCTCGGCAAGCTGATTCGAATGCGCGTGTTGCCCCCGGAGCTCCCGAACCCGACGTCTTCATGTCGGATCGACCAATCCAAAATCCGCAATATTTTGCAACACAGACGGCGTTGACATCGGCAGCGGTGCACGCGCCAAATGCAGTCGGCGCAGAAATCGAACCTGCCTCGCTTTCCCTCATCAAATTCGACCGGGAGATCGTGCATGGCGGAAATGACCGGCGGCGAGGCGCTTGTCGAGATGCTGCGCCGTCACGGTGTCGACACCGTCTTCGCGCTGCCCGGAGTGCAAAACGACGCACTGTTCACGGCGCTCTACGATGCCCGCAACGCGATCCGCGTCGTGCATACTCGGCACGAGCAGGCTGCCGCCTACATGGCCTATGGCTACGCGCGCGCGGCCGGCCGCGTGGGCGTCTACATCGTGGTGCCCGGTCCCGGATTCCTCAACACGACCGCGGCGCTCTCCACCGCCTACGCGACGAGTACGCCGGTGCTGTGCATCGCCGGGCAGATCCCGCTGCCGATGATCGGCCGCGGCGTAGGCCTCCTGCACGAGATCCCCGACCAGCTCGGCGTCATGCAGCGGCTGACGAAATGGGCGGTGCGCATCGAACGGCCGGCGGAGGCGCCGCACCTCGTCAGCGAGGCTTTCTACCAACTGACCAGCGGCCGGCCTCGGCCCGTCGCGCTCGAGGTACCGCTGGACGTGCTTGCGGAGCGGACCGAGGTCGCGCTCTGCGACCCGCTGCCCACGGAGCCGCCGCCCCGACCCGATCCAGCGGCGATCGCGAAAGCAGCCGAGCTGCTGGCGGCCTCGACACGGCCGATGATCATCGCAGGCGGCGGCTGCCTCGGCGCAGGTCCCGAGATCCTCCGCCTCGCCGAGCGCCTGCAAGCGCCGGTTGTCAACACCTACACCGGCAAGGGCTCGGTCGACTTGAAACACCCGCTCACGATGAACTTCCCAACTGCGCATCGACTCTGGCCCGACGTCGACGTCGTGTTGGCGATCGGCACGCGCATGCAGGCGCAGCTCGTCAACTGGGGCGTCGACGACGTGCTCAAAGTGATCCGCGTCGACATCGACCCGGTCGAGATCCATCGGGTGCGCCGGCCGGCGATCGGCATCGTCGGCGACGCGCGCCTCGCGGCAAGCGCCTTGAATGCCGCGCTTGCGGGCACACCGCCCCATCCTTCACGGATGGCCGAGATCGCCGCGGTGAAAGCGGAGGTCTCGGCGTTCCTGAGGCGAGAGCTCACGCCTCAGGTCGAGTTCGCTGAGGCCGTTCGCGAGGCGATCCCGGAAGACGGGATCTACGTCGACGAGCTGACGCAAGTCGCCTATGTCGGCCGCGTCGTGATGCCGTTCTCTCGTCCGCGCAGCTTCATCGATTCGGGCTACCAGGGTACGCTCGGCTTCGGGTTCCCGACCGCGCTCGGCGTCAAGGTGGCCTTTCCCGACCGGCCCGTGATTTCCGTCTCCGGCGATGGCGGCTTCATGTACGCGATGCCCGAGCTCGCGACCGCCGTGCTGCACGGCATCGCCGTGGTCGCCGTCGTCTTCACCGACAACGCCTTCGGCAACGTGAAGCGCAGCCAGCGCCTGGAGTACGGCGGTAAGGTGATCGCAAGCGAGCTGCACAACCCTGACTTCGCGAAGCTCGCGGCGCTCTTCGGCGCGACGGGTGCCCGCGCCACCACACCAACAGAGCTGACTGGCGAAATCCGCGCGGCGATGAAGCGTCCGGGCCCGACGGTCATCGAGGTGCCTGTCGGCGAGATGCCGGATCCCTGGCGGCTCGTCCATATGGGCCGAGCGCGGCCGAAGGGCTAGGACAGCCTCAAATATGGGGCGGTCGGGGCACCGGATCGCCTCGGCTATTCCTCGACGATGATCGCCGCGTCCATGTCCTCGTGGCCCTCGCCGCAGAAAACGTCGCAGTGGAAGAGGAAGCGCCCAGCCTTGTCGGGCGTGAACTTCACGTGCGTCGTCTGGCCCGGCACGATCTCGGCCCTGAGATTTAGTCCCGGCACGTTGAATCCATGCAGGCGGTCGAGGGTGGTGAGCTCGAGGTCGACCGGCATGCCCTTCTTCACCTTGATCTCGTCCGGCGTGAAATTGAACTTCTGGGCGAGAATCTCGACGGTCTGCACGGGCGGTGCCTTGGGCGCCATCTCGTGGGCGGCAACGCAGCCGGCGGCGGCCAATGCCGTCGCCGTCAGCGTGGCCCAGCGACGCTTCGTGGGAGCCGACATCGGATGATCAGGCCTTCGCGAGCGGATGCTCGGTCATCGCCACCGTCATCTTCTTGGTCTCGGAGTCGACGCTCCGCCAGCCGAGGCCTTTGAACGGCTGCGCGGGATCCCAGGCGACCGGCCCCTTCTTCGGTTGGGAATGCGCCACGGGCAGCGGGTACATCAGGCCCGTCGCCGCGTGGTGCGCGATGTGCCCGGTCATCTGGTGATGCTCCTGATGGATGTGCCCGTAGAACACCACGACGTGCTCATAGGGCATCAGCATGTCGATTGCCTTCTGGCCGTCCTTCGTGACCCAGTCCCAGTCGGCCGCGAGATCGAACAGCGGCCGGTGCGTCAGCACGACGATCGGCTGCTTCTTGTCGAGCTGTGCGAGATCGGCCTTGAGCCAGTTGAGCTGGGCGTCGCCGAGCGCCGCCGTCGGATCGGAGACGTTGTCGAGGACAATGAAGTGCACGCCCTTGTGGTCGAAGGTGTAGTGCGTCTCGCCGAAGAACTCCTTGAAGGCGGCGCCGTTGTCGGAGCTCGCGTCGTGCTCGCCGGGCAGGAAGCGAACCGTCTTCACGTTGAGCGTCTTGATGATGTCGCGGGCCTCCGACATCCGCTTCCGGCGCTCCTGGGGATCCTCGGTGGTCTGGGTGAGATCGCCCGTGAACACCACGAAGTCAGGCTGCTGCTTGAGGGCGTTCACCTCGGCAATCGCCTTGGGGAGCGTGTGCTGCGCCTCGGGGTTCACGGCGTCGTTCTTGAAGCCCCAATGAGAGTCAGAAAGCTGGACGAAGTAGAAATCCTGCGCCGGCTCTCGGCCTGCCGCCCAGGCGCGGCCGCCTTCGGTGTGGGCGAACAGGCCGGAGGCGAAGGCGACGCCGCCAAGCCCCGCTAACCGGTTGAAACTGCGTCGATTGATGCGCGTGTTCATGCGGGCCTCATGCCGATCGTTGGAGGGTGGGTCTCAAGGCCTAGACCGGGCCGGTACCCCGGTTATTCCCGGCGGGGCAATTGAGTTCGGGAGATGGCGAGCGCACTGTGGGCCGTCGGGAATAGACCCGCCGCCTCGGCGGTCTTATTCCCCGCAGGAAACGTCGGATCCCCGGCCGTGGACCCAAAGATCAAGGCGCGCCGCTTCGAGCAGACGATCATGCCGCACCTGGATGCCGCCTATAACCTGGCGCGCTGGCTTACGCGCAACGACAGCGACGCGCAGGACGTGGTGCAGGATGCCACCCTGCGTGCATTCAAGTATTTCGACAGCTTCGAGGGCCAGAACCCCTCGGCTTGGCTGCTCGCGATCGTGCGGAACACCTGCTTCACGTGGATGCGGCGCAATCGGCCGAGCGAGGAAGTGCTCGGCAGCGAGCCTATCGACGACGAGAGCCTCGGTCAGGCCGAGCCGCTGCTAGGGGGCGGCAGCCGCGCGCTCGCGACCGATCCCGAGACGCTGCTGATCGAGGGCCGCGACCGCGCCGAGGTCAACGAGCTCGTGGCGAAGCTGCCGGCGGAGTTTCGCGAGGTGGTCGTGCTCCGCGAGATCGAGGATATGTCCTACCGCGAGATCGCCGACATCGTCGGCATTCCCATCGGTACCGTGATGTCGCGGCTGTCGCGCGCGCGCAAGCTGCTGCACGACGCCTGGTACCGACAGCAACCGAGAGCATAGCCATGAATACCGCGCACATCGGAAGCCTCATCAGCCCCTATATCGACGGCGAGCTCGCCGCCGAGAAGTCGGCGGAGGTCGACCGTCATCTGGAAACCTGCGAGGCCTGCCGGGCCCTGGTCGAGAGCGAGCGACGGGTGAGCGCCGCGGTCCGCCACCACGGCGAGCGCTTTCGCGCGCCCGCGCATCTCAAGGCCCGCGTCCTCAGCGAGGTGGAGCGCCGGTCGCGCCGCTCCGCCTGGTCCGACCTGCGGATGCTGGGATTGGGATGGAACCCGGTGGCGCTTGCGGCCTCGTTGCTGCTTGCGGTGATGGTGAGCTCCGGCGGGACCATCGCCTATCTCAACGGCAGTGCAGAGGAGAGCAAGGCGCCCTTGGTGCGTGAGGTCGTCGCGGGCCAGGTCCGCTCGCTGATGGCGGACCACCTGACCGACGTCGCGTCCTCCGACCAGCACACGGTGAAACCGTGGTTCAACGGCAAGCTCGATTTCTCGCCGCCGGTGGTCGACCTCACCACCGAGGGCTTCCCGCTGGTCGGCGGCCGGCTCGACTACCTCGACAACCGGCAGGTGGCAGCGCTCGTCTACCGGCACCGCCAGCATTTCATCAACCTCTTCATCTGGCCCGAGGCCGGCGAGGAGGCGCCGCGCGCGGCCGCCCAGCAGGGCTACAACCTCCTCTACTTCAAACACGGCGGCATGGAGTATTGGGCGGTCTCCGACCTGAACGCCGGGGATCTCAAGGACTTCGTCGCACATCTCAAGTCGGCGGTCGAGACGCCGGCTTAAGGACCGGCGCCTGCTTGCGTCAGCCATGCTGCCCAAAATTCACGAGCAGACAATTCAGCATGGCAGCTATAAATTGAGCGCAATGCTTTGGTCTCAACCGCGGACCCCGCCTGACAATTCGGTTACGTGAGTTGCTCCGGCGCCAGGGCCGGCTAGTTATTGAAAACAAGACGCGGGTCGTAATCGAACCCGCAGCATCAAGGGAGGATCTCGATGAGGAAGCTGACCAGACGTTCGGTGCTTCGGGGATCGGCGGCAGTGGCGGCGGGGACATTCGCGTGCCCCTACATTGCCAATGCGCAGGCCAAGACTGCGTCGGTTTGGTGGCAGCAGGGGTTCGTCGCCGAGGAGGACGCGTCGCTGCGCGCCACGGTCGCCGCCTACGAGAAGGCGAGCGGCAACAAGATCGACTTGAGCATCATCCCCTTCGGGCCACTGATGCAGAAGGAGGTCGCAGCGCTCACGAGCGGCGACGTTCCGGATGTGCAAGAGCATGACGCCGGCAGCCAGAATCTGGTTCCGCAGAACGCCTGGGACGACAAGCTGCTCGACCTCACCGACATCGTCGAGCCGATGAAGTCGCAGCTGCACCCGACCGCTTATCTAGCATCGCAGTACTACAACAGCGTCGCGAAGAAGCGCAGCTTCTACCTGGCGCCCTTCAAGATCAACGCGGCGCCGGTTCATGTCTGGGGGTCGCTCGTCGAGAAGGCTGGCTACAAGCTGTCCGATGCGCCGAAGACCTGGGACGCCTTCTTTGATTTCTTCAAGCCGATGCAGAAGAAGCTGCGCGAGAGCATTCGGGGCATCTACGCCATGGGCCTGCAGCCCACGACCGTGGGGCCGAACGACGGCAACGTCTTGATGTACCATTTCATGATGGCGAATGGCGGCTACGGATTCATCACGCCGGACGGCAAGGCGCATCTGGACGACCCGCAAATCAAAGAGGCAGTGATCAAGGCGCTGACCTACATCACCACCGCCTTCAAGGACGGGTATGTGCCGCCGGGCGCGCTTAGCTGGGCCGACGCCGACGACAACAACGCGTTCCACGCCAAACAGATGATCATGGATCTCGACGGCACGATCTCGACCGAGGTCGCAATGATCCACGACAAAGACCAGTACGACGACGCCGTGACGATGGGGCTGCCCCTCGACAACGCCGGCAAGCAGATGCCCGAGCAGATCCTGTGCGAGGGCGCCTGGATCCCGAAGGGCGCCAAGAACGTCGCTGTAGCCAAGGAATTCCTGAAGTTCTTGATCCAACCCCAGGCGATGAACGACTACCTCAAGAACGGGCTGGGGCGCTGGCTGCCGACGATTCCGAGCATCATCAAGACCGAACCCTTCTGGCTCGATCCAAAGGATCCGCATGTGAAAGCCTATACCGAGGAAGGGCTGGTGAATCCGACGCTCCCGCCGTACGCGGTCTTCAATCCTGGAATCGGTGTCGCGAATGCGCAGCAGATCTGGGGCGTCGCTCACGCGGACATCATCCAGCACGGCATGACGCCCAAGGAGTCCGCCGAGAACGCACTCAAGAAGATTGCCGCGATCCTCGAGAAGTACCCGATCGCGCAGACGTGAGGATGAGCTGATGGCTGCAACGCACCTCTACGTCGCTCAAAGACGCCCGCTGCTCGGAGCTCGCCGGCGCGCTTGGCTCGGCGGGCTCCAGGGTTCGGAGTTCGCCTGGGCCGTGGCGTTCGTGGTGCCGTACATCGCGCTGTTCCTCGTCTTCGTCGTGTACCCGGTCTTGTATGGGCTTTGGCTCGGGCGCAACCCGAGCCTTTATGCGGAGCTGTTCGAGGATCCCATTTACGAACGCACGGTGCTGAACACGATCCTCTACGTCGGCATCGGCGTGAACGTGAAGATGTTCGGCGCGTTGCTGCTCTCGGGGTTCTTCATGCGGCGGGGCTGGTGGGTAAAGGCCTTGCTGCTGATCTTTATCCTTCCATGGGCGGTGCCGGCACTCCCCACCTTCCTCTCGATCCACTGGATGCTGAACGGCCAGTGGGGCCTGCTCAACAACGTGCTTTGGGAGCTCTTCGAGATCGACGGCCCGGGTTGGGTCGAGACGACGCGCTGGCTTGCCCTCGGCTCGGTCATCGTGTCCCACATCTGGAAGTGGATGCCGTTCTGGACCGTGATCCTGCTCGCCGGGCGTATGGCGATTGCTCAGGAGCTCTATGAGGCCGCGGAAGTGGACGGCGCCACCGGCGTGCGCCGGTTCGTCCACGTCACTTTCCCGTTGCTCGCCAACCTCTACCTCGTCTGCACTCTGCTCTCGACCATCTTCACGCTCGGCGATTTCAACAGCGTGTTCTTCGTTTCGGGCGGTGGACCCGCCTTGACGACACACGTGCTGGCAACGCTTGGAATTCGCGACGCGTTTGAGGTTGCACGACCGGAGCTCGGCGTCGCCGCCGTCATGTCGGCCCTGCCGCTGATGGTTCCCCTGGTGATCCTGCTGATGCGGAAGCTGCGCACCACGGAGGTCGCGCTGTGACAGCGGAGGCGGCGGGCAGGCGACCGGCTCGCCGCTTGCCGCGCTATCGGCTGCGGCGAAATCTGAAGGAAGTCGCGGCGCTGGCGGTAGGCGCGCTGGTGCTCATCTGGACGCTAACACCTCTCTACAACATGGTCGCCGTTTCGCTCGAGAAGCACGGCAATGTCTTCACCAACGACATCTGGCCCAAGCACCCGTCGCTCGAGAGTTTCTGGATCGTCTTCACCCAGGGTTATTGGTATCTGGCTGACTTCTGGCGTCAGTTCGGCAACAGCCTCTATGTTGGCGTCGCCACCGTCGTCCTGACCTTGCTCATCGGCTCCCTGGCGAGCTTCTCGATCAGCCGCATGCGCATCCGCTACGGATGGGTGCTGAGCAACGCCGCCCTCATGACTTATGTCATCCCGGCGTCGTTCCTGGCGATTCCGTTCTACCGCATCATGCAGAGCTACGGCCTCTCGAACAATCTCTGGTCGGTGATCGCGGCGGAAGTGACCTTCGCGACCCCTTACGCGATCTTCATCTTCCAGCAATACAGCGTCAGCATTCCCCACGAGCTCGACGAGGCCGCGCGGATCGATGGCGCGTCGCCAGTACAGATCTATTGGCGCATCTATCTGCCGCTGATGGCGCCGGCGCTGGTCGCCGTCGGCACCTATGCGCTGCTCCTCGCGTGGAACGAGTATCTCTACCAATACCTGCTGTTGTCCTCGAGCCGGAACATGACCGTCGCCGTGGCGCTGGCTCAGTTCCTCAACAGCGACGAGGCGCCCTGGAACTACATGATGGCGAC
>Ga0126378_10002794_pt1 | contig 13005 bp, 6 predicted proteins | sample PanSoiMetPlot_23_FD_92587 | JGI IMG/M metagenome (GOLD analysis project Ga0126378, IMG submission 92587) | Tropical forest soil microbial communities from Panama - MetaG Plot_23 | ecosystem: Environmental > Terrestrial > Soil > Tropical forest > Bulk soil | place: Panama | collected 2016-02-17
CCTTCCGGCATTGCTCGGCCGCTTCCGCATACTTCTCCATCTGCATATCGAGTTTCGCCAGGGTCACTCGCGCAGAGGCAAACGATGGGCGCAGCGCCAGAGCTTGCTTCACCGACTGCATTGCCAGACTAAATTCAGGGCTTCCCGGCTCCGCGCCCCTTTGGGAAAGCACATCCGCTCGCAGATACAGCAAAACCGGGTCATGAGGATTGGCAGCGAGTTTTTGATTGATGGTCGTGAGGGCGCGCTCGGGATCGTTCGCCTGGACCGCAGCCAGACCCTGGGCGGCAGCGCCCAGAGATTCACTGGGGTCAAGCTGTTGAGCTTTCTCGAAATCGCTTTCTGCTTCTTCATACTTCGCCAACTGCACATACAATACGCCGCGGGCCACGTAGAGCGGCGCGGCTTGTGGCTGCAGTTTCATTCCTTCCGTAATTACGTCGATGCCCACCTGGAAGGATTCATGTGAAAAGGATATGTTCGCAAAGTCCAGATACAAGCTCACATTCTGGGGATCTCGAAGGATCGCTTGACGCAGCGTTTCCACTGCCTTCGGGGTGTCTCCCGAATCTTCGTAGGCGGCTGAGGCAAGCTGCAGCGTGTCGGCCGAGGCAGTATCCGCGGTATCGAGGAGAGGCTTCAGCGTTGTCAGGGCGTCGCTGGGTTTTCGCATCATCATTTGCAAGGAGGCCAGAAGATTCCGTTCGCGGCGATCCTCGGGGTCAAGTGCCAGCGCCTGACCAAACACCGTCTCCGCCTGCTCGAGCTTTTTCAGTTTGACCAAACACATGCCGAAGGCATTGAGCCCATCGAATTGTGAGTGAATTAACTCTCCAGCTTTTTCGAAATGCGCGGCTGCACCAGCGCAGTCCCCTTCACGGTATTGCAGGACCGCCAGCATCGCATGTGCTGTGGGTTCGGCAGGCTGCAATCGCAGCAAGCGGTTCAGGAGCGGCACGGCCTCCTTGCTGTTGTTTGTTGCATAAGCGCTCTGGGCGGCGCCGGCGAGCGCGCCCACATTGTTGGGATCTATCTTCAGCGCGTGCTTGAAGGAAACGAGCGCGTTGGAGTTTTCGCTCTTCCCGGCAAACGCAATGCCTTGCAGCGCCCAAAGTTGCGCATTGTTCGGGAATGTTTGAAGAGCCGCGTGGCTTAGCTCAATCGCTTTGTCGAAATCCCGGGCGCGGAGTGCGGAGCTGATTGGCTCCGTTGGGTTTTCATGCGTCTGAGAAAAAGCTCCGGAAACCCAAAACAGCAAAGCAGCACAAGCCGCGAGTTTTGCAAGCAGGACACGCATATATTCTTGTCGATACGAGAATACTTCATCCTTGAAAGCCTTTGCAGCTTGAGTTTTTTCCTTCAATCGAACAGGCAGCCTAAATCCAACCCCAAGCTAATCGACTTCGTTCCGGAGCGCTGTCTTCCGGTGTAATCCTGCTTGCCCGGTAAGTCTTTCTAACCGGAGAAGTCCCTACTAGTACCGAAATGCCGGTTGTGTGCTTTCATCAAGCGGCTAGCCGATAGCCTGATCAGGTTGGCCTCCCTTGTATGGGGCTCAAAAGAAAGAGTTTGAAGGAGCCAGGAGAAAGGCTTAGCATCCTGGGGTAGCCATAGCCGTGATGCAATATTTGATCGTGATCGCCTGTAGGCCAGGTTCGCGCAGGTGAAGAGAAACTATTTTCTTCGGATGGTGTTGGCCTTTACAGGACAGGTTGGTCGCCACCGACAGGGGCGCGTGGCGGCCAGAGCTTTTTGGGCCGAGTCATGAGATTGAATAAGGCCAACTTCGCTGGACTCACCTCTCCACTGCAACACGCCGAGATGAAATCCATCCTGGCCGGTGCGTGGCCGCCGCTCAAGCCGTTGCCGGTATTCAAGTATGAAACGGTTGAGTACCGGGCCACGATTGATTTCGACAGGAAGCGCGGAGAGTGGGTGTGTCGAAGAATATCTCTGCCGTCCAACGAGGTTCAGGAACTGCGCGGTGGACTGCGAGAAATCACCATGGCATTGCCCCATGGCGAAGACGAAACATTCACTGAAGGCGCGGAACAGCTGGAACAGGAACTGGAGAAAGACACAAGTCGCCGTCTTCAGGCAATTCATGAATGGAAAGAGAACCACAAGAACGGCGCACTCTATTTTGAATTACGAGACTATCTCTCGGAAAGCCAACGAACCGAAATTGACGACAGCCTCCGGCTGTCTCTTACTGCCCGGCAACTTCAGTTCAACCCAAAGAACATTGCGCATGTTTTTGACGATCTTTCGGTTGCGGGCGGCAGGTTTGCAGCGCTCATTGAATTTGCCAAGCGGAATAAGGCGAAGCAAGGAACTGATCCCCAGGCACGGGGGGAAGTAGCTGTGCCCGAAGCCGAACACGCAATTGACCACGACAAGCAGTCCCTAGGAATCAGCTTTAGCGAGTTTGAACCCGCCCTTGATAACCCATCTGTTCGGGATCAGGAAGCAGCAGTTCCCGAAGCCGAACATACAATTGACCTCGGCAAGCAGTCTCCGGGAATCAGTTCTCCCGAGTTCGGACCCATCCTTGATAGCGCGTTTATTCGGGATCATAAAGCGGCAGAGTGTTGCACCGAGGCCGACGAGCCACCTGCTGTGTCGATTAAGAATGTTTTCCCGGTGCAACACGAAGCTTCCTCGGCAGAACAGATGGCACCCCACTCTGTGGCTCACCAATTTGAAATCGAGATCCCTGAGATTTTGGACGCGGATGCTCCATCGCTCGTCGAACATCCTTGCGAAGAAGAGGACTACTCCCCTTCAATTGCTAGCCTTGCGGGACATGTTCCAACGGACCAGCCGTCAGCAGACCCCATCGAAGGCGCGTCCTTGCGCTTTCCTGGTCTTGAAATATCCGCATTTCAGGTCGCCGTAATCGCATTACTATTCTTATCCGCGGTGATTGCTTTTACCGCTGGGCTCAGATTGGGACGCGGCTCGCTCGCACGACGCCTCCAAGAGGCCCAGAAATCAATGGCCGCTGTTGATGCCAAGCCAGCGGTAACACTGCCCGATCAAACGTACGAATCGATTCCGCAGACTCCCACTCCGCCGGTGGCAAGTTCCAATGCCTCCGCGGGCACCTATGGTCCCGACGACTCCATGTCTTCCGAAGAAAAACCCAAGGAGAACACCGGCCATAAACTCGACGACTCCACGCCTTCTGAGCCTTCTGGAGAAAAATCCATGGAGAATGCCCGAGGCTCAGAATATCTACCGCAAACGCGTTCCACGGATTCAGATTCAGCTCCAACAACGGAATCCAAACTATCTGCCAAACCGGAAGTCAATTCGGAGCACACTGGCGTGATCGAGCCAATTGCGCCGGAGAGTCCCGGCCCACACAGGGTGTCACCTAGGATAGCCGCAAAGCCGCGCTTGCCAGGATCTTCTCCGATCCTTGTCACCCTCCGGGGCCAGGGAGGCCAACCGTTCAGGGTCAGTTTCCCGGAAAAAGCGATCGGCGCCACGTCTTCCGTCGCGATGGCCTCGCAGCTCTCTGTGCTCGTTTCTTCTGAACCCGGGGCCACAGTGGCTCGTCAATCCGCTCGATTGGAAGCCGGCAAGCTTGTCTCGTTCGTTTGGCCTCGTTATGCAAGGCCGCGACACGGATTGGCGGAAACAATAAGGGTCCGCGCCACTATCGGGCAGCTAGGCCAGGTGCAGGACGTAAAACTCTTGAGTGGCTCGACCTCTCTCCTTCCTGCCACCATCCGAGCCGTACGCCAGTGGCGCTACCAGCCCACTCAGTTAGACAAAAGACCGGTCCAGGCTCAGCAGGACGTCACCATTGAATTCCGGCCGCCACAATATTCGTCGCGCGTCTCAACTCACCATCCATCCCACAACTAGTGACTGTCAAAAAAACGTTCCTCGGTCTGGTCAATCATCTCCTTGATGTCGGCATCGAGCCAAACTCTGTGCGTATGAAGCTCCCGTTATCCAATTCTCCGAGCGAGTGTTTCTCATTCGGACTAGCGCCGCCGGTCGGCAATCACGACTTTCTAGTAGATCAATTTCAACGAAAACTGGATCTGCCGGGAATTGTTCGCAGTCTTACTGATCATTCCAAAACCGGAACCTCTAATTGCATTCGCCGGCAATCCCATATCGACAATATTGAGGAGGTTGAAGAACTCGGCGCGAAATTGAAGGTTCATGACTTCGCTGCCACTGGCGCGAGTGCCGAATGGAGTGTCCTTAATCAACGCAAAGTCATAGTTGTAGAAGGCTGGGCCGCGAAAGGTGTTGCGGCCAAGAGTTCCGTAGCGGCCCAGGTTGGGACCTGTACCACCAGCGATGCCAATCGGAATGTAGAAGAATGAAGCATTGTTCTGGCCGCGTCCAAAATAGTCTTCTCGAACCGGGCGGGCCGTCGACAGTTGCGGTTCTTCGATCAGGTCTGGCCGGTCGGCTCCGCCTGCGCCAGCACCCGTCTGCTGCACTCCGGAATACACCGTGAAGGGCACGCCGCTGGTAATCGTCGAAATACTGAGCAGTTCCCAGCCACGTGTCATTTTCTTGCTGACCGGAGAAAGAAAGTGGATGCCGTCGAAGCGGAGATCTTGGGCAACACTCAATGTGAATACATGCGTAACATCGAAAGTAGACGGACCTTTCTCCGGGCGAGTATCGAATGGATCCTGCGGATTTGCCCTGGCAACCGCGCCTGCGCTGCCCGGCCCGCCACCAATAATCGTGCTGGTGTCATCGAGCGACTTGGACAAGGTGTAGTTTGCCTGCAAACCGGGGCCGCCGTGTGGAATTGTTCCTCGCAAGGATGCCTGCAGGGCATGGTAGGTAGAATGCGATGTGCCAGCAATAATGCGCTCCACGCCAAATCCGCCAGTGACGTTGCCCGCCGAGTCGAACTGTGTGAAAGGCGCGAAACTAGGGCTAGCACCCCCGTATCCGTTGGGAAAACTGACGCGGGGCAGCTTTACTCCTGCCGTACCTATGTAGTCCACACTTGCCGTGAGGTTCCCAAAGTGGCGCTCTCCTCCAAGAGTCCAGGTATAGAGCTGAGCATTGCCGAATCGTCGATCGATTCCAAACAGGTCTAGTGGTGTTATTCGGTGGCTTGGCGACAGGGCAGCCATGTCTTGTTCGTATCGGCTGACGTCTATCACCGTATTGGATGGAACCGATTTCGTGTTTCCGCTGGCGAAGATGTCTTGTCCCGAGGGAGTAAAGACACGGGGCAGCTCAGAGGGGGTAATTTGGAAGCCGTATTGAATTGGCGCTCCTGGCGCGGCAGTTATGCGGGGATAAACCACGAACGGCGTTGCCGCAGTGATAAAGTTAGTCTGCCAAATATTCGGGGGAACTGTGGTAATAGCCCCTCCCACGTGGAAGTGCATGCTCTGGGTGGCGCGCCAATCCAGTTGCACGCGCGGCCCAAAGCCATTCCAGTTGAATTGATAGGCCGGCTGGGGATTGATGAGGAGTTGCTGCTTTGGTCCCGTCGCGGTTTGCGTGGTCAGTACGTTTGATGTGCGCTTCGCTCTTTCTGAGATCGGTGAATAGAGCTCGTAACGCAGCCCGTAGTCCAGCACAAAGCGATCAATTATCTTCCAGGTGTCCTGGACGTACAGCGCTCCCGCATTGCGGTTGATAGCCGCGGGTCCGATGTGCTCGCCATTGGAGAAATAAGACGGCGCAACGCTGGTGGTGTAGGCAAACGGACTCCCAGTGAGGAAGCTGGTGAGTGTGTCGGGCAGCGCGTCACCCGCGTGAATGTCGTGAGTTCCACTCTGCGAGCTGATATCGACGGGAGAGTACGACACGCCGCCGCCAAAGTCGTATTCACCGTTGGGACTCGCGCCAAAATACGAAGTGTCGCGGTTGAGGCGAATCTCGCCGCCCCACCTCCATTGGTGCATCGCAGTATTGAATGCAAAGGTCTGAGTCAGCTGAAACAAATTCCCAAATACACGGTTAACTGATCCTGCCGGAGTGTTGAAGGATTCGAATAAGCCATCGTTGAACTTAAGCGCCGAATCGGTGTGATTCGGAGTAGAGAAGGCTGGAGTCGTGCGAATAGTGTTGACAGTGGATTTCAGATTGAATCGCGGGGAAATGGTCCGTGTGTAGGAAACGGCACCATCGCGTTGCTTGTCGGCATAACGAACTCCAAAGCTCGGATCGATCGCTGTCTGCTCGGGATTCGTGGTTGGGCCACTCAGATTGTCGTAATTCGCTCGGAAGAATAGCTTCGATTTTTCGCCTAGTTTCTGGTCCATCCGGATCGAAAACTGATCGGCATCAGTGCTAACGCTCGCAGCGGTGGCAAACGTGCGCACGCTGTATGGGCCAGAAGGAAAATTGGGTAAAGGGTATCGCGCAAGCACCCGAGCAATTCCCGGATCGACAGGAACAAATAGTGTGTCACCCGCGAATGTCGTGGTATCGCGTCCGACGCGTTCCTCGGCCGTCGGGACCGGCAGCACCTGCGTGGTTCCTAATACCTGCCGAAATCCCTGGTATTGGCCGAAGTAGAAAGTCTTGCCACGTCCGTCGTATACGCCGGGGATTACCAGCGGACCTCCGTTGGTGAATCCGAATTCATTGCGGCGGAACGGCGGAATGCGTCCCGGACTGGCAAGGGATGGATGGTCGAAATAATTGCGCGCATCCAGTGCCGAATTACGGAAGAACTCAAATACGGAACCGTGGAAGCCGCTGCTTCCGGAGCGCGTGATTATGTCGGTAAAACCAGCTGCGCCATGGCCAATTTCAGCAGGCATCCATCCGGAACTTGATCGAATTTCCTCCACTGCATCCACGTTGAAGTTAGTAAAAGTTCCGCCTCCCAATTCGGGATCGGTAATATCTGCGCCGTCCATGGCAAATACGGCCTCAACTCCACGCTGACCGTTGATGGCAAACTGCTGTGTGAAATTATTGGCGCCATTGGAATCAGTCATGGTTCCTGCAGCCAGCAGCAGGAGTTGGCTGAAGTCGCGCTTGTTGAGCGGAATCCCACTTACTGTCTGACTCGAGAGTTGTTCCCCTCCTGTAGTTGTGTACTGCGCCTTCGATTCTGAAACGCCCAGACTCTCTCGCTCCGAGACTGTTATCACGATTGAGTTTGTGCTCCCGGAAATGTCAATTTTCTCGGAATAGTCGAATTGATGTCCGCCCACATGCACGGAAAGGCGATAGCCGCCCGGATTCAGACGGCTGAATTGAAAAGCTCCGCTCTGGGAGCTAGTGGCGGTGATTTTGCGGCTCTGCACAGTCAGCACCACAACGGCATCCGGAATGGGCTGCCCCGCCGCCTTCCGCACTGTGCCTCCCCACGCGACAACGGCGCCCGCTTGGGCCCAAAGATTCGTGCGCAGAATCGATAGCGACCCACACTGGATTGCGACCAGTGCCCCACAGAGAACCGCGAGCCGTTTCCGTCCGTATTGGTGCTTGTTAACCATTGGCGAAATTAAGAGCTTTGCTTCAATCGAGATGACTGCTCACATTCATTTCTCGCACGGACTCCCTAGGTATGCTCAAGATCCATTTTTAGTTATTTAGATAGGACCATTCGCAGGGAGCTTTCAGACTTACGTTTTTCTGCTTGAATAGGTCCATCGCGTTACAGGTTGATGGAACCGGACCGCTTCATCAGCAGGTAACCGCACCTTTCGCAGCGAAATCCTGAGCCGAGCTCTCGCGCCAGGCGAACGGGTTCCTTCCACTCGCGCCCTTGCCGGCCTTATCACCGTTCGCGCATTCAGCCTGACCAACATAAAAGCGGCCGGTGGATTCGCTTTGCAGGATGTAAACGAAAAACACGGAAGAAAAACTGAAATTTGGTGGAGCCGATGGGATTCGAACCCACGACCTCCTCGATGCCATCGAGGCGCGCTCCCAACTGCGCCACGGCCCCACCGAAGCAACCACAGAACTGCTCTAGACTTTTGACCTTCCCGGTTTCACCGGGACGCGCTCCCAACTGCGCCACGGCCCACCGTGAAGGACCCACCCAGTTTAGCACAGGCGGCAGAGTCATGGTCCTTCGCCAGAAGGAGGAAAACGCAGCACAGACGATTTGTTTTCGAGAGGATCCAGAGACAGTGGCTACACAAACTAGGAAGCCCGCCGGACGGCCGCGATTTGCGCGCGGATGGCGGCTTTTCTAGCGGGCGTCTTCTTGGGTACGGACGCAACCGCGCTTCCGAGTATGCGAAAGTCATTAGCGAAACTCAACAAATATACGGCGGCGTAGGCGCGCCAAGGGCGCCAGGCCCGCGAGCGTCGTTCAAGTTCACGCGAAGTCGCCAGCCCAAGCGTGCGTGCAAGGCTACTGTCAGCCGACAGAAATGCGTCGGGCTCCCGAAGCGCGCGCATTGCCACCCATTGCATCGCGTGCTCTCCAACTCCGGCGATTTCAGAAAGACGGGCTAGAAATCCATTGGAGTCTGCCACTCTTTCAAAGCTGATTTGCCCATCGCGAACAGCGCAGGAGAGTCCCCGAACAGCATCAGCTTGAGCGCCAGGCACACCAACGGTTTCCAGATTCGCATCGGCCAAAGCGTCAGGTGTGGGAAAAAGATGGGTAACGCAGTTGGCTGGACAAAATGGCTGGCCGAAAGAGCGCACGATTTGGCCAGTCAGCTCATTGGCTTTCGCGACGCCGAGCCGCTGTTCCAAGATCGCTCGCGCGGCGAGTTCAAAGCCGCTCCAGCAACCGGGAACGCGAAGTCCGGGATTGGAATTGATGCGCGAAACCAAAGCCGGGTCAGCACCCAAGGTGCGCGCGATGGTCGCCCAGTCCGCGTTTAGATCAAACATGGCTCGGATGCGCTCGATGATGAAGAAGAGCACGCGCGAGTCGCCAATCTGAACGCGCACACTTAAAGCATTCCGGCTCGCGTCCAGCGAAACCTCGAAGTATCCGCGATTTCCATTCACCAAAATTGAGCGGCGGAAGCAGCCTCCTTCGACCGCCTCCACGCCTGGAACGACCCGGGCGGCGAGAAACTCCAACAGGCATTTCCAATCGTACGGCGGGCGAAAGCTCAAATGGAAGAGGTACTGATTCTCAGGCTGGCGGGACATTTTTAACGCCAAGCTGCGGATTTGTGTCGGCGTTCGATGATAGACGTTGCGGAAGGCGGCGTTGAATCGGCGCACGGAGCCAAAGCCCGCTGCGAACGCGATCTGCGTCATGGGCAGCGTAGTTTCATCGATGAGTTTCTTGGCGAAGTGCAAGCGGCGTGTCTGCGCCACCGCGCTGGGCGTGGCTCCGAGGTGACGAAGAAAGAGTCTGCGAAGATGGCGCGAGCCTATTCCGAGATGGTCCGCAAGAGCTTCGACGCCGCCGTCTTCAAGGCCGGTTTCGCTGATCAGCCGCAAGGCTCGTGAAACCGTATTCTGCGTTCCAGCCCACGCCGGAGTTCCAGGAGAGGATTCTGGGCGGCAGCGCAAGCACGGGCGAAAACCTGCTTCCGCTGCGGCAGCCGCACTGGGAAAGTATCGTATGTTTTTTTCCTGCGAGGTACGCCCGCGGCAGACCGGCCGGCAATAAATCTTCGTGGTCAGCACGCCGATAAAGAATTTGCCATCGAATCGCGCGTCGCGCGCAAGCCTAGCTCGCGAGCACGCGCGCCAGTCCAGATTCATAGCTCCCGCCCTTTGCGGATAAGCGTAATGGATTCGTGCACCGCCACTGGACGTTTTCGGACCTTAGATACTACGCGAAGCGCGGCTTGGGAATTAGGAATATCGGCGTAAATCCAATGGAAATTGAGTCCTGGAGTGGCACAACTGATCGCACCTGCCTCGCTGCGAGCATTCCACGTCCGCAAACGTCCAACCTTGCTTTTCCTCTCGCTCTATTGTGGCGCGGTGAATAGGGGGTGTCCACGGATTCGGTTTGTCCTTTTTTGGCTGAAACCCCGCGTCAGCCACCGTGCAATGAAAGCAGACCGGCATCTCGATCCCTTCAGTCTTTAAACCAATTAATAGGGAGGAAACATGAAATTTAGAATTTCGACGTGCCTGGGCGGGGTACCTTTGCTGGCGATGCTCACAATTGCACCGATTCGGCTCGCTTCGCAAACTCCGCAAATCATGTATCAAATCATTCCGCTCCCCACGCTTGGCGGACTGAGTGCCGCTGGAAATGGCATCAACAATCGCGGCTTGATTACCGGGACTGCCGACTTTGGGGGGGATAATGTCTCCCATGCCGCTGCCTGGGGGGATGGATTTGCGAATCCGGACCTGGGGGCCCTCGGAGGGCAGTCCTTCAACAGCGCCATCCAATGGCCGATCAAGGCCAACAATGGCGTGATCGTTGGAATCTCAGACACGAATCAAGATCAGATCCCGAACGACAATTTTTCCTGCTATCCGTTCTACGCTTCGGGCTCGCCTACCGGGAAGGTCTGTAATGGTTTTCGATATGCCAATGGCGCGATGACCCCGCTTCCACCCTTTCCCGGTGGGCTCAACAGCTACGCCGCAGGAGTGAACAATCGTGGCGAAATCGTTGGCTGGGCAGAGAACGGGGTCGCAGACCCGACGTGCAACACCGCTGTACAGACCTTGCAGTTCCGTGCGGCGATGTGGGCGCCAGATGGCACGATGACAGAACTCCCGCCGCTCCCCGGCGATTCAACCAGCGCCGCAACGGCGATCAATGACTTGGGCCAAGTCGTCGGCATCTCCGGGCCGTGCGGTATTGCCGTCGGGAGCTTCAGCGCGTTGCATTCCGTCATTTGGCAAAACGGCGTACCCATGAGAATCCCCGACCTGGGAGGACATGCATGGAACACCCCCTCCGCAATCAACAATGCAGGAACTGTGGTCGGCTTCTCGCTGCCTGCAGGGCAGGACGGAACGCGAAACTTCGAAGCCTTTCTTTGGACGCAGGCAGGCGGCTTGATCCGCATTGGCAAGCTGCCAGGGGACATACGCTCCGAAGCCCTGGGCGTGAATGACAGTAACCAAGTCGTTGGCTTATCTCGTGGCGGGCTGCATGGACGCCGTGCCTTCATTTGGCAGAACGGGGTCATGACGGACCTCAACTGCCTGACCGTTCCCGGCTCCCCATACCTCCTGTTTGCCAACGACATCAACGATCGCGGCGAAATCACCGGCGAGTTGTTTGACGTCAACGCGATCGCGACTGGTGGCTTTGGACCGGCCTTCCGCGGAATACCTATCTCCGGCGGAACTGGATCGACCTGCCCGGCGGCCGCCAATGGAAGCCAGTCAACAACTCTTCCCGCCAACGGGCGCAGGCACACCCAGTTTCGACTCGATTTCGATCCGTTGGCGGGTGACGACGACTGAATAGTTGCTTGGGAAACGATCATTGCAGGCGCCGCCTTCGCCGGTTTTGCCGCGATGAAAGCGATGCAGTTTGTCGAGGATGGGTGCGGGGAGGTTGTTCTCGGCGACGCCCCGCACCCGTTTTTCTTTCACCTGGCTTGAAATAGAAAGAGATCGAAAATGAAATCACTCACGAAATGGCTCGGGGTCAGGATTGCGTGCCCGCTCGTTTTTCTCGCAGCGTCAACAAACCCGGCTTCTAGCCATAGTCGTTCATCGGAGACCGCTGAGAGGTCTTCCACTTGTGCTGGCGCTGAGTACCGGCAATTTGATTTCTGGGTTGGCGATTGGGATGTGTTTGAAGCGGGCAACCCTTCCCTTGTCGCGCGGGCGCAGGTTGACCGCATTCTCGACGGCTGCGTTCTGCGCGAGGACTACCAGCGAACTACCGGCCTAAGAGGCCAGAGTTTGAGTATCTATGATGCGTCAAGAAAAGAGTGGCACCAGAGCTGGGTGACCAATCGGGGCGAACTGCTAGTGATCGAAGGCAATCTTGTGGACGGCAGGATGGTCCTTAGCGGATCCGATCTCACGGCTGACGGTCATGAACGAAAAGTGCGCGGAACCTGGGCGCCGATGAATGAAGGCGTTCGAGAGACTGCGGTGGAATCGTTCGATGGCGGGAAAACCTGGAAACCGTGGTTTGACCTCATGTTCCGCCCGCATCGGAATTGAGGTGCTTCCTTATCGCGAGATTTCCGTGTCGCCGGGCATAGGATGGCGCGCGGTATTGGCGTGAGGAACGAGCTGGCGGAACACGGCGGCGGGAATGTGCGAATCCCAAGCGCCGACGGCTTTTGCGTAGCCTACAATTCCAAAAAACAAGACCGCTACACCAGCGGCCATGACCCAGGCTGGCAAGCGCTTTGGGGCCGCGGAGATTTTTGGCAGCCCCGCGTAGAGCGCCCCTTCCGCTGGGCAAATCGCGACGCATTCGAGGCAACCCGTGCATTCGGCAGACTTGATGGTGACGAGCTTGTCGACTGGCAGGTTCGAGGGACAAACTTTGGCGCATTTTGCGCAGTCAATGCAGGGCTCCGCGTTGCGGCGAATGCGCACAGGACTCAAAAGCGACGTGAGGCCGAGCAGCGCGCCGTAAGGGCACAAATAGCGGCACCAGAAGTTCTTCACCAGAACCGAAGCCAGGACCAGGATGCTAAGAACGATGAATCCTGTCTCACCAAGGAAGCGGAAGAAATTCAGCATCTTCACGCCCGCGACAACGCCATAATCGCTCTGCATGAATCCCGCGATTGCGGCTGCGGACATCGAAGAAATCGCCCAGACAAAAAATCCGAGAAGAAGATATTTCAGTCCGCGGAGAGGAATATCGATCCAGCGCCAGATGCGGAAGTTGCGGCCGAAAAGCTTCTGGCCAAGGAGGCCCAGGTATTCCGAAACGGTGCCGATGGGACAGAGCCAGCTGCAAAAAGCCTTGCGCAGAAGAAATGAGATTGCCAGGAAAGTGACGAGCAAAAACATGGCAGCGGGGTGGATCGCGGGAACACGTCCGGTCAACAAGAAATATTTGAAGTTCATCAGGCCCGCGATGGGCAGCCAGCCTTCGATTCCGGGAGGTGGGGCGGCGATCGTCGAGTTCGCCCCATTCTCCAGCGCGCGAACCCAGAAGTAGAATTGAGTTCC
>Ga0126378_10002795_pt1 | contig 13005 bp, 10 predicted proteins | sample PanSoiMetPlot_23_FD_92587 | JGI IMG/M metagenome (GOLD analysis project Ga0126378, IMG submission 92587) | Tropical forest soil microbial communities from Panama - MetaG Plot_23 | ecosystem: Environmental > Terrestrial > Soil > Tropical forest > Bulk soil | place: Panama | collected 2016-02-17
AATTTGGTCTGTCGTAAAAGACTGTAGTTTCAAGTGCAGCGCCACTTCCTGAATGATGCTCGAAGGAATGGTGTTCGTTTGCCGGGCGAAGCCCGCGGTCAGGGCTTGATCACAGACATTGTTAATGACACGCGGCACACCGCGTGAATAGCGATAGATGGCATCAATCGTGGGTTCCGGGAAAATTGAGCCGGGATCAGATGTTGCTCCCGCCAACAGAAGCCGCCGCTTGACGTAGAGAGTTGTGTCATCCCGATTCAGGGGTTCAAGGTTGCAGCGGATAGCCACGCGCTGCTTCAATTGACGGAATTCGAATGATTCCAGAGTCGCATCAAGTTCCGGTTGCCCTACCAAGAGTACCTGAAGCAGTTTCTGTTGTGCGGTTTCAAGATTGGTGAGCAGACGAATTTCCTCGAGGACGGCTGGGCTGAGCTGGTGCGCTTCGTCGACAACGATCACCGTCGTTAGTCCGAGCTGCAATTGGGACACGAGAAACTTGTATAGAGCCTGAAGTAAGTCACCCTTTGTCGGTTGTTCAAGTCGTATCCCGAGGTCAAAAGCCACGTATCGCAGTAAATCAAAGGGTGACAATTTGGGGTTGAAGACGTTCGCACATGGAATATTTTGCCTCCCAAGGAGTTCCAAAAGGCAGCGAACAATCAGAGTCTTGCCCGTACCCACCTCACCGGTGAGAACGGCAAAGCCTTTGCGCCCCGAGACCCCGTAATAGATCGCGGATAGTACCTCCTTCGCCTGCGGTGTCGCGACCACCAACGACGGGTCGGGGGAGAGTTGGAATGGACTTCGGGTCAGTCCAAAGAACTCTTCATACATAGAAAAGTACCTGCGATTGAATCAGTTGCGTTCGGATATGTTTCGAACGGATTAATGGCCAAGAGGTTTTTGAAAACGATAGCTGATGCTGACCCACTCTCGATTGTGGTTGGAAACGCCAAAGGCGGACCGGGAGGCGGAGCTCTGATGGTCCCTGCCGTAGGCCGCTGCCACAACGACCTGATGGCCGAATTCTCTTTGTAGCCCAACGTTGCTTGTTATCGAAGAAAATGAAGGTCCGAACGCGGTTTCGAGTGGCGAATTGTGTCCGTAAATAACTTCGGCATTTGCGATCCAGTTGGAACCAAGTTTCTGCCGTGCACCGGATACAAGGCTGTAGGTGCTGACCGCTCCAGTCAGGCCCCCGCCGTCCGTTACATGATGAATAAAACCAATACGAGCGCTGGAGCTTTGCCCCTGCCATCCGAATGTCAATCCTCCATCCGCGTGCCACCGAGCGCGAGAGTTCCCGAGCATGTCCGAGCTCACCCGGTCGGGACCGACAAACAGAGCGAGCGTCATCTTCGGAGAGAACGAATACGAATCGAAGAACAACGTGCTCTGAGCGGTCGTTTTTTCGGAAGCTGCTCCAAACGTGGTCAGGTACTGGTAGGTGTAGGTGAGCCCAATCGCATGATGCTCAGATAGAACTTCCTGATAAACAGCGTCCGCACTTTGAGCTTGCGTGTCAAGCAACTGCGCCGCAGAGGAACGATTCAAAAAGTGAAGATTATTGAAATTGGCGCTGACACCAATTGTCGTATTCTCTGCCACGCGGTACATGAAATCAGCCCCACCCAAGTTGCTGAGTCGACTGGTAAGCGGGGTGACCGTGGCCGGGTTGGACTGATGCAATATGTTCTGATCTGGAACTGAAGATCCTTCCTGCACGAAGCGATTAAATGAGCTCGTACCGAAGAGAAAACTATCCTGGATTCGTATTGTCGCGTGCTCGGTCAATCGGAATTGCAGGCTGGAGTTCAAGTCGTGGTAAACGTCGTATCGAGGCGACAACCGGTCATTCAGCGTGAAGCCAGGAAAGTAGTTGAACATTAGAAATGTTCTTGATCGCGATTGTTGTACAGAAACTGTGGGACTCAGGAGCATTCCGGCGTTTCCAACGCCACCTCCGGGGCTGCTTAGAGCATTGTCATCGTAAGTGCCGATGAGACTAAACCCACCGGAAAGCACGTTGGCCTTTGACTCTGACAACAAGGCCAATGATTGGGTATCGCCATTCGTCGAGAAGGCCCAGTCGGGTACCGCCTGTGCCGGCGCTGAATCCAAGTCGCCATGCGGCGAGTCAGCGCTCTGCGCATGCACAAGCGACCACATCGCAATGGTGAAGAGCAGAATCGTACCGGTTCGCTTCACAGGGGCCTCAAGGAACAACGACGATATCGTGTGGTTGTAGCAAGACGTTTTGTTCTGGATGGATCCCCTGGACAACTTCCTTGTAGTTGAACTGGAGCCGTTTCGTTTCGTGTTCATTTACCGGGCGCAGGATGTAGATGCTCTTGGACTTGGCAAAGTCTTTGAAGCCGCCGGCCAGCGCGATGGCATCCATGACCGTTGCCGGCGGCGAGAAGATGTAGGTTCCAGGCTTTTGCACGTGGCCAAGAATGTTAAATTTCTTGCTGCGCATCTCCTGGACAATGACGGTGACTGCCGGTTCGGAAATATAAGGTCGCAGGCTCGCGGTCAGCAGATCTTGTAATTCCGCAGTGGTTCTCCCTGCGGCCGTTACCTCGCCCACCAACGGCAGTGAGATCTTTCCATCGGATCGCACCGGAAGGGTGCGAGAAATCTCGTTTTCTTTCCACACACTGATCGCAAGAATGTCGTCGTTTCCGATGATATAGTCGCCGGTATGATTGTTCGTCGGCGCCGTTGCAGGTGCAACGGTGCGAGGGGAATTATCAAGCGCAAGCGCTTGCGATTCGAGTTGCTTTGCTTTCAAATCCCGTTCCTGGGCCTGGGTTGAGGTTAACGCCAGAATGGCGATACTGGTGATGAGGCAAAGCCGCCGAGCCCTATGTTCTGTCATAACTGCTCCTGAAAACTCGCGCTGCTGGCTCGAAAACAACTCGATCCTAAAGAGGCTTGATCTCGTATCCCGAGATACGGATGGATATGGATCGCTGGAGAGCGTCGACGGAAATGACCAGGGTATCCTCACCCGCCCGCGACCGAAATATGCCTTCGATGCCGGACAGTGCCCCCCCCAAGATTCTTACCCGCTGGCCGGCCTTCAGAAAGTTGTGTGTTTCAAAAGCGACATTGCCGTCCAAAATTGCGCGCACGGCATCAATCTGTTCATCCGGGATAGGAGTTCCTTGACCGCGTACTCCCACGAGACCCAGCACGCCGTCGGCGTAAACAATCTGGCGCCGCTCTTCATCCGTCAGTTCGGTGTGCACAAACACATAACACGAGAATAGTGGTACCTCCACCCTCTTGAACCGGTCGCTCCATCGATGGGTCTGTATTTGCAGAGGAAGGAAGGTCGATAAGCCATGTGCGTGAATGCGTTGTGCCACACGATGTTCGTGCTGGGAGCGCGTATGGACCGCATACCATCGGAGACGTTTGGGGTGTGAATGAAAACCTGCTTGAACCATCCTGCCCTCATTTTGCATAGCTTTGCCCTGCGAGTCCCAGAGTTCAGGGAGCCAAAAAGCAAGCGCATCAATAACTTGACCGGAGCAAAAGGGGGGAAGGTGAATTGGAACCACAGAGCCCGGTGATGGCGGAAAGATTAGTCAGGGCGGGAATTGTGCGCAAGGAGTATCTGTTCGTTAGGGACAGGCAGACCCATCCAGTAGTTCTTATTTTCTTCGTCAAGAGGACAAACGTCCTTAGGTACACTTGGCTCTAGCCTTGCCCAACGGACCCGCACGACTTTGCTTCGGAATTTGATGCTTGTCTGCCTTCGCCAGCAGATGTGTGAGCTCACTGTCCGTCAATTCCTTTTCAAAAAAGATACCTGAGGATCGCCGCAGCGATTTTTCTGACGCTTACAACTTTCGTGGGGTTGACAAGAGCGCAAAATGGCAGGAAACTGTCGCAACATACACTTATGTCGGGCTGCACGTTCGGGTACTCCGAGGCATACCAAGTGCAGATGTTGAAATGACGGTGCCACTGGTATCGGCCAACGTTGCGGGCGGGGTCCCTGTGGTTCCGACAGTGTAGTGCGGGCTCCTTAAAAGACAATTTCCCCAGAAAGCTAACTTGTCGAACTCGGCTGGCCCCTTCCCTATCAGCCAGCGGCAATTGTGGTTCGCCATTGGATAGCAAGTCTTAAAGCTTGACAAGTGATAGCACTAAGATCACGAATATTTCGTTTCACACGAGTAAAAAGACATGGCCATTCGTCTGGTTCTCGCTGATAACACTTCAATTCATTGTCAGCTTCTGGCCGATGCGGTAAAGCGAGACCGCCGTATCGAAGTGGTTGGTTCCGTCTCAACGGAGCACGAGTTGCTGGAGTTGACATCCAAGATCGTCTTCGATGTTGCACTCATCGCTTTGCAGCGAGACGAGATTGGGTCAGAAAGATTCGACGTGGTGCGTGAAATGCGCTACCGGTCACCGGATGTTCGCAACATAGTCTTGCTGGATACCTCGCGGCCCGAAGTCGTGATCGACGCCTTGCGAGCCGGAACTCGGGGGATTTTCCCGAGGAACGGCACATTAAAGATGCTTTGCAAGTGTGTGAGGCGGGTGTACGAAGGCCAGATTTGGGCAACATCTAGCGAGATAACCTCAACCCTTGACGCGATTGCTTCGGCATCCGAAATGCGTGCGGTCGACGCCAAGAAACAAGACCTGCTGTCCAAACGGGAAAGGCAAGTTGTTAACGCAGTTGCGGAGGGCTTAACCAATCGGGAGATTGGCGAACGCCTTGGCCTAAGTAGGCACACTGTTAAAAACTACTTACTGCACGTATTCGACAAGCTCGGAGTCTCAAATCGCGTAGAGCTGTTGTTTTTGTCGATGCGACAGACACCAAACGAGGAAAATGGGAAGTTGGGATCTAATGAAATATCGTTATCTCATTTGCGAGATTGTCTGAATGGACCTTCAACGGGACCGTCCGAGGCTCTCCTGAACATTGCAAACTGCTTTCGAGAAGGGATGTTTGTGCCCAGCAGCTTGGTCTCCGCCTACATGTGGTGTTTGGTAGCCGAAAGATTTAGTCAATTGCTGGCCAGTCAGAGCGCCGCCAAAAAACAAGAGCTGATAAAACTCCTGAGGGACGATGAGATTGCACAGGGTACAAGGGAAGCTCAATTTTGGCGGAATCAAGTAGAGGTATTACTGGAGAACGCGGTTGGATTTAAGATGCGAACTCCGGAAGAAGGCGATTCAGCGCTGGAAGCGTCGGCTTAAGGCCTTGTCTGCTTGATGATGCCTTAAGCTCGGCTTTCCCAGGAGCATTTGAATGCGGGAGCCTACCCAACCTGATCGTAAGGATTTTCAAAAGCTGTTGTCAGCCGCTTATCTCCTACAGGATCATCCGGAGTCCGCACGTGGCGAAAAGTTTCGAGAAAAGCAGGGGGATGAGCCTGCCTGCCAGCAGGCGGAAGTGTTGTCGAAGATTTTAGCTCTCCGAACACTCTTCGAGCTGGAACAGTTGAACTTCGAGGACGCGGCGCAAGCAACTGTGAAGTTCGCGATAAACATACTGCAATGCTATGGTGCAGCGATCGGACTAGTAGAAGAGAATCACATTCGTTATTGTGCCTCCTCCGGAAGAAGGCTGATGCCAGCCAACCATATGACCCTAACGGCAAGTCCGTCGGCGTTATGCATCGAGAGTAAAGCTGCATTTGTAAGCGCCGACGCGCCGAGCGATGAACGCTTACCGGTCGCAATTCGGAATGTTGGATGGCTAAGATCGCTCGTTGTTATCCCCATTTTCCACAGGAAAGACATTGGTGCGACCCTGGAAATGTACTTCACAAAATGCCGCGCGTTTGAAGTCAAAGACATCAACACCTACGAAGTTCTCGGCATACTCATAGGGAAAGTGCTATTGACTGACTCGAACGCCAAGATTAGGGACGAGCTAGAATCTGAACGGGCTGAGACCAACGCAAGGCTTGAGCAGCTTAAGCCGCACCTGGAATTGCTTTCCGGAAAGGCAGAGGCTTCTGCGTGTTACGAACGCGATTCTCAGCTGCCAGCTCCTCAGGATGGTCGGCCAATTCCTCCAGCGACAGACCCGGCCCTTTCCTCTGCTACGCCGGGTCCAAAGGACCTATCTCACAAAGGTCCCCTATGGGACCGCGCTCTCGGTTGTGCTGCGACCTCCGAATTCGATCCAATCTCCGCACTGCTGATCACGGAACCTCAAATACCCACTGGAGAAGTATCCCCAGGTGTGCCCGGCGGCGAAACGGTCTGGGCCCACAGGGCTTCAGTTTCGTCATTATTCTCGCCGATCACAACGATGCCGGAAACGCTGCCCAAAAGCGCAAAGAATCGGGCGATTGTGGGTCGAAAGGGCTCGGCTCGATGGCGGGCGAACTTCTATCTTGCTTTCGCAAGCGTTGTCGCGGTCTGGTCTCTCTTCTTCCCAGGCCATGAAGCAAGCGTCTTACGGATTATCCGCGAAACGGAGCCAGCCGCGATTACCTCGGTTGGGGAAAAAAGGGCTCAGCCAGTTTTCCAGAATGGAAATCCTGGCGCTACTGTATGGGTTGACCAAAGGCGCTTACAGTACTACTGCTCCGATTCGCAACAATACGGACGGACGGAACGTGGCGAGTTTATGGCACAGAACGAAGCTCAGCTCAGTCAGTATCAACCGGCACGACACCGATGCGAATGAGGCTGGGAAAGTTCCCTCTGAGATGTCGTTCCTGCCACTGCGTAAGTGCTTGCGGAGACGCCCCTCACCTTGTCGACCGCCGCGTGCTCGATGTGAGCATCAAGTGTCGAGTCGAGTCCTCGTTAATTTGTGGTCGGCTGCAGGAGAAAGCCGAGCCCCCGGCTCTTCTTAGAACATCCTAGAATCACGGCGGAAAACGTCCGCCTACTCCCCAAGACCGTCAGCAGACTCGTAAAAAAATCGCAAGGAGTTGGGCCATACCAATCGGGTGAAAGTTGCCAGACCGGAGATGTTCATGGTCGCGAGGAATCGTTGGCTGCGAATGCACAGGATTATGTCTTCGCATAGGCTAATCTGGCCAACGATTCGCTGGCCCGGCAGCGCTTCGATGAAGCCAGGCAGATCGTCGGCGAGGCGCAAGCGCGAAAACTGGTACAGGCTGGAAGGCCATTGAGGAAGTGGAGGTGATCGAGGTCAATGAGTTCTATAAAAAGGAAGGTCAAGAAAAAAGCTCGGCCTCGACCGGAGGCGAGATTCTTTTCTCGAGATCCAGCCCACGGTAGTTTCCCTTCTTTCCCTCAAAACGGTAAAGGCCCGTCGCCCCCCTTCCCCGAAGGCGACGAGCCTAAACCCCCTCAAACTCGCTTGCGAAAAGGAGACGGTTACTAATCACGACCCCTTGTTCACGGTAGAACGTAACTCACTTAAACAAATTAAAAAATGGCCCGATAGTGACCGGTGGTGGCACAAGAGTGCGTAGTGGAGCACTGATCATGCGCGCTTTTGGCCTTGATAAGCGTACCGATACGATCAGTTTAAATCTGCATGTTTCGTGGATTTCGGAGTTCTGTTTGCGCGCCCAAGCACAAGAACTTCATCGCGGACTGTAATCCTGTTATCAACTGCAAGGGATCACGCGTTAGGACTCTGACTTAGCAGCCTTGGAAATTGGCGCGGCCGCGTGTGGAAGCTGGTATGACACATCCACCCTCGGAACCGGGCTGGTTACTTACTTCAAGGCGTGGGTGCCCGTGCGGCGCAAAGACGGGCGTGATCCGTGTGCAAAACCCTCGCATGGTACCCTCAGAGGACGCTTACCCGCTTTCATCTACGGCTCGCAAGCATCATCGCCTCTAATCTTTCGGCCGGGTTCAGCGGATAATATCCCGAGGCCTCAGCCGCGAGTTGTCCGCGCGGCGAAAGCGTGAAGCGCACGAGGTCAGAAATTGCCGCAGTGTGCTGCCCGGCGATCACCCAATAAACCTCGGAACTGAGCGGATACTTTAGAGTGCGGATGTTCTCGATCGATGCCTCTATGCCCGGAGTTTCCGCGCTGCGATGGATTCGTGGATATGTGAGATCCTTTTCGCCGGGTATCGGAATCAATCCAATCCCATTTGCGTCCGAGGCGACAGCTCTTTCCGTTTCCTTGGGGCTGACGAATCCGCGCATTGTGGTGTCGATGTCTTCCCCATGCAACACGAGGTCGGTGAAGAACAGGCTGCCTCCGACCAGGGCCTCGGTGCTGTACAGGCGAATTGCCGCGTCCCGACCGCCAACTTCCTTCCAGTTAGTCGTCTGCCCGAGGTAGATGGAGCGCAACTGAGGAACCGTGAGATCTGCGATCGGATTATTCCTGTTTACGATGACAACCACTCCCTCAATGGCGATGGGAATTTCGTATGCTGCGCTGCCAAAGCGCTGGTGCAATTGTTCTCGTTGCGTTTTGTCCAGCGGGCGTACTGTTTGCCAAATCGTGCTACTGCCGGCCGGCAGAGATTGCACGGAATCGGCTACGTTGATTACGATCTTCGTATTTGGAAGATCGTTCTGATATAGCAAAATCAGTTGCTGGCCGAGCTGCAGCATGGAAGGGGTTCCGCGAATCACTACTGCATCGTTTTCCGCAGCCACAATCAGGCCAGAAAAAAGAAGGTAGAAGAAGATTGCCAATGACATCTTCGGTCTCAAGAAAACTCCTCCCCATCCATTTTGAGAGAGGTAGGGCTTTCTCGCAGCAAAGAATTGCAAAAAGGGGTAGTCGGAAGTAACCGAAAGTAACTCTAGCCAGTTGTCATAACCGCCGGCAACTGCGCGGATTCTAGCATCGCGGTCTGATCCTTCATCGGTCGCGCCAAGATCATGCCCCGGGCGGCGCTAAGAAAACCGAGGGCATCTGTCCAAGTGTCCGCAGGCGTAAGATCGGGCACGCACCGTCCCAGGAGATAAAAGATCTTGGCCGGATTGAATTGCAAAACTTTTCGGACCTAGCTCTTCGCTACCCACCGATCCACACACCGGCAAATATCCAATCGCCATCCGCTCTTCTATTTTCTGAACTGATGAGCCTGAGCTACGCTTATCTCCGTACCGCAGCGACTGTAGTCGGCTCTGGCGATGTCTGCAAGCAATGCTGGAACGAGCAATGGCGCAGACTGCTGTAGGCTCCTAATTTGTCGTGAATTCGGTCAGGCAATTCCTGCGCGGGTCAGCCTGCATTTAATGTGCTGGCTGCGTTTTCAGAAGTTCTGTAGCATCGCGGACGATCAAGCGAAATCCTTTGTGATTGGCTTCTCCGATGATTCGCTCAAGTCGAGCGCTGCCTTGCTTTTCTGCACCCGACTTGAGCTCTACCTCACCGAGGGCCAAGCCCAGCTTGTATTCGTATTCCACATACCCGCACTTGTGCGCAACCGAGAGAGGCGATTCCAGATCTCTCTTGACGCTCATGCTCGTGTCGTCGGATGCAGCGCTCATATTTTTTTCCACACCTGTTAGTTTTAACAGTTGCCCGTCCCGCGTGATTGATGGATAATTCGAGGACGCGCGATCGGAATTCAGGAACACGGGTTCATTCTATCAACCGATTCGACCCTAAGCAGCGTCCACTTCGGGAAGGACGGTAACCCATGCGGGCAGTTTCTCTCGCAAGATGTGCCTTGGGTGCTCTGGCGATCGTGGCCTTCGGTCTTGGATCGGCACCTTCGGCATCTGCCACCTCATGTTCTGGTTTCAACCTATCCAACAATAACCTGGGGCTCTCGGGCTCGGTTGGCTGCGTAACCGTATCCAACTCGGGAGCCAATCAAGTCACCGTTACCATTACGATGAATGTCGGCTTCTCGATCAAGCTGAACGGCGGGGACGTGGCCTTTAACGGCCCCAGCGGCCTCACACTCAGCGACGCAGGTCCCGTTAGCATCGAAGCCGGGGTGTTCAACGGCGCTTTTACACAGCTTAGAACAGATCAAAATATCGGTCCCTTTGGGAAGTTCGCCTTCGACTATGCCAACATCAAGGGTCAACCCCATGGGATCGTAAGTGCGGACATGATTAGTTTCACTCTCACAGCATCCGGCTTGACCGCAAGCCAGTTTACTTCTTTCGCGATTCACTTCTGTACGGCCTCGGGAACAAACTGTGGACCCATGACGGGATTTGCCTCGAGCGGGCCGGCAACCACGGTTTCTGAGGCGGGCACGAGCACGATGGTTTTGCTGGGCGCAGGTTTGCTTTGTCTGGGAAGTATGCGTCGTATGTCGATAACAAGAATCATCAAGCGAGTGCGGGAGGGGCGTCCTAGCTAAAGTTGAAGAACTGAATCGCTGGCTAAACCGAAACGAGACACGAACGGCTCCCGGAGCCCGAAAGAGTGACGGGAGCCATTTTCTTGTAACGCGAAACTTCGACCCCGCTCTCGGCGGAAAAAATGGGCTCCTGAAAATCACCGTTGGTCAATTTCTTTTCTTTTTTACGCAAAACGAGGGACGAGGGTACAGCGGGAGACAGCAGTGATGACTCAGCGGCGATGCTGTGGAAACTCGCTGGCTTCCAGGGCGGATAAAACTATCCTCTTATTTTATTCAGGTAGGCGCAAAGCGGAGTAGAAATTTGCGGAATGATCGGGGAGAACTTGATCGGCCCAAGCATCGTGCCGAACACTGGTCACCTGCCACGAAACTTCCACCCCTGGCTTGTCGGTCTTGATCGTGAAGCGATTGTTGTGGACCTTGCGCAGCACGATAGCCTGCGCGAACTGGCCAACGACGGTGAGCAGGTAGCGCATGTCGCGATTGAGCGCGTCAAAGTGAGCGGGAAGGTCAACGTAGGCGAAGCCTTGGTGATCGGTGACCACATTTCCGTTGCAGATGCCCGTCATGTAATGGGCTTGGACAATAAAATGCCGCGGGGATTTGTTGCCGGAGTCAAGCGGTTTCATCAGTCGTCTTATAGTTTCGATTGTTCCTCTGCTTAGGTTCATTTTTCTAAGTCTGGGGACTCTTGCTCCTCGGCGAGCGCTGCCTGACGCCATCCCCCGAACACCGGGGGGATGCTGATCCTAGTGGAGTAAAGACATCCCGCTACTGAGGTAGGCGAAAGTCCCTGGAGAATTTTGTCGGATGGACTTGAAGACTTTTGGGAAAGCCGTTTGCAAAGATCCTCGAATCGGCGTTTAAAGTGGGCTGGCCAGGCGCATTGGCGCTGGCTGGTGGCGCGTTTGGTGGTTCGAGGGAGCTGAAATCGCGCATATTCCAAGAATCATTCAGACCGCTTTCAGTGGTCGAAATGGCCGCGGTGACTGCGGCGAGAATCGGGATCAAAAGCAAAATTGTGTTAGCGAACATCCAAAAATGGTGCGAGGCGCCGTTTTTCGCGGAGAGTAGGGCCGCTTGCCGCTTCGCGGTGAGCCTCTTTGACCGCAGCATGCCTATGACGGCCGAGGGCTCTTGAGGAACACCGGGTCTTAAAAGGAAATTTGTTCACTGGACGCAATACGATTGTTCCTAGAGAGACATCGATCGGTATCAATGACGCTGCTCTGCTTATTAATTTGGGACACCGTCTGATTGCCCTTTGCAAAATCCCAACCCAAATGGCCATAAATGGGATAGCATTTCAAGCCGAAGGAAATCCCTTGCCGCGCGAAGACTGGGACCGGATTCAGGAGATCTTCCTGGAGGCCGTCGACTTGCCTCCAGCGGAGCGCGCGGCCTTCCTGGATCGGGCCTGTCATAGCAACACCGAAGCGCGCATGGAGGTCGAGTCCCTTCTCCGTGCGGACGGTACCGACGAAGCGTTCGTATTCGCGGCCATTGAATCTGAAGCTGCCTCGATGCTGGACGAGTCTTCGCTGGTCGGCGCTCAGCTGGGACCCTATCGCGTGCTCAAGGAGATCGGGCGAGGCGGTATGGGCGCGGTCTATCTGGCCCAGCGCGATGACGGGCATTACCGCAAGCTCGTGGCCCTCAAAGTGGTCCGGCGCGGCCTGGATACCGCCGGAGTGTTGGCCCGTTTCCGCCATGAACGCCAGATCCTGGCAGGGTTCGAACATCCTTACATCGCGCGCCTTATCGATGGCGGCACCACTCCCGACGGTCGTCCCTTCTTAGTTATGGAGTACGTCGAGGGGCACCCTATCGTGGCTTACTGCCGCGAGCGCAATGCGGATTTGGAATCCCGGCTGCGTTTGTTCCTGCGGGTATGCGAAGCCGTTTCGTATGCGCACCGTGCCCTTGTGGTCCATCGCGACCTGAAACCCAACAACATCCTGGTCACCGCCGAGGGAATTCCCAAGCTTCTCGATTTCGGGGTGGCCAAGTTAGTGGATCCTGGAGCCGATCCAGGGCTGACCTCCACCTCCTTCGCCATGGTGCCGCTCACACCGGCGTACGCCAGTCCGGAACAGGTCCGCGGCCTGCCCATTACCCCCGTTGTCGACGTTTATGCGCTAGGGGCGATTCTCTTCGAGCTCCTCACCGGAACCTGTGCCCAAAAGATAAATACTCATACACCCTCGGAAATCGAGCGCGTGGTTTGCCAGACCGAAGTGCAGCGCCCAAGCGTGGCTGCCCGCGCCGCCGGCCTGCCGCGGTTGGGGGGTGACCTCGACGACATCATTCTGATGGCGATGCGAAAGGAGAGCGAGCGCCGCTATCAATCCGTGGATCAGCTGGCAGACGATATTGTGCGCTATCTGGACGGTCGAGCAGTACGCGCGCGCCAAGGTTCGTTCGGATATCGCACCCAGAAATTCGTGGGTCGTCAGCGATCCCTGATCCTGGCAATCACGGCTTGCTTGATCGCCCTACCTCTGACGTATCGGTTTCGACCCACGATGCCGTTGCCCCAAGTCAGCCGCATTGTGCAACTCACAAAAACCGGCGGAGCCATGCCAGAGCAGCCTCTCTACACCGATGGTTCGCGCGTGTACTACGAGTCGATCGACGAAAAAACAGCGGAATGGCAGCTCAGGCAGGTGCTGCTGAAAGGCAATGAAGTTACTTCTGTCGACATCCCCAGCCGCTTTTCCGTTCGAGGTCTCTCCCCGGATG
>Ga0126378_10002796_pt1 | contig 13004 bp, 11 predicted proteins | sample PanSoiMetPlot_23_FD_92587 | JGI IMG/M metagenome (GOLD analysis project Ga0126378, IMG submission 92587) | Tropical forest soil microbial communities from Panama - MetaG Plot_23 | ecosystem: Environmental > Terrestrial > Soil > Tropical forest > Bulk soil | place: Panama | collected 2016-02-17
CTGCTGCTGGCGATCCTCGCGGCATTCATCAAGCCGTCGCCCACCTTTGGCTTCGACGTTTTCAGCCCGGCCGGAACGTCAACGCAGTTCACGCCGTCGGTTGGCTTCAGCTACGGCGGCTTCGTGGCCGTGGTGGCGGCGCTGGTCGCCTTCGTCGCTGCGTTCGGTGCGGCCGGTCGGCTGAACTCCGCGCGTCTCGGCATGCCGGCGATCCGGCGACGCACTAGCACCTCCCAGTAGCGAAACGGCTGCTATCCCGCTAGTCGGGATAGCAGCCGCCGACCAGCCGGGCCCGGCCAACCTCGGCCGCGAAATACGATGAGAAGGTCAACACCCGGCCACAAGGATGTGCCTTCTATGCCCGAGTTCTCTTACACCGACATGCTGCCGACGGGCGCCGACGACACCGAGTACCGTCTGCTCCGGGCCGACGGCGTCAGCGTGCAGCGAGCGCTCGGGCGGGAATTCCTCCAGATCGAACCCGACCTGCTGACGGAGCTGACGAGCGCCGCCATGCACGACATCGCGCACCTGCTCCGGCCCGCTCACCTAGCTCAGCTTCGCTCGATACTCGACGACCCCGAAGCATCGCCGAACGACAAGTTCGTCGCCGGTGATCTGCTCAAGAACGCGTGCATCTCAGCCGGCGGTGTCCTGCCCATGTGCCAGGACACCGGCACCGCCATCGTGATGGGCAAGCGCGGCCAGAACGTGCTCACCGACGGCCGCGATGAGGAGCACATCGCGCGCGGCGTCTACGACGCTTACACCAAGCTGAATCTCCGCTACTCCCAGCTCGCGCCGCTCACGATGTGGGATGAGCGGAACACCGGAAGCAACCTGCCGGCCCAGATCGAGCTGTACGCCACCGATGGCGCCGAGTACAAATTCCTCTTCATGGCCAAGGGCGGCGGCTCGGCCAACAAGTCTTACCTCTATCAAGAGACGAAGGCAGTGCTCAGTCCGACCCGAATGGCCACGTTCCTGGAAGAGAAGCTGCGATCGCTCGGCACCGCGGCCTGCCCGCCGTACCACCTTGCGATCGTCGTCGGCGGCACCAGCGCCGAGTTCGCGCTTAAGACGGCCAAGTACGCATCCGCCAAGTACCTGGACGCGCTGCCGACGGGCGGGTCGATGGGCGCGCACGGCTTCCGCGACGTCGAGCTCGAGCAACAGGTACTCGAGATCTCGCGCAAGGCAGGAATCGGCGCGCAGTTCGGCGGCAAGTACTTCTGCCACGACGTGCGTGTCATCCGGTTGCCGCGGCACGGCGCGTCCTGTCCCGTGGCGATCGCCGTGTCCTGCTCCGCGGACCGACAAGCAAAGGCAAAAATTTCCGGGAACGGGGTGTTCCTCGAGCGCCTCGAGACCGACCCTGCGCGGTATCTTCCGGACACCAACGACACCGAGCTTGACGGCGATGTCGTCCGCATCGACCTGTCCCGGCCGATGAGCGAAATCCGGGCGGAACTGTCGCGGTACCCGATCAGGACCCGGCTGGCCTTGACCGGACCGATGGTGGTGGCGCGCGACATCGCCCACGCCAAGATCAACGAACTGCTCGACGCCGGCCAGCCGATGCCTGCGTACCTGCGCGACCACGCCGTCTATTACGCCGGGCCAGCCAAGACGCCAGCGGGCTATGCGTCCGGGTCGTTCGGCCCGACGACGGCCGGACGGATGGACTCCTACGTGGACAAGTTCCAGGCTGCAGGCGGATCTCTGGTCATGCTCGCCAAAGGCAACAGGTCAGCTGGCGTCACCACAGCCTGCAAGGAGCATGGCGGCTTCTATCTCGGCTCGATTGGCGGTGCTGCCGCAAAGCTCGCGCAAGATTGCATCACCAAGGTCGAGGTTCTGGAGTACCCAGAGCTGGGCATGGAAGCGGTCTGGCGCATCGAGGTGCGCGATTTCCCGGCCTTCATCGTCGTGGACGACAAGGGCAACGACTTTTTTGGAAGCCAGCACAGCGCGGATGTAACGGCTGCGCAGCAGCCGCTGCTGACGATCAGCTCGAGACTGAGCTGAGCCGGAGGCTGCCATGGCCGACGTTCCCGCAGGCTTCAGATTCGAGCATGACTCGATGGGCGAGGTCGCTGTGCCGGCCGACGCGCTGTGGGGCGCGCAGACCCAGCGGGCCGTGCAGAACTTCGACATCTCCGGTGAGCCGCTCTCCCGTGAGCTGATCGGCGCGCTCGCGTCGATCAAGGGCGCGGCCGCCCTCGTGAATGCGGAACTCGGCGTGTTGCAAGCCGACCTAGCGCGCGCGATCCACGACGCGGCAGGCGAGGTAACACGCGGACTTCATGACGATCAGTTCCCGGTCGACGTGTTCCAGACAGGCTCAGGGACCTCGTCAAACATGAACGCCAACGAGGTCATCGCGACGCTGGCCAGCCGCGTGCTCGGCCGACCTGTGCACCCGAATGATCATGTGAACGCATCCCAATCGTCGAATGACGTGTTTCCGTCCGCCATTCATCTGGCGGCGACTCGGCTGATCGTGGTTTCACTTCTGCCCGCACTCACTCACCTGGGCGACGTGCTGGACGCGAAGGCGGCCGAGTTTGCCGACGTCGTCAAGAGCGGCCGCACGCACCTGATGGACGCGACACCGGTGACGCTCGGTCAGGAGTTCGGCGGATACACAGCCGCGGTCAGGCACGGCGCCGAGCGCGCCCGCGCTGTGCTAGCCGACGTCGGCGAGCTGCCGCTCGGCGGCACAGCAGTCGGCACCGGTCTCAATGCGCCGCCCGAGTTTGCCCCGCGCGTCATCGGGCGGCTGGCCGCCGACATGAGCCTGCCGCTCACCGAAGCGCCCAACCACTTCGAGGCGGCCGGAGCCCGCGACGGCCTGGTCGCCGTCAGCGGAGTTGCCAAGACGATCGCGGTGAGCCTGTACAAGATCTGCAACGACCTACGGCTCATGGGTTCCGGACCAAGGACCGGGTTGGCGGAGATCCGGATCCCCGACCTGCAGCCCGGCAGCTCGATCATGCCCGGCAAGGTCAATCCCGTCATCTGTGAGGCTGTCTGTCAGGTCTGCGCGCAGGTCATCGGCAATGACGCAACCGTGGTCTTCGGCGGCGCGGCCGGCAACTTCGAGCTCAACGTGATGATGCCGGTCGTCGGTCGTGCGCTGTTGTCCTCGCTGCGACTGCTAGCGTCGAGCGCCACGGCGCTCGCCGACAAATGCGTCGCGGGCATCACCGCGGACGTGGCCAAGCTGCGTCGTAACGCCGAATCCTCCCCGGCCATCGTCACGGCCTTGAACCCGTACATCGGTTACGAGGCCGCAGCCGCGGTCGCGCATGAGGCGCTTGAGACCGGCGCGACGATTCGTGATGTCGTCATGGCGCGCGGCCACGTGGCTCGCGGGGAGATCAGCCAGGAGCAGCTTGACAACGCTCTCGATGTCGCCGCCATGGCGAACCCGCAAGGGCGTCTTGCGGACTAACGCTTGCGGCACGCCGATCAGGCAGGGTTCGTCAGTACCAGCCGTCGGCCGTCTCGTGTGCCCACGCGCCGCACGGTGTTCCGTACATGCTCTTGATGTACCCAAGGCCCCACCTGATCTGCGTGGCCGGGTTCGTCTGCCAGTCGGATCCGGCGCTCGCCATCTTTGAGCCAGGCAGCGCCTGCGGGATGCCATAGGCTCCGCTAGCGTTCGCGGCGTTCCACCGCCAGCCACTTTCCCTCATCCACAGGTCGTTCAGGCAGCCGAACTGGCTCGTGCTGAAGCCAAACGAACCGAGCATGTTATAAGCGATCGACTGCGCAGTGCCGGGGTTGGGCGGAGGCGCGTTCACGATTGGTGTGCCGCCGCCACCCTGGGACGCAGGCGGCGGGGCCGTGCTGATCTTCGGCGCACTCGTCACGCTGAACGACGCGGTCGCCACATCTTGAAGAATTACCTTCTCACGTGTCTGTTCCAGGACGAGCCCCTGGCGGCCGCTCGACACCTGGGCCACGGCCGCGCCGAGCGGATCTGTAACCGATCCGGGACGCCCTGCGACGACAAGTAGAGCGATAGCTACAACCACGACGGTCGCCGCTGCAGCGGTGACCATGAAGACCCCCACTCGCCTGCGCCTCGGGCGCTTGGCTTTGGGCCGCCTCCGTTGTTGTGACAATGCGGTCCTTCCGTCGGCCATGCGTGCCGGGCGGAACGCCTGGCACGTGGACCGCTGCGGTACAGGGCAGCGAGTCGCATGACGGCGGGGTCGTCGGCACGCGATCGAGCGCCGCGCGCGTCGCCGAGGTGCGTCAGGTCCCAGCACCGTCGCCGGACAACGTTGCCAGAACCGGCCACGCTCACAAAGCGTTTCGGCCGAAAAAGCCGAGATCGAAACCGGAAATTGGTGTCACGCAGATCACATTTTGGCAATACGTATTGTTATAATTACTCGCAGTAATGAGCGCGCCGCCGTGATCATTACCTGTGTAGCGGGCTGCAGGCACGGCAACTGACGCGCATGCGATGCGCGAGGGACCCGCTGGCGGCGCGCCGACTGGGCACGCCAACCGACGCGCATGCCACCCGCAACGCGGCCGAAGAAAGGCCTGGCCGACGGCATGCCAGCCGCAACGCGGCCGAGGGCAGGCCACCCGACGACTCACCAGCCGGGGAGGCGGCTGAGGGCAAGCCAGCTGGCGCCACGCCGGCCCACCACGTGGCCGACGGCGCGCCGTCCGGCATGCAGCTGAGCGTGGTTTGAGATGTCGAGGCCGGGTACATCGGCGGCAACGCTTACCACTGCAGGCGCTAATGCCGCTAGCTTGTGTTCAGTGTCAACTACGCCCTGGCGTTGACGGCATCAACAGGCAGGATTGAGACATGAGCACCCCCCGGCACCGAGCCTGGTCTCTGGGCACCGCGGACGCCGAGTCCGTGCTGGCCGAAGCGCGTAAGGCGCTGTACGTCATGGTCGCCTTCCTGGCCATTCTCTGGCTTCTCCAGGTCGCCAACGTAGCGGATCACTATCAGCTCTCGACCAGCTATGGCATCCGTCCCCGCGACGTGCGGAGCCTCCCCGACATCCTGTCGGCCCCGTTCCTGCACATGAGCTGGACGCATATCGAGGGCAACTCAGGCCCGCTCTTCATCTTCGGGTTCCTGGCCGCCTACCGCGGCGTCGTCAGGTTCCTTGGCCTGACGGCGCTGGTGATCATCGCCAGCGGTCTGGCCGCGTGGTTCTTCAGCGCGAACGGCGATATCGGGGTCGGCGCGAGCGGCGTGGTCTTCGGTTACCTCGGCTACATCCTGGTGCGTGGGTTTTTCGACCGGCATGGCATCGACATCATGATCGGCGCCGTCATGGCGCTCTGCTTTGCCTACCAGTTCACGGTTCTGGTCCCCCGGGCCCACATCGGCTGGCAAGCGCACATCGGCGGCCTAGTGGCTGGCGTCGTGGGCGGCTGGGTGTTCCGGGATCGCAACGCGAGCGCCGCGCGCCGGAAGGCTAAGGCAGCGGCAACCGTGACGCCGAGCACCCCTGTCGACAAGCCGAGTAGCCCCGATCCTGTTGTCAGCACATCGACCGCGAGCGGCGATCTGTACTCGGCCTCCCGCGAAGGCCTCTACAAGCAGCTCGACGACATGGGTATCTGAGCCCGAACGCTACGGGACGGTGCAGACAACGGAGACGTGCACCGTGTGCCTCGCCACGACATCGACGGGTGCGGGCGGGCTACATGGCGGTCCGCTGAGAGCACCGGATGGCGACGCTCCGCCCACCGCGGGCGAGCGGCCGATGACGAGGTAGCTTCCTGCAAGCAGGCTGACTGAGAAGCGTCCGGACTTACCGACGCGGACAGCGACCATCCGATGGTGACTGGCGGAGAAGATCACCGTTCCCGGCAAAGGAACTGGACGCGGTTGCTTTCCGGTAGGCAGCAGCGGTCCGCCTACCCTCGTGAACGTACCGGTTACGGTGCCATCGTCACTGGTCGTAGCCCGCATCGCGGCGCTCGTGTGCATCGCCGACGCGCTCGTCGATGTCGCTGCGCCCACATGCTCGGCGGGCCCGCTCGTCGCGCACGCAGTGAGCAGCACCGTCAGCACTGCCGCCGGAATGGGTGTCATCAGGTTCATCGGAGATCTCCTCCTGCGTCCCCGGCAGTTGGACGGCGAAGCTGACGGACCAGTTCCAGCCGGCACCTCGCTACGTTTGCCGGACAGATCGTCAGGGTAGGGAGGGTCGCGCCGCAAGGGACTCGGGTAGGAAGGTCGCGATGAGTGCCGGTCGCAACGCGCTGTTAGCCAGAGTGCTCGGCAGCCGGGAGACGTTCGAGGGGCTTCCGCCGGAGGTTTGGCAGGTCCACCTGCTGCAGCAAAAGACGTCATGGTCGAGGAAGGACCACGCCAGGATTTTTCGCCTGACCTGGCGCTGGACCGGCGAGCAGCGGCGAAAATACGAACGGTGCTGGAACTGGGGCCGACCGGCGCGCTGGCGGTAGCTCCTTGGGCTCTGGATTACCTCAGTAGCTGTCTGGCCATCACCATGCGCTGGATCTGGTTGGTGCCCTCGTAGATTTGCGTGATCTTCGCGTCGCGCATCATGCGCTCGACCGGGTAGTCGCGGACGTAGCCGTAGCCGCCAAGCAACTGGACTGCGTCGGTGGTCACATCCATCGCGACGTCCGAGGCGAAGCACTTGCACGCCGACGAGATGAAGGTGAGGTCGGCCGCCCGCTCGCCGTGCATGGCCCGCTCGGACTTAGCGGCCGCGGCGTAAGTGAGCTGGCGGGCTGCCTCAATCTTCATGGCCATGTCGGCCAGCATGAACTGCAGTCCCTGGAACTCGGCGATCGGCTTGCCGAACTGCTTGCGCTCCTTCACGTAGCCAGTTGCGTAGTCGAGCGCGCCCTGGGCGATGCCAAGCGCCTGCGCAGCGATCGTGATCCGCGTGTGGTCGAGGGTGGCGAGCGCGGTCTTGAACCCGGTGCCCTCAGCGCCAATGATCCTGTCGGCCGGTATCCGGCAGTTATCGAAGTACAGCTCCCTGGTCGGCGAACCCTTGATACCTAGCTTGTGCTCAGGCGCTCCGAAGGTGAACCCTTCGTCCTCCTTGTCGACCACGAAGGCGGAGATCCCATTGGCACCCTGCGCCGGGTCGGTAACGGCCATGACGGTGTAGTACCGCGAGACGCCGGCGTTGGTGATCCAGCGCTTAGTTCCGTTGAGCACATAGCTGTCGCCATCCCGGACGGCTCGGGTCCTCATGGCTGCCGCATCTGATCCCGCCTCAGGCTCCGACAAGGCGTAGGAGAACATGGCGGCGCCGCTCGCCACCGGCGGCAGGAACTGCTGCTTGAGTTCCTCGGAGGCAGCAAGCAGGAGGGGCACCGTGCCGAGCTTGTTCACGGCCGGGATCAGCGACGATGAAGCGCAGGCCCTGGCGACTTCCTCGATCACGATGACTGTGGCGATGGCGTCAGCGCCCGCGCCGCCGTACTCCTCGGGAATGTGGACTGCGTGCAGGTCGGCCTTGACCAGGGCGTCATGAGCTTCCTGCGGAAACTCGGCGGCTTCGTCTACCTTGGCGGCGTGGGGCGCGATCTTTTCCTCGGCCAGGGCACGTACCGACTCGCGAAGCGCTTCATGCTCTTCCGACAGGGCGAAAGCGGGAAAGTCATGGCTCATGCTGTCGATAGTAGGACGTCCTAGTGATCGCGCCAACGCAGGCCGCTGACCTGCTGACGCCCGCGGGCGCGGAGCTACTAGGCAGGCTGCGCGGCGAGACGATCACCCCGGCGCGAGCCCTCGTGCTGGCAGCGGAACTGCGCCGCTACTATCCGGCCGAGCTCGTCGCGGCCGCGCTCACCCAGCAATCGCTACGGGTGGCTGCCCGGGAGAAGTTCAGCCATGCCGATGAGATGTTCTTCACCCGGGCAGGCCTAGAGCAGGCTTCCGCTGAAGTCGTCGCTGACCACAGCGCCCACCGGTTCGACGGGATGACGGCTATCGCCGACCTCTGCTGCGGGATCGGCGGTGACCTGGCCGCGCTGGCTCGCAGCGCCGAGCGAGTGCTGGCGGTCGACGCGGACCTGGACACACTCCGCTTCGCGCGCCGGAATGTCACCGGGCTGGAGGCTGCCGCGGTGTCCTTCGTGTGCGCGGATGTGCAGGAGGTAGCTCCTGTGGTTCTCCGTGGGGTGGCGGGCGCCTTCATCGATCCAGCACGACGGACTTCCGGGCGGCGCCTGCGGACCGGCGATTCGCAGCCGCCGCTCGAGTGGTGCCTCGGTCTGCGGCGGCTGGTCGGCGCCGTGGGCATCAAGGCCGCGCCGGGCTTGCCGGACGACGTGATCCCGGTCGGCTGGGAGGCAGAGTTCGTCGCTGTCGGACGCGGGCTCAAGGAGGCATTGTTGTGGTCGCCTGCGATTGGCTCCGCGCGGCGGCGCGCGACGATCCTGCCGAGCGGGGCATCCCTGGTCGCTGAGGCGGGGACTGCGGTGCCCGTGCCGGTGGCGGATCCAGGCGAGTACCTGCTGGATCCGAACCCGGCCGTGACGCGGGCCGGGCTGGTGCAGGAACTAGCGCGCGGGCTGGGCGCTTGGCAGATCGATCCGATGATCGCCTTCCTGTCGGCCGACCGTCCGGTCAGCACGCCATTTGCCCGGACGCTGCGGATCCTGGAATCCCTGCCATGGCATGAAAAGCAGGCAGCCAAGAAGCTGCGCGAGCTGGGTATCGGTGCCGCCGACATCCGCCGTCGCGGCCTTGCGGGCGACGTCGAGCAGATCCATCGACGGCTCGGCCTGCACGGCGACCGGAGGGCGACCATCGTGCTCACCCGCCACGACGGCAAGCCATGGGGGCTGATCTGCGAGGACGTCCCGCCCGACCGGCGGGATCAGGCCACCGATCCGCGCCCGAGCTGACGGCCCCGTCGAAAAGCTGCCCGGATCGATGCGGCCACTGCGTTCGGCTCGGAGGTAATCTCCCGACAGTCGAAGTGAACGACCTCGTAGCCTGCCTCTCGCAGCTGCTTGTCCCGGCGTAACTGCGCCCTGGCCCGATACGGATCCACGTATTTAACGGCGCCGTCGACTTCGACGATTGTTCGATAGCGCTCCCAGAAGAAGTCGACCCGGCCAATGAACTTGTCGCCGCCGATCCTTACTTGCAATGCGGGCGGTGGCAGGCCTTGGTCGCGGAAGACCGCGCGAGCGATCGACTCAAGTGGCGACTCGGCGAGCGCGTCGGCAAACTCGACGACCTCGGCAGCCATTCGGCAGCCGCGAACACCCGGCCGCTCGGCCAAGACCGCCCGTAGCTCCTTTTTCGTGGTCAGGTGCTGATGCAGCGCGGAGTCTGCTGTAACCAGGCCTTCGCGGAATGCGGTAACCCTGGCGAGGTCGACCACCGTTCTCGCCACCGTGGTAATCGGCAGGCCGAACACGTACCCGACGTCGTCTGGCGGTAGTCGGGCCACGTGCAAATGCACTCCCGGCTTCGCCGACCGACTACCACGTCCAGGCGCGCGCGTCAGCGTCACATCAGCACCAGGTCCGGTCAGGAGATCGAGACCGTGGAGGTGTGCGGCTGTCCGGTGGCTGACGGCGGTGCCATGCCCGAGCGCGGCAACGGCGGCGTAAGCGGCGAGGAAATGATCCCCGGACTCATGCCGTCGGAGGTCTTGGGCTAACTCTGGCGGGGCGTAAAGGCCCATACCGATCCGCACAAGTTCACCGCGAAGCACCCGGGCGCGGATCTGGCGGCCCGAAGCACCGGCGGCGCGCAGTTCCGCAGTTGTCACGATTCCGGCTAATCGGTATAAGTGTCGCTCTGCGTCAGCGGTCATGGGTCTTAGGATCGCGGACAGCGCTGACATTTCACGCCGGAGGTGCAATTCCGTGCCCGACTTATCCTTTTCGCGTGCACCTCAGCCGTGAAATGCCGAGCGGCGCGCGATCAAATGTCGCAAATCGGGCACATGGATCGGGCATAAGGGTCGGGCGTAGGGGTCGGGCTCGGCAGGAGTCCGGCTGGGCGGGTGGAGCCGGTGGAACGGGTAGCTAGAGCTCGGGGCCCGGGGCGGACGGCGGCTTGAGTTCGTTGCCGTCGCGCAGGACCCGGACCTTCGCGCGGAGGGCCTCGCCTTTCGCGTGCGCGGTCGTCCGCAGGCCCGCCTGGAACTCGGCCATCTGCGCGCTGAGCTGCGGATCGGCAGTCGCCAGGATCCGAACGGCCAGCAGACCCGCATTCCTGGCCCCGCCGACGGCCACTGTGGCGACTGGGATTCCCGCTGGCATCTGCACGATCGATAGCAGCGAGTCGAGCCCATCCAAGTACCTGAGCGGAACCGGCACGCCGATCACCGGGAGCGTCGTCACCGAGGCCAGCATTCCCGGCAGATGGGCGGCACCCCCAGCGCCAGCGATGATCACCTTCAGGCCCCGCCCAGCCGCCGCTTGGCCATAGCTGATCATGTCCGCCGGCATCCGGTGCGCGGAGACAACGTCGGCCTCGGCGGGGACGCCGAATTCGTCGAGCACCTGAACCGCAGCTTCCATCACCGGCCAGTCTGAGTCGCTGCCCATGACGACGCCGACCAATGCCTGTGCGTGCCCCATGGGCACTCCTTCGCTGGTCAAGGTTCCTCAGTCCCGGCGGCGATGTACCTGGCTGCGCGCCTGGCCCGCGCTCGCACCGCCGCGATGTCCTCGCCGAGCGCGGTCACGTGGCCGACCTTGCGCCCGGGCCGGACCGGCTTACCGTAGAGCTGCACCTTGAGTGCTGGATCCGCCGCCATCACGTGGTTCAGCTTGCCGTGCACGTCGGAATCATGGCCGCCGAGCACGTTAGCCATCACCGCACAGGGGGCCGTCGCCGTCGGCGCCCCGAGCGGCCAGTTCAGCACGGCGCGCAGGTGCTGCTCGAACTGCGAGGTCCGGGCTCCCTCGATCGTCCAATGCCCGCTGTTGTGCGGGCGCATCGCCAGCTCGTTCACCAGCAAGCCGCCGCGTGTCTCGAACAGCTCGACGGCGAGCACGCCGACCACATCTAGGTCCCCGGCCAGCTTGAGGCCCAGCTCGATGGCGGACTCGGCCAGCTGGTCGGCGAGACCTGGCGCGGGCGCCAGCACCTCGTGGCAGATGCCGTCCCGCTGGATCGTCTCCACGACCGGGTAAGCCGCACCGTGTCCGCTCGGCGACCGCGCGACCAAGATCGCCAGCTCACGGTCAAACGGGACGAACTCTTCGGCGAATACCGGCACGTCGTGCGACAGAACGTCCGCCGCCTCGGCGTTGCTACGACAGACCCAGACGCCCCGACCGTCGTAGCCGCCGGACACCGCTTTCAGCACGACCGGCCAACCGGTCCGATTTGCGATCTCCTGCACATCCGCCAGGCTCGATACCAGCTCGGCCCGTGGAACCGGGACGCCTAGCTCGCCGAGCCGCGCGCGCATAGCCAGCTTGTCCTGAGTGAGCCGCAGGGCCGCCGGGCTCGGGCGCACCGCCACGCCTGCCCGTTCCAAGGCCGCCAGCTGCGGCTGCGGCACGTGCTCGTGGTCGAACGTGATGACGTCGCACGCCGCGGCAAACGCCAGCAGGTCGTCGCTGGATCGGTAGTCCCCGATCACCGTGTCAGCGCACACCTGGGCGGCGCTCTCGTCGGGGTCTGCGGCCAGGACGCGGAACCTGATGCCGAGCCCGATCGCCGCTGCGGCGGTCATCCGCGCTAGCTGTCCGGCACCGACCATGCCGACAACAGGCGGTCGGCTGCCAGCCCCGCCATTCGAGGCAGCCGAGCTTCCGACCGTTGCCGTCACGTCCGCCGCGCGCAATCGCTGATGATCCATTACCCGCCGTAGCCTACGGCCACCCGGACGCGCGCGCTAAGCGCGTCGGCCTAGCTCGGCCACCCGGCTGGCTACGCCGGCCCGGCTACCGCGGGCTGTTCCTCGGCGTCGGCGGTCGCATGCGGCAGGAAGAGGGCAAACACGGCCGGCCTCGGCCGTACGAGAACTACCTGGCCGCCGTCAGCGGCTGCGATGGTGCGAGCCAGCGCGAGTCCTAGCCCGGTGCCGCTCGGCGACCCGCTCACACTGCGCTCGAAGATCCGCGGCGCCAGCTCCGATGGCACGCCGCTGCCTTCGTCGCGCACTTCGACCACCACCGAGCGCCGGGTGCGCGAGGTCCGGATCGTCACCGTGCCCGCGCCGTGCACCAGGGCGTTATCCAGCAGGGTGGCGACCACCTGGGCGGCGCCCCCCGGCGTGGCGAACGCAAACAGACCCTTCTCCCCGGCCACCGCCAGCCGGCGACCAAGGCGGCGGAAGGCCGGTTCCCACTCGATGACCTGCTGACTGACGATCTCATCGACGCTCGCCACGGTGGGCACCCCCGCTGACGTCCGACGCGCACGCCCGAGCAGCTGGCTGACGACCTCGGCGAGCCGCTCCGTCTGGGCCAGCGCGGCCGCGCCTTCCTCGCGCACCACATCGGGATACTCAGCCGCCGCCATCATTTCCTCGAGGCGCATGGAAAGCGCGGTGAGCGGCGTGCGCAGCTGATGGGACGCATCCACGGCGAAATCACGCTCGGCCGAAAGCAGGTCGGTGATCCGCTGCGCGGAACCGTCGAGGCCTTCAGCCACCTGGTCAAGCTCCTGGATCCCGTATCGCCGACCAAGTGGGCCGGTGTCGCCGGATCCGAGCCGATCCGCTGCACCGGCAAGTTCCTGAAGCGGTCTGGTGATCCGCCGGGCGTACAGGAGGCCGAGCACCACCGCGACTCCGACGGCCGCGAGCGCAACGCCGCCGATCAGCAGGAGTTCGGTGACAAGGTTGCGGGTCAGGTAGCCGTCATCGGCCGTGACCGTCACCTCGAACGGGCCGGCGGCGACGGTGGCGGACCGGAAGTCGTGGGACGGCGGGCGCGTGCCTGTCCTGGCGAGGATCTGCCCGCTGTTCCGGATAGTTACATAGCGCCCGACCAGTGCGTGGCCCAGATCCGTGGCGAACGACGGATCGATGGGCAGGCCGCTCTCA
>Ga0126378_10002798_pt1 | contig 13003 bp, 10 predicted proteins | sample PanSoiMetPlot_23_FD_92587 | JGI IMG/M metagenome (GOLD analysis project Ga0126378, IMG submission 92587) | Tropical forest soil microbial communities from Panama - MetaG Plot_23 | ecosystem: Environmental > Terrestrial > Soil > Tropical forest > Bulk soil | place: Panama | collected 2016-02-17
CACGTCAACAGCGAATGGGCGACTTGGACGAGGAGGACCGCAAAGAAAACGAATACAGCCTTGAGCACGGATTCCGGCTCTTGAGCGCCTACAAAACCAACGCTGGCGACCGCCTCTGGATTATTACCGAGGCTGACCGCTCTGTGACCACGCTTTTGCTTCCCGAAGAATACTAGGCCCAAAAAATTCTGAGACAAGGAGACGAATAGAAATGAACGCAACGATGGTAGCAAGTGGAACGAAAGCAGTCCCGCCTGTCTTTTCCTCGATTGAGGATATTCCGCTGGCGAAAATCCGTGAGTCCAAGACGAACCCGCGCCACATCTTTGATGAGGCGAAGCTGGCTGAACTCGCGGAGAACATCAGACAACACGGAGTCCTCCAGCCAATTCTCGTGCGTCCGCTTCCGGGAGGGGAAGCGGACACGTATGAGCTTGTGGCCGGAACGCGCCGCTACCGTGCCTCTAAACTCGCGAAGCGCGAAAGCATCCCCGCAACCGTGCGGGAATTAACCGACGCGCAAGCGTTAGAGGTACAGCTCATTGAAAACGTTCAGCGCGTGGACGTGCACCCGCTCGATGAGGCGCAGGGATACGCCGCCCTCATTCAACTGCAACCGAACACCTACACTGCGGAAACCATTGCGACCCGCGTTGGCAGGTCACCCGCATACGTCAGCGGATTATGTTCTGCAGAACATAATCCGCTTTATGTGTGATTTTCAGTTATGTCGTTAAGGAAGGCTTATTGCCAGAATTACGCGCTTGGCGATAAGCATACGCAACATAACTTCACTACGGAAGGAGATGAGTGGGCACCCGGACGAAGGGCCGCAGACACCCTAAACTCGCACTTTCATTCATACCGCAGGGCGACCATCGGGTCGACACGCGTGGCTCTCTTCGCCGGCACGTAGCACGCCGCGACACCAACAAGGATCACAGTGACTGGCGCAGAGATGAGAATCCAGGCGCTGTTGAACCGCATGCCATCGAAAGCGGCTGCAACGAGCTTTGGCAAAGCGAGGGAAGCCAAGAATCCGACTCCCACGCCGGCACCAACGAGCGCCATACCGTTGCGAATCACGAGGCGAAGCACCTGGCCTGGCTGCGCGCCCAGTGCCAGACGGATCCCCATTTCCTTCTTTCGCTGCCCAACCAAATACGACAGCAACCCAAACAGTCCGACTCCCGCCATGACCAGGGCGAGAAGCGCGAAGCCACTCATCAGGTCAGCCATCAAGTCATCTCCTGTTGCGGAATCCGCGATGACGCGTTCCATGGTCCGCATTTCGATGACAGCCTGGTCCGGATCAACGGCCCATACGGCGGCGCGCAACGAATCCGAGAAGCTTTCCGGTTTAGTTCGCGTGCGGACAAGGAGCCTGGTGAAGCCGCTGGGGTTCGCCGTGTAGGGGACGAAAAGTTCAGGCCGCGGCGCGGGTTGACTGAGAAACTCGCGGACATTTCCAACAACGCCGACGATCTCGCTCCATTGATCCTGCTTGTGCCATACGAGGTGGATGTGGCGGCCCAGCGGATCTTCCGTGCCGAGGAAGTGCTTGGCAAACTCTTCGTTGACAATCACTACGGGCGGCGCATCGGCCGTGTCCGACGATGCGAATTCGCGGCCCCGGAGGAGAGGAATTTGCGTTGTCGCAAAATATCCGGGACTGACTGCGAAATAACCTGAGAAGGGCTGCTCCTCGGGCTTCGCCACGGGATGGCCTTCGATGGTAAATCGCGCACTCCCTGGAAAATTGAAAGGCAGATCGGTGGTCAGCGCCGCTGACTGTACCCCGGGAAGACCTTGAAGCCGTTTGAGCACGTCCTCGAAGAATTGCCTCTGGCGCTGGGGCTGCAAATATTCGAGGCCGCGAAGGGAAACGGATGTGGTCAACAGGTTATGTGAATTGAATCCGGCGCTCGCGCGGATTTCTTCGAGAAAATTGTCAACGAAGATCGCCGCTCCCACGAGTAAAAACAACGACAAGGCCAACTGACCGGCCACCAGCATCCGCTGAAAGCGATGGCGCTCCCGCCCAGCGGTTGTGCCGCGGCTAACTTCTTTCAAAGCGCCCCCTGGTTCGCGCCGCGCAATCTGAATTGCGGGTGCAAGGCCAAAGAAGATGCCGGCGCAGACCGAAACTACAAGCGTGAATACCAGGACATGGCTGTCAACAGACAATTCCCTTCCCATTGCCAGGGCATCTTCGTTCCAGCTGAACTGCGAGCGGAGGGCACGCACACCCCAAAATGCGCCCAGAATTCCTAGACCTGCTCCAGCCATGGAAAGAAGCAAACATTCAGTGAGGAGCTGCCGGACAAGCCGAAAACGGCCGGCGCCCAGAGTGGAACGGACGGAGAATTCGCGCTCCCGCGCTGAGGTTCGCGCGAGCATCAAGCTCGCCAGGTTGGTGCAGGCGATTAACAACACGAATCCAACGGCCGCGGACAGAAATAGAGTCGCAGTCTTCGCACCAGAATCGGCGATGCCGTACAGCTGCAGAGACGCGACGCTCGCGCCCCAACCCTGATTCGTGTCCTTGTGTGTTTCAGCAATTCGCTGCGCGACAGTTTGCATTTCTGCTGTAGCGTGGCGTTCATCAATACCCGGTTTCAATCTTGCAAAGACACGCAGGAATCGCCGGGAGCGCGCTGACGGAAGCAAGTCGTCCGGCGAGAACGCCAGCGGTATCCAGAGCTGTGCATGGAAATCCCAGAGCTGAAAAGTGCTCGGCATTATGCCGACGATCTTGTAGCGGTTGCCATTAATCTTAATCGATTGACCGAGCACTTGCCGATCGTTGCCGAATCGCTCTTTCCAGAGTTCTTCGCTCAATACCACCACCCGATCGTTCCCAGAGCGGTTTTCCTCAGGGAGAATGACGCGGCCAAACAACGGATTCACGCCGAGGACGCGAAAGAACTCAGCTGAAACGCGTGCTCCTGCCGCTCGTTGCGGTGCTCCCCTGCCGCTGATCGTGAAGTCATCGAGATTAGCAGCGCCCATATTCTCGAAGGCCGCGCTTTGCGCGCGCCAATCGAGGTAATCCAGCGGCGAGACCGGCGCGCGATCTGGCGCATAGGTGTCTTTTGCGGGATCGACGCTGCTGACGATCATGACGCGATCAGGGTCGCGCACCGGCGGCTTTCGCAGCAGGAATGCGCTAACCACACTGAAAATGGTTGTGTTGGCGCCGATGCCGAGGGCGAGGGTGAGAACAACGATTGCGGCGAAGCCTGGATTCCTCCGCAACATGCGCACGCCGAAGCGCAAATCCCCCAACAAATCCTCCAGCCATCTCCATCCCCACGTTTCGCGCGCATTTTCCTTAACTAACTCCACACTGCCAAACTCGCGGCGAGCGGCGGAGATGGCTTCTTTCAGAGACATTCCAGACGCAACCAGTTCCTCAATTCTCTCTTCAAGATGCAAGGCAATCTCTTTGTCGAGATCGTCGTATAGGCGTCGACGTAAAAAGAGTTGTTTTAACCAGTTCATGATCCACCGGGCGCTAAGACGCGTGTGATCCCTTCGAGCATTCTTTCGAAACTTGAGACTTCACGTTGAAGATGCTTAGCACCCCCTTTTGTGAGCTCGTAAATCCGCACTCGGCGGTTGGTGGACGAGACGCCCCACTCGGCCCTCACTAACTCCGCCTTGAGAAGTCGCTGGAGTGCCGGATAGAGTGACCCTTCCTCAATTTGGAGCAAATCGTTCGAGGTTCTCTTGATGTGCTGGGCCAGGGCATAGCCGTGAAGTGGCTGTCGTTTAAGCGTTCTCAGAATCATCATCTCCAACGCCCCGGGAAAGAGGTCACGCTGTTCAGGTTTTTTTATGAGGACCAAATGTTCTCCTTGCCTCAGAGAAGCTGAGAAGCTATTTCAGCTCTATGCCTAGAGCAACATAGGATAGCACTTGATCTTGAGTCAAGCGATTTTGTAGAGGGCATGGGAACAGAGTGTCTCCGCCCTCCAGACGACGGTTAGGCCACCAACTTAAGCTAGACGCGGCGTCAATGAGGGAACAGCCTCCTGAGAGGAGGCTGTCCATGTTTAAGACTTTATATCGCTGTTCGCGCACCATCGCACGTCACGAGAACGGTCCCTTATATGAATCCCGGCGCAAGTATCTGGAGCATTTGGCTGCACAAGGCAGTTCCGTTAAAACACTGCGAGTTGCCGCTGAAGTGATTTACCGAGCTGCGGTCTACATGCGATTAGATTCCTCCACGCAAGTCGAACACTCCGAAGTTGAGCAAGCCGCCAAAGACTGGGCCACTCGCCCCTACGGAAACGGGAATCAAATCGGTACTGAGCGCGTGCTAAAGCGGTGTCGATTGATCGTGAGCTGTTGGCTGCGCTTTGCCGGGCGTTTGCATGAACCAAATCCTGCACCTAGCCCGCATGAGGCCGAGATCGATTCCTATTGCCGCTGCATGGAAGAGGAGCGTGGTCTGTCGCCGGCCACCATCGCGACAGCGCGACACCATCTAAAACACTTCTTCGTTGAGACCCCAAAGCGACGACTCACGCAGTACACGATAGCCCATATAGAACAGTACCTGGCAGGTCTTGGCGAAAAGGGCTGGACGCGCAACGGAATTCGAACGCTGGCCTACCACGTGCGTGGCTTCTTCCTCTTCGCAGAAGGCCAAAGATGGAGAAAACCAGGCCTCGGAGTTCTGATCCGGGGACCGCGCATTTATCGGAGGGAGCGGCCGCCGATGGGGCCTTCGTGGCCCCACGTGCAGCGGCTGTTGGCTAGCACGGAGACGGACCGCAGGGCAGACATCCGTGATCGCGCCATCCTCTTGCTGCTCGCTGTGTATGGACTGCGAGTTGGTGAAGTTCGGCGGCTTTGCCTTGAGAATGTCGACTGGGAGCGACGGACATTAACAATTGCTCGAACCAAGCAGCGGCGTGCTCGCATCTGCCCTCTAATCCCTACTCTGGCAGATGCCCTCACCAGATACATCCGCGAGGTTCGACCTCCGACTCCTTACCGAGAGATTTTCATCAGGCTGAATGCACCCCATAAACCGTTCTGTCACGGCGGAATGTGGGGCATTGTTGCGAACCGTTTTCGTCGTCTCGGGATCAAGTCGGAGCTCTGTGGTCCACACGGCCTGCGGCACGCGTGCGTGACCTACCTTCTCGCGCAAGGCTTCACGCTAACGGAGGTTGGTGGTCACCTCGGGCATTCCACATCTGAAGCCACTCTCGTATATGCGAAGGTCGACATAAACGCGCTGCGTGCCGTTGCAGATCTCGATCTGGGAGGTCTGCTATGAAACTTGGAAGCGCAGTGCGTGAGTACATAGCTTACAAACAGGGTATCGGAATGGTGTTTGAAACCGAGGCTGCTCTACTCCGAGCCTTCACAAAACGGGCAGGACCGTGCATGCCTGTCCGAAAAATAACTCCAAAAATGGTGTCGCGATATCTGAATGGCCACGGACCAATCACGTGCTTCTGGCATCGTAAACACGATGCTCTTAGCGGATTCTGGAGGTTTGCGATACAGCGTGGCTACACCGATTGGTCACCCGTACCGCCGCAACGACCGAAGAAACCGACACCCTTTGTTCCGCATATCTACACCCAAGAGGAACTCAGGCGTCTCGTGGATGGAACAGCCACTTATCAGAGCAAGTGGTGGAAGCTAGAGGCCGTTTCGTTGCGCAGCATCCTTCTGCTGCTGTATGGCGCAGGCCTTCGAGTCAGCGAGGCGATCAATCTCACTTGTGCCGATGTAAACCTGTCGGACGCCATGCTCACGATCCGGTTAACAAAGTTCTACAAGACGCGTCACGTCGCTATTAATTCCCAGCTGTGCCGGCTTCTTTCTGATTACGACACCAATCGCCGCGAAAAAGGGGTCCGTCGCGACAGTGCAACACCCTTTTTCACGTATAAGAACGGCGATCCAGTGAAGCGCTCCGGGATCGAAGACGCTTTCCTGCGATTGCGGCAACACGTCGGAGTGCGCCGCCAAAGCGCTCGCTATCAGCCCCGCTTGCACGATCTCAGGCATAGCTTCGCTGTTCATCGCGTCATAGCTTGGTATCGAACTGGCGCGGATGTCCAGCGTCTCCTTCCTGCGCTCGCCACTCACCTCGGGCACATTGATCTCGATGCAACAAAACACTACTTAACGATGACTCCAGAGCTGCTCGCCGAGGCATCGCTTCGCTTCGAAGGCTATGCCGAGGAGGTGCTCCATGCATAGATACGATCTCCTCGGCCCGTGGGTAAGGCGCTTTTTGCTCGAACATATCGTCGGCGAACGGAATTTTTCCAGAAATACGCAACGCAGTTATCGAGACACGCTAGCAATGTTGCTTCCGTTTATCGCAACACAGGCTGGTAAGCCGCTGGATCGTCTTGAAGTCGTTGCCTTGTCTGCATCCCGCGTACGACTTTTTCTCGCGCATCTGGAACAGAAGCGCGGCACGAGCGTGGCAACTCGTAACCAGCGCTTGGCAGCGATACGTTCATTTGCGCGGTTCGTAGCCGAGCGGAGTCCGGAGCATGTCGCTTGGTACGGCGACATAAAAACGGTACCGTTCAAGAAAACGATTCGGAACTTGATTCCCTACTTAGAAAAGTCAGAAGTGGAGGCGCTGCTGGCCGTACCTGACCGCACGACCCAGGCGGGCCAGCGGAACCATGCCCTTCTGTTGTTCCTCTATAACTCAGGAGCACGAGCGAGTGAAGCAGCTGGCCTCAGTATTGGCGACCTGGACTTTACAACGACCGCAACACCCAGTGTCCGAATCCTCGGAAAGGGGATGAAGGAGCGACGGTGTCCGCTTTGGAGGAAGACCACGACAGAACTAGCTCAAATCGTTGAAGGGCGTTCACCAAGAGAACGGGTATTCCTGAACAGGCGCCGACAGCCCCTCACGCGGTTCGGCATCTACAACCTTTTAAAGGTCTGTGTGCAGCGCGCGCGTAAGTGTACACCGTCACTTCTCACGAAACGAGTCAGCCCGCACACACTGCGACGCTCGACAGCGACACATCTGCTGCGCGCTGGCGTGGACATCAACACGATCCGCTCCTGGCTGGGGCATGTGTCGCTCGACACGACTCAGGTCTATGCAGAAATGGATCTGGGAATGAAGGCGCGTGCGCTTGAAAGGTGCGACACCATGGAGTTCAAAAAGCAAACTGTAGTCTCGGGCGAACCGCTAATGAACTTTTTGCGGGCAATCTAGCAGGCCGAGCTTATGTGGTCTTTGGAGCACGGGCATACCCGTTTTTCAACGTTCCTAGCTCCGGGGACCACATAAATACAAGCACAACATAAAGCGGACGACTACGCTTAATTCAACTCATTCCCGAAGCGAAACAAGCGTTCTATGAGGACAAGCTGACGGTTGCCCATGCCTTCGAAGTCGCACGGCTACAACCGTTATGTCACGGAGGTAATTATGTGGCACTCGGCGCCGGAACCAGCGAATGAGGGGAAAGAAGCGCAGCCGAATACCACATAACTTGATCACCTAGAGTTCACGCAGAAACTCCATCAGTCCCTTATCCCGATGCCACGGTTTGGTGCGTGTGGCGTGTTTCACGTCGCAGAGGGCCAGGGCTCGCGCTTTCGTTTCCAGGTCAATTTCCGCATAGATGTTGGTCGTGTCCAATGAAACGTGGCCCAGCCACGCACGGATTGTATTGATGTCCACGCCGGCGTGCAGCAAGTGGGTCGCGGTGGTGTGACGAATAGTGTGTGGACTCACTCGCTTTGTTCGAAGGGTTGGCAGCCGAGCCGAAACCCTGACCGCGTAACGCTCGACCAATCCGTGAACTCCAAATCGTGTTATGGGTCGCCCACAGCGATTAAGAAAGGCGAAGTCTGTTTGAGGGCGACCATCGATGAGCGGAAGAAGAACGCTGACAGTTTTGGGCCACAGAGGACAACGGCGGAGCTTGTTCCCTTTACCTCGAATCAAGACAGACGAAAGTCCCGTGCGAGGTGCGACTGCAAACTGGAAATCCGCAATCTTGGCTTGCGCGGCTTCATCAGCACGGGCACCGGTGTTGTACAGAAACAACAGTAGGGCATAGTCGCGTCGTCCCTGCGCTGTTGCGTTGTCGGGCGCAGCAAGCAAGGCTTCCATTTCTGACTCGTCAAGATAAGTCGCAGGCGCGTGAGAGGCCCTTTTGAATGGAATCGAACGGATGTGGCTACACCATTCCAGGTGTTCCGGGCTGTACAGGCCAATGAAGTGCGCAAAAGCGCGGACGGCAGCCAACCGTTGATTGCGGGTGCTCAAAGCACAATGGCGGTTCTGCTCCAGATCGGTTAAGAACTGACGAACGCGTGGGGTGAGTTGATCCGGGGCTTTGTGAGCTTGGTCGGCGACGGCCCGAATAAGAAGGCCGAGGGTATCTCGGTAGCTCCGCTGCGTGTTGCGAGCCAAGTTACGCACGCTAACGAGATATTCCAGAAGAAAGCGCCGGATCCAAGGACCGAGGAGAGCAGGATCAGTCATGGGCCCCTCCCCTCAATGCGTGCTGCTCGAAGCGCTTGCTTGCTTCAGCCAAGAGTTCCGGTGTCATCGACAGATAGACCGAGGTAGCCGCCAAATATGCATGGCCCAGATAAACGGACAAATGCGGCAGTAGGCGCTGCACGTCGGCTCCCTCCCGGTACCATGCGATGAGACGGTGAACGGCAAAAGTGTGGCGTAGATCATGAATCCGAGGCTGATAGGTTGCGCCGTCACTCCGATGGACGTCGGCATGCATTCGGATTCGACGGAAGTTTCCCTGAAGCGTGGACATGTTAATAGGTCGCCCATTTCTGGCTATGAAGAAAGGGGCAGCGCTATCTTGGGAATGGCCAGCAACTCTACGTTGGGTAGCATACGTAACCAAGATTTTCAGGAGTTGTGGACCCAACGGCACGACGCGTGACTTGAAAAATTTCGACTGGTGAATCGTGACTACTCCTGCAGCAAGATCGACGTCTGCTTGGGTCAGAGCGAGTGCCTCTCGAACACGCACACCAGTCCCGTAGAGAAATAACAGGAGGGTTTGAACCACAAAGGGTTGCATGCCGCCTCGAATTTTCTGATACATGAAAGCGGCTTTTAGAAGACGATGCAGCTCCTCCCGAGAGTAAATGTAAGGAACGAAAGGCTGCGGTCGCTTGGGAATAGCGACAGGCATCGGAGAGCTGTTCGCATAACCACGAGTCAAGGCATAGCGGTAGAAACCGAGCAGAGCACCGTATCTCACATGCCAGGAACGAGTGAGAGAGCCCCTGCCAGCCAGGAAGGCGTCAACTTGGTCTGCACGAACGTCATCCAGGTCAATCCTCCTGCCCAAAGCCCGGCAGAATGATCTAAGCACCTTTTCATTGGTGTGGAAGCGTTCGCCGAGAGACTTCCGGAAAGCAACATATCGGGAGACGACTGGGAGCAGTTTCATTGCAGCCCTCCCAAGTCGAGGTCTGCAACCTGACGCAGGTGTGGAAGATCAATCTTGGTATAAATGCGTGTGGCGTCCACTTTGCGATGGCCGAGCAGGTCACCAATTTCTTTGAGGGTCCTGCCGCAATTGATGAGACGCGTGGCACAGGCATGGCGAAGTGCCTGAGGTCCTCGTGGGCGGACGGCAGGCTCCAAGAATTGCCAGTTGTGCCGGACGATTTCAAAAACAGCACTGCTGGTAAGCGGGTGAAACGGGCTTCGCAGAGTTAGAAAGATCTCGCGAAATGTTGTGCGAGGTCGTACCTGTCTCAGGTAGCGCAATATGGCTGCTCCAACAGTGGCAATTAACGGAAAGGTCTGGGTCCGGCGAGTCTTGCTTCGCCATAAGTGGAGATAGTCATTCTCCCAGTCGATATCTTCCAGGCGCACCGAGCGGACTTCGCCTGCACGCAACCCGTAAACGGCCAGCAACATGAGGATCGCTCGGTCATGAATCGATGCCGGCTCATCACCTTGGGTGTTTTCCAGGAGCCGTTGTACATCTTCCCAGGATGGCGAGGCAGGGAGAGTCTCATTTCGAAAGATATGTGGTGCTTTTATGGCTTCCGCCAGACCGCGTCGGCACAAGTTTTGATGTTCAGCATACCGGAACAAAACCCGCAGATCCGAGGCATAGCTTTGAATCCCGCGACGTGAGTATCCACCCTCGGTTCCTTTGTGACCTAGGACTTCATCGATTTGTCTGATCGTGATCTCGTGAAGAGCCAGCCTCCCACGAAGGGCCCGGCAGAGAAAGTCCTGAGCAACCCAACAGCGGGTTACGATGGTTCTGGGTGCTAAACCCTTCTCTTCTTCCAAATACCTTGCGAAGTTGGGCAGAAATTGAGCGAAACGGTGCGGCCGTGTCTCGCAGATCCGCAGGCGGCCCAGGAACCGGAGCCAATTGCTAGCGACACAAACGAAGCACGATCTGCTCTTGTGCGAGAAACCACTTTTGATCTTGTGGTGCTTGAGGCGACGGCGTGCCCAGTGATCGGCTGCCCGGTTAATCTGAGTGGTTGTGACTGTTCCTTTTTCATCCAGATTCAGGTATTTGATGACAGCCAGCAAATACTGAGCAAGTACCCGCAACGTGCTTCGTGGCGCCCCCTGTTTGGCCCGGTGGCGGAGATACGCCAACCTTGCTTCACGGAGCGGGCCTGCAAACTGCCTTCGAAGGGCATCCGAGCGTTCAAAGATCTGATCGAACATTGGTCGAACCTCCTTGTGGGGTGAGATTCGACCAGTATCGCTTCAAGAGTGTGTGTACCCCGCTCCACGCGGATCAGCTTCCGTGTTCGTTGGCGACCGTTGTGGGATTAGAACGTTGGGTGAATTATTCGTATCTCAAAGCGACCATCGGATCGACTCTTGTCGCCCGTCGCGCGGGAATGTAGCAGGCCAGCGCCGCCACGCCGGATAGAATTAGCGAAACGACAGTGAACGTCAGCGGGTCCGCCGTGCTAACGCCATAGAGCAGAGACTGGACTAGCCGAGTCGCGCCTGCGGCCACTACGATGCCGATTGCTGTGCCGAGAAGCGCTAGGCGAATTCCTTGGCCGAGCACCAAGCGCAGAACATCCCGCGCACTCGCGCCTAACGCTACACGAACGCCAATCTCGTGCGTCCGTTGCGCAACGAATTGCGCCATCACTCCGTAAATACCCACGGCCGCGAGCGCCAAAGCCATTCCCGCAAATCCCGCGAACAACGCCATGTTGAAGCGATGTGGCGCGAAGGTATTTGCGAGGCGTTGCTCCATGCTCTGCGGCCCAAGGAGCACCATGCGGTTGTCGATAAAAGCGAGAGTGCTCCGCACAGCCGGAAGAAAGGACAACGGCTCAGAGCTCGTGCGAAGAATGATCGCAGCATCATAGTCCGGCATGTCGTCGGCCAGAACTTGCGGATAGTGGAAATAGGCTGTCGGTGTGCGGTCTTTATCCCAGCCGAAGTAGCGCTCGTCTGCAACAACACCGATGACCGTCAACCACGGCGAGGACTTATCGAAGAATTTGACCTGCTCACCCACGGCGTTTTCTCCGGGGAACAGTTCACGCGCCGCAGCTTCATTCAAAATAACTGCGAGAGCTCCGCCCTGTGCGTCCTGCGCCGTGAACTCCCTTCCCGCAAGCAAGGGAAGCCGCATCGTCCGAAAATAATTCGTGCTAATCGGGTTGTAGATAATGTCTGGCGCGCGGTTGGGATCAATGTCCGGATTCTTTGAGGTGATTACTGGCCCATCGGCCTCGAAACCGCTCGGCGGAATCGATTTCGACAGCGCCACAGAAACCACCCCGGGAATGGCGCCCATTCGCTCAGTGACCTGCTGATAGAAATTTTCTGCCAGGGCCGCTTTGCGCACTTGCGGCGAGAGGTAAAACGTCAGGAGATTCCGCGAATCGTAGCCGGGCTTCGCAGAGATCAATGTCAGAAAACTCCGCACCGCCAACCCCGCACCGGCAAGAAGCACCAGCGAAAATGCGATCTCCGCCACGACTAACGCCTGCCGTAGCACGCCGCGTTCTGTTCCGGAGGTCGTCCGCGTAGTTCCGTCTTTCAAGGTGTCAGCGAGATTCACCTTCGAAATGCGAATTGCCGGAACCAGCCCAAAAAGAATGCTCGCCAGAACCGAAATGCCCAGTGAGAAAAGAAGGACGCGAACATTGATTTGAACGTCTTCCATTCGCGGGAAATTGCCGGGATTGAGGGCGCGAAATGCTTGCAATCCGCAATGTCCAAGCAAAATACCCAGTGAACCGCCTAGCAGACCCAGAAGCAGGCTCTCCGTCAGACATTGGCGAGCGAGCCGGCTCACGCCCGCGCCCAACGCGCTGCGCACCGCAATCTCACCGTTCCGCCGCACAGCTTGCGCAAGCGTCAGGTTGCCGATGTTCGCGCAGGCGATCAGAAGCACGAGGCCTACAGCGGCCAGCATGATCCACAAGGCTTCGCGCACCCGCAGGCCGACCCTGGACAACATCGGAATGACGATGGCTCCCTGCTCTGAATTATCCGCGGGATACTCTTTTTCCAGCGCGCGGGCAATCGCGTCCATTTCGCTTTGTGCTTGCCGCAAGGAAATGCCCGGTTTCATGCGGCCGACCACGGACATAAAATTTTCGCCGCGCCGTTTTGTCGAGGTTCAGCGGAATGAAAATCCGAGCATCGCCCACCAACACGTAGCGGAAATTTTCCGGGAGTACTCCGATTACGGTGAAATTTTGAGAGTTAAGAATAAGTGACCGGCCAATCGCAGCAGGGTCGGCGGCAAGGCGATCCTTCCAGAAGCCGTAACTCACGATGGCGACATGATCGTGACCTGTTTGTTCTTCCGTTCTAACAAAGTCGCGCCCCAATACCGGCGTGACCTGTAAAACAGAAGAGAAAGTCGAGGAGACCGCCGCTCCGCTGATGTTTTCAGGCTGATTGCCCAGCATGACGGCAACGCCGCGGCCATCGAAGCCCGCGAGCGACTGAAATTGCGTGGCGCGCGCCCGCCAGTCCAGGAAATTCGGC
>Ga0126378_10002799_pt1 | contig 13003 bp, 8 predicted proteins | sample PanSoiMetPlot_23_FD_92587 | JGI IMG/M metagenome (GOLD analysis project Ga0126378, IMG submission 92587) | Tropical forest soil microbial communities from Panama - MetaG Plot_23 | ecosystem: Environmental > Terrestrial > Soil > Tropical forest > Bulk soil | place: Panama | collected 2016-02-17
GAAGCCGCCGTAGCTGAAGCCAACCGACGGCGTGAACTGCGTTGACGTTCCGGCCGGGCTGAAAACGTCGAAGCCAAAGGTGGGCGACGGCTTGATGAATGCCGCGAGGATCGCCAGCAGCAGTGCGAGGCCGGTCGCTATCGTCAGCAGTTGCTGCGGGCTCGGGAGGTTGCCGGGCACGCGGCTGATGGCTTCGCGGGCGACGAGCACGACGAGTGAGATGATCACCAGCGCGAATACGAACCAGAGGTATCCGTGTGCGCGCGGTCCGTCCTCACTCACGAGGGCGCCCGAGCCCACGTTGCTGGTCGTGCTGCCGCTGAACCAGGGCATGAAAAGGGCCACCAGCAGCACTAGCAGGCTGGTCCCGATAACCAGGTCGCGACCGGTCCAGCCGCTACCGGCGCGACCGGGAAGTGCGGATTCTGGATACACCGATGTCTCAGGCATGGCGGCCTCCACTTACCTCGCGGGTTCCGCCCCTCCGCGATCTTAGTGTCACCAGTCCCGATTGGCAGCTATACGTACATCACGGGTATTTGCGAGCTGGCTGCCGCCGCAACTTGCGGCGGCAGCCAGCTCAGGTCAGGTGGCCGCCAGCGATGGCTCGGCGAACCCTAGAGGACCTCGGACTCCAGGAACTCGGCCTCAAGCTCCTGCGTGACGAGCACGTCGTCGGCTGGCGCCTGCTGGCTGGCCGGCGCCTGCTGGCTGGCTGGCGCATGTTGGCTGGATGGCGGCTGTTGGCTGGCGGGGGCCGGGGTCGGCCGCATGCGGATGGCAGCCGCGATGACGATGAGCGCGATGGCGTCGAAGATGGCAGCAGCAGTGAAGGCTGCGGCCATCCCGTGCACGTGGGCGTGCTGGGCCTGGGCGGTGAGGCTCGCACCGAGGCCTGGGTGCCTGCCTGCGGCCCGGCTCGCGGTGCCGTAGACCGTGACGAGGATGGCCAGGCCTAGCGCGCCGCCGACCTGTTGCATGACATTCACCATGCTGGCCCCGGCGCCAGAGTGCTGCGGCGGAATACCGGCGAGTGAGGCCATGGTGAGCGGGACGAAAACCACGCCCATGCCGAGGCCGAGCAGCATCATCGGGATGAGCACGCCGGGGAAGTAGCTGGTCGCGGTCGTGAGCTGGCCGAGCCAGGTCATGCCCGCTACCACCGGCAAGAGGCCGGTGATCATCAGCGACTTGGGGCCGTACCTAGCGACGAGCCGCGGCGCGAGCCGTGAGGTCGCGAACAAGGCGGCGGTCATCGGGATGAACGACAGGCCCGCCTTCAGGGGGCTGAAGCGGAGCACCTCCTGGACGAACTGCGTCAGGAAGAAGAACGAGCCGAACATTCCGGCCACCAGGAGTAGCCGCGCTATGTACGAGGCTCCGCGGCTGCGATCGCGCAGTAGCCACAGGGGCGTGATCGGCTGGCTGCTCCTGCTCTCGATGAGTGCGAAGGCTGCCAGCAGGATCGCGGCTGCGGCGAACGAGCCGAGAGACATGCTGCTGGACCAGCCGTGCGATGCGACGCTGATGAAGCCGTACACCAGGGCGGACATACCAGCGGTGGACGTGATGGCGCCCGCCGCGTCGAACCGGCCAGGCTGGCGCTGCGATGCCGGCAACAGGCGCGGCGCGAGCGCGACGACTGCGATGCCGATCGGCACGTTGACGAAGAAGACCCAGCGCCAGGAGGCAACTTGCGTAAGCAGGCCGCCGAGGACCAGCCCCAGCGAGGAGCCGCCCATCGTCACCGCGGTGAAGATGCTCAGCGCACGGACCCGCTCCCGGCCATCAGGAAAGCTCGCGACGATCGCGGCGAGGACGGCGGGAGAGGCGATCGCGCCGCCTACACCCTGGACAGCGCGCGCCGCCAGCAGGGCGGCGGAGGATGTGGCCAGACCGCCGGCCAGCGAGGCGAGCGTGAAGACTGCGAGGCCTGCCATGAAGGCCTGCCGCCTGCCGAGTATGTCGCCGGCCCGGCCGCCGAGAAGCAGCAGGCCGCCGAAGGTCAGCGCGTAGGCGTTCAGTACCCAGGACAAGCTGGTCGCAGATAGGTGCAGGCCGGCCGCCATCGATGGCAGCGCGACATTCACGACCGTCATGTCCAGCACGATCATGAGCTGGGCACACAACACCACGGCAAGAGTTATGTTCCGCCGGTCGCGGTGCCCGGCGCTCGAGCCGGGGGGAGCGAGCGAGGTGGAGGCGGACGAAGAAGACATGGTTCCTTCCCGGAACGGTGCTAGGAAGCGGACCGCCTTGGCTGAGAAGTGTCGCGGCCAGGGTGGCTCTAGGTGGACTGCCTTGGCCAAGTGGTGTCGCGGCCGGGGCGGCTGACATCTACCGCCGGGCCATGTGGTTGGCCTTGGCCTGGCGGCTCGGGTGAGCTAAGCTCTATTCGGAGGATCCCTCCGGTAACTATACGGAGGATACCTCCGCTTCGCAAGTCGATTAATTGCTGGAGTCACTGATGAGCGCAGCCGGGTCGGTCAGCCAGGCCGGACCGTCGAAGCGGGCTGACGCGCGCCGGAACTATGAGCGACTGCTGGCCGCGGCCGCGTCGGCGTTCGCGGAGCATGGTGCCGATGACGTCTCGCTGGAGGAGATCGCCCGTCGCGCTGGGGTGGGCATTGGCACGCTGTACCGGCACTTTCCGGCCCGTCAGGCGCTACTGGAGGCCGTTTACAAGGATCAGGTCGACGCGCTGGACGTACTTGGCGCCAAGCTGCTAACGGCCGAATCGCCCGGCGCCGCGCTCGCGGACTGGATGCGTGCCTTCGTGGCGTTTGGCCGGACGAAGCGGAGCCTCAGCTCGGCTCTCGTCGAAACCATAGGCAAGAACTCCGAGCTGATGTCGTCCTGCAGCATGATCTTGCGCAGCCGGACCGACGAGCTGCTCAGCCGCGCGCAGCAAGCAGACGAGGCCCGGGCGGAGGTCCAGACCACCGACATCTTCCGCCTCACCCACGGGCTGATCATGGCGACCGAGAACGCGCCTTCCGACCCGGACCAGCCGGAACGACTGCTCTCGTTGGTGATCGACAGCGTGTTGGCGAGTTCCCGGCGAAGTGCGCCCTGAGAGAGATGCGCTGAAAGTCCGCTGTAGATGCGGCTACACTCTCCCGCGAAGGCTGTCCGACGCGATGTAGTGCGACGCCGAGGGCGGCCCTGGTCACCGCGCGCCTGTCCTAAAGGTGACAAAAAGTGTCGGTATTTTAGACTACGCTCGACATCTCAGCCTTGAGTTGTGCAGTCAGCGCCGCCGTCACGCACGGTCCTTCTATCGGGCGCAGGCAGCAGGCGCGTTAGCTGAGCGAGGTGAAGAAGACTGACCGGGCCCGGATCGCGGAACAGCGGGCAGACCTTAACCTCAGCACGAACACAATTTCTAGTTCCAGCTCAGGACCAGGAGATGCGCTGATGACGGAACGGCCCCGCTTGACCGTGCTTGGTACCGGCTACCTCGGTCTTACACACGCGGCCTGCATGGCCTCAGAAGGCTTCGAGGTGCTGGGCGTCGACATCGACGCTGCCAAGGTCGCGCGGCTGAACAGCGGAGAAGTCCCGATCTTCGAGCCCGGGCTGGAAGAGCTCCTGCACGAGGGGCTCAAGTCAGGGCGCCTGTCGTTCACCTCCTCTCACTCCGAGGCTGCTGAGTTTGGCGACGTGCACTTTGTGTGTGTCGGAACCCCGCAGCGGCGGGACGGCTACAGCGCCGACCTTTCGCAGGTCGAGGCGTGTATAGATGCACTGGCGCGTGGCCTCACCCGGCCCTGCGTGATCGCCGGCAAGTCGACTGTGCCGGTAGGCACGGCTGCGGCTCTCGCTGACCGCGTCGCCAAGCTGGCGCCCGCTGGCGGTGCGGTCGAGCTGTGCTGGAATCCAGAATTCTTGCGTGAGGGCAGCGGTGTCGCGGACACGCTCCGGCCGGACCGGATCGTGGTCGGGGTCACCTCCACCTGGGCCGAGACGATGATGCGGAGTGTGTACGCGCCACAGACCGAGGCCGGCGTGCCCCTGTTCGTTACCGATCTGGCCACAGCTGAGCTGGCGAAGGTGGCCGCCAACGCGTTTCTTGCCACCAAGATCTCGTTCATCAACGCCGTGGCTGAGGTGTGTGACGCCGCTGGCGCGGACGTGACCAAGCTGGCGGCAGTACTGGGCGCTGACCCTCGGATCGGCACGGCGTTCCTCCGGCCGGGCCTGGGCTTTGGCGGCGGCTGCCTGCCGAAGGACGTGCGCGCCTTCCTGGCCAGAGCCGCCGAGCTTGGCGCGGAGGACGCGCTGGCGTTCCTGCGTGACGTCGACGCGATCAACCTCGGCCGCCGTACCGGGATGGTCAACCTGGCCTGCTCGGTCGTGGGCGGCTCGGTGTCCGGGCGGTCGGTGTGCGTGCTCGGGGCCGCGTTCAAGCCTGGCTCCGACGATGTGCGGGATTCGCCGGCCCTCGATGTCGCTCAGATTCTGCACGGTATGGGCGCCGAGGTCACCGTGTATGACCCAGCGGCGAACCACAACGCAAAGACGGTCTGCCCGGAACTGCAGTACGCCGACTCGCCTGCCGCCGCCGCCCAGGGCGCCGAGGTGGTGCTCGTGCTGACGGACTGGCCGGAATTTGCCGCGCTCGACCCCGATGAGCTCGGTGCCGTGACCGCTGAGAAGCGGATCATCGATGGCCGGTACGTGCTCGACCCAGCCACCTGGCGTGCGGCGGGCTGGCAGTACCGTGCATCCGGCATCCCTGACCTGACGACACCCGATCAGCTCAGTCGGCTCTGATCGGCTTCTCGGCCCGGCTGGACGCGCCGCGTGGTCCGGTCGCTGCTCGCGGCGCGGCGACGAAGGGCGCCGTTATGCGCTGTGTTCTTTAATCGTCGTGATAAAGCTTCGGTAACTGATGGTTCCTTGAATTGCCAATTGCTGGGTTTTCTACAGCAGGCCTCGCGCAATTCGCCACCGGTGAAATCGAATACGCCGCACGTGATCGCACCGCCTGCCTGACTGCGGCGAACTGCGGCATCGTTTCGGGCAGCACCGCATATAATGCTCGGGTGCTGATGGAAGACGCGATCGCTTATGTAGGCCACCAGGTGCATTTTTGCCGTTACCGTGAGGCCGGCACTCTGCTGAAGTGGCTGGGCGACGATCTTAGCGGCCTGCGAGTGCTCGACGTGGCAGGCGGCGACGGGTACTGGGCCGCGCAGGCACGCAAGCGCGGCGCGTCCGCCGTTTCAGTTGATCTTGCTAGGTCGAAGATGCTGCGCGGCGCGCGGCTGAACCAGGCACCAGCGCTCATCGAGGGAGACGCCCTCCAGTTGCCCTTCGCCGATGCGAGCTTCGACCGGGTGATGTCCATCTGCGCGATCGAGCACTTCGACGACGGGCCTGCCTCACTGGCCGAGATGGCCCGCGTCCTCGTCCCCGGCGGGGAGCTCGTCATGTCGGCCGACTCGCTGACCAGGGCGAGTGAGTGGCCGAACCTCTTCGAGGCGCACTGCCGGAAGTACAAAGTGAAGCACACTTATAGCCACGAGAAGCTCGGCGACCTGCTGGCTGATCGTGGCCTCGACGTGGTCGAGCACACGTACCATTTCCGCGGCCGTCAGTCCGAGCACTTCTACCTTGCGATGTCGTCGGTCAAGGCCAAAGCCGCCCCGAATGCCGCGGCCGTCGCCGCGCCACTGGTGTCAGTGAGCGATCGGCTGCTACCGAACGACGGGGGCAGTATCGTGCTCGTCCGGGCGCGCAAACGCGCGTAGCAATCGCGGCCGGAGGCCTGGGCATGCCACCTCAGCCTGCCTTGGGCCAGCAAACCTCAGTAATCGCCCCTGGATCTCACGATCAGGTCCGCGAGCAGGGCGAGCGTGGCGATGATGAGTCCGCTGACGATGATGAGGATCGTGTTGATCGCAAAGTACAGCGGGTGGACGACCTGGTCGTAGATGCCCTTGACGACGCCGAGACCAAGCAGGGACAACGCAACCGGCATGAGGACCTTGAGCGGGTTGAAGTACATCACCATTCGCAGCACCTGCAGGATGTAGCGGTATGCGTCGCGGACGAACTTGAACTTTGACTTGCCTTCCCGCTTGGCATACTCGATCGGCACGTACCGGACGTCGTGCTGATTAGACAGGAACGCGATCGTAATCGTGGTCACGCACGAGAACCCTGGCGGCAGCAGCCGGAGGTAGGGCAGCGCAACCTGGCGCCGGAAGGCCCGTAGCCCGGAGTTGAGGTCCGGGATCTGCGAATTGGTCAGCACCTCGGCCACCTTGCGGATGAACCACTTGGCGGGCACCCGCAGCAGCTTGTGCGTGCCTTCCTCGCTGGTCCTGGCGCCGACGACCTGATCTAGGTACGGATCCTTCTCGAGCATCTCGACGAGTTCGGGGATCCGCTCATTGGGATACGTCATGTCCGCGTCAGTCCACACGACAATCTCGCCTCTGGCTTGATGGGTCCCGATGCGCCGAACGGTGCCGGACCCGCCGTTGCGGCGGAAGTGGACGACCCTCATGTGCGGGAAGCGAGTCGCAGCGTCCTCCAGGATGGCTAGCGTGCCGTCCGTCGACGCGTCGTCGTAGGTAACGAGCTCGTATGTGTAGCCGCTGGCGTCCATGGCCGCGCAGATTCGCTCGATCTCTTTTGTCACGTGGCCCTGCTCGTTGTGGCACGGCAAGACGATCGTGACGTACGGAGCTTGACCTGAGTCGGGGGCCTCAAGGCGCGCCGGAGTTGGCGCGATATCGAGCGGAGGCGGGGGGGCCAATTCAGTGGTGGTGGCGGCATTAACGCCTGAGAACATTGTCAACGTGAAAACTCCGACATCCAGATAATCATCTTGATCCTGCCAGTGTCCATGGGTGCCCACGTCAGCGCATGCGGATCGACGTTGGTGTGCAGGGCCACGACCTTCTTCGTCGGCGCGCCGTACTCAGCCAGAAGCTTCGCGGTGGTCGCCAAAACCACAGGACGCCGGCCGACGCGCTGAATGCTGGCGATCAGCTTCTGCACGGATGCAGGATCGCTGCGCAGGGAAGCTGCCGTCGGCACGCCACACATGCCGCGGACGTCCTGGCCAATGTTGCGGAACAGCTGGTAGCTGACGAACACCACCGACGAGTCGCGCGGGATAGCTGCACACAGGTGGTCCATCGCCGCTATCTCGCCCTTGGAGGTCGCCTTGAGCCCTAGGCCGTTGGCAGCCAGCCGGTATCCGAGCGGGCCGCCCTGCTGAGCCGAGATCCCGAAGGTCGTCTTCACGGCAGGAAGGATAAGCGCTGCGCCGACAATCGCGACCGCGCCTGCCCTGAGCACCGGGCCGACGCCCTGCTGACGAAGCCAGCCGACAAGCCAGCTCGCCGCCCAGACGGCTAGCACGATGATGCCCGGAAGTACGCCGGTAACGAGCCGACGGCTGGCCCAGGGCTGATCCGGGATGATGCCAGGCCGCAGCAAGACAGAGACAATGATCCACGCGAAGCACATCAGCGGCAGCGTCCAGGCCGGCGCGCCGCCGCGCAGGCACCTGCGCGCGAGGATAGCGGCGCCCAGTGTCGCAAGAATGACGGCAGGCACCCCCACGTACCAGAACACCCAGTGCATGCTGAGCTCGTAGTACATGCGGTGCGGCTGGATTGGCAGGCCTTGTGACCGCTGCCACATGGCCATGGTGGCCGCCTGATGTGCGGGTATCTTGGCGCGCACTGTCTGGACATATGGCCGGATCGCGAAGCCGAGCGTGGTCACGACTGCCAGCGCAGCGGCTGCGTTCGGCACACGATCGGACCGCAGCTGCGGCAGCCCTCGATCCCAGCGCACCATGACGACGAGCATCGTGACGACGAGGAGCGCGGCGCCGAGCCCCAGCAGCGGGATCAGCGAGGCCTTGACCGTACCCAGGTACGGCCGGCTGAGGATCACCCCGTCGACGAGACCGTAGAGACACCCGACGACCGTTCCGGCGACAAGTGGCCAGGCCTGCCGCTGGCGCCCGAGCAGGAGCAGCCCGAAGTACGGGATCAGCGGCAGCATGTCGCTGGCCCCGTCGATGCGCACGAGGAGGGTGAGACCGATGGCCAGGCCAGCGAGCGCGGCGATCTTCTTGCTGGCCACACCGTCTGGCGTGAGCGAATCGATGACCAGGCACAATCCGCCGATGAACAGTATCTGCGTCAGCGGCTCGCTGTAGGTGGACCTGCTGGTGAATATCTCCGGCAGGCTCAGCGCTAGGACAAGAGCGCCCAGCGGCGCCCAGCGAGGTCCGACGAGGCGACCGACCAAGCCGCCAAAGACCAGTACTCCGCAGGCACCAAGCAGCGCACCTGTTGCCGAAGCCGCCGCGACGCCGCCGAGCCAGAACGCGGGGGCCAGCACCATGGGCAGACCAGCCATGAACTGCGGAATGATGCTATGGCCGCGCTCGTAGAACGCGGCGCCGCCGTAGACGACCGTATAGTGGTGCCCGCCGAAGGCGGCGGAATTCTCCGGGATCGGCAGCGACCCGTGCTTCGCGATCCAGTTGCCGAACTGAATGTAGGACGCCGGGTCGCGGAAGACGATGATCTCTTGCGAATGGTAGATCAACTGGTCGACGCCAAAAGCGACGGCTACGGCGACCAATGCGGCGATGGCCCACCATGGCGTCGCTGCCGGCGCCGCGCTGCGGGCGGCGAGCAAGCCTTGCGGCCGGCCCGATATCCATCGCATCGCAGCGCTGACCAGCACTATCGCCAGCGGCAGCGAGACGATCAGCATCAGCACCGGCGTGAACAAGCCGAGCAGGAGCAGTGGCAGCCCGGCCAGCAGCCAGGCCATCGCCAGCAGCGTCGGCAGTACGGTGAGCTGCCGGAAGATCCGGCTAGCGAGCTCCGACGATTGCTGCTGGCTGTCGACAGGAGCGGGCGCGGGGGCAGGAGACGACCCGGCCTCCGCCGTCCCGGTGCTAGCGCTCATTTCACGAGCCTCCAGGCTTTCAGAGAATTCACACCCGCGAAGTGGCCGCTGACACGGTGCAGAACGATGAATCCGTCGCGCCGGAAGACGATCTTGTAACCACTGTGCAAGAGAAGAGCTACCCGCCGAACTTGAGCCTGGGTGTTGGCGTACGTCATGACGTGAAGCTGGACATCAGCGACGACCCAGGGGGCCCCGAGAGGCGGACGCTCGCCGTCCCAGAGCAAGACTGTGTCCCGCGTTGTTAGCTGCGGGCCCACATCGTTGGCGGCTTCCACGACGACGCCGCTCGGCACGGTGTTGACGGCGGCGGTAGCGGCCCGAGTCCGGGCGGTCTGCTCATAGAAACTGGGCTTGAATATCTGCTTCAGCGGGGACTTAGGAATGGCAAAGATCGCAACGATGTTGATCGCAAAAATCACGACGCAGAGTGCGAGGCTGACGACCCCGGGACTTAGCCCTGGCCCTCGCATGCCGGCGGTGCCGGTTCGCGCCGTGGCCACGAGGTCGGGGGCCGGGTCGGCCGCCCCCGCGGCAGGCGCGGCCGCCGGGAGCGCCGCTGGGCCGCCCGCGACCTCGGTCACTGCACTGGCCTCGACCTTGACGCCTGCATCCGGCTGCGCTGTCAAAGCGGCGACTCCCCTAGTCGCCCAGCGGTCAATGCGGACCGCGGTGTCTACGGCTGCGCAGACAAGGATCACGAGAATAAATGAGTTGTACTGGAATTTGAGCAGCCACCAGCTGGGGAACTTATCATTCAGCATTCGCTCAAGGATCAACGGGATTACGGCGAGCGTAATTGGTGACAGCAGGGGCAGGAAGGCAAAGGTGGCCAGCAACCATTTCATGGTTCTGCCCTTCACCCAGGGCTTGAACAGCGTGTGGAACGCGCTCACCGGGTGCCTGATGATGTGCAGGATGACCTGTGGCACATTGTTGCCTAGCGTGGAGTAGGCCCAGTAGTAACCCTGCTGCCCGCCAAATGCCGGGATCAGAACGTAGACGGCGAGCATCGTGTAGACCGCGCCGCCAACCATGATGGCGATCGCCACCAGCCGCTGCCTGGGCAGCGTCGGCGTCATCGACACGAGCAAGTAAAGGCCGATCCCGACGACCAGCAGGCCCATGTCTTCCTTGACGAGCAGCAGAGCGCCGAGCGAGATCAGCGCGCCACGCAGTTTGCCTGCCTGGATGCGCTCGAGCGCGATCGCCGTCAGGACCGGCGCGAATGCCGCCTCGTGAAAGTCAAATGCCGCGGCCGCCGCGACTGGCCAGCTAAGCCCATACGCCGCGGAGATGAGATAGGCCGCTATCGTCGCTTTACGCCCGCCGCCAAATGCCCGCCTCGTGAATATCCATAGCGGCGGAATAGCCAGGGCGTACAGCGCGGCCTGCGCTACGAGGAGCGTCTGTGGACCACTATGTACCCAGTACAGCGGAGCGAGGGTGGCCAGGATCGGCGAGAAGTGGTCGCCCAGTACGGAGAAATGCGGGCCGAACCCGTTGTGCACACCCTTGATGACCGAAATGCCAAGGTGGAAGTGCGAGTATGACCGGATTGCCTGGTCAAAGATAACTAGGTCATACGCGGACTCACGGAACCTGATGTAGTAAATCAGGGAAAAGACGGAGTAGAGCGCGGCGATCGTCGCTGTTAGGATCGTCACACCAACCAGGTGCTTCCGGCTGAAGCGCTTGAGCACGTCACCTGGCCGAGTGACAGATAGTGGACTCTTGACCGCAGACTGGATACTCATCGCGGCCAACGGTACTTGTGGGTGCCCCATGCTGCGTCCAGATTTGCGTTTTTTCGGGTTAAACACCAGGTATAGACTTCGTGTCTGACTGAGGGCTGTAGCGACCCCGCGACCAGGGCTGTCATGCAGGACCCTATCGGTCAGTCATGGGTTGGATGGGCCTTACTGGCTAGGCCGACCGTTAGCACGATGGTTCATATTCAGGACTCTCATGCGAGCTCGGCCGCGTCTACCGGCACTTGATGAGAGGCTGGCTTCCGGTCGAATCGGTTCGCAAAGATGGCAGGCTGTGCACATGCATGACCCGAAGGTCGCGGCTCCTGTGGACGCGCGTGGTGACGTCCAGTCATCCGGCACCTCAGGGCGTTGGCCAGCCGCCCTAAAGCGGCTAGTCGGCAGCCGTCCCATCCGTTGGGGGTTCGTCCTGGCCGCCGTGGCACTCGCGGGTTACGCGATCGCGACGGACTGGACGCAAATACGGACTGCCCTGGGCCATCTCGGTTTCCTCGCCGTGGCCGCGGCCCTCGTCAGCGGTGTGGCAGCCCTGACCCTCACGTCCCAGATGTGGCGGCAACTGCTGGCCTCGCTCGGTTCGCCGCTGCCGGCCGGCGCTGCCGCGAGGATCCTGTTCATCGGCCAGCTCGGCAAGTACCTGCCGGGATCCATCTGGCCGGTGGTCGCTCAGATGGAGCTGGGCACGGCACACAAGGTGCCTCGATCTCGATCGGCGAGCGCGTCGGTGCTCGTCATGTTGCTGACCCTGATCGTCGGGTTGCTGATCGCGCTGGTCACCCTGCCGTTCGCGGCCGGACCGATGCCGTACCGATGGGCACTGCTGATCACGCCCGTCTTGCTTGTCATGCTCTATCCGAAGGTGCTGAACAGCATCATCACGCGCCTCCTGAAGCTGGCGAAGCAACCGCCGCTTGACGCGCCCCTTACCGCGCGCGCTCTCAGCCGTGCGCTGACATGGGCGGTTGGGGTCTGGATCTGCTACGGCCTGCAGATCTGGATCCTCGCCACGCGGCTGGGCGCACCGGCAGGCAAGGCGGCGCTCATCGCGCTTGGCGGCTTCGCCTTTGCATGGAGCGTCGGCTTCTTGATTGTTTTCGCTCCGGCCGGTGCCGGAGTGCGCGACGTCTTGCTCTTGCTGATGCTGCGCTCCGTGCTGAGCACGGGCGACGCCGCGGCAGTCGTGCTGGTTTCCCGCGTCCTGCTGACTGCGGCCGATCTGCTGACCGCCTTGGCTGCGACACGGCTCGGCCGACGGCATTACGCCTCCGTCAACACGACCGCGGATTAGTTAGGAGATCGCCTTCGCTACCGCTGTCAGGTACGCGTCCCAGGCCTGCGAGCTGTCCGGGGGCTGCACTCCTTGCCGGAGCCGGTCCAGCACGCCAGGCTCGTAGAGCGTGTTGATCGCGCGGGCCAAGTCGGCGACGTCGCCAGGAGCACACAGCAGCCCGTTAACGCCGTCGACGACCGCGTCCGCGATCGCGCCGGCCTTCGTCGCTATGACCGGAACGCCGAACTGGTGGGCTATCAGCGCATTCTGCGACGCCGTCCCGGATCGGTACGGAAGTACCAGGGCGTCTGCCGTGCCGAATACCGCCGGGACCTCCTCCGCAGGGACGTACCCATCATGCAAGGTAACGCGGTCGCTGAGGCGCAGGTCTGAGATGAGCTGGCGCAGTTCTTCGCGCCCATCCCAGATCTCTCCCGCTACCGTCAGTGAGACGTCAGGCTTGGTCTCGGCCAGCGCCCGGATCAGTATGTCCAAGCCTTTGTACTGGCGCACCATCCCGAAGAACAGCAGCCGGTTGTGCCGCGGCGCTTCTCCCGTTGGCCCGGGTCGCCCGGCATCGGCGTGCGGGAGATGCAGCGGCAGAGCGGCGATCTCCACTGGCTTGCTGGTGAGGCTGGCCGCGAGGGCTGCCTCTTCCTTGGAGTGGACGACTATCGCGTCCACGGACCGCAGCAAGGCCCTCATCGCAGGCTCGTCGAACCTTCGGTGCTCGTGCGGTAGCACGTTGTGAACCACGGCGACTATCTTGCAGCCGCCCGCTCGCGCCGCCTTCGCGAGCGTCAGGTAGGCAGGCACCTGGAACGGGGTAAAAATCGCAAGCAGCACGGCGTCACAACGGCGTTTCGCGATCCGCCTGCCGGCCTGCCACCAACCGTCTGGCCGGTACCAGGCGAGGTGCCACTCGGTATCGGGAAACAGTTCAACCTCAGGCTCGTCAACGGTCAGCTGACCGGGATAGAGCCGCTTCGGATACTGGCCTCGCCAC
>Ga0126378_10002803_pt1 | contig 12994 bp, 10 predicted proteins | sample PanSoiMetPlot_23_FD_92587 | JGI IMG/M metagenome (GOLD analysis project Ga0126378, IMG submission 92587) | Tropical forest soil microbial communities from Panama - MetaG Plot_23 | ecosystem: Environmental > Terrestrial > Soil > Tropical forest > Bulk soil | place: Panama | collected 2016-02-17
CCAAGGAACGGCCCAGCCTTCGGGATGAACCTGCTGGTGAATACGTAGTCACCGCCGGACCGTGGCATGACCGTAGCCAGCGACGAGAAAATGCACGCGAGCAGGACGCCGAAACAGGCCGTGATGATAGCCGCCCAGCCGTAGGTCGAGAACGGGCCGAGCAGGCCGACCGGCAAGAACGCCAGCCCGTAAAACGCCGTGTACCAGCCGACGCCTGTTCCGATGAACGCGGCCGTGTTATAGAACAGCGCGTTCAGAACGCTGACCTCGCGCACCAATCCTGATGACTGGCGGACGAACAGGCTGGACCCAGCCGGCGCGGGCGGTGCCGCTGGTCCGCTTGGAATGGCGCTCTCGGACACGACGTGCCCCTTTCCCGGGACGGTGCGATGCTCCAAGTTAACAGCGTGACCCATGCGTCGCAATGGCGCATTTCCGGCTCAGCCTTTACTAGCTGCGGCCACTCCGGTAAGCGCCTGCCGCGGGTTTGTCGTGACGAAGCTTCGCACCTCGTCGGCCGCAAGCCCAGCGTCGACAAGCAACGGCAGGAAGTCGGTGAGCAGGTAGCCATAGCCGGGGCCGCCGTCGGCCTTCAGGTGGCCGCGGAGGAAGACGTCGTGCGAGAGCAGCACCTGACTACCGAATCCAGCCCGCGCCAAGGCGACGACGTAATCCACGGCTCTGCTCAGGTCGTACCTCGTCCCGGTGCCGATGGAGTCGAAGCAGACGTAACAGCCGAGGCGCGCCAGGCTGAGGTGGTAATCAGGGATCGGCACCGTGTCGGCGTGGCCCACGATGACCCGGCGCGGGTCAACGCCCTCTTCGGCGAGCAGCCGGACCTGCTCGAGCCCAACCGGCCATCGCGCGGCATGCGTACTGATCGTGAGCCCAGTGCGCAGGTGCGCGCGTGCCGCTGCCCGAAACGACCTTTCCTCGGCGGCCGAGATGTACCACTTGTCAGAACCGATCTCGCCGATGATGCCTGCTCTGATTCCGGTGCCGTTCACTCCTTCCGCAATGTCACAGACCATTTGATCGGCGATCTCGTCGACCGTGTGCCGGTCGAACCAGTCGCGGTTCAGGTACGGATCTCGGTAATGGCCGCAGCCCATGATGATGGTGATCCCGGTCGCCTCCGCGACCCGCCGAAGCGCCGCCGGGTCGCGGCCAATCTCGTCGAGAGTGAGATCTACCAGGGTTCGCCCGCCCGCGGCCCGAAGCAGCGCGAGTTCCTGGCGCGCCAGGTGCTCATCGTTCAGGAGCCCGGTCCCGCGGTACTCGCGGACCAAGTCGGCGAAGACGTGCTCGTGCGGCAACACGACACCGAGATCGGACGCTTCGACCGGGCCGGTCACTGACATCAGCTGCACGGTGCCATCCTGACAGGCATGTACCTGAGCCCGACCGAAGAGGACCGACTGCGCATCTTTGTCGCAGCCGAGCTAGCGAGGCGCACCCGAAGTGACGGCGTCAGGCTCAATGCTCCGGAGGCGACGGCCCTGATCTGTGACGAGATGCACCGCGCCGCCAGGGCTGGCGGGTCACTCGAAGCTGTGCTGGCAGCGGGGCGAGCGGCGGTCGACGCCGACGACGTCATCGAAGGCGTGGCAGCGCTCGTGCCGGAGATCCGAATCGAGGTCTTGCTCGAGGACGGAACACGCCTCGCCGTGCTGCGTGATCCGCTGGCCCTACGGGCCGGCCGCCAGCCGGGCGAGCTGCGGCTGCCGCCCGGCGACATCCAGGTCCGGCCAGGTCACAGCAGACGGCGCATCCGGGTAACCAGCAGATCCAGTAAGCCGATCCGGGTGTCGTCGCACTACCCGTTCTGGCGGGTGAACTCCCGGCTTCAATTCGACCGCGGCGCCGCCGAGGGCTACCGGCTCGACATTCCGGCTGGGGCGTCGATTCGCTGGGCACCCGGCGAGGTCATGGACGTCGACCTCGTGTCGCTCGAGGAAGGCCGGAATGAACAGGAATGACTACGTGAGCAGGTTCGGCCCGACCACCGGCGACCGGATCAGGCTCGCGGACACCGACCTGTGGCTCCGGGTCGAGGCCGATCACGTCGGGTACGGCGACGAGCCGCTCTGGGGATATGCCAAAAACATCCGGTCCCGGATGACTCAGCAGGACCGAGCGACGTCGGCGAGCGAGCTCGATGTCCTGATCGCCGGCGTACTGGTTGTGGATCCGCTGCTCGGCGTCGTGAAGACGAACATTGGCATCTCCGGCGGGCGCATCGTCGGCATCGGCCGGGCCGGCAACCCCGACATCACCGCGGGCGTGGACATGACGATCGGGCCCAACACACTGCCGATCATGGGATACGGACTGATCGCGACGGCCGGCGCGGTCGACTCGCACGTACACCTCATCACGCCGCGGCTGATCCCGGTCGCACTGAGCGCCGGGGTCACTACCTTGATCACGGCAGGCTTCGAGGAACCGCCCGCCGCGATGGCCGCCACGCTGCGCGCGGTCGAGCAGCTACCAGTCAACCTCGGGCTGCAGGCCAGCGCGCGGACAGAGGCTCCGGCTGCGGTGGAGCGAGTGCTCGCCGCCGGCGCCGTCGGCCTCAAGATCCACGAGGACTGGGGCGCGTACCCGGAGATCATCGACGCTGTGCTCAGCCTCGCCGACGCCTACGACGTTGCCGTAGCGCTGCACACCGACGGCCTCAATGAGTCATGCGAGCTTGACGACACCGTAGCCGCCATCGCTGGCCGCGCGGTCCACGCCTACCACGTCGAAGGCTCGGGCGGTGGACACGTCCCCGACCTGATCGCTCTCGTCGGCGAGTCCAACATCATCTGCTCGTCGACGACGCCAACCGTCCCCTACGGGGTCCACGCTGCCGCCGAGCATCCCGAGATGATCATCGCCGTGCATGGTGGCTCGGCCATGGACGCTGGCGACCGCGCGCTGGCATCGGAACGAGTCCACCCGGCGACCATGGCCGCCGAGGGACCGCTGCACGAGCTCGGCGCGATCAGCATCATCAACAGTGACTCCCAGGGCATGGGCAGGATCGGCGAGACCGTACGCCGCACGTGGCAGCTCGCGCACGCCATGAAAGCGTGGCGGTCCACCGAGGCTGGCCAGCACTGGCCGGATAGTCCCGCCGTCCGCCGGCTCCTCCCGCGCGCACCCGACTCACTGCGTGCCGACGGCCTCGGCGCCGACGACAACGAGCGCGTGCTGCGATACCTCGCGAAATACACGGTCGAACCGGCGCTCACGCACGGGATCGCGGGCGAGGTAGGCACCCTGGCACCCGGCCGGCTGGCCGACATCGCGCTCTGGAAGCCCGGCTACTTCGGCGTGCGTCCCGAACTGATCCTGAAGGCTGGCCACTTCGCCTGGGGTGCCATCGGCGCGGGAAGCGCCAGCGTCGAGGCAGCTGAGCCGGTCCGCTACGGCCCGCACTGGGGCGGCCAGGGCAACGCGCCTGCCTCGTTGTCGGTGACGTTCGTCTCGCAGGCTGCGCTCGAGGACGGCGTCGCGCAGAAAATCGGCAGCAGGCGCCGCTTCGTGGCGGTCCGCGACACGCGCTCGATCCGACGGGCCGACCTCATCGCCGGGCGCGCCTGTCCGCGCGTCGATGTCGATCCGGCCGACGGCACGGTCAGGCTCGACGGCCGGATACTCGCGGCGCCGCCTGTCGGCACCGTGCCGATGTCCCGCCGGTACCTGCTCGCGTAGCTTTCCGGAGGTTTCGGTGACCGACCTGTGCATGCAGGATGCGATCGCGCTCGCTGGATGGCTGCGCAGCCGGGACGTGTCAGCGCGCGACGTCGTCTCGGCGCACATCGCCCGGATCGAGGCGTTCGACCCGGCCATCAACGCTGTGGTCACTCGCACGTTCGAGACAGCGATGACCCGGGCAGCGGCGGCCGACGAGGCAGCAGTTCGCGGCGACGCGCTGGGCCTCCTGCACGGCCTGCCCGTTGCGCACAAAGACCTAGCTGACACCGCCGGGGTGCGAACCACCTACGGCTCGCCGCTGTTCGCCACGAACGTGCCGCAGCGTGACGCACTCGTCGTGCAAAGGATGGCGCGGGCCGGGGCGATCAGCTTGGGCAAGACCGACGTGCCCGAGTTCGGCGCTGGCTCGCACACCGTCAACCCGGTGTTCGGCGCGACCCGCAACCCTTATGACCTGAGCCGTAGCGCGGGCGGCAGCAGCGGCGGCGCGGCGGCGGCACTGGCGGCCCGCCTCATCACGCTGGCCGATGGCAGCGATCTGGGCGGGTCACTGCGCAACCCCGCCAGCTTCTGCAACGTGGTGGGGCTGCGGCCAAGTCCGGGCCGCGTTCCCGACTGGCCGCTCACCGATGTCGGCGACCAGTTTGCCGTCGTCGGGCCCATGGGGCGCACCGTCGCCGATACCGCGCTGCTGCTGGCCGTCTTGGCCGGGCCCGACCCGCGGGTCCCGCTAACGCTGGATGAGCCGCCGCCTGCGCTGAGCGACCCTGCGCAGATCGGCGCGGTACTCGGGCGGGATTTGCGCGGGCTCAGGATCGCGTGGAGTCCCGATCTGGGCCTGCCGGTCGAGCCGGACGTCCTCCAGGTACTGGCTGCGGCACGCCAGGTGCTGGCTGGACTAGGCGCCGTCCGCGACGCGACCCCGGACCTGACGGGTGCGGATGAGGTGTTCCGCACCTTCCGGGCGTTTGCGTTCGCCACGTTCCGGCGCGACTTGCTGGCGGTGGACCTGGACCTAATCGGCCCGAACGTCAGGTGGAACATCCAGCGGGGCCTGGAGCTCACGACGACCGACCTGAGCCGCGCCACCGTGCTGCGCGCCGGGCTCGCCGAGCGGATCAGCACGTTCTTCGCCGACGTTGACATCCTCGCTTGCCCGGTCAGCCAGGTCGCGCCGTTCGACGTAACCCTCGACTGGGTGCACGAGATCAACGGCCAGCCGATGCTGACCTATCTCGACTGGATGGCGTCGGCCTACCTCATCTCCGCTACGGGGTTGCCGGCCATCAGCGTGCCCGCCGGCTTCACCAGAGCGGGGCTGCCGGTGGGTCTGCAACTCGTCGGCCGCCGTCGCGGCGACTGGGACCTGCTCGCCGTGGCTCACGCGTTCGAGTCCGCCACCGGATACTCCACCCGCGTGCCGGCGGCTGCCAGGTAACGCGCGCGCAACGCCGCCGCGGCGTCCTGCGTGATCTCGCCCAGCACGCGCAGACGGGCCAGGCCACCGTCCGGGAACACCTCAAGCCGGACGTGCGTCACCGGCTCGGCCGGCTCGACCAGGAACCGGTGCCTGGTAACCGGCTGCAACTCCATACGCGGAAGCAGCTCGGCCCAGCCGACCGTATCGACCGCACTCAGAGCATCCAACGGCCCCAGGCCGCCGACGACGGCGGCGGCGGCGGCGGCGGCGAGCAGCCGCGCCGACCCTGGCGCGTTCCCCACGAAGTACGACGTGTCGATCTCGATCTGCCTGACCACGCTGGCCGCCGCCAGGCCGACCGTCGCGTAGTCGAAGCCGCCGTCGCGGCGCCGGGAGTTTTCCCAGCCGTCGGCCATGCTCGCCGCGCGGCCCGGCATGAGCAGGTTCACGGCCGATGAGTAGAACGCGTTCGAGCACTCGATGACTTGGCCGCCGTTCTCGATCGCGGCTAGATCGATCGTGCCGGTCAGGAACCGCGGATCCGGGAGCGGCTCGCCATGCACACGGCAACGCGCGACGCCGCCGTCCGGGTAAATCGACAGCCGCACATGCGTGCAGTGCCGTGGCGCCGCGACCGGGTACCAGTTGCGCGTGTCGCCAGCTGCCGCCGAGCGCCCGATGAGCGGCCGCCAGTCAAGCTGGCTCAACTCGGCCGCGGACGGGTAACCATCGATGCTGACCGCCTCGACCGACACGTGCGGCGGATAGTTGCCAGTAAAGAAGGACGTGTCGACCGCGACGCCGTGCACGATGCCAGGCACGCCGAGGCGGATGATCGCGTGATCGTTCCCCGGCTCACGCCGCCGTTGGCTTTCCCAGCCGTCATAGATCTTGCCCCTGGCCCCGAACTCCCCGGCCGCGAAGACAGGCGGCTCGGGCTTAATCAGGTTCTCCTTGGCAGCGAACAATTCGTCAGTGGCGTACACCACGCTGCCGCCGAGCCGGCGTGACGCAAGGTCCGGCAGCGATTCAGCGTCCGACAGTGCCGCAAAATCAGGCAGGCTGGTCATAGCAGCTCCCCCTCGGGTCGGCCCGCACCTTCCCGGCCCGCAGCATCCTGGCCGGCCCTGAATATCTCGCGCCCGTGCAGCCAGGCCCGCCGAACCTCGCCGGTCAACTGGCGACCGGCATAAGGTGTCAGCTTGTGCCGGTGTTCCAGCAGGCCGGGCTCGACCACGAAACTGGCGTCGGGGGCAAACGCCACGAGGTCAGCATCACAACCAACGGCGATGCGACCCTTGCCGGCGAGGCCAGCAAGCCGCGCGGGGCCGTCTGCCATCCAGCGAACCAGGTCGGTCAGCTGGCATCCTCGCTTCCGAGCCGATGTCCAGACCACGGGAAGGCTCAGCTGCAGGGACGCGATTCCTCCCCACGCCTTCGCGAAGTCGCCTGTCTCGCGCACCTTCAAGTCCGGCGGGCAAGGCGAATGATCGGAGACGACGCAGTCGATAACGCCCGCAAGGAGGCCAGCCCAGAGCCGGTCAGCGTTAGCGCGGTCCCGGATCGGCGGGCAGCACTTGAACTCGGTCGCGCCCGGAGGCACATCGTCAGCCGCCAGCGTCAGATAGTGCGGGCAGGTCTCGCCCGTGACCGCGAGCCCTTCGGCGCGCGCCTCGGCGAGTAGCTCGATCGCGTCTGCGCTGGACACGTGCAGGATGTGGGCGCGTACGCCGGTCCGTCGGGCCGCCTCGATCACCGCCTGGATGGCCGACGTCTCCGCCCGCGGCGGCCGCGACCGAAGGAACGCCATGTAGTCAGCGCCGCCCGGCCCGCCAACTTCACCGAGATGAGCCGGGTCCTCCGCATGCACGAGCAGCAGGCTGTCAAGCTCGGCGAGCTGGGCCGCCGCCCGGTGCAGCCCGGCACGGTCCAGCGGGGGGAACTCCGGCACACCCGAATCGGCAAGGAAACATTTGAAGCCGCGCACGCCCGCCTGATGCAGGCGGCCGCGATCAGGCTCGTTGCCCGGCACGGCACCACCCCAGAACGCGACGTCGACGGAGCACTGGCCGTCCGCAGCAGAACGCTTCATCTCAAGAGCGGCCGCGTCGATCGTCGGCGGCAAGCTGTTCAGCGGCATGTCCACGATCGTCGTCACGCCACCAGCAGCAGCGGCCTTCGTCGCGGTCGCGAATCCCTCCCAGTGGGTCCGCCCCGGCTCGTTGACGTGCACGTGCGTGTCCACGACGCCAGGCAGCAGCACCTCGTCAGGCCTTAGTTTTTGCACTGGCACGCCGGGAAAGGCAGCCGCCACATCCGCGTCGTGCACACCGCTGACCTTGCCGCCGGTGACCGCGATCAGGGCGGGAACGAGGCCCTCCGGCGTGACTGCCGGACCAGCCACGAGCAGATCAGGGTGCTCCCCCATCGCCTGGCTTATCGCCCCGTGCCCGTCAGGTGCTCGGGCTTGATGGGAATTCGGCCAAGATCCAGCCCGCTGGCCGCGCGGATGGCGGCCGCGATGGCTGGACCGGACGACAGTGTCGGTGGCTCGCCCACGCCGCGCAGCCCGTAGGGGGCGTGCGGATCGGCGTACTCCAGCACGTCCACACGCATCGGCGGCATGTCCAGGATGGTGGGGATCAGGTAATCGGTAAATGACGGATTGCGGATCCGCCCGTCCTTCAGCTGGATCTCCTCCATCACCGCGAGACCGAGGCCTTGCGCGCTGCCGCCATGGATCTGGCCGAGTACCGCGTCCGGGTTGAGCGCCTTGCCCACATCCTGCGCGCAGGCCAGCTCGACCACCTTGACCAGGCCAAGTTCGGTGTCCACGTCGACGATCGCGCGATGCGCGGCGAACGCGTACTGAACGTGGGCGAAACCCTGGCCCGTCTCCGGGTCGACCGGGTAAGTCGGCCGATGCCGCCACTGCACGGTCTCCTCGATCACCTCGTTGCCGAGTACCTCGGCGAGCGATGCCACTGTGCCGAGGCCCGGCGATACGACGTGCTCGTCAGCCAGTTGCAGATCGGTCACGGTGCGCCCGAGCCGCTGGCGGGCCAGCGCGAACACTCGCTCGCGTACCTGCTGGCAGGCAGCCTGGACCGCGCCGCCGGTCACGTAGGTCTGCCTGGACGCAGAGGTGGATCCGGCCGAACCGACTGAGGTGTCTTTGGGCTGTATCACGACGTGCCGCACGCCCAGTTCGGTGCGGCAGATCTGCTGCTCGATGGTGACCAGACCCTGCCCCACCTCAGCCGCGGCAGTGTGCACGGTCACGGTCGGCTCACCGCCGGAGAGTTCCAGCCGGACCCTGGCCACCGAGTAATCGTCGAAGCCCTCGGAGAAGCCAACGTTCTTGTACGACACCGCGTAGCCGACACCGCGCCGGACGCCTTCGCCGTGTGTGGTGTTCGCGGCGCCGCCTGGCAGTTCGAGCAAGTCAGGCTGGCTGGAGCCGACGATCTCCGGCGGCATCGGCCTGCGCTGCACGAGCCGGAGCAGCTCAGCCACCGGCGCCGGGCTGTCGACGATCTGGCCAGTCGGCGCCTGCGCACCGAGGCTCATGCCGTTGCGGCACCGCAACTCGACAGGGTCCATGCCAAGTGCGGCGGCGAGCTTGTCCATCTGCGCTTCGTAAGCGAACGCCGCTTGCACCGACCCGAACCCGCGCATCGCGCCACAGGGCGGGTTATTGGTGTACGCGCCATACGCGTCGACGTGCACGTTGGGCACGACATACGGGCCGATGCCCATCGTGCCGGCGTTCCCCACGACGGCCGTCGTGCTCGAGGCGTATGCGCCGCCGTCGAGATGAATGGTCGCCTTGACGTAAACCAGCCGGCCATCTGGCTCCGCGCCGTGCTCGTAGTGCATCGTGGCCGGATGCCGGTGCACGTGGCCGAAGAACGACTCTTCGCGGTTGTAGCTCATCTTCACCGGCTTGCCGGTATGCAGCGCGAGCAGGCAGGCGTGCACGTGCATGGACAGATCCTCACGGCCGCCAAAGGCGCCGCCGACCCCGGCGAGCGTGAGCCTGACGCTCTCCGGCGGCAACCCGAGCGCCGCGCACACCTGACGCTGGTCCACGTGCAGCCACTGCGTCGCAACGTACAGGTCAACGCCGCCAACGCCGTCGGGTACGGCCAGTCCGGCCTCTGGCCCGAGGAATGCCTGGTCCTGCATCCCTACCTGGTAATCCCCAGCCACGACAATTGGCGCGGTGGCGTCGGCGCTGCCCTTGCGCAACTTGAGGTGGCGGACCAGGTTGCCCCCTGGATGCACGCCCGGCGCGTGCGGCGCGAGCGCGGCCACTGCATCGGTGACGGGCTCGAGCACGTCGTAGGAGACCTGGATCTTCCTGGCGGCCTGCTGCGCGATCTCCGGGTGATCGGCGGCGACGATGGCCACCGGTTCGCCCTGGTAGCGCACCACGCCGTCGGCGAGTACGGGCTGATCTGCATGATCTAGCCCGTACCGGTTCGTGCCAGGGACGTCATCGTGGGTGAGCACGGCGTGCACCCCGGACGTGGCCAGCGCTTCGCCGATACTGACTGACGTGATCCGCGCGGACGGGTGCGGGCTGCGCAGCGTGGCACCCCACAGCATGCCGTCCATCCAGAGGTCGCTGCCGTAGGCGAACTGGCCGGTGACCTTCAGGATCCCGTCTGGCCGCTGCGCATTGTGACCGACGCCGTCGGCGGACGGCGGGGCGATCTGCTCAGGAGCGCTGCCTCGCGGCAGCGTCCTGACCGGCGGGCTAGTCATTATCCGACAATACGGCGAGGGCCGCTGCGGCGCGCTGGGCGTCCTCAGCTACCTGCCGCTCGTCGACGGTGATCAGCTGATCCCGTTCGACGATCGGCTCGCCGTTGACCAGCAACATCTCCAGCGGCGGGCGAGGACCGAGCACGAGCGCGGCAACGGGGTCGGTGATGCCGGCGTGGGCCAGCGTGTCGAGCCGCCACAGCGCGATGTCCGCGAGCTTTCCGGCTTCTAGCGAGCCGGTCTCCTGGTCCCGGCCGAGCAGCTGCGCGCCGCCAACGGTGGCCAGCTCCAGCGCCGTGCGGACCGACATCGCCTGCGGTCCGCCGGCCGACCTGGCGATTAGCGCGGCCTGCCTGACCTCCCCGATCAGCGAGCTTTCCTCGTTCGAGGCAGCGCCGTCCACCCCGAGGCCGACGCGAACCCCGGCCGCCACCAGATCATGGGTCCGGCAGATGCCGGCCCCCAGCCGGCCATTGGAAGACGGGCAGTGCGCGACTCCGGTGCCGGTTGCGGCGAGCCTGGCGATGGCGGCGTCGTCCAGGTAAATCCCGTGCGCCAGCCAGACATCGTCGCCCAGCCAGCCGAGCGAGTCGAGATACTGGACTGGCGTGCAGCCGAAGTTCTCGGCGCAGTACTCGAGCTCATCTGTCGCCTCCGCCAGGTGCGTGTGCAAACGCACGTTGGCCTGGCGGGCCAAGCCCGCGGCCTCGGTCAGAAGCTCGGCCGTCACCGTGAACGGAGAGCAAGGCGCCAGCCCGATGCGCAGCATCGAATCTGGCGAAGGGTCGTGGAACTTTTCGATGGCCGCGTTGCTGGCGAGCAGGATCGCGTCGCGGTCTTCCACCACGTCGTCGGGCGGCAGCCCGCCGGAGCTCGCGCCGAGATCCATGGAACCGCGCGTCGGGTGGAACCGCAGGCCCACCTGCCGGGCTGCGGCGACGGTCGCACCGAGTACGTCGCCACCCGATCTCGGGAAGACGTAGTGGTGATCCATCGTGGTCGAGCAGCCGGATCTGGCCAGCCAGGCAAGTGCCGCGGTGACCACAACCCTGACGATGTCGGCGTCCATCCGTGCCCAGACCGGGTACAGCTCCGTCAGCCACTCAAAGAGCGTCGCGTCGGCCGCCAGTCCCCTAGTGCCCCACTGATACAGGTGGTGGTGAGTGTTGACCAGCCCGGGCGTGGCCAGGCAGCCGCTCGCATCGATGCGCGTGACGGGGCTATCACTGGCGGAGTCGGCCAGGCTCGCCAGCGGCGCACTGCCCTGGCCGACTGCCGTGATCACGTTGCCGGTGACGACGATGTGGCCGCTGCCGTATTCAGTTCGCTGGCCGTCCATCGTGACGACCGCGCAGCCGTCGATCACCAGCGTGCTCATGGATGGCCTCCGCTCATCTCCTGTGCTGCCAGCCGCACCGCGTCCAGGATCTTCTCGTAGCCGGTGCACCGGCACAGGTTGCCTGCCAGTGCTTCGCGGATCTGCGAGTCCGTCGGCTGCGCTATCCGGGTCAGCAAATCGTGGGCCGCGACGATCAGGCCGGGCGTACAGAAACCACACTGCACCGCGCCCGTGCGCAGGAAGGCTTGCTGCACAGGGTGCAGGTCGGCCCCGGCCAGGCCCTCGACGGTGACGATGTTCCGTCCCTCGGCCTGGCCGGCCGCCACCAGGCAAGCGCAGACCGGCACGTTATCGAGGTAGACCGTGCAGGACCCGCACTCGCCCTGCTCACAGGCGTTCTTCGAGCCCGGCAGGCCGAGCCGTTCGCGCAGCACGAAGAGCAGGCTCTCGCCCTCCCAGACGTCGTCGGCCTGCCTGCTCTGGCCGTTCACTATCGCGGTAACTCGCACTGCTCTCGCTCCCCGCTGCTTATCGCCTCTGATTCTGATAGTCCTGCCAGGCCCACGCGAGCGTCCGGCGCGCCATCACCGACAGGCCGTGCCGCCGGTACGCTGCTGTGCCCCGCACGTCGTCGATCGGCTCCGCAGCGGCAGCGACCAGAGCACCGAATTCGGCCGCGACCGTGTCGGGCAGGCCGCCCCTGGATTCCCACAATCCCGAGTCAGCGAGAGCGGCCGCTAGGAACTTCTCCGCCTGCCGGGCGCGCCGTGGCGTCGGCCCTGCTGAGCCGATTCCGGTGCCGACCTCCTGGCGGTCCGGGTGCAGCGCCAGGCTGAAGGCGGCGACTGCGATCACCATCGCATTCCGGGTGCCGATCTTGCTGAATTGCTCCGGGCCAGTTGGTAGCGGGATGCGTACCGCTGCGATCAGTTCCCCTGGTTGCAGCGCATTCCGCTTCGCGCCGACAAAGAACTGATCGACGGGTACCGACCGCGTTCCCTGAATTGAAGCGATCTCGACCGCAGCGCCCGCAGCGAGCAGAGGCGGATGCGCGTCGCCGGCCGGCGATGCGGTGCCCAGGTTGCCGCCGACCGTGCCGCGGTTGCGGATCTGGGGTGAGCCGACGGTCCGTGCGGCCAGCGCCAGCCCCGGCAGTTTGCCCGCGAGATCAGTGAGCACCTGGCTGTACGTCACGCCGGCGCCGAGCCGCACCTGGTGGCCGTCGATGTCCCAGTGCCGCAGTTCGCTGATTCTGGTGAGATCAAGGAGCGCTGGCGGCCGCCGGACGGCGAAGTTCAGCTCGACCATCAGGTCAGTGCCGCCGGCCAGCGGTGCCGCCGCAGGCAACTCTGCCTGGACGGCCAGCGCGTCTGCCCAGGTTGCGGGCTGAATGAACTCCACGCTTAAGGCCTCCCCCGCAGCGATGTCAGCCCGCGAACGAGCTAGGCGTATCCCAGACCGGACCCGCGGGCGGCGCATCGTCTCGCTCCACAGCGCACTGGATCAAGCCGTAGGGCCGGTCGTCGGCATGGAACACCTCCCCACGGTTGTCCAGCCCGAAAGGACTCAGATCAACCAGGAAATGATGCTTGTTCGGTGCCGACAGCCTGATCTCGGCGATGTCGGCATGAGCGGCGAGCACCGCCTTGCCCATCTCCCACAAGGTCTGCTGCAGCGCGAGGCTGTGCACCGTGGCGAACTGCTCGATGAGCACCTGGCGAATGCTCGCATTAATCGCATTCCAGTCAGCATCCGTGCGC
>Ga0126378_10002804_pt1 | contig 12993 bp, 9 predicted proteins | sample PanSoiMetPlot_23_FD_92587 | JGI IMG/M metagenome (GOLD analysis project Ga0126378, IMG submission 92587) | Tropical forest soil microbial communities from Panama - MetaG Plot_23 | ecosystem: Environmental > Terrestrial > Soil > Tropical forest > Bulk soil | place: Panama | collected 2016-02-17
CGGACATTCTCGGACGTGCCCGGCCAGCTTAAGTCGGCCACCACGTGCCGAAGGTGTGATCGCCGGTGATACCCGTCTCTGCCTGAAGGGCGTGGCTAGCCAGCCCGGTCCAGCGCCACAAGGTCCTGGCCGTGGAACTCGCGAACCTGCTGGGTCCGATCGCCCGCCAGAGCGGCCCGAGCTGTCCATTCCACCACGACCTGCTGGGCGCTCCTGGCGCTGTTCGCCAGGCCATGACAGACCACGGGCACGGTGACGCGCGCGCTGGCGGCGAGGGCCGTGGCGAAGCGGCTAGGGTCGAAAACCTTGTTGGGCGAGGGCAGCGACCCGGCGTGCCACCTTCGGGTCGCCGTGAAGGTCAGTTGGTAGGCGGGAGCTACTCGGTCCACCACTCCTCGTCGCCATCGCCCTGCTTGGCGCTTGACTGCTTCGCCTCGGTCTTGGTGGTGGCCTGAGCCTGGGCGGCCTGCGCCTGGGCCTGGCTTTGGGCCTCCCGCCGGCCAGGTGCCGGACCGGAGCCGCCGTTGGCGGCGTTGGACGCCGGCGCGGCGACCGCGGCGCGCGGACCAGAGAGCGCGGGTGCCGACGCCGCCGCGGACAGGCTGGCGGCAGACGGGCCAAGCAGTTGGCTGATCTGCGCCAAGTGCGCCTGGACGGTCTCGTACTGCTTGTTGGCCTCGTCGACTCTGCGCTGCGCCATGTTCGCGTGCCTGTCCGCCTCGCTCTTCGCCTCGGCGAGCAGCTGATCTGCCTGGGCCTTGGCCTGCGCGACGATATCGTCCGCGTTCTTCTTCGCGCTGCTGACTAGCTGCTTGGAGTGCTCGTCCGCGTCCTTGCGCGACTGCTCGGCCTGGGCGCTCGCCTTCGCGGCCCGCTGCTCCGCAGTGGCGGCCCGCTGCTCGGCCTCTGTAACCAGCCGCTGCGTGGCGGCCTGCGCCGCGGCCAGGCGCTCGGCTTCCTGCCGCTCGGCTTCCTCGCGCCGCGATGCGAGCTGGATGTCGAATTCGGCTTCCGCCTGGGCGCGCTGCGCCTCGCTCTCCTCGAGAATCCGCTGCGCCTGGCTGCGCATTTCATCGGCCTGGCGCTTTGACGTGGTCAGGATCTCGTCGCGCTCGCGCTTGGACGACGCCTTGAGCTGGGCAACCTCGCGCTCGGTGGTCGTGCGCAGCTTGGCTATCTCGCGCTCGACCGCGGCCCGCTTCTCAGCGACCTCGTGGTCGACCATCGCCCGCATCTTGGCGACCTCGCGCTCGGTCGTGGAAGTCAGCTCGTCGGACTCTCTGTGCGCGGTTGTCCTGATGCTGTCGGCCTCCCGCTCAGCCGATGCCCGCCAGTCATCGGTCTCGCGCTTGGCGTTCGCGCGCAGCTCGGCGGTCTCGTTCTCAGCGCCAGCGCGCAGTTCTGCTGCGTCAACCTTCGCGGACGCCATCAGCTGGCTCGCCTCGGTCCTGGCTTCCTGGAGAATCTCGTCCCGCTGCTCCTCGGCTAGGCGAAGCAGCTGCTCGATGCGCGACCCCAGGCCCGAGTAGGTGGGGCGCTCTTGTTCTTGCATCTGCCGGTGCATGTAGGCGATCTCCTGCTGGGTCGCCTGATAGGACTGCCGCATCTCACGCAGCCGGGTGTCCATCTCCCGCAGGTGAGCTTCGACTTCCTCCTGGTCATAGCCGCGCATCTTCTGCGAGAAGACCGGGTGCGGCGCGTCGTCGTCGAAGAAGGTGCCGAGCTGAGCATTGATATCGGGCTGCATCGCCTAATCCTGGGTAGACGGGGGTTGTCGCATCCTAGAGCCTGCCTTGGGCTCCGATGCCCGCGCCGGTGCGGTTCGGCTGGCCGCCTCACTCGCCCGCAACCCGCAGGGCTGCCAGGGCCGCAGGCTGCGCGCCCAGTTCACGTTCCCGGTGACGGCAGCGTACTCCGCTGTCCGCGCATTCGAGGCCTGTTCCGCGCGGCTCGTCGCCTAGCTCATGAAATATTCGGCCGTGCGGGTGATTCGACCAGTTCAGTCAGGACGCCGCCTGCGTCAGCGGGTGCGGGAAGGCGATCGATGCCCCATCGAGCCATGCCGTGGCCTGGCGTCGCGGCATGGCGGCGGCGCTGACCTGACGTATCGTTGCAGCCATGAGCGACGCGGTTATTGTCGGCGGTGCCAGAACGGCGATCGGGCGGCTGCTCGGCTCGCTCAGCGACTTCAGTGCGGCCCGGCTCGGGGGCATCGCGATCAAGGCCGCGCTCGACCGGGCAGGCATCTCCGGCGACCAGGTCGACTACGTGATCATGGGACAGGTGCTCCAGGCCGGCGCTGGGCAGATCCCGTCCAGGCAGGCGGCGGTCGCGGCCGGGATCCCGATGACAGTCCCTTCAATCACGATCAACAAGGTCTGCCTCTCAGGACTCGACGCGATCGCGCTGGCGGCCCAGCTGATCCGGGCGGGTGAGTTCGAGATCGTCGTGGCCGGCGGGATGGAGTCGATGACCAACGCGCCGCACCTGCTGCCCGCCGCGCGCAAGGGAATCAAGTACGGCTCCGCGGAGCTCGTCGACTCGATGGCGCTCGATGGGTTGACCGACGCATTCGACCGGGTCTCGATGGGGGAGTCGACCGAGCGGCACAACGCGAGGCTCGGGATCACGCGTGCCGAGCAGGACGAGTTCTCCGCCATGTCGCATCAGCGCGCGGCGCTGGCGATCAAGAACGGCCTGCTCGCCGAGGAGATTGTGCCTGTGGCGGTTCCGCAGCGGCGAGGTGAGCCGCTGACGTTTGATACCGACGAGGGCGTCAGGGGCGATACGACTGCCGACACGCTGGCCAGGCTGCGGCCATCCTTCGCCGCGGACGGCACGATCACGGCGGGTTCGGCTTCGCAGATCTCTGACGGCGCCTGCGCCGTAGTTGTGATGTCGGCGGACGCGGCTGAGGTGAGCGGCGCGATGGTGCTCGCCGAGATCGGCGCGCACGGCGTGGTGGCCGGGCCGGACAACTCGCTGCAGTCCCAGCCGTCGCATGCCATCACGCGAGCGCTGACCAAGGCCGGGCTTTCCGTTGAAGATCTGGACCTCATCGAGATCAACGAGGCGTTCGCCGCGGTGGCGATCCAGTCGATGCGCGATCTTGGCGTCGGGCCCGACATCGTCAACGTGAATGGCGGCGCGATCGCGCTCGGCCACCCGATCGGGATGAGCGGCGCCAGGCTCGCGCTGCACCTGATCCACGAGCTAAGGCGACGCGGTGGCGGGCTTGGCGCGGCTGGATTGTGTGGCGGCGGCGGCCAAGGCGACGCCCTGTTGCTGAGAGTTCCGCGGCCAGGCCGCAGCTAGCCGACGTGCTGGACGATTCAAGGGCCGAGACGCTCGTCGCCGCGGCCCGCGGCGGGGACGCAAGGTCGCTCGCGCGGCTGGTCTCTCTCGTCGAGAACGGCTCGGCTGAGCTGCGGTCCGTCATGCGCGCGGTCGCGCCTTACGCGGGCAGCGCTCGGGTAGTCGGCCTGACCGGTTCGCCGGGGGTCGGGAAGTCGACGGTGACTGGCGCGCTGCTGCGGGCTTACCGGGCGGCGGAATTTCGGGTGGCGGTGCTTGCCGTCGACCCGACCTCGCCGTTCACCGGCGGCGCGCTGCTCGGCGATAGGATCAGAATGCAAGATCACGCCACTGACCATGGCGTCTACATCAGGTCGATGGCCAGCCGTGGTCATCTTGGCGGCCTCGCGGTCGCCGCGCCGCAGGCCATTCGCGTGCTCGACGCTGCCGGATTCGACATGATCTGCGTCGAGACCGTCGGGGTCGGCCAGGCCGAGGTGGAGGTCGCGTCACTCGCCGACACGACGCTGGTGATAGTCGCGCCGGGGATGGGCGACTCTGTGCAGGCGGCGAAGGCGGGGATCCTGGAGATCGCCGACATTTTCGTGGTGAACAAGAGCGACAGGCCTGGTGCTCAGGAGGTCATGCGCGACCTGCGCGGCATGCTGGCGATGGCCGCCCGCGGCGAGGGCGCGTGGCGGCCGCCGATCGTGTCCGCATCGGCAACGGGCGGCGAAGGGATCGACGAGCTGGTCACCCACCTCGACAGGCACTGGTCCTGGCTCGCCGAGTCTGGCGGGCGGGACAGGCGCCGGCTGATCAGGGCGCGCGAGGAGGTCTCGGCGATCGCGATCGCCGAGATGCGGCGCCGGTTGGGCGGGCTGCCAGGCCAGTCTCGGCTTGATGAGCTGGCGGCGCAGGTTGCCAGCGGCAAGCTTGACCCCTATTCGGCGGCAGATGAGCTGGCCGCGTTCTGACGGATGACCAGCCGGTCGGCGACGCTGCTGACGGCCTGACCCGCGCCCACGCCGATGAGCGCGCCGATGACGGTATCGCCCGGATAGTGGACGCCGGTGTGCACGCGCGAGTACGCGACGCTTCCCGCGAGGAACTGGATCACGATCGCCAGCCAGGGGCTGTCCCTGCTGACGGCCGTCGCGAACGCGAACGCCGCGGCCGCGTGGCCTGAAGGGAACGATGTCGACGACGGCATCCGCACCTGTCGCACGTCGGGCACGCCCGCTCCGGCGCGGTCCGGCCTGCGCCGCCCAGACAGATTCTTGATACCGAGGTTGACCAGGGCCGAGGTGACGCCGATCGCGAGGACGCCGCGGCCCGCGGCGCGCCTGCCGGCCGGGCCCGTCAGCGCGAGCGCCGCCGCTATCGCGAGCCAGAGCCTGGAGCGGTTCGCGGCATCGGAGAGGCGGCGCATCGCCCGATCGAGCGCGGGCGCTGGAACGGCGGCGATCGCCGCGTACACAGCGCGGTCGATCGCGCCGAGTTGGTGAAGCACTTCGGCTAGGCGCTGCCTAGCCGGGCCGCCGAGCCTGGCGAGCTCGTCGGCGAGCAGGTCGGCGACCGCCTCGTGGCCGGCATCGCCGTCGGCCCATGCTGAGGCCATCGGTGCATGCTAACACCGCGCACCGGGAACCTCTGAGTACGTGTATCGGTTCTGACCAGCGCGTAAGCGGGCGGGAGGTCACAGTTGGCGAAGTCGGCCAAAGCGCCGGCGGCATCTGAGCGTGCGAGCGCCGCGCTCGCGCTCTTTTCCCTGGCTGCCGCGCTGCTTGCGCTGGGTATCAACCTCGCGCTGCGGATCGGCGCGGTTTTGCTTGCGCTCATCGGGCTGTTCGGCTGCGTGACCGCGAGCTGGTACGCGGTGTCGCGGCGCGGGCTCGTGCGCCTGCTCGGCGCCGTCGGGGCCTTGATCGGCCTCGCCGCGCTCATCACCGGGCTGGTGCTCACGGTGATCAGCATCTGGATCGTCGTGGCCGTGGCCGCGCTTGCCCTGATCTCGGTGCTGTCGGCCAGGTACGCGCTGCAGCGGACGCCCAAAGCGCTGCGGTCGCGCGATCGCAGTGTCCGCGACCACGGGGCCCGCGGTATAAGTCCAGTTCATGGCGGCAGGCCTTCGCGGCAGGCGAAGCAAGTGCTGATCATGAATCTCAAGTCAGGAGGTGGCAAGGCCGAGCGGTTTCACCTGGCGCGGGAGTGCGCGGAGCGCGGCATCGAGCCGGTGATCCTGCAGCCTGGCGACGACCTGGCCACGCTGGCGGAACGCGCCGTGGCGAGGGGAGCCGAGGCGATCGGGATGGCGGGCGGAGACGGCTCACAGGCGATCGTGGCAGCAGTCGCCGCGAAGGCCGGCATCCCGCACGTATGCGTGCCGGCCGGAACACGGAACCACTTCGCGCTCGACCTCGGCCTCGACCGCGCTGACGTCGTGGGCGCACTCGACGCCTTCGCCGACCAGATCGAGCAACGCGTGGATCTCGCGGCCGTCAACGGGCACCCGTTCGTCAACAACTGCTCCCTCGGGCTCTACGCGCGAGTCGTGCAGTCACCGCAGTACAGGGACGCCAAGCTGAGGACGGCCGCCGACGCGCTGCCCGACCTGATCGGGCCCGCCGCCGAGCCGCTCGACCTGCGATTCACCGGGCCGGCCGGTGACGGGTTCACGACGGCGCACTTGATTCTCGTGTCGAACGATCCGTATCAGCTTGCCCATCCGGGCGGCAGGGGTACCAGGGAGCGACTCGACCTGGGCCTGCTTGGCATCGTCGCCGTCCAGGTCGCGGACGCGGCCGAAGCGCGGCGGTTCATGCGGCTTGAGATGGCCGGCCAGGTGCAGCGGTTCGGCGGCTGGCAGGAGTGGACGGGACCCATGTTCGCGGTGGACTCGGGGGGTCCAGTCGAGGTCGGGGTCGACGGAGAGGCGATGGTATTCGAACCGCCGCTGCTGTTCGAATCTCACCCTGGGGCACTGCGGGTCTGGCTGCCTCGGCGAGCCGTGCGGGCCTCGCCAGCAGCCCGCGCCGTCTGGCTGCTCACCCGATCTACGGCCGCGGATCTGGCATCGGTCGCGGCGGGCGCCAGCCCTGCCGGTTAGTTTGACATCGAGAGATTTTGAACACTACGCTGGCAAAGTAACTTGATATCGAGATACTTGCGCAGCATCATCGGGGGCCTGGCCAGCAGCGGGGAGCGGAAGGACGGGTCACATGACAGCGAACAGCTTTGGCGCTCGGGGCACGTTGACGGCAGGCGGCAACCGGTACGAGATCCATCGCCTTGACGCCGTTCCTGGGTCAGCGGACTTGCCGTTCAGCATGAAGATCCTGCTCGAGAGCCTGTTGCGAACCGAGGACGGCGTGAACGTCACGGCGGAGCACATCACAGCGCTGGCAGGCTGGGACCCGACCGCCGAGCCGCGCACCGAGATCCAGTTCAGCCCAGCACGGGTGATCATGCAGGACCTGACCGGCGTTCCCGCCGTCGTGGACCTGGCCAGCATGCGCGAGGCCATGCGTGACCTTGGCGGCGACCCGGAGAAGATCAACCCCCTGGTTCCTGTTGACCTCGTGATCGACCATTCGGTCATCGCGGACATCTTCGGGCGGCCTGACGCGTTCGACAGGAACGTCGAGCTGGAGTTCCAGCGCAATTCTGAGCGCTTCGCGTTCCTGCGATGGGGTCAGCAGGCGCTGCACCAGTTCCGGGTGGTCCCGCCTGGTACCGGCATCGTGCACCAGGTCAACATCGAGCACCTGGCGCAGGTCATCATGATGGGAGACGCAGGGCCCGCGGGGGGAGCCGCGGGCCTCAGCGTCGGCCTCTACCCCGACACCTGCGTCGGCACCGATTCGCACACCACGATGGAGAACGGCCTCGGCGTGCTCGGCTGGGGCGTCGGCGGCATCGAGGCCGAGGCCGCGATGCTCGGCCAGCCGATCTCGATGCTGATCCCGAAGGTGGTCGGGTTCAAGCTGACGGGCGAGCTGCCGTCGGGGGCGACCGCCACCGACCTGGTCCTGACGATCACCGAAATGCTGCGAAGGCACGGTGTGGTTGGCAAGTTCGTCGAGTTCCACGGTGAGGGCGTTGCCGCCGTCCCCGTAGCGAACCGCGCGACGATCGGCAACATGAGCCCGGAGTTCGGATCGACCTGCGCGATCTTCCCGATCGACGAGGAGACGCTTACCTACCTGCGGCTCACCGGCCGGACCTCCGAGCATGTCACGCGCGTTGAGGCATACGCCAAGGATCAGGGCCTGTGGCATGACCCGGCCGCCGCCCAGGCGGTCCGCTACTCCCAGCTGCTTGAGCTTGACCTGTCCACTGTTGTCCCGTCGCTGGCCGGCCCCAAGCGGCCGCAGGACAGGGTGGCGCTGAGCGAGGCCAAGCAGGCGTTCCGCGACGCGCTCGGCTCGTACGTGCAGCGGCCCGGCCTGGATAACGGCCTCGCCGGCACGTTCCCGGCCTCAGACCCGGTCGCCGGCGGGCTGGACGACCGGCCTTCGGCGGTGGCGCCTGTCACGCTGGAGGACGGCACGCAGACCAGCGTGGACCACGGATCCGTGGTGATCGCCGCGATTACCTCGTGCACCAATACCTCCAACCCGTTCGTGATGGTCGGTGCCGCCTTGCTTGCCCGCAACGCGGTGGAGGCCGGGCTGACTCGCAAGCCGTGGGTGAAAACCACGCTCGCACCTGGTTCCAAGGTGGTGATGGACTACTACGAGCGGGCCGGGCTGACGCCGTACCTGGAGAAGCTCGGCTTCAACCTAGTGGGCTACGGCTGCACGACCTGCATCGGCAACTCGGGACCGCTGCCCGAGTCGATTAGCGCGGCGGTCGCGGCGAACGACCTCGCGGTGGTCTCGGTGCTGTCAGGCAACAGGAACTTCGAGGGCCGGATCAACCCGGACGTGAAGATGAATTACCTGGCATCGCCGCCCCTTGTCGTCGCCTATGCGCTCGCGGGGACCATGGACATCGACCTGACCACCGAGCCGATCGCCGCAGGGCCCGACGGGAAGCCGGTCTACCTGGCCGACATCTGGCCGTCTCCTGCGGAGGTCGAGCATGTTGTCACGAGTTCCGTTGCGCCTGAGATGTTCAGTCGTGACTACGCGGACGTATTCGCCGGCGACGAGCGCTGGCATGAGCTCGACGTGCCGGCTGGCGAGGTGTTCGCGTGGGACGAGGCGTCCACGTACGTGCGCCGGCCGCCCTACTTCGACGGCATGCCAGCCGAGCCGGCGCCGGTCACCGACATCCACGGCGCGCGGGTGCTCGCGATGCTCGGTGACTCGGTCACGACTGACCACATCTCGCCTGCTGGCGCGATCAAGTCGGACAGTCCTGCCGGGCAGTATCTGACCCGCCACGGGATTGAGCGGCGGGACTTCAACTCCTACGGCTCGCGGCGCGGCAACCACGAGGTCATGATCCGGGGCACGTTCGCCAATATCAGGCTGCGCAACCAGCTCGCGCCAGGCACCGAGGGCGGCGTGACGCTCAAGCTGCCAGAAGGAACGCAGACCTCGATCTACGAGGCCTCCCGCGCGTATCTGGCCGAGGGCACGCCGCTGATCGTGCTCGGCGGCAAGGAGTACGGATCCGGGTCGTCGCGCGACTGGGCCGCGAAGGGCACGTCCCTGCTTGGCGTCCGGGCGGTCCTCGTCGAGTCGTTCGAGCGCATCCACCGGTCGAACCTGATCGGGATGGGCGTGCTGCCGCTGCAGTTCAAGCCGGGCGAGAACGCGAGCTCGCTCGGGATCACCGGCCACGAAGTGTTCGACATCAGCGGCATCGAGGCCATTAACTCAGGCGAGACGCCGCGCGAGGTGGCCGTCACAGCCGACGGCAAGACCTTTACCGCGATCGTCAGGATTGACACGCCGGGGGAGGCAGAATACTTCAGGCACGGCGGCATCATGCAGTTCGTGCTGCGCTCACTGCTGGCTAGCAGCTGATTCCGCGGTCGTGGCTGAGGCAGGCCGCGACCGTGCTGGTGAGGTCAGGACCGGCCGTGCCGGAACCCGCCAGGCGGCGAACGGAGCCCCCGCGGTCGGCCTGGCGGCCGGCAGCGGGCTGCTGATCGGCGGGCTCATCGCGGTCGCCTTCAACCTGCGCGGGGCGATTACCGGCCTGCCGCCGGTCTACCCAGAGCTCTCGGCGACGGCGGGATACTCGACGGCTGCTGAGTCGGTTCTCGCCGCCGTGCCCGTGCTCTGTTTCGCCGCGTTCTCGGGCGTGGCACCTGCGCTGGCGCGAAGGCTCGGCGATGAGCGCGTTATCGGGCTGTCGCTGGTCCTGCTGGCGGGCGGGCTGGCGATGCGATCGGCCGCGCCAACCGCGCTGCTGTTTCCCGGCACGATCGTGGCAAGCAGCGCGATAGCGCTGATGAACGTCCTGCTGCCGAGCCTGGTCAAGCGGCGAAGGCCGGACATGGCCGGCCTGCTCATCGGCCTGTACCTGCTGTCGCTGACCGTCGGGGCGGTGCTGGCGGCGGCGGTCGCCGTGCCGCTGTTCAAAGCTGCCGGCGCCGGCTCAGGCGCCGTCAAGATCACGCTCGGCATCTGGGCGCTGCCTGCCCTGGTCGCCGCGCTCGTGTGGCTCCCTCAGCTTCGGTTCCGCACGGCGCCCGCGTCCGCCGACCCATCACCCGCCGCTCACAGGCTCGCCGGTATGGCGAAGAACGCCCTTGCCTGGCAGGTCACGGCGTTCATGGGGCTGCAGAGCCTGTCGTATTACGCGACGCTGTCGTGGTTCCCCACGATGCTGCGCGATCACGGTATCGGCGCGGCGGCTGCGGGAAACCTGCTCGCCCTGATGAACGTCGGCAACGCGGTCACCGGGCTGGCGGTGCCTGTGCTCGCCCACCGGGCGCGCGACCAGCGGTTGATCGCGGCGATCTCGTGTCTGGTGATCATGATCGGCCTGGCGGGCTCGGCCTTCGGGCCCAACTCGACCGCGGTCGTGTTTGTGTGCCTGCTTGGCCTCGGGCAAGGCGGCGCGTTTAGCCTTGCCGTGTTCCTTTTCGCCGCACGGGCCGCGGACGCGCCGACAGCAGCGGCGCTGTCCGGTTTCGCACAGGGGATCGGGTACCTGATCGCAGTGACCGGTCCGCTGCTGTTCGGCCTGCTCGAGTCCGCCACAGGCGGCTGGGCGGTCCCCGTGTGGGTCCTGATGGGCGTCGCGGTCGGGCAGCTGATCTCGGGCGTGCTGGCCGGGCGAGCGATCACCATCGGGCCGGCCAGCTGAATCGGCGACCGGCTCAGCCGCGGAGGTACGCGGCGGCGGCGCTGCCATGCGGCGCCGCGGCCTTGCCCGCACCCCAGGTTCGCTGGGTTCCCGGGACCAGCGCGCAGGCCAGGATCTCGTCGGCGGTGCCAGTGCTGACCACGGCTCGCGTCCATTTGCCGTCGGCGGCCCTGTGGCGCACCAGCGACGGTGCCTTTCCCGAGTTGGCGATTACCCAGAGGCCACCGTCGCCGTCTTGGCACAGTCCGGTCGCAGCCGTCATGCCAGGCATCGGCAGCGCCGACCAGTCGCGGCCGTTGAAGTGGCCGAGCTTTGGCGCTCCGCCCACAGAACCGGCGACCCAGACATCGGCGGGGGACAGCGCGAGCACATGGGTGTACCTGAATCCGGCCAGCGCCGGCGGCCTGACCCGCCGCCAGCTGGTTCCGTTGAAGTGCAGGAGCGCATTTGCGGTGCCGCCCGCGTTGCCGATGCCCCAGGCGTCGTCATGACCTGCCCTGTTCGCCTGGAAGATCCCCGCTCCCGCTCCGTTCACCCTCGTCCAGCGGGTGCCGGAGAAATGCCACGTGCCCGCCCCGGGATGGTGGCGCCCGCCGGTTCCGAACACCCAGACGTCGGTGGGGCTGAGCGCCATGACTCCGGTGAACCTGGACCCTGTCTTCCAGTTGCCGCGTGGCGCAGTGGCCCACTTCGCGCCGTTCCAGTGCAGGACGGCGCCGCCAAGGGAGGTTACGGCCCAGATGTCGGTCGGCGACGGCGCGCTCGCGGCGGTGATCCAGCTATGCGGGCCTGGCGGGAGCAGTGCCGATCGCGGCACACCGTTCGCGATCACCTCAGCCACCGGCTTTCCGTGGCCGAACACATCGGAACCGCCAAGGAACCAGGTCCGGTGCGGTCCGGTCAGCACGACGAGATACTCGCTCCTGTTCGTCATCAGCGGTGGGTAGTGGATGGCCAGCCGTAGCCTCCACGCCGGGCCGCTGGCGTGCGAGCCGTAGATCGGCGTCAGCATCACCGCCAGGCCGGCTGCCGCCGCGGCCAGCCGGTAGCCGCGGCCGGTGCGGCGCTGGCCGATCAATGAACCTCCCGAGAGCACAGGCGGATCCGTCGGGGAAGACTAGCCAGCGAGGGGCCCGCGGCGCCGCTCGAAGGCGCCGGAAGGACCGGGCAAGCTGACGCTTTCGTCATACCATGGGGCACGTCACAGCGCATGGCGCAGGCGGCGCGAAATACACTCGTTAGGTTCGACTCCCGATCACCAGCAGGGAGATGCCAGCCAGGACCGCTTCCCTCGACGTGAGGAGCGCACCAGATGACACTGCTCGAGTCGATCTGGAGTCCGCGAGATGTCAAGGCGCTGACGCCCGACGAGCTGACGACGCTGGCCGGGGAGATCAGGACGTTCCTGATCGAGGCCGTCTCGAGGAACGGCGGTCACCTCGGCCCCAACCTTGGCGTCGTGGAGCTGACCATCGCCTTGCATCGCGTGTTCGACTCGCCGTCAGATCCGATCGTGTGGGATACCGGCCATCAGTCCTACGTGCACAAGCTCCTGACCGGGCGGATGGACGGTTTCGGCAGGCTCCGGCAGCAGGGCGGGGTGTCCGGGTATCCGAATCGGGGAGAGTCCGAACACGACTGGGTGGAGAACTCGCACGCATCGACAAGCCTGTCGTACGCGGACGGCCTGGCCAAGGCCCTGTACCTGCGCGGTGAGAAGCACCGCAGGGTCGTCGCTGTGATAGGCGACGGCGCGCTGACCGGCGGCATGGCATGGGAGGCGCTCAACAACATCGCCGGGGCCAAGGACCGGCCGGTCGTCATCGTGGTCAACGACAACGGCAGGTCGTACCAGCGGACCATCGGCGGGCTCGCCGATCACCTCGCGTCTGTGCGGGTTTCGCAGCGTTACGAGCAGGTGCTTGACATGGTCAAGACCACGCTGTCGCACACCCCGCTCGTCGGCCCGCCGCTGTACGAGACGCTGCACGGGATCAAGAAGGGCCTGAAGGATGTCTTGCAGCCGCAGGTCCTGTTCGAAGACCTCGGGCTGAAGTACCTCGGCCCCATCGACGGTCACGACGAGCAGGCGCTCGAGCACTCGCTCGCCCGGGCGCGCGAGTTCGGCGGGCCTGTGCTCGTGCACGTGATCACCCAGAAGGGCCGCGGCTACGCGCTGGCGGAGGAGAATGACGAGGACTGCCTGCACCAGGTCGATCCCGGGTCGAAGGTCCACGTCGTCGGGGCCGCGCCGGTGCAGAAGACCCAGGTCGCCGCCAAGCCAGCGAACCGCAAGTGGACGCAGATCTTCGCCGCCGAGCTGACCGACATCGGAGCCCGCCGGCCCGACGTAGTCGCGATCACCGCGGCGATGCTTCACCCCACCGGGCTGGCTACGTTCGCGCGGGCATACCCGGAGCGCGTGTTCGA
>Ga0126378_10002807_pt1 | contig 12987 bp, 14 predicted proteins | sample PanSoiMetPlot_23_FD_92587 | JGI IMG/M metagenome (GOLD analysis project Ga0126378, IMG submission 92587) | Tropical forest soil microbial communities from Panama - MetaG Plot_23 | ecosystem: Environmental > Terrestrial > Soil > Tropical forest > Bulk soil | place: Panama | collected 2016-02-17
ATACGCTGCAACTGATGCGCTGGCGCCTTCGTTCGAACAAGTTCGCTCAAGCTTGGGGGCCTTTGCCCCATCGACTGGCAGACGGAAACATCGTTTACCCTTTGACGAGTGCGGGCGGATGGGCGTGGCACGAAGAAGTCCTTGCGGGACTCATGCTGCATCAAGGCATTGAAGTTCTCGAGGCGTGGCGCTGGTATCCTTCCTGCGCATGCCCTCCGCCTTTCGCGACGCGTATCAAGGAGCTTTACTCCAGGCGGCTTCAGTGGGGCAAAGCCGCGCGCGGGCTCGTCCTCAAGCTTGCCCTCAACAGCCTTTACGGCAAGAGCGCCCAGCGTGTGGGAAAGGGAAAGTTCCGGTGCATGGTCCGCGCTGGACTCATCACGAGTATGACGCGAGCAATGCTTCTTCATGCCATCAAGTGCGCGGAGGACCCGTGGGATATCCTCGAGGTCGCGACGGATTCCGTGCTCTCGCGTGTACCGCTTCGATTGGAGGGCGCAGGGCTTGGCGGTTGGGAGCGTAAGCCCTGGGAGGGAGGCGTGATGCTCATGCGCCCAGGCCTCAGGTTCGCGCTTGACCGCGCGAGCGACCATACGGCGGCGCGAGGGGTGGGCCCAAAGACGCTTCACAAGAACCGCGCGCGCGTGCTCCGGCAATGGGAACGCGAGCCCATGAGTCCCGTCACGCTGCGCACCCCAAGCTTTTTTCACGGAGCCAAGCTCAGCATCCGGCGCGGCATGCTGCCGGACATCGACGACGATGAGCGCGCGTTCGCGTTCACGCGGAGCGAGCACTATGGCCGCTGGACCGACGAGACGCGAACGCTTTCGTACAGCCCCATGCCCAAGCGCGAAGCGATTGGAGGGGCCAACGGGCATCCACTGACGTCGCCTTCATACAGCCTCTTGCCATGGGAACTTCCTATGGCTGAGGGGCTCGAAAGCTGCCCCTATGGCAGCGTGGGGCAATCGACACTCGCCGACGACCTCGATTGGATGCGCGACCTCGAGGACGACCAACCGGAGCCCGGGCTCGTAGGGATTCTCTAATGCGCGCGATGCGAGAGGAGTAGAAGTGATGTCATCAGCAACAGGCCCGAAGTGCGAAGGTGGATGCGGGAAGCGCGTATCGTCTCGGCGTATCACCGGATGCCCATGGTGTAGACGCGTTCTATGCCTGGACTGCAAGTGCCCTGGTAAGTGCGCCGAAGTAGTCTCCAAGCGCCTCGATGTTGCGCGCGACGACTGGTCAAAAGGTGTGATGGATGATCGAGCCACTCACGTGCGCGCGAAGGACTAGGAATGGGGCGCCTCCGAACAACGCCGGGCACGCATATGCGCCTCGTTTCATGCCCGGACTGCCACGAGCCGCGTGTGCTCACTTCGTCGCGTGCCTACGCCATCAAGCGACCTCGATGCCGGTCATGTGGCCAGACAGTTCGGCGGTGGGTCGAGCGAGCGTGGTGGGCTGCATCTGCGGCGAACGATAACGCCGGTTACTCGGACTCCGGCCCATAGGCGATAGCCCAGTCGGTGTCGACGTCATCGGCAATGTCATCGAGAATCTCGGCGTAGCGGTCGAAGTCCTCATCAACCGCATCGTAGAGCTCTTGTTTCGAGGCGTACCAGTCTGGACGGATGTCCTCCCATTCATCTTCGCCTGCCCCACGCGCTTTCGCGTCGAGCATCGAGCGCAAAACATTGGTGACGTTCCTTTTCGCGCGGAGGGTCCGCTTCCGGCGCTCGGCTCGGAGGCGATTGCGTTCAGCGCGCTCGCGCTCTTTTCGCTTGCGGGTGTCGGCAGCGGCGAGGGCTCGGCGCCGCGCTTCCGCTTTGACTTGCGCGGCTTTGAGCTTGCGCGCCTGAGCTCGTGAAAGCTTGCGAAACGCTTGGAAGCCGATAGGCTTAGCCACGGTAGCCCGAGCCCCTCGCCATGGTGCTCTTACCTCGTCGGCCCTGCCCCCGGATGACCCGGGGCGCGGGGCCGTCGTTTATATGACGCCCTGAAGCGTGGCTCGTCAAGCTTGACGCATCGACCTGCGTCGCGCTAATGTAGCTACGTGGACAAGCGCTACAAGAGTTTCACGACGGAGATTCGTTTCCGCGCCACGCCGAGGGATGTCAAGCGCCTGCAGTCACTTGCCTCGTTCTTCGAATGCACGGCGAGCGACCTACTGCGTAACCTCCTTCGGAGTGCTGCAAAGCGCATCGCCGGAAAGCGCATCAATCGAAAGGCAAAGCACCATGGCAAGCAAGTTCAGCGTACCGAAGGGGTTCAAGAAAGTTGACAACGGCATCGCGGGTTTCTGGAAGCCCACGAAAGAGGGCGAGGGCCTGCAAGGCATCGTTGGCCACATGGTCGAGACGCCCGGAGCAGACGGCAAGCCCAATCGCTTTTTCACCGTGCGCGTGACGACGGAGGAGAGCGGGCCCATCGTCAGCAACACGGGTCGGGTCGTGAAAACGGAAGTTGGGACACTCGTCGGCGTTGGTGGACGCGTGCTCGCGAACTTCCTCGGCGAACGCGCCGGGTCGGGTCGTGAGGTTGTACTTGTCTACAAGGGCCTGGGCAAGGCGAAGACGGGCCGCAACGCGCCCAAACTTTACGAGACCTACGACTCCGAAGAGATGCCTGGCTAAGGCACTTCGCTCCGGCCCTCGAGATACGCTCGCGGGCCGCATGGGAGGTACCTCGCCATGGGAAAGAGTTTTCGAGTCATGACCAAAGAAGAGCGGAGCCGGTACGCTTCGATGGGCGGCAAGGCGGCGCATGCCAAGGGAGTTGCGCACAAGTTCACGAGTGAGGAGGCGCGCAAGGCGGGCATCCTCGGCGGACGCGCGTGTCAGGCCAGGCGGCGAGCCGCAAAGAAACTCGACACGACTCCGTGCCCTCCGCCCGAGATGGCAGTGACGATAGGTGACGAATGAGCACGATGAGTGTCCCGCTTGAGTGGCTTGTCCGCGAAGGACGGGACGTCGAATGCAGCTTGTCCGAACAAGAGCTCGCAACCGTGGCCGACCTCGTGCTTCGTTTGCATCAAGACCACGCGCGGCGTGCGGGCGCCGTTCTGCCCGCGCGACTGTCGCGTGGATTCGCTGAACGCGACGAGACAGAACGTGACGGAATGCAAGCTGCCGTCTCGTATGTCATCCGCGCACTCGTTCTGCTGGGCTACATCGAGATGCCCAGCTAGACCACTGACATCACCCTGACATTCGAGAAGGAGAACCTGCCGTGGCAAAAGACATGACCTTGCAAAGAGTGAGTGACCTCATCAAGTTGGCGAACGACGGTGACGAGGAAAGCGAAGAGGCGCGCACTGCCGCCGTGAAGGCCGCGCGGCTCATCAAAGACAACAAGCTCGTCCTCGTTCCGCAAAGCGAGCTTGAACGCGTCGAACGGCAGATTGAGGGCGTGCGAAACGCGCTCGCGAAGAATGATTCGGACAAGACCATGCACATGGCGATGGCTGCCGTGGCGGGCTTCTTTGCCGCCAAGCGAGGCATGCTGTAGCATCCGGCTTGTGCCCACCACGCGCAGCTGGAAGCTTTCGGGAGCGAGCGTGGGGCTTGTCGGTCCAAGCGACGTCAAGGAGCTTCAGACGCGCGTGCATGATTACCGCGCGTCACTCCAAGCATCGATTGACCAGGCTGCGGGTACGGCGAGTGCGCTTCCCTTGACCGGGCCATGGTCCATCGCGCAATGGGCGGACCTTGCCGGGCGATGCGAGCAGTTCGAAAGTGAGGGCGAGAGTACGCTCAATCCCCTGAACTGGCTTTACGCGGGGAGCGCGTACGACCGCGGCCGCGGACTCATTGACGAGCTTGACAAGTGGCGCGACCAGCTTTCGAAGCAGAACGCGCCGAACGTGCCGGCGCCTGTTCCGGTCCCCAAGAGTGACCTCGGGCTTGCAGGCGGTCTTGGCTTGACGGGCGGACTCATTGCTCTCGGCCTCATCTTTCTCCTGGCATCGAAGACTTCGCGATGACCGAGCCGCTCGCGCCCGTCTTCGCAAGCACGTACCTCTACGGCGCGCACAAGTCGATTGGCGCAGAGCGGTGGGACGTGTGGCTCGCTCACCAGCTCGCGCACATGAGCGAAAGCTCCTGGGCGGGGGTTCGAACTCTGGGTGAGCTTCGTCACGTCTGCAACTTTGACCTCGTAACCGATAACTCCACGTACATCACGCGGGCGCGCAGCGTCATGGCGGGACGCTTCCTCCGAAGCGGCAAAGATGTCTGGCTTACGGTCGACGACGACGTGTTTGCGACCGAAGGGGTCTTGCGGCGCGTTATTCTCGCGTGTCGCGAGACGCGCGCTGGCGTCGCCGTCCCCTACATCAACCGAAACGGGTTGAGCATGACGTTTCGGCGCCTCTACGGTCCAACACTTCACTTGGACTTCGGAGCGCAGGGGTCCGCGTCGCTTCGAAGTGTCGACCGCATCGGCTTTGGCCTCGTCGCTCTGCACCGCGACCTCGTCTCGCTTCTCGCGAAGGATGCGCCCATGTTCCGCGAGAATAACGACGGCAAGGGCGAGCCGGACTGCCCTGCGCTCTTTCTCGAAGGTGCGCAAGACGGCGATTGGGTGGGCGAGGACTACTACGCGTCGCGGCTTTGCGAGGATGCGGGCAAGCCCCTTTGGGCGATGCTCGCAGCGCCCTGCGAGCATGCCGGAATCACGGCCATGGTCGATATCCAAGGCCACATCCGCGTGCAGGGACTTGCGGCCGCCGAGACGCTCGACCGAGCGTTTCGCGCGCGCGAGCAAGAGGCCGAAACCGGCAGGCACACGCGCCCAACGGAGTAACCGCTTGCGTAAGCAGGCAAAGTCAAGGAGAATCCACCCATGGCCAAAAAGAAGTCGCATCACCGCGGGCACCACTCGCGTGCCCTCGCCGTTCGGACCATCAAGCCCATCGTCATTCGGGCGCCGAGTCCCATCAAGCATCATCGCAAGCACGGACGACGTCGCGGCGGCGGGATGTTCGGGGCGTCGCTCGGAGGCCTGATGAACAAGGAGCGCGTCGGTATCGTCATGGGCGCTGCGGCCGTCGGGATGCTCGAGGCTTCAGGCTTCATCGAGAAGCTTCCGGCGGTGCCCATCATCGGCCGGCTCGGGACGACGGGACTCGTTGCGTATCTCTTGTCGAACGGCGGACGCAATCGTCTCTTCGACCAGATTGCGACGAGCGCGTTCGTTCTGGCCGCGCACGAGTATGCGACGACCGGCAAGGTCGTTGGCGGCGACGAAGTGCAAGGCGTCGATTACGTCGCCGGTTGGTAGTTCCCCGCTCCTTCTGAGCGGCTCACGACAATGCAGCACGGCCCTCGAAGGGGGCTTTTCACGAGATTGGAGACGAACATGGCAGGATACCCGCGCGTCATTGGCTACGCCCCAGGGACCGGCATCTACGGCTACGTGGCCGGTGCCGATGCTCCCGTTCCCGTAGCGGTTCACCCGCACATGGCTTTGCCGGTGCATCCGCCGCCGCATCCCGCGGTGCATTCGCCCCCGTGGCGCCCGATGATGGCGCCAGGTTCGCCTCCTCTCGGTGAAGGACACGTTCCCATTCCGCTGAACCCCGAGACGTTCGGCGGCGCATGGGGCAACACGACCGCCGGCGGCGCTGCGGCCGGAACGACCATCACTTTCTCCGCTCGGCCTCAGAAGCCTTTCAAGCCGACGCGTGTGCTTATCCGCCCGACCATCGTCTCGAACGGCGGCGGCACGGCGACGGGCCACATCGTCGGTCAGGTGTTCGTGGGCACCGACTTGCAGCAAGGCGAGGTCGGCAACATCGACCTCGAATCGCTCGGTGCAGCGAACGCGTTCGACACGTGGGTGTCGTTCAAACAGATTGAGCCGGGCGTGTGGTTTCGCGTGCTCGCAACGCTCACTGCGTTCCCGACGGGTACCGACCAGATTAGCGCAGTCATTACCTGCATCGGTCACTACCTGCACTAAGAAGCTTCCTCGGGCGGGCGCGCCCACGCAGCGCGGAAGGCGAGAGGATGAGCGCGGTGCCCCGCGCCTCTCGCGGCACGCGCCAACGAAGGAGGTTTTCCGTGCGGATTCGAATCACGGTACCGGACGAGCACGTCACGCCCGACGTGGTCGACCCGGTCTTGGAAGCAGTCACACGCCTCGACGAGCACATGGTCCGTTCGGGCCAGTCGCCGACGTCGAGCGCGCTCATTGCCAAAGGCGCGGTGTGGAGGCCGGAGCCTCCCGGTGATGAACACTTCGACCATGGCGCGACCATCGAGGCGCGCGGGTGGGGCGACTGCGATGACTGGGCGCCGCTTCACGCGGCCAGCTTGCGCGCGTCAGGCGAAGACCCGGGCGCGCGGGCGCGTGTTGTTCCTTCGGGCCCCAACACGTTTCATGCCATCGTCGAACGTTCGACCGGGGAGATTGAGGACCCGAGCGAACGCGCTGGCATGAAGAGTAAGAAAGTCGTCGGCGACGCAGGCGACATGATGGTCTACGCGTGCGACCCGCACGACGGACGCATCTATCAGGGTGCGCTTGCGCCCACGGTCGGGCCCCTGAGCATCCACTGCGGTCCGCAGATGAGCGTACGCGGCGCATACGTGGTCGGCGGAGGGCATCTTTTCGAAGGACGCGTGGACCTTCCCATCGTGGGGTCGCGCCTTGTGCGCTGCCGACCTCGACGGCGCAAGGTCGTGCACGTTCGGAGTTACAACCGGCATATGCCCGCGCGCGTCTCCTGCGGCGCGCTTCCGTATGCCATCAGTGTGACGCACATGGCGGGCAGTCCCGACGAGGCCCTGCACGGGGCCCTGGTGGGCGCCATCATGTGCGGCGATGCGAGCGAGATGACGACCAGCGCTGACCGATACAAGCTCCTGGCAATTCAAAGCGCCATGGCGGGGAGCAGTCCGGGCGAAGTGCGCGAACAACTCCTCAATCAGATACTCGCCGACGTGCACGCCGCTGGCGAGGCGACGGGCACCGACCCAAGGGAACATGCAGGCGCGCTTCTCGCAGAGCTCGCCTCGCAGGGACACATCGATGGTCGGATGTTTCTCATCGGCAACGTGCGCGTCGGGGACATCTTCAGCGATGTGAGCCACGCGGCCAGCGGCATCGTCAATGCCGTCAAGAATGTCGTGTCAAAAACAGGGCCGTGGGCTGGGGATATCCTGCATGGCCTTGAAGCAATCACGAGTGTCGTCCCCGGCCTCGGTACAGCCGTAAGCGACGTGTTCGCGAGCGCTGAATCGGCGTACGACACTCTCTCGGCCCTGCTTTCCGGCAACCCCTTGGAAGGTGCCATCAAGGCCGCGTACGACTTTGCCATGGCGTCGATCCCAGGCGCCGCCGCGCTTCGGTTCGTGCTGGACCCCGCCGTCGGAATGTTGCTTGCGCTCGTCGTTCGCAAAGAGCCTGTTGAAAGCGCAGTGCTCAACTCAATCCTCGCCTCGGTTCCGGCCGGTCCTGCGCGCGATGTCGTCGCATCGCTCGCACGCATGATTGTCTCGCACCTTGGGGTCAAGAAAACGACGTCAGGGGCGAAACCCGCACCTGTCAATCCGTCGGCCGTTTCGGTCGACCCGAGAGCGCTCGCGGCGGCGCATGCCACGGGTAGCGCGACGCCGCGCATGCGCCCGCCCCCGGGGCGTCCTTCGGTGCGTCGCGCAATTGTCCTACACGCTCCCAAAGCGGGGACCCTCATCAAGCCTCCCGGCGTGGCGCACGCGGCGACTCCTGCGAGCCCCGCCGTACCGCCCCATCCGACAGCGCATCCCGCCCCCGGACTCGCGGCCCCGCGGACCCCTGGCGCGCCTCCCGGGGCCAGCCAATGGCACTGCGCGCCCTTGCCCGGCGGGCATTGGGCCTGCTCTTGGGTGTAGGATAAGCCATGTTCGACCTACGCACATGGCTACGAAACAAGCCGAAACCGGCAAGACTCCGCATCACGACGGAAGCAGGCGAAGACCGCATCATCGAGCTCGCCCGGAACCCCAAGTGGAATGCCATCGCCGACACCGTGCGCGCTTCGGGGGCGGTCAGCGTCCAAGCGCTTGGTGCCGATGACAATGTCCTCAGGGCCCGAAAGCTTTCGGACGACGACCTCGAGAGCAATGAAGACGCGCGCACGAGCGCGCTCGTTGACCAGCGGGCAGCGCAACATGCCGCCGCGCAAGCCGCCATGCTGGACCGCTACGGGCATCGCATGACCGAGGCTTTTCACGCGGGTGCAAGTGCAGCAGCCGTCTCCCAGGAGAACCTCGTAGAGCTCGTTCGCGTGCTCACGCACAACCTCTCTACGGCAATCACGAACTTCCACGCTGTCAGCGTGAACCTCGCGAACCTCGTGCAAGCGCAGGCCGCGGAGAATCCCGAAGGGCTCGGAGGCAAGATGGTCGAATCGATGCTCACGGGCATGGCCGCAAAGATGATGGGCGCGGGGCTCGAACACCCCGACACGAACGGTAAGAAGAAGTGAGCGCGGCGGGCTTCATCGAACTGCTCGCGCTTCTTGAGCTCATGAGCCGAGGGGCGAACGGGGGAGGCGGAGGGCAAGGTCCGCCCGGTCCGCCCGGACCGCCTGCGCCGTACGTGCCTCCTCCGGACGTGCCTCCTCCTCCCATTGCGCCAGGGCCGCCTTTTCCGCTTCCGCCTCCCCCGGCGCCGCCGGGGCCTGCGCCGTTCAAGATTCCGCCTCCCGGGGACATCGGACCGCCTCCTCCGGCCCCGCGTCCTCCCATTCCGACAGCGCCGCCCGTGTCGCCGGGCGTGCTTCCGCCCATGCCTCCCTGGCCGCCCGCGCCCGTGCCTTCCGGGCTCCCGCCGTTTCCGGGACCTGCGTGGGAGCCGGACACTCCCGTCACGACTGCCATTGCCCAGCGCGCGGCGTACTGGAACCCTCAGCTTTGGAACTACCCGACCAAGACCATTCGTAAGCCCTACGTGCAAGAACAGTTCGGAGGGCAGTGGGTGACCTTCGCGGCAGCGTGGCATCCGGGCAGTGCGGGCGCGCACACGTACATGGCGACGGAAGCTTGGCGCTTGAAGGCGACGCAGCCGCAGCCTGCCCCCGCTCCTTTGCCTGCGCCGACTCCCGGAGCGGGCGATACGCCCGTACAGGCTGCGGCTCGCGCGATGGCGCACGCCCTCTTTGACCATGGGTACAAGAAGAGCGACCAGCCGCTCTACATCGCGTTCCAGCAGCAAGCTGGTCTCAAAGCGGACGGGTACCCGGGCAAAGGCACCATGGGGGTGCTCGCGACCGTGCTCGCCTCGCGCGGCCTGCCGCCTCTCAACGTGAAAGTGTACCCGTGGTACTCACGTCCAGGGACGAGCGGGTATGACGGAGTGAACGCGCCGACCTGGGCGGAGTGGAATCGATGAGCGACGTCGACACGCTGAGGTGGGGCGATACTGACTCGGTAACGTTCTTCACGGTCGGGTCCGGAACGCTCGTTCTTGTCAAGGACACGAAACAGCTTCTGCACGCGCATTGGGAGCGGCCACTCACCTGGCAATTGCTCGTAGTCATCACGGCCGACTTGCCCGTGACCGAGCACGGAACATTCATCGTGACCTTGCACCTGACCATCGGCGTCGGTGGCGGGATGAAGCAGGTGAACATTCCCATCACCATCACGCCGGTCGCGGGAGCCTTCGCCGCGAACATCACGAATATCCCCATTCCCGCGCAGGACGTGCAACTTTTCGCGACCATCGATGCAACGGGTAATACGCAGGAGACGTTGCCCGAGACGTGGAACCTCTCCGCGTTCATCGCGCCGCTGACCGAACCTGCAGGTTACACCGACACGCGCAATTACATTGCGGGCCGTCCGCCGCATCTCGACCTTGACCCCGACAATGCAAGTCTCCCGCGGTGGATGCCTCCCGGCTTTGATGACGGCGAAGTGAGGTATCGGCGCTAATGGGTATCAAGCTCCTTTCGACCACGCGTACTGTCGGGGACATTCTCCCGCTTTCGCTCCAAGACGGCGGCGAGCTCGATTCGCAAGTTATCGACGCGAACTCGCTCCCAAGTGGCGGGGGAGTCGGTGCAACTTTCGTCTTTCGGCCGGGCGCCGTCGGTCCTCAACCTTCGAATGTCTTCACGTCGTGGGCGGCGCTGCAGCTTGCCTACCAAGCCGTTTCCGGCTCCAAGTGGATTCAACTGGACAACACGTTCGGGGCAATCACGATTCCAGTCGGGACGTGGTCGCTTGACGACGGCACGATAACACCTTCAAACGCCGCGCCTCAGCCTGGCATCGTCACGATGACTTGGTCCGCTGGGGCGGTCTTTACGTCAAGCCACACCACCTTCGAAAGCGTCAAAGTCGTTGCGTCCGCGACCATCACGACGGTCGGCGCAGGCGGCGACGTCATCATCAAACTCGACAAGCTCGCTTCGATTGTCGGTAGCGGCGGCGAGGTCAGTGTTCCGCTCATCGTCAAAGATGGCGGGACGATGACCATCCAAGGCTACGGCGGAAGCATTCTGGGAGACGGCTCGAACAATATCGTTGATGCACTCACGACAGGAATCGTCTCCGTTGAACTTTGCAACGGTTCGCAAGCTCTCGACCATTGGCTCATCGGAGCCGGTACGGCCAGTGCGTTCGCGCTCGCGGATGCGACGAGCTTCGCGTCGCAGGTGACCGACGGCGCGCTCGTGCCCACGTTCGACCAATTCGTGGACGGGGCCAGCTTCGTGTTTCGTCCAGGGGGGACGGCGGGTGGAAACGTCTTCGTGACGTGGAAGGCCCTTTACTCGGCCGCTGTACTAGTTACCAAAGGGAGTATTACGGTTCTCGTCGACGACAGTCTTGCCGCAGCACATATTACGGCCGGTGCATACAACTTTGATAACTGGACCTTTCTAGGAGAACAGGGATCAGCTTCGTTCACGCTGCATGTGGATGTTGGCGTCACCATCACATCGAGCTCGATTACCATTGGAAACGGTCTCCTTCTTTTGAATGACGCGACCGTCACACCGTGGGTCCCTACCACGTTCTTTGAACTCACGATTGAGCCGACGTCGGCGGTTCAGTGCTCTGGAGCCGCAGCACCGTTCCTGGCCGTCACGAACGCAGGCGCCAGCGGTGGGCAACTTGATATGGTACTCGCTGCTAGCCTCGGTGACGGCACGCACAACGTCATTACGGTAGGTGCAGCAAGAACTCTCTTCGTGGTGGGTTCTGTTACAGGCGCTGGGGTTCTAGCGCATGCATTCGCAGGACTCGGTACGGTGTCAATCAATCGTTCAGCCGATATGCCCGTGTCGCCCGTACAGGACGTCACGAATCTTGTCTTTACGGGCACAACGCGCGTACGCACACTGACAACGGGCACCTTCACCGCAATCTTTGGTGAGCAAGTCATCTTCGACACGACAGGTGGCGCCATCGATTACCAGCTTGAGGCAAACCCTGCTCAGGGTGACGCGCACGCATTCATGTGGAAGGCGGGCACAACACCGCCGACCATCGATGGTAACGGCAAGCAAGTCGCCTCGTGGAGTGCTCTCAATCAATCGAGTGCTGGCACGCAGGTCATCAATATACTCGGAGGTAACGGGCGCCTCCAATACGATGGGACGCAATGGTGGTGGATGTCATGATTGAGTTCCTTTTGCGCGTGACAGCTGCGGCCATCGCGCGAGTCTGGTACTTCGGACTCGATGCGTGGAAGTTCTTTTTGCGTCATCGTAAGGTCATCCTCACGCTGTCGCCAGTCGCGCTCGCACTCGTTGTTGCCGTCCGCGACTGGGCGCTTCGTCACATGCCTCGGCCGCCTGCGGACGTCGCGCACATCGAGCCGCTCGACCGCGCACGAAACTGGGGCGCTCCCTCCTTCGGAAACAACAAGATTCTTTGCCTCGACCCCGCCTCGACTTTTTGCGCAACGAGTAGCGACCAAAACGATTGCTCGTGTGGGTGCGGTGGCGCGGGCACTGGCGTCGGTCCCTGCCTTCATGCCTTCGAGCTCGCGAACCGATGGTTTGGCTGGGAACCGATGTTCAATCAATCGGTCACCCTCAACATCAAGAGCTCGCAGGCGAACGCCGACGACCCGTTCCCGTTCAGGCCCTACCTCGCGCCCCAGCAGCCTGATGGCAATAATGGCGTGTCGGTCATCATCAATTGCTCTCCCGCATCCGGGACTGCGTCGACCATCACCGCGCTGACTGCGAAGAACACGGGTACCAATACCGCGCTTGCCGCCACCTTCGTCGGTAGCGCGCAAAAGATTCTCGTCGTCAACACGACGCAGGCAAACTCGGTTGCGTACGTCGCTCGCAGTAGCGGCACGAACATGACGCAGCCCATGAGTCCCATCACGCCAGGCGCCAATGGGTTCCCGCCTGGCGCCATCACGGAGAATAACTCCTGGACCAATGGCGACACACTCTCGCTCATCACGCCCAACAAGGTTTACTTCACCGAGATTGTCCCGCACCTCATGGGCTTGAACGATACCGGCAACGTCCAGGTTTATCGGTGTCTGATTCCCGAGCTCAGTCCCACGGTGCAGCCTGGTGACGACCGTATCTCAATTGGTCGCGGAGTGGTCCTCGAGGAAAGCATCCTCGAGCGAAACCTCTTCATTCGCCCCGAGCAGCCCGGCTACCAGGACAACTATGCGGTCTTGAACACGGTAACCCTTGGTGGCGCAACGGGCGGACCGGCCGTGCAGAATCCCGCCACGGGCACTCCCTCAGTGCCGTTTCATATCCAGGCAGGCGAGCTCAGTGCCGTCAACGGCACGGGCACGGGACAGATAAGCTTACAAAACGTGTGGGTGAGTGACGCGACGGTCATTCGCTCGACCGCCGTCGGAAACAATGGCTTTTTCAACGGCTACTCGTACTTCAGCGAAGTGCAGATTGACCTCCCGACGACGGTCAAGGCCGTCGCGGGCGGAGTCATCGATTGCCATGGCGCGACCGGCGTTCCCATTGGACTTGTCTGGGGGCTTGGCACACTC
>Ga0126378_10002808_pt1 | contig 12986 bp, 14 predicted proteins | sample PanSoiMetPlot_23_FD_92587 | JGI IMG/M metagenome (GOLD analysis project Ga0126378, IMG submission 92587) | Tropical forest soil microbial communities from Panama - MetaG Plot_23 | ecosystem: Environmental > Terrestrial > Soil > Tropical forest > Bulk soil | place: Panama | collected 2016-02-17
CGGCGGCAAGATCGTGCTCGCGCAGAAGATCCCGCTTGACCAGAGCTCCTACCGGACGGAGGTGTCCGCGCTCACGGCCGCACACCCGGACGTGATCTTCACCGAGGCCGATCCGCAGTCGAGCGCGACCTACTTCTCCGAGGTGAAGCAGCTCGGTCGCCTTGGCCCGTTCATCGGTACCGACGGGACGACGCAGCCGCCGTGGCTCAAGGCCGTGAGCCACGCCATCGGCTCGGCGAACTTGAGCCGCTTCTACGTCGGGGCCCAGCCGTACGCGCCGGCGTCGGGAGTGCCCTACCAGGTGTGGCTGTCACAGATCAAGGCGGTCAAGGCGCAGGTAAGCCAGCCGGCCAGCCAGTGGTACGGCGACTCCTACAGCATGGCCGCCTGGGACAGCATCAACCTCATGGCGCTGGCCATGGTGGCTGCCAAGAGCACCGACCCGGCTGTCTTCCGGCCATGGATCGTGAGGCTGGTCTCGCCGTCCCCCGGGGCGGTCGTGGTGCACGACTTCGCCCAGGGCAAAGCGGCGCTCGGGCATGGCAAGAAGATCCAGTACGCCGGTGCCACCGGGCAGATCACGTTTGACAAATGGCAGAACTCGCCGGGAGCGTTTGAGATCGTCTCCTCTGACGGCTTCACCAAGGTGGCTACCTACACTGCTTCGCAGATCAGCGCCGCGAAGTAGCCGATGCGGATGCTGATGCGCAATGCTGCCCCGCGTGCACTCACAGTGAAGGAAGCGCCGAGATGACGGGCAGCGTGTTCGTCCAGTCGATAGGGTTCGGTCTCGTCACGGCGTCGATCCTTGCCCTGGCCTCTGTCGGCTTCACGCTGCAGTTCGGGGTCTCGAACATCCTGAACCTCGCATACGGCGACGTGATGACGGCCTGTGCATTCGCCGGGTACGCAGTCAACCAGGTGGGCGGGAGCATCGCGGAGTCGCTGGCCGCCGGGGCAGGCTTTGGCGCGGTGGCCTCCGTCCTGCTCAACCGGCTGGTCTACCGGCCGTTCGTCAGGCACGGCACCAAGCTTTTCGGGATGGTCGTCGTCAGCCTGGCGGTCGGCATCATCATCCAGAACATCGTGCTTGCCGCGTACGGGGCGACGTTCTTCAGCTACAGCTTCCCGCCCGGCCGCCAGGTTCACATCCTGGGGATGATCTTCGATACCTTCCAGCTAATGATCATCGGCTTGGCCGTGGCGGCCATGGCCCTGGTGCAGTTGCTGCTCACCCGGACCAGGCTGGGCAAGGCCATGCGGGCCACCGCCGCCAATCCCAGCCTGGCGCGGGCATCGGGCGTCTCGACCGAGCGGATCGTTGACCTGGCATGGCTGATCTCGGGAGCGCTGTGCGGCCTGGCCGGTGTCGTGCTGGTGCTCAACACAAGCGCCTTCCAGTCGGCCACCGGCAGCGGCTTCCTCGTCGTCATCGTCGCGGCAGCGGTGCTCGGCGGGGTAGGGCAGCCGGCCGGCGCCATGCTCGCCTCGCTCGTGCTTGGTGTGATCACCGAGGTAGCCGCCGGCTTCATCTCCCCCAGCTTCAAGGAGGTCATCGCCTTCGGCGTGCTCGTGGTCGTGCTGCTGTTTCGCCCTGCCGGCCTCTTCGGCCAGGGATCCACGGTGAGGGAGGTCGCGGCGTGAGCTCCGCCACCTCCTACTACGCCTCGACCCTCCTGGTCTACCTCGGGGTCGACATCATGGCCTGCTGGAGCCTGAACCTGCAGTACGGCGTGGCCGGCATTTACAACTTCGCCTGGGTCATCTTCCAGGCGGCCGGGGCCTACACGGCGGGCGTGCTCACCCTTGGCCCAGCATCCGGCAACGGTGGATTCCAGCAGTACATCCTAGGCCTGCGCCTGCCTTACCCGCTGCCGGTGCTGGCGGCCGGGGTGGTCGCGGGAGTGCTAGCCCTCCTGGTCGGCCTCGTGACGCTGCGCCGTCTCCGCACCGACTACCAGGCGATGGTGATGCTCGTCATCTCGGTCATCGCGGTGCTCGTCGTCGAGAACGTGATCCGGCTCTTCAACGGGCCCGCCGGCCTGTCGCTCATCCCGCAGCCACTCGGTTCGCTGCCTCTGACCACCCTCGGGTATCAGTGGTTTTACGTGGTGCTGACGGCTGCGACCTGCACCGTCATCTACGTATTCGTGCACCGTGTCACCTCGTCGCCGCTGGGCAGGGCGCTGCGGGCCACCAGGGACAACGAGGACGCGGCAGCGGCGCTGGGCAAGGACGTCGTGCGGCTGCGGCTGTTTATCTTCGTCTTTGGCGGCGTCATAGCGGGCATAAGCGGGGCGGTGCTCGTTCAGTTCATTGGAGCCTGGTCGCCCGGTTCCTGGGCATACGTCGAGACACTGGTCGTGCTCACCGCGATCATCGTCGGCGGCACCGGCAACAACGCCGGCGTCATGTTCGGCGCGCTGCTGGTGCCGGTCGCGTTCAACGAGGCCACGCGGTTCATCCCGCAGTTCGGTCGGCCGGGCCTGGTGGACGCGCTGCAATGGATTATTATCGGGCTCCTTGCCCTGATCTTCCTGTGGTTCTGGCCGCAGGGGATCATCGCGGAGCGCAGGCGGCGCTTCCCCGAGCGTCCACGCGTGGTTCGCTCTGGCGAGGGGACGTGAGCGTCTCCGTGGAACAGGCACACACGCCCGCGCGCCGGGGCGAGGTCTTCATGTCCGCCGAGGGGCTGCGGCGTGAGTTCGGGGGTGTCTGGGCGGTGACCGATGCCACGTTCACCCTCCGCCGGGGCATGATCACGAGTTTGATCGGCCCGAACGGCGCGGGCAAGTCGACCGTCGTGGGAATCATAGGCGGGGCCATTACCCCGAGCGCGGGCCGGGTCATCTGTGACGGGACCGATATCACCAGGATGCCGCCGCACCAGCGGGCCCGGATCGGCCTGGTCCGCACCTACCAGCTCTCCAGCGAGTTCGGCAAGCTGACGGTGCTGGAGAACCTGCTCGTAGCCGCGCCGGGCCAGCGGGGGGAGCAGATCCGGACGCTGATTTACGGCAAGCGATGCTGGCGGCGCCAGGAAGAGGGTCTCCTCGACCGGGCCAGGTTCCTGCTCGACCGGTTCGCCATGAGCCACCAGGAGAACGAGTACGCGGGCAATCTCAGTGGTGGGCAGAAACGGCTGCTCGAGATCATGCGCGCCCTCATGTGCCGGCCGAAGCTGCTGCTTCTCGACGAGCCGATGGCCGGGGTGAACCCGACTCTCGCCCAGACGATCGAAGGCTACCTCGCAGACCTGGGCAGGGAGGGGCTGACCATGCTGCTGGTCGAGCATGAGCTGGGCCTGGTCGAGCGGTTGTCCGAATCGGTCATCGTGATGGCCCAGGGCAAGGTCATCGCCACTGGGTCGATGCCAGAGCTGAGGGCGCACCCGGAGGTATTGCATGCCTACCTTGCCGGCTGACGGTTGCCGGCCGCCTCCGGATGCGGGCGCTCAGGCCGCCGAGCCGGGCCGTCCCCCGGTCATGCTGTCGATGACCGGCGTGGTGTCCGGTTATGGCGGTTCGCCGGTCGTCCGCGGGGTGACGGCACAGGTCGGCAAGGGCGAGATCGTGACGATCGTCGGCCCCAACGGTGCGGGGAAGAGCACCCTGCTCAAGGCGGTTGCCGGGCTGCTGCGGGTCGAGTCCGGCCGGGTCCGGCTTGGTGAGACGGACATCACGAACCACCGCACCAACCGCCTGGCCCGGCTGGGCGTCGGTTACGTTCCCCAGGACAACGATGTGTTCGAGCCTCTCACCGTGCGCGAGAACCTGGAGATCGGCGGCTACCTGCTGCCGCGCTCAAGCCGGGCTGACAGGATCGATGAGGTTGCCGGCCTGCTGCCTGCGCTGGGCAGACTGCTGGGCCGGAGGGCATCCAAGCTTTCCGGGGGCGAGCGAAAGATGGTCGCGGTGGGCCGTGCCTTGATGAGCTGGCCGAGAGTGCTGCTGCTCGACGAGCCCACGTCCGGGCTGTCGGCAGACCGGTCGGCCCAGCTGCTCGCCGCGGACGTCCGGGCGCTTGCCGAATCCGGGGTGTCAGTGCTGCTTGTCGAGCAGAAAGCGCTCGCCGCGCTGGAGATCTCACACTGGGGGTACGTCCTCGCCGTGGGCCGCGTGGTTGCCGCCGCCCCGGCCGGCCAGCTGCTCGCCAGGCCCGACCTCGGAGAGGTGTTCCTCGGCCGGGTAGCTGACGCCCCGGACGTCTCCCAGGCGGGCACGTCCCGGGCGCCGGGACCCGCGCCCGGGCCAGGGCCCGGGGGGCGCGAGCTCCAGGGGGGACGATGAAGCCAGCGCCGTTCACCTACCACCGCGCGCATTCCGCCGAGGAGGCAATGTCGCTGCTCGCCGGGCTAGGCGACGACGCCAAACTCATCGCCGGCGGGCAGAGCCTGGTGGCGATGATGAAAGAACTCCACCCGGACGAGATGATCGTAGAGGTGTACCTGCCAGCGCCACAGCCCAACGCGGCGATCAGCGAGTTCGCGCGGCGGCACGGCGACTTGGCCATCGTCGCGGTGGCGGCAGCGGTAGGGCGCGACGGCGGCATCTGCCGCGATGCCCGGCTGGTGCTCGGGGGAGTCGCGGGCACAGTGCGGCGGGCCAGCGACGCCGAGGCCACGCTGCCCGGGTCCGGCCTGGGCGCCGGCGCGATCACCGCGGCAGCGGAGGCCGCCGCCGAGGCGGCCGGCCCGCCCAGCGACCTCCACGGCAGCGCCGGCGACCGCCGGCATCTCATCCGCGTCCTTACGGCCCGCGCGCTCAGGGAGGCGACCGCGAATGCCTGACTCCCCGCGGGGCCCGGGACCGGGCACCATGGCGGCAGGACCCGGGGCCATACCCAAAGGCCGGTGGATCGGTCAGCGGATGCCGCGCGCCGAGGATCCGTACCTGCTGGCCGGCCGGGGCAGCTTCGTTGGCGACTACGAGCCGCCCGGCACCGCGCATCTCGCCCTGGCGCGGAGCGACGTCGCGTCCGCAATGATCGAAGGCATCGACACCTCCGCGGCAGCGGCGCTGCCCGGCGTCACCGCCGTGATCACGGCTGCCGACCTCCGCGAGATTGCGCCGCTGCGTGGCGTTCTGCTGCGCCCCGAATTCGTTTCGACCGACATGCCGATCCTGGCGGCCGGCCGGGTCCGGCATGTGGGTGAGCCCATCGCGGCGGTGGTGGCCGAGTCCGCCTACGTGGCCGAGGACGCGGCGGAACTGATAGAGGTGAGCTACCGGGAGCTGCCGGGGGTGACCAGCATCCAGCAGGCGCTCGCCCCCAGCGCATCCGCGGTTCACGATGCGGCCCCCGGGAACGTGCTGGTTGACGTGACGCCTCTGTCCACGCCGGGCCTCGACGAGGTGTTCGCGTCCGCTCCCCACGTGGTTGAGGCGTCCGTGTCGACGGGGCGGTTGTCGGCGGCACCGCTGGAGGGCCGTGCGTGCGTGGCGAGCTTCGACCAGCGAACGGGGCAGGTCCAGCTTCTGACCTCCACCCAGGTGCCGCACACGGTGCGGACCGCGGTCGCCACATCCCTGTGCATGGACGAGCATCAGGTGCGGGTGATCTCACCCGACGTGGGCGGCGGCTTCGGGCAGAAGTGCGTGGTAGCACGCGAGGAAGTGCTCGCCGCCGCGGTCGCGCGCTTGCTGCGCCGGACCGTCAAGTGGGTTGAGGACCGGCGCGAGGGACTCACCTCGGGATTCCAGGCGCGTGAGCAGTCTTACCGGCTGCGTGGTGCCTTTGACGCGGAGGGCCGTGTGCTCGGTCTTGACGCCGACATCCGCTGTGATGTCGGCGCCTACTCCTGTTACCCGGTGACCTGCGGCGTGGAAGTGCTGATGGCGGCGAATGAGCTGCCGGGCCCCTACCGAGTGCGGAGCTATCGTGCCCGGTCACGCGGTGTCGCAACGAACAAGACGCCGATCGCGCCGTACCGGGGGGTCAGCCGTCCACAAGCGGTACTCGCCATGGAGCGGCTGATGGACGAGGCCGGGCGGGTGACCGGCCTCGGCGCTGCCGAGATCCGCGACCGCAACCTCATTGACGCCTCTGAGTTCCCTTACCGCAATGTCATGGGCGCGTGCTACGACCTGGGCACCTACCGGGAGTCCCTGGCACGCTGCGCCGAGCTGCTCGGCTACAGCAGCTGGCCTGGCGTGCAGGCGCTCGCGCGTGAAGAGCGCCAGCTGCTAGGGCTCGGGCTGGCCTGTTTTGTCGAGCCCACGGCCTACGGCACGGCCTCATTCGGGAAGCGCAAGATGACGATCGTCCCCGGGTATGAGCGGGCGACGGTGCGGATGGACCCGAGCGGCAGCGTGATCGTCATGGCCGGCACCCACTCGCATGGGCAGGGCCATGCCACCACCTACGCGCAGATCGTCGCCGACGCCCTCGGCATCGACCCAGGCCGCGTCCGGCTCCGGCAGGGAGACACCGAACTCGTCCCCCACGGCTGGGGCACCTTCGCCAGCCGCTCGATCGTCGCCGGTGGCGGGGCGATCGCCCGCGCCTCCGCCGACCTTGCCGGCCAGCTGCGGCGGATCGCCGCCCACATGATCGAGGCCGCCCCCGGCGACGTCGAACTGGCCGGCGGCCGCGCGCATGTGCGCGGAGATCCAGCCACGTCCGTGCCCATCGAAGAGCTCGCCAGGACCGCCCATCACGCGGCACACCTGCTCCCTGACGGGCTGGGCCGGGGGCTGGAGGCGACGGCGTCCTTCGACCCCGAAGGAACGTTTTCAAACGCGACCCACGGTGCGATCGTCGAGGTGTTCCGCGACACCGGTGCCGTCCGGCTGCTCCGGTACGTGGTCGTCGAAGACTGCGGCATCATGATCAATCCGATGATCGTCGACGGCCAGGTAGCCGGCGGCGTCACGCAGGGGATAGGCGCCGCGCTCTTTGAGGAGCTGCGCTTCGATGAATCAGGCCAGCCCCAGTCCGGCAGCTTTGCCGACTACCTCGTCCCGACCGCGGCGGACCTGCCAGAGATCGAGATCCATCACCTTTCCACGCCCACGCCGCGCACCTCAACAGGCGCCAAGGGAATGGGCGAGGGGGGCACAATCGGCGCCCCCGCCGCGGTGCTGAACGCGGTCAACGACGCCCTATCTCAGATAGGCGCCACAATCGAGCGCATCCCCATCCGGCCAGGAGACGTCGTGGCCGCCATCGCCGCAGCCGCCGGGCGGAACGTGCCCACCGCCAGCTCGCATCGTCCATCCGCCAGCGGACGTGACGGGTCACCGCCGGCGGACAAGCGAAGACGGCCGTGACGGCGCGCCAGTCGCAGGGAGGTGACCAGGTGAAGGACGTTCATATGGTCCGGGTCACCGTGAACGGCACCGGGCATGAGCTCGCCGTCGAGTCCCGCCGGACTCTTGCCGACGTGCTGCGCCGCGACCTCGGGCATGCCGGCACGCACGTCGGCTGCGAGCACGGAATCTGCGGCGCCTGCACGGTGCTGGTGGACGGGCTCCCAGGGTAGAGGGGCAGTTGATAGGCGGTGACGCACGGCTTGGCGCTGAGGGTGCGGCGTATCTACCCTGATTGGTCGTTAAGGTACCGGATGGCACCGAGAATGTGCTGCTGCGTAATCGCCTGCGCGCCCGCGGCATCGCGACGCCGGAGCGCCTCGATGAGGTCCTTGTGCTCTGCGACAGATTCGTCACGCGGCCGCACCGCTTGAGGCCCCTTCGGGAAGGACTGCCAAAGCAGCCGCATGAGCGCGAGGAGCAACGGAGAGCCAGCAATCTCATAGATACGGAAATGGAGGGTGCGGTTGAGGTCGTTTATCTCCTCGGGACCGAGTGTGACGTCGGCGAGCCGCTCGTTGTAGGACTCCAGCTCTCCGATGTCCTCGTCGGAGATCTTCGGGGCTGCCAGCGACGCGGCGAGGCCCTCGAGGGCGGCGCGGATCTGGTACTTCTCCTTGGTGCCGCCCGCATCGGCCTTGACCACCGTCGAACCCTTGTGAGCGTCGTGCCGGACAAGGCCTTCCGATTCCAGCCACCGCAGCGCCTCCCTGACCGGGGTCACGCTCACCCCGAAGCGCTCCGCCAGTTCCCGCTGGCGCAGCGGCTCCCCGGGCCTTAGGTCGCCGGTGATAATCCGCTCCCGTAGGAGAGCCGCGATGAAGTTGCTCTTGCTCAGATAGATTCCCGGGCCAACCGGCAGGCCCGCCTGTCCAAGCTGCAGTGCGTTGCTTTGAGCATCATCCATGTCGATTACATATGTTACCTCATGTGACATTTCGAACTCCTGGCCCTTCGCCCCCGTACATGACCGCAGGAGCGGTGGTTTGCCGTAACGATTGGCATCGTGCGGGCGTTTGGCAGGCATGTGCTGGGGTCGCAGCGGCCGCATTGAGGTCCCTCCCGGCGATGGGATTGGTTCTCCAGGAAAGGGAGGGGCAGGAAATGCGCAGGGTTCTCTCGGTGACGGTGACTGTCGGCGTGGTGACCTGCCTGATGGCCGGGCCAGCGGCAGCATCAGCGCCGGTCCACCATCATTCCGCCAGTGCGGCCATCGAGGCGTTCTGGCAGTCGAAGGTCGGCCTGCCGCAGGGAAGGTTCAAGCTCATCACCTGGTCGGTGGGGGTGTTCCCCTCCACCCGTGGCACCTTCAGCTTCGTGTTCAAGGAGGTCGCCAAGTGCCGGATGGCCAGCGGGCACCGGCGGTGCCGCCTTGTCTCGGTTTCGGAGGGGGTGCGAAGGAGCCTGACCGCGGGCCAGTTCAGCTTCGACCGCCGGCACCTGGAAAGCGCCCACCTCGACGCCACCTATAAGCTCCGCACGTTCCTCCCCGGCGGCAAGAAGGGGCGGACATTTACAGCGGCCGTCGTGGCCAGCTGGACGGGGGTGGGGAAGCTCTCACACGAGAGGGAAACCAGCACCTTCCACAGCGGCTGCCTCCAGTTCCACACCACGTTCAAAGGCCGTCACCGCTCCGCCACCGCCACCGGCTCCATCAGCGGCAAGCCGCTCGGGACGGCCAAGCAGGCGTCGTTGTCGGCCGGAACCTCGCTGACCATCGAACACCGCTGCTGAGGCCTGCCGGCGGCACCGCTACCTGAGCAAGGGAGCCAGCCAGCAGCGGCGGCGGGGCACTGCGGCCAGGCAGCGACGCGGATCTCGCCGTGTACGCCCGTGGCGTCAGCGACGTCATCCGCGCCGGCGGGCTGCTGTGCAAGCAGAAACGGACGCCCTACGACGGGCGGCGGGTCGATTTCAGGCTTGAGGCGTGCATGGTGAGGGGGACGTTGGTGTACAAGGACTCAGGCGTCCAAGGCGGGCCCATCGGCCAGTTCATCTCCAGCGTCCCGGCGGGCAGCGGTGCCGGAAGCGTGGCGCGGAGCGTGCGCGGGTGAGCGACAGCCGCGCGAACCTGGCCAGGGCCGGGGGATCCCGGAGCTGAGAGTGCCCGGTAGTGGGGCGCTGGCTCGCAGCTATGGCGCGGGCACAGGCCACGGCGTCGGTGCGGGTGGTGTCGACCTCGATGTCATAGGTGACGCCCTCGTGCACAAGGCGCGATGCAGAGCCCGGATTTCGCCCAGCACCTGCAAGATGGCACGATGCCGTGAGGGCGCTTGGCCGGCCGCGCGGGCTCCGGCGGTGAATCCGACGGCGTACCTGGAGAGGGAAAAGTTACTAAATGCCTGAAGCGATACAGCTGTGACTGGTGTGACAGAGTTGCGCGTGGCGCTCACGGTAGCCGACTTCGGGCGGGCGGTTGCCTTCTACCGCGACGCGCTCGGCCTTGAGCAGCTGGCCGACTGGAGTTCCGAGAGCGGCCGGGTCATCGTCCTTGACGCGGGCCGGGCGACCCTTGAGCTGTTCGACCATGCCCAGGCGGAGGCGGTCGACGCGATTGAGGCCGGCGCCCGGGTGTCCGGAACGGTCCGGCTCGCGTTCCAGGTCGCTGATAGCGAGGACACTGCACGTCGGCTCGTCGCGGCCGGTGCCGAGCAAGTCGCGCCGCCTGTGACGACGCCGTGGGGCGACCGCAACGCTCGCGTCCGCTCACCGGACGGGATTCAGCTCACGCTGTTCACGACGGAGTAGGTATCTCGCGAGCCTCCCCGGTTCGCCCTCGCCGGGAAAGGCCGTTGAGTAGCCCGGCTTCGGTGGGCCGGCAGGCCGGCCGCGGCCTGCACGTAGCAGGCACCATCCAGCTTCCCTTTGTCTGGTTGGTCATGGTTACGGCTTAAATATCCGTCACCTGACGGATGTCTCTGTGTGCAACTTTCACCAGAATTTGTCGTGCAACCGGCACTAGCCGGCGTCAGCAGTTGGCCACTGGCCAGGGTCTCCCGGACCGGCCGCCCCCCGGGCCAGCTCAACCGGCTTGGCAAGGAAACAAGATGAACACGATGGCGCCGATCCGCTTGACCGTGCGGCAACGCGCGCGCCGCATCCCGCTGACCGCGGGGCCGGCCGCACCGGCCGAAGCCCGCTGCCAGGTCGAGGCGGCCATCCGCGCCTGGGATGCCCCCGTCGATGTGAGCACCGCGGTCCTGCTCACCAGCGAACTGGTGACCAATGCCGTAAAACACACGGCGGGCGAGACCGTCGTGCTGGCCATCACTTGCGCCTGCGGCCAGTTTCACGTTGATGTCCACGACACATCGTCGTGTTTGCCGGCAATCGTTGATGGGCCAGCCGACGCGGAGGCCGGGCGGGGTTTGATCCTGGTCGCCAGCCTGTCGACTAGCTGGGGTTACTACCCCACCGCGGCGGGCAAGGCCGTGTACTTCACACTCGCGTTCCAGGCCCCGCCCGACAAGGACGACGATCGCCGCCCGCGGCGCGGTCGCGGCTGGGTGCGGTGAGCCGTGAGCAGCGGCTGGTCCACCGACACGCCCATCGCTCATCCGTTCCCGGACCGCGATCGCCTCGCCACGATGGTGCGCAGCGCAGCCTCGCGGGCGATGTCCATCCGCGCATGCATACCTAGCTTCGTCAAGACGTGGCAGATGTGGGTGGCGACGGCCCAACGGGACAGCAGCGGCCCGGGCGAACCCGTCCAGAACTGAACGAAGACACCAGCGCCACCGCGGCGGCGCCACCGGGCGCAACCTGATCCTCAACGGCGGCATCTGCAACCCCGGCTGCACGAACGAATTCAACGGCTGGCTGTACGCCGGGCGGCTGATACCGCTGCCGCCGACGGGGTTCGCCCACCGCGAGGCGGCCGAGATCTGGTGACATCCACCGGCGCGACACGCGCGCCCGCCTCAGGCGAAGGCCGCCGAACCCACCGACGCCGCTCCGGACGTGGCCGGATGCATCCGCGCGGCGATCACGCCCTGCGATCGGTCAGCGGTGGTTCAGGACCCGGTGTCATGCTGCGCAGGATCTGGTCGAAGATCGCGGTGCATTCTTCCCGTGCCGCTGCGGGGTCGTCGGCGCCGGCCACGTAGAGGGCGCATTCGCTGAGGGCGCCGGTGAGGACGTGGGCGAGGGGGACGACGGGCTGCCGGGTGATGGCGCCGGCGTCCATCGCCGATTGCAGCGCGAGCTGGACCAGGCCGAGGCCGTACCGGCCGGCCAGGTCCCGCCAGGCCTGCCAGCCGAGCACGGCCGGGGCGTCGAGCAGGATGATCCGCTCGACCTCGGGGTCGGCGCAGGCGTCGAGGAACAGCCGCGCGCCGGCCCGGAGTGCTTCCACCGGATTGTCGGCGGCCCCCGCTGCGCCCGCCGCGATCTGGTCGGCGATCTCGGCCTCGGCCTGCTCGGCCACGGCGGCGAACAGGTCGGCCTTGTCGCGGAACTGGTGGTAGAGGGCGCCGCGGGTCACCCCGGCCGCCCGCACGATCTCCTCGGTGCCCACGCTGGCATAGCCGCGCGTGCCGAACAGCGCGCGCGCGGCGGTCACGAGCAGCCGGCGGGTCGCCTGCGAGCGCAGATCCTGTTTCGTCCCGGTCATGCAGCGGTCACAGCCCTTGCCATACGTACTGTCTGTATGTAATTATCGTACAGACTGAATGTATGCTACCGCGCCGGGCCACTTGGAGGAGCCATGCCACACACCGAACTGCCCCACGGCACCGTGCACTACCTGGAATCTGGCGCCGGCGCGCCGGTCGTGTTCCTGCACGGCTACCTCATGGGCGCCCGCCTGTGGGATCCCGTCGTGCGCCTGCTCGAACCCGAGTTCCGCTGCCTGGCCCCCGAGCTGCCGTTCGGCGCCCACCCGGCCCCGATGCGTCCCGGTGCCGACCTGACGACAGCCGGGCTTGGCCGCCTGGCCGCCGGCTTCCTCGACGCGCTGGACCTGCGCGAGGTCACGCTGGTCGGCAACGACAGCGGGGCCGCCATCGCCCAGGTGGTCGCGGCACGCCACGCCGGGCGGCTCGGCGGCCTCGTCCTCGCCACCGGCGACGCGTTCGGCAACTACCCGCCCAAGCCGTTTCGCCCGCTGATCACCGCGGCGCGCGCCGGGACGCTCACCGCGCTGCTCGCCGTGCTCAAGGCCAGGCCCGCCCGGTCCCTGCCCACCGCGTACGGCTGGCTCACCCACGGCGACCTGCCGCACGACCTGATCGACCAGTGGGTCGCCGCCTACTTCGCCAGCAAGGGCGTGCGGCGCGACCTCCGCCGGCTCACCGCCGCGCTCGGCGACGACCAGTTCATGAACCAGATCGCCGCCGAGCTGGCCACCTTCACCAAGCCCGCGCTGCTGGCCTGGGCCGCCGACGACAAGTTCTTCCCCATCGAGCACGCCCGCCGCCTGGCCGCCATCCTCCCCAACCCACGGCTCGAAGTGATCGGCCACAGCCGCACCTGGGTCATGCGCGACCAGCCGCAGCGAACCGCCCACCTCATCGCCGCGCTCGCGCGGCGCGCCGCGGCCCAGCAAGCCACCTGAGCCAGGCGAGCGTGCAACCACGGTGCCGCCGGGCACGCGGCGAAGCCCAGCTGACCGGGGAACCCCCGAGGCCTCCCCTTTCACACCGTCAGGGGGATTTGGCTGCTGGCCACGGGGCGTGA
>Ga0126378_10002809_pt1 | contig 12986 bp, 10 predicted proteins | sample PanSoiMetPlot_23_FD_92587 | JGI IMG/M metagenome (GOLD analysis project Ga0126378, IMG submission 92587) | Tropical forest soil microbial communities from Panama - MetaG Plot_23 | ecosystem: Environmental > Terrestrial > Soil > Tropical forest > Bulk soil | place: Panama | collected 2016-02-17
ATGAGAGGCACTTCGGTGATACGCTCGCGGAGAATTCGGAGATTTGTCGTGTTCTGAATGCCCATGCCGGAACCGATAGGCGCGCCGAGCGGCATGACGGCGGAGGCGCCGGCGTCGATGAGCTTGCGGGCGACGATGAGATCGTCGTTTGTATAGGGCAGAACTACGAAGCCTTCCTTGACGAGGGTTTTGGTGGCGCTGATGAGAGCCTCCGTATCGGGGAAAAGCGTTTGCTCGTCACCGATTACTTCGAGCTTTACCCATTCGGAGAGGCCGACTTCGCGGCCGAGGCGCGCGGTGCGCACGGCTTCGTCTGCGGTGTAGCAGCCCGCGGTGTTGGGGAGGATAAAGAAATTCTTGCGGTCGATATAGTCGAGCAGGGATTCTTTCGTGCGATCGTTCAGATTGACGCGCCGGACAGCGACGGTAACCATATCCGCACCGGAAGCCTGGTGGGCGCGCGCCATTTCCTGAAAGCTGCGGTATTTCCCCGTGCCAACGATAAGGCGCGAATGAAACTGGCGCCCAGCGATTGTAAGTTGATCGGACATTTCTCTTCCCTTCCTCGCGCGCTTTCTCTTCCCGGCGCCTATTGTACTCCGGCGATAGCGAATCGCGCACCCGCCGGGCACGCAACCGGCGTCGACGGTGCCAGTGCCCAAGGCTGTTAGGCCAAGTGGTGAGGGCGCGGCTCTTCGACATCGGCGTAGAGACGGGCGATCACATCCTGATAGCGCTGTTCGATGACGCGGCGTTTCATTTTCAATGTGTAAGTGAGTTCGCCGCCAGCGTAGGTGAAATCCTGCTCGAGCAGGGCGAAGCGCTTGGGCTTTTCGTATTGTGCTAATGCAGCCGTGAGGCGTTCTATTTCGCTTGAGAGAAGATCGCGCAGCCAAGGGTCGGCTGTCATCTGGGCGGGCGTAGCAAAATCGTGACCTGCTTTTCGCGCGGTGGTCTCGATGTTAGCGAAATTCGGGACGATGAGGACGGAGACGAATTTTCGCGTGTCGCCAACGACGATCGCGTTGGTAATGTAGGGCGAAGTCTTGAGAGTGTTTTCAATCGGCGCGGGCGCGACGAACTTTCCGGCCGCTGTTTTCAGCAGTTCTTTCTTACGATCGGTGATGATCAGGTAGCCGTCTTCGTCGAGACGGCCGATGTCACCGGTGCGAAACCATCCATCAGGGGTGAAGACCTCATGCGTCGCTTCTGGCTTATGGTAATAGCCCTGCATGACGTTCGGTCCTTTGACTAAGATTTCTCGGTCCTCTGCGATTTTCACCTGAACATTCGGAATCGGGCGGCCGACGGTACCGATTTTGTTCGCCGTCGGGGTGTTGGCGGTGACGACAGGAGATGTTTCGGTGAGCCCATAGCCTTGATGAATCGTCACGCCGACGGACCAGAAAAATTCCGCAAGTTCTGGTGCCAGCGGGGCGCCGCCAGCGGAGAATCTTTGAGTGCTACCACCCAGCCCTTCGCGAATTTTTGAGTAGACGAGAGCGTCTGCTACTCGCCAACGTAGTCTCAGACCTGGCGATGGACTTTTTCCATAAGCGCGCCACGGAACGGATTCTTCGGCCACTCGAAGCGACCAATCGAAAATATTGCGCTTGATCCCGGATTCGCGGCTGCCTTTCTCGAGAATATTGGCGTAAATTTTTTCGAAGAATCTCGGGACCGCGGCGGCGAGCGTGGGATGTATTTCGAGCAAGGCCAGCGGGACGTCTTCGATTCTTTCGAGATAGGCGATGGCCACACCGTTGAACATGTAACTGTATGCGGCGGTGCGCTCGTAGACATGGGCGAGTGGCAAGAATTCGAGCGCAACATCCGAGGAAAGCAAGCGGTGGCCGGACGCACTATCGATGCAATTTGAGCTGAGATTTGAATGGGTAAGCATTACACCCTTGGGCTCGTCCGTGGTGCCTGAGGTATAGATGATGGTCGCGAGGCTGTCGCCCTTAATTTCGGCTGCCCGGCGACGATATTCGGCGATGTCGCCGTCCATGGTTGACGCGATCAAGGTTTCGTATCGGAGAATGTCGGAGTCCAGATCGCTATCGGACGCGGCAGAGATGACATGTTCAAGGGCCGGAATCTGGCTGCGGCACTCGGAGATTTTTTTAGCTTGCGATGCGCCGGCGGTGAATACGACACGGGCGCCTGAATCGTTGAGGATATAAATCAGACGGTCGTGCGACTCGTTGAAGTAGACCGGCACGTTGACCGCGCCGAGACCTTGAATCGCAAAATCCGCTGTGTGCCATTCTGGGCAGTTGGGCGCAAAAAGTCCAACGCGATCGCCCGGCACGATGCCGAGTTCGGCGAGCGCTTTCGACAGGCCGGCGACTCTGCGAAGCATCTCCTGTGCGGTTATGGATTGCCAGCCGGCAGCGGTGCGATACATCTGGGCGCGCGGGTTCGCAAAACGGTCAACGGCATTGAGGAAAAGCTTTGTGAGGGCCGGATACTCGCTCGCCATTTCCTAGACTCTAGCGTATGGGCTCGCGGCGCGCAACGCGGCGCTACTCACACGCGCCTCGGTGAGATAAGATGCCGGCAGAGGAAATTTTATGTCGAAGCTTTCAACGGACGAATCGATTGGCTATCAACCGATGCGCGCCGCGCGCGGCACGCAGATTTCGTGCAAAGGATGGCAGCAGGAAGCCGCGTTACGGATGCTGATGAATAATCTCGATCCGGAGGTCGCTGAGAAACCTGAGGATCTGATTGTTTACGGCGGACGCGGAAAAGCGGCGCGAAATTGGAATTGTTTCCACGCGATTGTCGAGTCGCTGAAGTCGCTCGAGGGGGACGAAACGCTGTTGGTGCAGTCCGGCAAACCCGTCGGAATTTTTCGCACGCACGCGTACGCGCCGCGGGTGCTGATCGCCAACTCGAATCTGGTGGGACATTGGAGCGATTGGAAGAATTTCGACGAGCTCGATCGAGCGGGCCTGATGATGTACGGGCAGATGACTGCCGGTAGCTGGATTTATATCGGGTCACAGGGAATTCTTCAGGGGACATACGAAACGTTTGCCGCGGCTGGCCGAAAACATTTTCATACAGGAGAACTTGCCGGGAAATTAGTGGCGAGTGGCGGAATGGGTGGGATGGGAGGCGCGCAGCCTTTGGCAGCGACGCTGAACGGAGCGGCGTTTTTGGGGATCGATGTCGATCCGGACCGCATTAAGAGACGCGTGAAGAGCGGTTACTGCGATGTGATGGTGAGTGACCTGGACGAAGCGCTGCGCATACTGAAGAACGCAGTGCGCACGCGCGAGGCAACGTCTGTGGGGCTGGTCGGAAATTGTGCCGACGTGATCCCGGAGCTGGCGCGACGCGGCGTGGTTCCGGACCTGCTTACGGACCAGACGAGCGCTCATGATCCGATCGGCGGCTACATCCCTGACGGGCTCGATGTAGTGCAGGCAGCGGAGTTGCGGCAACGAGATCCGGAAACGTACCGCAAGCGTTCGCTCGACTCGATGGCCAAGCACGTGGAAGGAATGCTGGCATTGCAAAAACTGGGCGCCGTAACATTCGATTACGGCAACAACATTCGAACATTCGCTTACCAGCAAGGCGTCAAGAATGCTTACGATTTCCCAGGGTTTGTACCAGCTTATATTCGGCCGCTCTTTTGCGAAGGGCGCGGGCCCTTTCGCTGGGCGGCACTTTCGGGAGAGGCTTCGGATATCCATCGCACGGATCAGCTGGTGCTTGAAATGTTTCCGCACGATGAGATTCTCTCGCGCTGGATCAAGCTGGCGCAGAAGCGGGTGAAATTTCAGGGACTGCCTGCGCGAATTTGCTGGCTGGGCTACGGCGAGCGCGACAAGTTCGGGTTGGCGTTGAATGATGTGGTTGCGCGAGGCGAACTGAAAGCGCCGATCGTGATTGGACGCGATCACTTGGACTGCGGCTCCGTTGCGTCGCCATTCCGCGAGACGGAAAAAATGCTCGATGGTTCGGACGCGGTGGCGGATTGGGCGTTTTTGAATGCCATGCTGAACACAGCGAGTGGGGCGAGCTGGGTTTCGATTCACAACGGTGGTGGCGTTGGCATCGGCTATTCGCAGCATGCTGGGCAAGTGACGGTGGCGGATGGGACGAAAGAGATGGCTTCGCGCATCAAGCGCGTCCTGACGAACGATCCGGGCATCGGGGTCGCCAGGCACGTGGATGCCGGGTATCCGGAGGCTATTGAGTTCGCGAAGAAAGCCGGCGTGAAAATTCCGATGGCTTAGGGCACGGGCAGTATTTCAAGCTGCATGGGAGAGAGTGCATGATCGTTGTTACAGGAGCAACGGGACGCACAGGGAAAGCGGCGGCAGAGTCGCTGCTGGCGGCGGGTGTAAATGTTCGCGTGGTGAGCCGCGACGCGAAGAAGCTCGACGCGCTTGTGGCCCGGGGAGCGGAGGCTTTCGTCGGCAACGCCGAAGATCGGCAGGCAATGGCGAAAGCATTTGAGGGTGCTGCCGGCGTCTATTTGGTGGTGCCCGAGGACGTCACCCAGCAGGACTTGCGGGCCCATCAGGAGCGCATTTCCGGCTCTTACGCTGCGGCAGTGACCTTTGCGCGCGTTCCTTACGCGGTCGCCTTGAGCAGCATCGGGGCGCAGCACGCCGAGGGTACAGGTCCGATCGTTGGCTTGCACAACATGGAACAGAAGCTCAACAAAGTGCCTGACCTGAACGTGCTTTACCTGCGCGCTGGCTATTTCATGGAGAATCTCTTAATGAGCATCGCGCCGATGCGCTCGATGGGAATTCTGCCAGGCGGCATGACAGGCGATCTGGCAACACCATGGATTGCTACGAAGGATATCGGCGAGTACGCGGCCACCCGTTTGATGGCGCGCGATTTCTCGAGCAAGTCCACACAGGAATTACACGGGCAGCGTGATATCACGATGAACGAGGCGTCTTCTGTAATAGGCAAGTCGATCGGTAAACCTGGTCTGTCCTATATGCAGGTGCCATTCACGATGCTGGAGCCTGCGCTCGTACAGATGGGATTGCCGAAGAGCACGGCGGCGCTGCTGATTGAAATGTGGAAAGGCGCGAACGCCGGCCTCATCGCGCCGCAGGAGCAGCGGACGGCCAAAAATAGCACTCCGACAACGCTGGAATCCTTCGCGACGGAAGTCTTCGCGCCCGCCTTTCTGAGCAAGACCGTCGGCGCATAGCGTTCATTCCATGCGCGCGCCAATAAAGAGCTGTGCCCGCGTTCTCTGTAATATTTGAGGGCCCGCTGCTGACTCGATGGTCTTTTGGCTGATGTCACGCTAGTATCAAGCCCGCCCATGCCTGATTGGCTGATTACCGGCTGCTCTCAGCTGCTGACCCTTCGCGGCAATGTACCCCGGCGCGGCCGCGCGCTTGGCGAGTTGGGAATTGTTCGAGACGGCGCTCTTCTAATACATGACGATCGCATCGAGGCGATAGGAACGCGCCGCCAAATCGAAAGCTCGCGGAAATCGCGGCGTGCGGAAAAGCTCGACCTCGCGGGGCGCGTCGTCTTGCCGGGTTTTGTCGATTCGCATACTCACTTGATTTTTCCCGTGAGCCGAGCCCATGAATACGAACAACGCATTTCAGGCGCTACCTACGAGGAGATTGCAAAGAAGGGGGGTGGAATCCATTCGAGCGTGCACAACCTCCGCCGCACTTCTTCAAAGGAACTCAAATTGAGCGCAATCGTGGCGTTGCATCAGTTCGCGGCGTATGGTACCACCACGATCGAAGCGAAAAGCGGATACGGTCTCGACTGGAAGAGCGAATCGAAAATCCTGAACATTATTTATGAGCTGCATCAGGAACAACCGATTGATATCGCCGCAACTTTTCTTGGCGCTCACACTGTACCCGTCGAATACAAAGGACGGGCAGACGCGTACGTAACTCTCCTGACGAAAAAATGGATTCCGAATGTCGCCATGGCCGGTCTTGCTGAATTCTGCGATGTGTTCTGCGATCGAGGCTCGTTTACAGTACCTCAGGCGCGCAAGATTTTGACAGCTGGACGCGCCTGCGGCCTGGTCCCGCGCCTGCATGCCGAGCAGCTTGCGCACACGGGCGCTGCGCGACTGGCGATTGAGATGCACGCGGCCAGCGCAGACCATCTTGAAAAACTTGACGAAGCGGACGTTCGCGCCCTCGCACTTTCCAATGTAGTTTGTACGCTGTTGCCGGGATGTTGCTTTCATCTGGGGCTGAGCCACTACGCGCCGGCACGCCGGCTGATCGAAGCGGGAGCCATCGTTGGGTTGGCAACCGATTTTAATCCCGGCACCAGTCCGACAGTCAGCATGCCAATGATCCTGTCGCTCGCTTGCACGCAGATGCGCATGACGCCCGCGGAGGCGATAGCCGCCGCGACCATTAATCCCGCCTATTCCCTGCGCCAGCAAGACCGCATCGGCTCTCTTGAGGTTGGCAAGTATGCCGACCTTGCTGCGTTTGACGTGGCCGACTACCGGGAAATTCCGTATTATTTCGGTGTGAACCTTTGCAGCCTGACGATGAAGCGCGGAAACGTCATCTATTCAAACAACTGAAATTCCATGAAACGACTTGTCGAGTGCGTGCCGAATTTTTCCGAAGGTCGTGACGCCACGAAAATCGATGCAATCATCGCCGCGATGCGCGAAGTTCCGGGTGTGTTTCTCCTCGACCGTGAAAGTGATGCGGACCACAATCGCAGCGTCGTGACGCTGGCTGGAGAACCTGAGGTGGTTGCGGAAGCAGCCCTTCGCGGCGTGGGAAAAGCGGCTGAGCTGGTTGACTTGACGAAGCATTCAGGAGCGCATCCGCGAATGGGCGCGACGGATGTGGTGCCGTTCATACCCATCGACGGAGTGACGATTGACGATTGCGTCGTGCTGGCGAAGAAAGTGGGACGCGAAATCTGGGAGCGCTACCGCATCCCGGTATATTTCTACGAGGCTGCGGCGCAGCGGCCCGAACGTACAAATCTTGAAAATATTCGGAAGGGACAATTCGAGGGGTTGCGTGAGGAAGTGCTTCGCAACCCGGATCGCGCTCCCGACGTCGGGGAGCCTCGTTTGCACCCGACGGGCGGCGCTACCGTAGTCGGGGCGAGAAAATTTCTAGTCGCTTACAACATCAATCTGAACACTCCCGATATCGAAATCGCCAAGCGCATCGGGAAAAATATCCGCTTCTCGAATGGCGGGCTGCGCTACGTAAAGGCCATGGGCGTGGACCTGCGCGCCCGAAACCTTGCGCAAGTCTCCATCAACATGACGGATTTCGAGCAGACACCACTTCATCGCGTGTTCGAAATGGTGAAGCGCGAAGCGGAGCGATATGGCGTATCGATCGTCGGAAGCGAAATTGTCGGACTGATTCCCAAGCGCGCGATTGAACTGACTGCCGATTTTTATCTGCAGCTCGAGAACTTTTCTCCCGCGCAGGTGTTAGAGAATCGTCTGGAAGCTTCGCTCGGCGGAGCGGCTTCGGAAGGCCCCGGACGCCTCGCGGCGATGGCGCAGCCATTTCTCGATTGCGTCGCACAGCCAACCGCGGCGCCAGGAGGCGGTTCCGTATCAGCGTTTGCGGGCGCTCTAGGAGCCAGCTTGGGCCAGATGGTTGCGGGGCTCTCGCGGAAGAAAAAATCGCAGGCAGCTTTCGTCGAGCAACTCAGCAAGGCTGTTTCAGAGTTTCACGCTGCAGGTCAGGAGTTGGCGAAAGCGATCGATCGGGACGCATCCTCCTTTGAGTCCGTTATGGATGCTTACAAATTGCCTCAAGGCACGCCTGAAGAAAAGCGAAAACGTGATGATGCGATACAGCGCGCTTTGCATGGGGCGGCAGAGGTTCCGCTCGAGGTCGCGCGTAAAGCTGCCGACGTGTTCGAACTGCTAGGGCAACTGGAATCGATCTCCAGCGCGTCTATGATGTCAGACCTGCGCGTGGGGCGTTTGATGGCTGCTTCAGCGGTTCGAGGAGCCCTCGAAAACGTGGCCATCAATCTCGAGACCATCACCGACGCCAATTTCGCGCAGCGTTTGCGGTCCGAATCGGCAACTCTTTTATCTCGTGTAAGTGAAGACGCCGCTGTGATTGGTCGATAGCGCTGAATAGGCAAAAACAACTGAGGATAAAAAAGTGAGACAGTCTAGCATTCGTTTGAGCGCGTTTGCACTGCTTGCATTGGCAGCAATATTTGCATCGCTCGCCGGGATCCCGTCTCCCATCGCGGCAGGTTCGCTGAGCACCGGAGTCATCGGCCTGTTCCCGAAACAGGTTGGCGAGTTCGCCTACGCCGATTTGAAAACGGCTCGAAAGTACCCATGGTTTCCCAAGTTGCGTGAACAACTTTTGCCCAGCAAGTTCCGCCAGTTCGAGCAGTTCCTTACATCGTCCGGAGTAGATCCGAACTCACAGGTGGAAGAGCTGGCGTGGGGCGGGCTGCCCGTTTCGAAAGCCGGCGGTGAGGATGTGGTCGGCGTAGCGCTGGGGCCATTTGACCCGTCGTCCACCGAGGCGCAATTCAAAGCGAAGAAGCTGCCGTCCGTTGAATATCATGGTTATCGTCTCTGGGCATACGGCAGCGGGACCGGCGAAGGCGACATACTTTTTACATTTCTTGACAGCAACACCGCGGCCTTCGGCCACCGAACGGCGCTTGAACAACTGATTGAAGTTCGAATGGGCGGCGCAGCAAGCTTGTTGACGAACGACCAGCTATTTCCGCTCATTAACGAGGTGAACGGAAGCGGCCTCGTCTGGGGTGTGCTCGATAAGAACTATACGCACCTTGCGATGCAGCAGCTTTTCCCGGAGACCAGCCAGTTCCCTCAGGCAGCTGCTATCGTCGAGCGATTAAAAGCCATGACCATCAGTGTGGATGCGAGCAGTGGCGTGAATGCGAAGTTCCAGGCAGTATGCAGTTCCACCGACGATGCCAACCTTCTGGGCGCCGCGTTCCAGGCGGGCTTGATGTACAAGCGCTATCAAGAAGCGCAGGCCAATCCTGACTTCGCGAAGGTGTTGGACGGGGTGAGTGTGGTGCCGGCTGGTGACCGTCTAAAAGTCGAAGCACCGGTAAGCGAGGCGCAGCTCGGTTCGCTGATCAACACCAGGATCTTTGCTGTTCCCATGTAGATGCAAGAATGCCGTGGAACGAATCGGGGTTTGAGAGCCGCAAGCTAGACTTTAGCGCTGTGTTGGTCTCGATATTTGATGAGCGTCATTCGCGAGCGGCCTTCGTGAGTATCGTATTGCACTCGGTCAACTCGCGTATCCTGGAGTGAAGCGCTGATTTTCCTGCCCGCATGGTCTCTCGAACCGCCGCCCGCGAACGTGTCAAGCCCCGCCGATGGCTTCGATTCGCCTGAATGCTCAATCGTTACCTGCACTCGATCTGGAAAATCTTCGATCACCATCCTGAGGTCGCGATCTCCCGTGCTATCGTTTCCGAGCAGAGGAAACGTTTCGCGAACGGCCTCGACGGCAGCCTCGGCGAATCCATGTTGAGCTTCTCTCGGGAGACCCGCGCGGTGGGCGGAATGCGAAACAATCGCCCCTACGGCAGCGAGCAACCGCGGGTCATTGTGCACCTTAAGCTCTGTTCGTGCTGGGTCAGCGGTCACTGGTCTCCACAACGCGCACGTCGCAAGCCTCGCGGCAATCCGGACAATAATACAACCCATCGACGCAAAGTCGAATGCTGTGTTGTGACTGGCAGAAGCAGCAGAATTTTTCGCAGGTGCACTGCGTCTCCGGTTTGTCGCATTGTGAGCAAAGGACTGTCACAGAACTGCAATCTCCGCCAGACTAGGATGCTTCGGAGGTTCAATACTAGGCTAGTCGCGGATAGGCGACAAGCGGGTTCGCGAGCACGATTGCCGAGAACGGGACCGGGCAGCCGAGGTTGCTAGGGTCTTGCGCGAATTGTGCCCTGGGGCGCTTTCTTGACACTTCGAAACACGCATGCTACGTTGATTTTCTTGTCTTCTGCGATGAGAAATCCTCTGTGACGACACCGGCCACTGCTGAATTGCGCAAAACAGCTTTGAATTCAGTTCATCGGCGTTTGGGCGCAAAAATGGTTAACTTCGGCGGGTGGGATATGCCGCTCGAATATTCAGGCATTCTCGCTGAACACGGTGCAGTTCGCACCCGCGCTGGACTGTTCGACGTAAGTCACATGGGTGAAATCGAAATCCGAGGCGCCCAAGCTCTCGACCTCGTCCAGCAAGTGAGCTGCAATAACGCAGCAAAGCTGGCTGTGGGGCAGGCGCACTACTCAGGCCTGATGACCGAGCGTGGCACTTTTGTGGACGACTTGCTTGTTCATAAAATCTCGGACACTCATTATTTGCTGTGCGTGAATGCAGGCAATCAGGACGGCGACTTTGAGCACATCCGGGCAAATAATAAATTCGATGCGAAGGTCGAGAATACCGGACCACGATACTCCCAGCTCGCCATCCAAGGCCTGCGCGCAAAGGAAATTCTTCAGCGCCTGACGCGAGCTTCGCTCGATTCAATCGGCTACTACCACTTTGCTTTTGGTGAAGTTAGCGGAATTCATTGTTTGATCGCTCGCACCGGTTATACCGGCGAAGACGGATTTGAGATCTACTTCGATCCCCAGCACTCGGAAAAGCTTTGGGGTGAATTGATGGAAGCGGGCAAATCTGCGGGACTCTTGGCCTGCGGGCTGGGGGCTCGCAACACTCTGCGCATGGAAGCCGGCATGTGCCTGTACGGGCATGAGATCGATGAAACCACTACGCCGCTCGAAGCCGGTCTCGGATGGATCTGCAAGCTTGATAAAGGGCCGTTTCTAGGAAGCACTGCGCTGAATGAGCAGAAGCGGTGCGGTATCGACCGGCGACTCGTGGGTTTCGAAATGCTCGACAAGCGCATCGCCCGCGATGGGTACGCGGTGTTGATCGATGGCCGCGATGCAGGACGAGTGACGAGTGGCGGCCCTGCGCCGTTCCTCAAGAAGAACATTGGCATGGCGTATGTTCCTTCGACGACAGGCTCGGCTGGAACCACCCTTGAAATCAGCATTCGTGGACAAGCTGCGCCGGCGCGAATCGTGGCACTGCCGTTTTATAAGCGGCCTCACTGACCGAACAACATCGAATCTGGCAGCGACCAGGGGGCGGAATGTATCCGAAAGATTATCGCTACACGAAAGAACACGAGTGGATCAGGGCGGACGGCGCTATAGGCACCATCGGAATCACCGACTACGCACAACATGAACTTGGAGACGTTGTGTTTGTCGAGTTGCCTAGGGTGGGAACTCAGTTGAAAGCCGGACAGTCACTTGGAACAATCGAATCTGTAAAGGCCGTAAGCGAAATTTTCACTCCGGTAAGCGGCGAAGTGACCGAAACGAACCCGGCGCTGGTCGATGCGCCCGAGAAAATCAATTCCGATCCACACGGATCGGCATGGCTCATCAAGATTCAACTTGTTGATCTCAAAGAGCCAGCGGCGTTGATGGATGCCGCAGCGTACGAGGCGTATATCGCCGGGAAAGCGAAGGAACACTAGGCCTGATGCGTTATCTTCCCAAGAGCCCGTCGGAACGCCAAGAAATGCTCGCGGCGGTCGGCGTTCAATCTGTCGACGAACTTTTCCAATCCATACCGGAGAAGTTCCGTCTCCGCACCCCGCTTCCCCTCCCCGGACCGCTCTCTGAGGCTGAGATCGTTCAATATTTTCAAGCACGAGCAGCCGAGAACGCCAGAGGCTTCACTTCGTTCCTCGGGGCCGGTGCGTACCCTCATTTGCGTTCAGTAGTTACTGACGCTCTTGTGCAGCGCGGCGAGTTCCTCACCTCCTACACTCCTTACCAGGCGGAATTTGCTCAGGGCACTCTGACTGCAATCTTCGAGTTTCAGACGCTGATGGCGCAGCTGACCGGCCAGGAAGTAGCGAACGCTTCGATGTATGACGGCTCAACAGCGCTCACCGAAGCCGCGCTGATGGCGGAGAGGCTCACCGGCCGGGACAGAGTGCTCGTCGCGCGAAGTGTGCATCCGGAGTATCGGCAGGTTCTGGCGACCTATGCTCGCAATCTGGGCCTTGAAATCGAAGAACTGCAATACACGCAGTCGGGTCAAATCGATCGCGGTGCATTGACTCCCGAAAGGCTTTCGGACGCCGCGGCGGTGATCGTGCAAACGCCGAATTTCTTCGGCGTTCTCGAGGAAATTCCGGCCCTCGCCACCGCCGCGCATGCGGGTGGCGCTTTGCTGGTGGCGTCTATCACCGAGCCTGTCTCGCTCGGAATCGTGCGCCCGCCCGTCGAGGCGGATATTGTCGCAATGGAAGGGCAGGGCTTTGGCGTTTCGCCGAGTTATGGCGGTCCCTACGTTGGTGTGATTGCAACGCGCGAAAAATTCGTCAGGCAGATGCCGGGGAGGCTTTCCGGGCAAACGACGGACGCTGCCGGGCGGCGCGGCTTTGTGCTGACCCTTGCGACGCGCGAGCAGCATATCCGTCGCGAGAAGGCGACGTCCAACATCTGCACGAATGAAGCGCTGTACGCGCTTGTCGCCACCATCCATCTTTGCCTGATGGGCAAACAGGGGTTGCGAGAACTGGCGTCTCAAAATCTGGCGAAGGCGCATTTCGCACAGGCTGAACTCGAGAACATTCCCGGTGTGCGCCGTACCTTTTCAGGACCTACGTTTAATGAGTTCACCCTCGAATTTCCGCGTTCTGTAAAAATGATTAATTCCGCCCTCTTGCGCGAAAAAATCATAGGGCCATTTGCGCTCGGCACACACTATCCTGAATTGACCAAGCGCGCGCTGGTCTGCGTGACCGAAACGATGCCGCGAGCTGAAATCGAGCGTTTCGCCGGTGCGCTGAAGAAAATTCTCGAGACCGTGGTATAGGAGCTTCTGACTTGAGTTCGAAAGTCGTAGATACTGAAACGGCTGCCGCCTCGATCAAGAAGGTGCGTCCGCACCCGAACCA
>Ga0126378_10002810_pt1 | contig 12985 bp, 10 predicted proteins | sample PanSoiMetPlot_23_FD_92587 | JGI IMG/M metagenome (GOLD analysis project Ga0126378, IMG submission 92587) | Tropical forest soil microbial communities from Panama - MetaG Plot_23 | ecosystem: Environmental > Terrestrial > Soil > Tropical forest > Bulk soil | place: Panama | collected 2016-02-17
ATGGTTGGATCTGTTTTTGTCCAAGACTACGACAAGCCCGCGCTTTCTACGAAGGCAAACTGGGCGTTGATTTTGGTGAGTCAGGACCAATTTGCTTTGGTGCTGAGCGTGGGTGGCCACAAGGTCTGGGTGACGACAGCAGCGAATTTTGCTCGACTGCCTGGCACTGTCGCTGGCTGGGAGTGGACGACGTCCAAGCGACGTCTACCTGGCTCCAGACCCCGCGGCGTGAACCTGGAAAAGTGTCCTTTCGCCGAAGACCGTGAACTCGGAATTTGGAAGGCTCTGAGCGGCGACCAAGTGGCGTGGTTCAAAGATCCGGACGGCAACATCCGTTCTCTAACTCAACATTATTAGCGACCGAAGGTCGCTGCCAACGGGAACCGCTCTGGTGTGGTAGCATTTCTTGGCCTTGACCGAACCAAACAAGAAGAACGGTGTCCTCTTTGCGGTTCTGGTTTTATTTGCCATCAACATTCTGAATTTTTACGACCGGCATGTTCCCGGAGCGCTGGTCGAGCCCATGCGCAAGGAATTCCACCTGAGCGACATGCAGATTGGCCTGCTCGGAAGCGTGTTTATCTGGCTCTACGCGATTATGGGCGTGCCGCTCGGACGCATCGCGGATTCCGGCAGCCGGAAGAAGCTTCTGGCTTGGGGCTTGGTCGTGTGGGCTTCGCTGACGGCGTGTGCGGCGATCGCCACCAATTACTCGGTGCTTCTGATTTCGCGCGTGGGAGTGGGACTCGGAGAAGCAACGTGCGCTCCGGCGGCGACCAGCTGGCTTGGAGACCTTTTCCCAGCGGAAAAGCGCTCGCGTGTGCTGGCGCTGTTTATGCTGGGCGTGCCCTTCGGCGGCGCGTTGGCTTATTTCTTCAGCGGTCCGCTGGCGCAGGCGCATGGTTGGAGAGCAGCCATGGTCCTGGCGGCAGCGCCAGCGCTTGCGCTTGTTCCAGCATTGCTGATGCTCGAAGAACCGCGGCGTGGCGCCAGTGAAACGACTCGCGCCCAAGCGGGTCGCACATCGGTGTTGAGCTTGCTTCGTCTCCCGACGCTGTGGTGGATCATCGCTTCGGGTGTTTTTCTTAACTTCAATATGTACGCGATCGCAACTTTCCTGCCCGCGCTTCTGAGCCGGGTTCATGGCCTCTCGCTGGCCTCGTCGGGGATTGCCACGGGCGTGGTTTACCTTGTGGGGGGGCTCGGCGGCGGTTTGGGTGCAGGGTACCTCGGCGATTTCATTGTCCAACGACGCAAGGATGGGCGCATGCTCTGTGCAGCCATCGCGGCGCTTGTTGCCGTGCCACTTTCGTGTCTGGGAGTTCTCGAGCCTGCCGGGTCGCTCCCCGCAGGAATTGCTTTTTTCCTGCTGGCGTATGCCGCTCTGACCAGCTATTACGGCCTGGTTTATTCCGCCATTCAAGATATCGTGGCGCCGAATCAGCGCGGAATCACCATGGCGATTTACTTCATGGCCATGTACCTATGCGGCGCTTCGTTCGGGCCACTTCTGACCGGTCGTGTGAGCGACTTGCTGGCTCAGCGAGCGGCGGTTTTGGCCGGTTCGCCTGTCCTGACCGAATCTTTTCGCGCCATCGGTCTACAACAAGCCATGTTGATTATTCCCATTTTTTCGCTGGTGTTGGCGGGAGTGCTGTATATGGGCTCGCGGACGATCATTTCCGATATTGCGCGGCGGGAGATGCTTGCTTTTGAGCCTGCGCTTGGCTCCGATTAGCGCGGGAGCAGGGAAAATTGGCGGGGATCGATGCGGGCAAAGGTTACCAAACGCGGATTTCTCCCGCCGCGACATCGGCCCGTTTTTGAGAGCTACCCGTTGCCGCGGACTTGCCACCAATCGAGGTGCCCGAACTCGGCCATCTTCTCAGCACCATGGTCGGCAAACCAGTGATTCCAAGCGTCCGCGTCAGGTGGGAGATTTTCGTCCGTGATTTCGTGGAGGGCCATAAACGACCAGGTGCGCATCTGCGGGGTGAGGTTCTGCTGCGCCGCCAATTCGATGAGTTTCGGCACCAGGCGCATGCGCTGCTTGCGAGTGAAAATTCCGCAGTCGGAGATGTTGCAGCCAGCGCGGTCGCGGACGTTCATGGACGGATCTTCTGTGAACGATCCGAACAGTTCGCCGAGGACTTCGTCCTTGCCGAGGAAACGCAAGCCTTCGACAGCCCACTGGCGCACGATCGGGTCCTTGTCGTTCCTCGCGTAATCGAGCAGCACGCTGTGGAGGCGATCGTAGTCTATGCCGCGCCCCGCGAGCATGCCGAGGTAATACAGGGCCCAGGCGCGGTGTTGCGGATCCGTACGTGCGCGAGCGATGAGCGAATTGGCGGCCTGCTCGTTTTCATGAAAGCCTTGCAGTGCCAAACTCATGTCCACGTGGGCCAGCCGAATCCGCAAGTCTTTCGAGTATTGCGCACGCTCGAGGAGTTGCGCCATGCGGGCAGTCTGATTGATGTGCCCGATCCAGCCGTCGATCTGCTGGCCGAAGACGTCTAGGGCGCGGGCGTCATGGCCAATGGCACGTTCGAAGAGTTCCTCGGCTTGAGCCTGCGGCGGTGAAGCGAGCAGGCGCGCGACGTCGGCGTCGTTGAGCGGCCCGGAAAACACACGCGGCGGAATCGATCTTGACCTCGACGCCGCCGTAGCCCGCGAGCTATTCGCGCGCACGTCGCGACTCCGGCCAGACCACTTGTTGCTTTGCCAGGCAAAAAGAGCGAGTACCATCGCGCCAAAAACCGCGAAAGGCACCCAGGAAGAGCCGTTGGTTTGCACGCGGATGGCTCTCTGCGGGGTCCGCAATTGTGCGGGCTGTGCCTGGACGCCGAGAGGTAGATTTACTTCGACGTGGGTGTCCAGCTTCAGCCCGGCGTGGGTTTCGAGCTGCGAAACAATCCAGCGCGCCTCCTGGCGGCTGCTGATTTCATCGGCGAGCGTAAACGTCTTTCCGCTTTTTGTCCGAAGTTGAATGGCGTAGACAGAATTGTCCGAGCTGCTGCCTTGTGATGGGCTGGCCACCGGGACGATCGAGACGATTTCGGAGAACGCAGTTCGCCGCCGCGCGCCGAACCCAAGGAGTCCATTGCGCGACCGGAGTTCTCCGTTGCCGGCAAAAATCCGCGCGCTTCCCAGAGCCACGTGGAAAAACCCGAAAAGCACAAAGAGGTCGGCTAAAGCAAAGACTACCGTGAAAATTCGGGGGGCACGATTGTGAATCAGGGCATAAACGGCACCGGTGAAAACCAGGGAAACGACAAGAAGCAGGAACGCGCGGGCCGGCGTGCGAAGCGGAGGGAAATAAAATTCCGTCCCGCCGTCGTGCATGGTGACGACAACTTTGGTGCGCTCCGGTTGTGGAACAGCTAGCGAATCGCCGTCGGTGCTTTTCTCCACGGCAAGACCGAAGGAGCCGGAAAAGGTTGTGTCAGCTTGCGAGGAGCAGTCGCTAGCAGGCTGCGGCGAATCGGCCGTTCGAAAGACCGGCAACTCGAAATCGTCCGTGAAGTCCACGCCGGGAACGTCGGCTTGTGCATGGAGAAGCCAGAGAACCTGATCATCCGGATTGTTGCGGTCCGTGACGAGACTCTCCGTGGGCAGGTCAAATTCCACAGGGATGGCGCGACCGAGCGGCCCGGGCGCTATGGCCCCGGAAGAAACGTTCTTATCTGCCTGCCACAGCGTCGCACTATTGACCGTGCGGTTGTTGCCCGAACCGCTGACGATGCGGCGGACGCATCGGAGGCGCAAATCGATGCCGTGCGCCGCTTGTGTTTCGAAGCGCAGTTGGATACGCCCGGTTATGCGCCGGCCAGGAGAAATAGGGAGCGAATCGAATTCGAAATAGGAGTTGCCAAACCGCTCGTGCCGGACGGTCGCGCGAATGGCGTTAACCGTCAGGATGGCTCCAAACGAGCAGAAGCCCAACAAAATAAGAGCCCGGGGATCGCCTTGGCGAAGCAACTTGGGGATCTCGCCAAACACAAACGGAGCGGTGATGAGATTGACGAACACCGCAGCGATCCAGGCGGTGATGTAGCTCTTTTTGTTCGCGCTTTCCGCGCGGCTCGCAGCCCAGTCGGCCCGCCACAGCCAGGGAGAAAGGGGATTTGCTTCCGCGAGCGCGGCTTGCGTTTGGAGAAGGCCGTACCCTTTGAAGCCGGCGAAAATGAGTCCTGCGCCGACCAAGACAAAGAAGGACGCCATAACTAGGCGGACTACGAGGTCGGCGGGCTTGAGATTCGGGCTTGAAACAAGCTGGGCGTAAATGAAGAAGAGGCCACCGCCGAGGAAGGGAAGGGCGAAAATGGTCAGAATGACGGGGCCGACTTTGGACGGTTGGGCCACAACTCGATTGTAGTGTCGATGGGCGTGAGATCTAGGTTTTTGCGGGTTACTGGAAGCCGAAATCGCACCTGCTCGCAGGGACAGGTGCGCTCGCTTGTGTGAGCAGAGAGGGTTTTCTTGGGCGCGCCGAACTTTTCAGCAACTGACACGGGAAATAATTCGGTCACAACGCTCGGGAAGAGCATTCGCGGCTCAGAGATATGTCTAGGGCGCGAAAGAGAGGCGGTTAGCGTTGACGAGCGCGGTGAGATCGGCGGCGATTCTCGCGGCGACTTTCTTGAGTTCGTCGCCCGAGGGATCGCGCGACAGTTCAAAACGCTCGGCGGGGGCGTAGGAAGTCACGGTGATGACCGGGCCGTGACGAGGATCAGGGGCGGGCGGACTTGCGAGTACGTAGAGCGGCTGCTCCGGCTTCTTCAGGTTGTTGACGCCGACATAGAGGATGATGTTCGGACCCACCGATTCGCCGCCCACAAGCAGGCGGCGCGCGCGGTTTTGCTCATCGGCTTCGGCAAAGACGCCGCGAATACGCACGCCCTGTTCAGGAAGGCGTGCCCCGGCGGAGAGGTGGCGTGCATCGTAGCCAGCCTCTGTGAGAGCGCGGATTATCTTGTCAGACATGGCATTGACCAGAGCGTGGGCCTGCTCGGCGGGCGTTTCTTCGGTTGAAGCGTCTGACGAGTCGGAACTCTGCGATTCCGACGATTCGGAAGTCGAAGCCGAGGACCCTAGTCTGGGGACACCGGAAGGAGAACGTGAGGTGCTTCGCGTCCTCGAAGGCGGGGAAGTACGAGGCGCCGGTTTGGGAGATGGCTGACGTCGAACGAAGTCCAAATCAAAATCGCTGACATAGACGATCAAAGCGCCAGCTGGCGCGGAAGCCGCGGGCTGAGGGAGAAGCGGAGTCGGTTCTGGCGCCGCTTGCTGCGGTGTCGCGCTGGCGACCGACGAGAAGGCGATGAGGGCGAAGGCAATGCAAAGTCGCAAAAGCATCACGCAAGTCCTCGAAACCCTAAGCATAACAGTTATTTGATGCGCCACGGCTGAGACCCGGAACATTTTTGGTACAGATGAGCGGATAGGAAGCAAGGTTGTCTGCAAGGGATAGGCTTTTGCCGAAAGAGGATTTCCACCCGCCGCTCGGAATAAGAATGAAGGGCAAATCTTCAACAAGTCCTTAGGATGAAGGAGATGGAGTAAAGATCTGCCGGGTGGCGGCGTAGACGCGGCGAAAGGCGGCATAGCTGGCGTTGAGAGTTGCCATGTCTCGAGGTTGCGGGTCAATCCGCGAGGCGATGCGCACAGCGGCGGCGCAAGCCGCGTCCACGGAGGGCCAGATGCCGGCGCCAACCGCGGCGAGAAGTGCGGCACCATAAGCAGCGCCTTCTTCGGCTTCGACGATTTCCACCGAATGGCCGTAGACGTCAGCCTGAATTTGGCGCCAAAGCGGTGAGCGCGCGCCCCCGCCACCGACCCGGATGCATTCTACGGGAACGTTCATCTCCTGAAATAAAGTGAAAGTATCGCGAAGGCTGAAGGCGACGCCTTCGAGTATGGCACGAACGATGTGGCCGCGTGTGTGCGAGGCGGTGAGGCCGACCAAAGCGCCGCGAGCGCTGCCATCGAGATGGGGCGTGCGTTCGCCCATGAGATAGGGAGTCCAGAGAAGGCCGTCGGAGCCGGGAGGAGTTTTCGCCGCTTCGGCAGTGAGCTGGTCATAGGACTCCGGAGCGCCGGTCGAACTGGCACTGAACGTGTCGCGAAACCAGCGCAACGAGAGGCCAGCTGCTTGCGTGACGCCCATGACGTGCCAGCGCCCGGGAATCGCGTGGCAAAAGGTGTGAATGCGGCCCCGGGAATCGAGTGCCGGGCGATCGGTGGCTGCGAAGACGACGCCAGAGGTGCCAATGGTCGCGCTAACCGTGCCTGGAGAGACGATTCCCATGCCGACGGCGCCGGCGGCTTGATCGCCGGCGCCAGCGACGACGGGAGTGCCGACAGCGAGACCACTTGCGGCCGCGCCTTCCGCGGAAACCCTTGCGCAAACGTCGGGAGATTCCTGGAGCGCGGGCAAGAGGCTTACATCGAGCGCGGCGGCGTCCAGCATTTCCGACGACCAGCGGCGACGGGAAACATCGAGCAGCAGGGTCCCGGAAGCATCGGCCATGTCGGTGGCGCGTTCACCGGTGAGGCGGAAGCGGACGTAGTCCTTCGGCAGCAGAAGGTAGCGGACGCGCTTCCATTGCTCGGGTTCGTTTTCGCGGACCCAGAGAACTTTCGTGAGAGTGAAGTTGGGAAGCGCGGGGTTGCAGGTGAGCTGAATCAGGCGCTTGAGGCCAAGGGCTCGCGTGAGTTCCCGGGATTGCTCTTCGGTGCGAACGTCGCACCAGATGAGCGCGGGGCGAACGACATCCCCGCCTTCATCGAGAAGGACCGCGCCGTGCATTTGGCCGGAGAAGCCGATGCAGGCGATGTCTTTGCCAGTGAGATTCGCACTGGCAAGCGCTTTGCGCAAGGCGGCACATGTGGCGTGCCACCAATCCTCAGGCTGTTGCTCGGCCCAGCCAATTTTCGGGGAGGCAAAGGGCTGATGATCTTCTGTGGCGGCAGAGACAAGCCGACCCGTCTGATCGATGAGCAGGGCGCGCGTACCGCCGGTGCCAACGTCAATTCCGAGAACGTGAATGGGGTCCCCCGAGGACTTCTAGAAAAACCTGCGCGGATCATCATATCTATCCAGGCGGCGTTGGCAAGAGGGGGTTCGCGACGGTCTGTTCCAAGGCGGCCGGCGCAAGATGTGGTGTGGTTTGATTGGAACAGCAGAAACTAAGCCACTTGGTTGGTCATAAGGAACAGGGGACGCCTATCGAAGCTGCCGTACTGCGGACGCAGACGGTCGGTGTTGTATTGTTCCTTGACGTTGACGAGTTTTTTCGACGCGCTGACGGTTTCGAGAGGAATGTTGTCATAGTGGCCGTTCTTCAGAACCACCAGGCGGCCGCTGATATTTTTGAGAAGAAGATCGAGCGCCAGATTGCCGTAGGCCATGGGAGCGATGGAGTCAATGGCGTCGGGATCGCCACAACGGACCAGATAGCCGAGCTTCTGGTTGATCACGTCAATTCTCTTGCCCGCGTTGAACTTTGGGGAAAGATCTCTGACCTTTTCGGCAACGATGTCGCCGATGCCGCCGAGCTTTTTGTGGCCGAAGGCGTCTGCCTCAACGCCTTCGAAGACCATTTCGCCGCCTTCAAACATCGCTCCTTCCGAGACGAGAACAATCGAGTAGCGGCTGGGATTCTTGCGGCGGTCTTCGACCAACAGCTCGGTCAGACGCTCGATATTGAATTTAAACTCCGGAATAACGCACCGATTGGCGGCGCCCGCCATGGTAGGAAGCATGGCCGTGAATCCTGCGTAGCGGCCGAAGACTTCCAGGACCATGAAGCGCTCGTGGGAACCCGCGGAGGTACGCAGGCTATTGACCATCTGAATCGTGCGCGTGACGCAAGTGCTGAAGCCGATGCAGTAGTCGGTGCCCGGGACGTCGTTATCCATGGTCTTGGGGATGCCAACGACGCGAAAGCCTTCTTTATGGAGGCGAACCCCGTAGCTCAGCGTGTCGTCACCGCCAATGGGAATGAGCGTGTCGATCCCGAGCCAGGAAAGATTCTTCAGAACTTCGGGCGTCAAGTCGTTCTTTTCCGCGGTGTACTTGTCTCTGAGATGCGTGGGGACTGTGGATTTGTTGACGCGGCCGGGATTCGTCCGCGAAGAATGGAGAAAGGTGCCTCCGGTGCGGCCGGCGCGATCGACCGTTTCTTCGTCGAGCAGAAAAAAATTGTCGGAATTGTCGTAATCCTTTTCAGGAATCATATCGACCAAACCGGCCCAGCCGTGACGAATGCCGATGACCTGATAGCCTTCGCGCAGGGCGCGCAGAGTGACCGCGCGGATGGCAGGATTGAGGCCGGGGACGTCCCCGCCCCCGGTGAGGATGCCGATGACCCCCCTTTTGGCCTTGACGTTTGCCATGAATCGATCGGACGCCCTTTCCTCGGATGAACGACAGAGAATTATCCACTTTGGCGATGAATTTAGGAAGGGATTGAAAAACGATTCGTTTTTTCGCACGAATGCATGCAAAAAAGGCGGACCAGAATCCGCCCTTTCTGCCTTATCCGAGAAGGGAATTTCGCGAACGTGTTGTGCTAGGGCGCCGGCGTAGCAGGCATGGCCTCCGCCGATTCCTGGATCGTCAGCATGTCGGTGCGCACTTTTTCCCACTCGAGCAAGGTCAGTCCATGAGAGCCAAAGAACTTGCGAATCTTGGCCGAGTCCCAATTCATTACCTTTTCCATCAACGGCACGAGCACGCTCATGGCGTGGTCGCTGAGCACCGTGCGCTTGGCGACGCGGGTAATGAACTTGGCCTCGCTGACCGCAATCGTCAAGCCGTCGTACTGATTGACGTGCATCATCACCGGCAAGTCGGAGCTGCCGTCGCCCATGTAAATGATCTGATCGTGGCTGATCCCCAGGCTTGCACGCAGTTCTTCAAGTACGGTGATTTTGCCCCAGCCCGCGGATGCGCGGATGATGGAAGCCACTTCGCCCGCGTCGTTGTAGCGGAAACGTGTGCCGAAGATGTGATCCGGAGGCACGATGCCCTCAAGCGCCGACTGAATAATCTCCTGTGGCGCCGCGGAGATCACACTGAAGTGGAACTTGTAACCTTCGCCAAGCGAATCAAGCGCGCGGGCGAACAACGCTACGTCGTGCTTCAGTCGGATGCGTTTGCCGGTCTCGATGAGATGCTCGCGCCGGACGCGGCGAAAATCCGGATCATGCAGAATGAGATAACTTAACTCGGCGCCCTGCTGGACGAGGTTGATCTCCGCCAGGCCTTTGACCTTGTCGTGAAATCCATGAAAGCCGATGAGCTCGCTCAGAACGACGCCAGAGTCATTGAAGCTGAGTGTCTGGTCGAAGTCGCTGGCCAGCAAATATTGTTTCGCCATGTACCAGTACTCCTTTTTCTGTCTTTCTTCGCTGGGTTGGCCTGGGTAGCCTCGACCCCTCTGACTAACACCCTAACGGCATGAGCCCAGAATCCCGCACGAATTATTTTGATGGGTGCGATGGAAGAAAAATGTCAACGGTTCGTTATACCCTGGTTTAGATGCGAGAGCGCGATAAGAGGTTAGAAAGAAAGGAGATGCCTGTCAAAAGAAACAAAAAGTCAACAACTTCCCCTCGGAGAAGGAGATAGCAATGGCGAAGAAATGGAGAAGCAGTTACAAATGAAGGATTAGCGCCTTGCCGGGTGTCTAGGGGCTGCCCTGATGGGGAGAGAGCCAGAGCCGCAAACCTCTGAGCCAGGGGGCGGACCGGAAGGCAAGGTTCCCGGTGCTCGGCCGGTAGACCGGTTCGTCGGTTACCGTGTAGACCTGACCATTGCGTAGGTAAAGCGTCTGGGCCTCCACTTGATTGAGCGGCGCCCACCGCGGCGGCCAAAAACAGCAAGCTGACTGCCGGATTCATCCACGGCGCGGTCGCGGTCGATTCCTTTGGAGATGGCCAGAGCTGGACCTCGCGTAGCCGCCGTTGCGATCAGTTTTGGCGTTGGGCGCGGGCTGAAGCCAGAGAAATGCGCGGGATCGTCCCAGGGAGAAATGAGTTGGAGGACACGCAGGCCATTTCTGCCGTCAGCGACGAAAGCAAAGGCGCTGGCCGCGACCATTCCAATTTTCACGTCGTTCACATCGTTGAGCTGGCCCTCGGCATTGAAAAGTTGATCGAGCTTGGGAGCATCCGGTTTTTCCACGTTGACAATCGCTAAACCTTGCTTGCCCGAAGAAACATAAGCGTACGTGCGCTTCACGTATACATTCCGCGCGTCTTCGAGCGGAACCACTGCGTTTGCCACGGGGTTCGGCCGCGCGAGATCGGTGACGTCCATGATTTTCAGGCCGTCACGGTCCACGACGAACGCATAGCGGAATTGCACGGCGATGCCGCGGGGCTCGTGCAACACAGGCGCGCCGATCGTCGCCGTTACGTGCGGGGAGAGCGGATTGTTCAGGTCCACCACTACGAGAGCTTTGTCGGTCAAAACGTATGCGTATCTGCCGGCGATGGCAATGCGGCGCGCACCGGTCAAAATCCCACCGGGATTAAAGGTGAGCGCACGTTTCAGAAAATTGTTCAAGGGGTTGCCGTCGAGCAGCGTGCTTACACCGGGACTCTTCGATTTGAAGTTCGGATCGCCGACGATGATCAAGCCCTCCTGTTTATCAGCGATGTAAAGAAAACCGTAAAGCAGATGAATCGGCTGCTCCTCGTTCTCCGGCGGTTGCTGGCGCAGCGGATCAACGCCGAGTGTCGTAGGTGAGGCAACCGCTGCGGCGTACTTAGTGGCAACGAAGAAACGCTGACCGAGCGGAGAAACCGGCACGGTGATGATTTTTTCGGCGAAACCTTTGTTGTCGATATTCGCGAAGTCGTAGATGCGAAGACCGCCTGAGCCAGCAGCCGCGTATGCATATTCCCCGCGTGCTTGAATGTCGAGGACCTTACCGGGGTGCTCTGCCGCGGCGTGCAACTCACGGCCTCGCACGACGAACTTCCTAAAATTATCCGGATATGCGATGCGCTGAAGCCGACACCAGCTGCTCCCGGCGTGGTTTTCATCGGGGGAGTCGCGTTGCCTTTCGTAAATCAGACTTCGCTTCCGGCGGGGTTTTCCGCCGGGCCGGTCGCGGGCGCGGGGAGTTTTCTGATCTCGCCAACAAACAGCCAGGGGCAACCGCCCGAAGGCGACTTGATCGCGCCCGCGGCGGGACCGCTGGGCGGATTGAGCGCGTCAGACGTAGGACAGATTCTAGACCATGCGGAAACGACGGCGAGCACCACGCGCGCGGCGATCCGCCTCCCGATCGGTTCACGAACGAAAATGGTGATCGCGGTTGCGGATCTGGATGGAACCATCATCGGATTGCGGCGCATGCCCGATTCCACAGTCTTTAGTATCGATGTTGCGGTGACCAAGGCGCGCAACATGGTGTACTTCAATAGCGCTTCACGAACTGCCGCCGACTTGAACGGTGTACCCTTGGGCACGGCAGTGACGAACCGCACGATCGGCTTTGGCGCACAGCCGCTTTATCCCCCCGGAATTGACGGTTCGAACGCGGGGCCATTCTTCAATCTTTATGCGCTGTACGTCGCCAATCCTTGCACGCAAGGATTTCAAGCCGCCGCGATAAATTCGAACCAGAGCGGAATTGTTTTCTTTCCAGGGAGCGCGGGCCTGTACCGCAACGGCGCGCTGGTCGGCGGGCTCGGTGTTAGCGGCGACGGAGTGGATGAGGACGATTACGTTACGAATGGCGGAACGGTAGGATTCGAGGCGCCCACAGCTATGCGCGCCGACCAGATTACGGATCAGGGCGTGCGTCTGCCGTATTTCAAATTTCCCAGAAATCCCACTAACTGAATCCTTGACGGAGTGCAATCTCCGAATCCGGACCGCCGCGGCCAGCTTTTGCCAATCAACGCCCCAGCGACTTCTTGCCCCTCGTCATTTTCGCAAGCGCGCGCGTAAATCTTTCCACCGTTTCCGGCACCGCCTCACTGTACACAAACTGCCCTTGGCGGCGACAGTGGATTAGTCCCGCTTCGCTCAGGATTTTCAGGTGGTGTGAGACGGTAGCCGGCGTGACCCCTCTTACGGTGACGATTTCCCCGCAGTTCATGTGTCCGGAGTGCGAGATAGACTCGAAGATGCGGAGGCGTGTTTGGTCGGCCAGCGCTCTAGAGATTTTCTCGATCTGCGAGCGGTTCATTAGTGCGATATCCAGGGACTGGCCGGAGTCTAGCGAATTGCGGGCTCTGCCGCCAGTGGATTAGATGCCCTGGGTCCAAAAAGCGCCAGAGAATTTGTAACCCTATACTTCGATACTCATCTAAATATCGAAAATCTCGAACGCCGCCATGACATGAGCGGTGCTTTCGAGTAGATCCGCAACAGCAACGGAGAACAACATGAGCAGCGCCAACAGATTGGAAGGAAAAGTAGCCGTAGTTACGGGCGGGAACAGCGGCATTGGGCTGGCCACCGCCAAACGCCTGCAAGAAGAGGGCGCGCGGGTGGCCATCTCGGGCCGTAATAAGAAAACACTGGACGAAGCCGTGAAGACCATCAGCAACGGCGTCCTCGCGGTTCAGGCTGATGTGTCCAAGCTCTCGGAGGTCGACAAGTTGTATGCCGAAGTTTCGAAGAAGCTTGGAAGGATTGATGTCCTATTCGTCAACGCGGGTGTCGCAAAATTTGCACCACTTGCGGAGACGCCCGAAAGCCTCTTCGACGAGCAATTCGACACCAACATCAAGGGCGCGTACTTCACGGTGCAGAAGGCTATTCCGTTCTTGAATGACGGCGCATCGATCATTCTGAATACCAGTGTTGCCGACCGCAAAGGCACAACGGGCGCAAGCGCCTACGCCGCTACAAAAGCCGCTTTGCGCTCACTGGCCAGAACCGCGGCCGCAGAGCTCGTGGGGCGCGGGATCCGCGTGAACTCGGTAGCGCCGGGGCCGATTGTGACGCCGATTTTCGGCA
>Ga0126378_10002811_pt1 | contig 12984 bp, 9 predicted proteins | sample PanSoiMetPlot_23_FD_92587 | JGI IMG/M metagenome (GOLD analysis project Ga0126378, IMG submission 92587) | Tropical forest soil microbial communities from Panama - MetaG Plot_23 | ecosystem: Environmental > Terrestrial > Soil > Tropical forest > Bulk soil | place: Panama | collected 2016-02-17
ATTCTCAGCGACGGTGATGACAACCAGAGCGAATATTCCCAGGCGCAGGCCGTCGAGATGGCACAATGCGCCGAGGTGATCATCTTTGCGATCTCAACCGACGACAGTGGACTGATCCTGCGCGGCGATAAGACGCTCGAGAAGCTTGCCGAGGCGACTGGCGGACGCGCTTTCTTTCCGTTCAAGATGAAAGACATCAAGAATTCTTTCGCCGCGATTGAAGACGAACTGCGCAGCCAATACGTGGTTTCTTATCACCCTGCCAATTTCGACGCGGACGGCCGCTATCGGACAATCGAGATCAGCGCGTTGAAAAAGGATCTCCAGGTCCGCGCCCGCAAAGGCTATTACGCCCCCCGGCAATAGCGGCCCAAACTCTAGAGTCGCTATTTCGCCGACCGCTCAATCCAGATCAAACGATACGTACTGAAGCTTGCCTCCGCGCTCGACTTGTAAAGCGACCGCGTCTCCCGATTTCAATTGCGACATTGCGCTGCGTAGATTGTCGACCGTATCGATAGGACGATTGTTGACGGAATGGATGATGTCGCCCGTTGTCAGACCAATATTCGGGCCGAGCAGATCGGCGGCCTTGCCGAGGACAACGACTCCAGACTTGATCCGAAGGTCCGGAATCATGCCGCTGACTTTTTCGTCGAGGCTCACCGCCAAAATCGCCAACTGCGGAACGATGCTGTTTTCAGCATGCGCGAGATCGAGCAACTGATCGACATCGTGTTTCTCCTGGAGGACTGGAATAAACAAAGTCTTTTTTCCGGAGTCGCGAAGCACTTCGAGCTTCAAAACTTGATCGACAGGATGCAGGTAAAGCGCGCCCGTGAATCCAGGCAGCGTGTCGATCGGCCGGTCGTCCGCGGACAAAACAATATCCCCGATCTTCAAACCAGCGGCCTCCGCTGGACCTCCGGGAATCACGTCAGAAATCACGACTCCCCACGATCTCTTCAGCCCTAATGCTGTGGCGAGCGACGGCGTAATTGTCTGAGCACCAGCTTCTACCTCCGACCGATGAACGTGCCCGTACTTGCGGAGACTCTCGTAAACGAAACGCACGACCCTCGCTGGAATCGCAAAACCCAGACCTTCGCTTCCTCCGCTTCCGCTGACGATAAACGTATTGATGCCGACGACGTATCCATCCACGTCCACGAGCGGACCACCACTATTGCCAGGATTAATCGGAGCATCGGTCTGGATATATACCATCGCTTTATTCGGATCAGCCTGGCGCGCGACCGAACTGACCACTCCCATCGTCACGGTGCCTTGCAGCCCTTCCGGGCTTCCAATCGCAAAGACAAGTTGCCCTTGCCGGACCCGGCGATTCGTTCCCAACTGAAGCGTGGGCAGATCATTCGCATCGACTTTAAGCAGCGCCAGGTCTGAGTCCTGATGTGCGCCGACCAAACGCGCATTCAGAATCCGTCGCTTTCCCTCAGGCTCCAAGACGGCGCTTTCGCTGGCGGGGACTGGCAGCACCACACGAATTCGCTGTGCGCCTTCCACCACGTGCGCGTTGGTGATGACGTACCCGCTAGGGTCGACGATGACGCCCGAACCTATGGCCCGTTGGCGAGCGATCAAGGCGGTGTCAGTCCGTCCGTTCTCCTCGAGTGGCCCGTAACCAGTAACCAGAATCTGAACCACCCCCTGCGAAACCTTTGCGGCAAGTCCCTCGAGGGCGGAATTCAACTGAACCAGCGATTCCGGCGCTTGCGGATGCTCGGGCGGCTTTTCTTCGGATCGCTGTTGTGTTTTGGGAGGTAGCGCAACATCGCCAGCCGAACGAGTTTTGGGCACCTGCTGTGCGGACATTGGATCCGACAACGCGAACGTCAGGGTTAACAGAACCGCTATCGTGGGCAAAGCACTGGGGGTGCGAGGGATACGAGCGAGCATCCGTTGGCTCCTTCGGGAATGGACCGCCACACTTCTGCAGTGCAAGGGTGAGGGTATTGTGCCAGAAACCGCGGGAGCCCGGAAAAGGGCGCCAGACGGGCATTTTGGCGAGGGGTCACCGGGTAACTGCCCAAAGGGGGAACCTACTTTTTACCCCTAACCAATGTGTGTTCAGGCTTTTATCGGGCGTGGGGTCCGTGATATAACCGCTTGTATAGCAGACGTTTCTGCTCCCTCAGGAAAAGTGGTAGCGCGAGCCTGTGCAGCTAAACGAGGCCGCAACGGAGGAGGGTTTGTGTCCGAAGCGCGGACAGGAAAAAGATTTCCGCTAGAGCTGCCTATCAAGATCCACAAAGAAAATGTCGCTGGCGAAGCCAGCGGCATGACCGGAAACCTCAGTGCCGCCGGGGTGTATATCCGGGCCGATGCTTCCTTGGAAATCGGCTCACCAGTTGACTTCGAAATCACTCTTCCCCCCGAAGTGACCGGTGGCAAAGAAAACGTAGTGATCCAGTGTCGCGGACGGGTTGTCCGCACCGACGAATCCAGTACCGATCCCGATGGCACCCGTGGGGTGGCCTGCGTGATCGATTCCTACGAATTCGTTCGCAACTCTTAAACCCGGGAGCGGTGTCAGATGCTCAAGTTGATTCTGGCCGATAATCAGGCTATTTTCCGCGCGGGAATCGCCAAAGTACTCGCGGTCGAAGACGAAATGCGCATTGTGGCGCAGGCGCAGACTCCCGAGCAAATGTTCATGGCGCTGGATAAATTCCGCGCCGCTGTTCTTGTTGTCGCCGGTGGCTTCCAGTCAGACTTCAATGCCATCGTTCAGGCGGCTACCAAGAACAAAACCCGCATCGTCGTTCTGGCAGACACAGGCGAGAGTGCGCAGCGTTACATGACCAATGGGGCACACGGAGTCGTATATCGCAACGTGACGAGCCCCGCGTTGGTCGACTGTGTTCGCAAAGTCGCCCGGGGAGAGACCTGGGTGCAGGACGTGGCCGTCCCGAGCGAATTGACCGAAAACGATATGGTGGGATTGCGCGTGCGCGATCGCTTGACGGCGAAAGAACTGCGCATCGTCGCTCTCATCGTCCAAGGCTACAAGAACAAGGAAATCGCCTCACAACTGGGAACCACCGAACAAGTGATCAAGAATTATCTACGCAACGTTTACGACAAGATCGGCGTTTCCGATCGTCTGGAACTTGCGCTTTTCACCATTCATCACCGGATTCTCAACGAGGCCGCGGCTGCCACCGCAGCCACGAATCAACCCCAGGCAGGAGCAGGGGTGACCTCGTAAGGCCGATATCAGTCAACTCAAAGGCCGCCCTGTGGCGGCCTTTCCCATTGCCCTTAAAGTTGACCTACCTATTAAGCGGCATTCCCTGCTCCACCCATCGCCTCACGCGAGCTCGCCGCAAGATCTGCCTCAATGGAACCACGCTGGATCGTGGCGTCTTGATCGTTCCCAGCAGGGTGGTCAGGAATCTTCGCATAACTTACTTCTGTGGTTTCGCCGGCTTCCTAGGCCCTGGTTTCTTTGCAGCTGGCATTTTGAATTGCAAGGACTGCATGATCGGCTCAAGTGTCGGCAAACCGGCCGTATCGGGGCTGATCAGGAAAAACTGCAAGAGTGCCCGACCGCGCGTTGTTACATATTGCTCGATGTGCTGAACGGATCCCTCCGTCGTCTCTTCGAGGTTGACCTTGGTAAATTGCTGATCATTGATCGTTACTTTTTCCGGAGAGCCTTTGTACTCGATCTCCATTCCTTTTTCTTTTGCCACGCGCTGCGAGTAGGCAACGTAGCCGTCCGCGGCCGAGGAATCGGCCAAGGCCGCCAACTGCATGGAAACGATCTGCAGTCCCTTTCGCTGATAACTTTTCTTCAACGGTGCGTTTTCCGTCATGATCAGCACTACCTGCATCCGTTGCTTCTCGGCTTCAGGCTGTGACGAACCAGCTTGCGGGATCCTCGCGGTCTGCGGAGGGATAACCGCCCATCCCGGAGGGATGTGCAACGAGAATCCGTAAATCGAATTGGAGTAAGTCCCATTCGCGATGGACCCGCCGCTGGCTGACAAGCCGGTAGGAACGACGGTCGTTCTCTCCCCCGGGGCAGGCTGCGGTGTTTGGCCGGGTGCCGGCGGATTTTGGGGCCGATTTTGGCTGGAGGCAGCCGTCGCCCAGAGCAAGGTGGCAAGTGTGCACGTAGCTATCAGCAAAGGCGTCTTCATCATTCGAAGCCGAGCCTAGCACTTCACCGGACACCAGGACAATTGCAGGACCGTATACCTCGCCGAGGGGACCTCTCTGGCCAGGGGCCGCCACAGAACCACCCGAACAGATCCCCCAAACTCAGGGGGCGTCTCGCTTCCGGTTGACGGCGGGGCCAAAATCGCTTACGCTTCGACCAATCCCCGTCCATCCCCCGGGGTCTCAGCCGGTCCGTAGGCACTCCCATCCTCCACTGCCTTTTACGGAAGCGGCATGTTGTCTATCCAAGGAGACCTGCCATGGCCGGAAAATCTCTGGTTCTCAGCCTAATTCTTTGCGTTTCGGCGATCGGGGCACGCGCTGCTGCCACGAGAGAGGAAATTGTTCCTGCCGGAACGATCCTGCATTGCACGATGGACGAACAAAACTTCACTTCCAAGACCGCACAGATCGGAGATCCCGTTCTCTGCCATCTTGGGCCGCTCAACACATTCGGACACTCGGTATTCCCGCGCGGTGCGATGCTTAGTGGCCACCTCGCCGAGTCGAAAGACCCCGGACACTTCGTTGGCAAGGGCTGGCTGCAGATTGAATTTGACCGCATCATCCTGCCCGGTGCCGAAGTGATGCCGCTCGCCGCGAAGATCATCGCCGCGCCGCATCTGAAGACCGACAAGGAAGGCAAGTTGCACGGCGGCGGTCATCCGACCCGTGACACGGTTGAGTGGATGATCCCAGTTCTGTGGCCGATCAAGATCCTGACACTTCCTGCCCGTGGGCCGTATCCGGCCCTGAAGGGGGAAACGCGCTTGACCATGCGCCTGATGGAAGACGTTGTCGTGCCCTTGCCGGGACCGAACCGCGCGGCTGTTCCTTCACCACCGTGGGCGATGCCAACAAGCTACATTCCGTCTCCTTATGGACTCATGCGGCCTGCGTCAATGACCAGCCGTGAACCCGTCGCGGAAGTCCACACCGTAGCGGATTCTGGCGTCGCTCTTCCGGGACGGGCCTTGTTGGCTGATTCACGGTCGATCGAGGCCTCCCCTGAAGTTCACCAGGCAGTCGCGCTGGCACCCGCGCCAACCGTTGGCGAGCCGGCTGGCGTTCAATCCACCGTCGTAGTGCTGAAAGGCGGCTCGGCATTTCTCTCGCGCGAATATTGGGTGCAGAGCGGTCAGCTTGAGTGCGTTTCGGCCGACGGCCAGCAAAGAGCCTTCCCGCTGGAAGCCATCGATCTGGACCAGACAATTCACGTAAACCGCGAACGGAATGTTGAATTCGTCCTGCACTCGAAGACCGGCGTTCTCGAGCAGTAAACCGAAAGGCTCTCAGAGCAACGCAGATAGATCGCATGACAAAGAGAAAACCGGAGGCAGGCGCCTCCGGTTTTTTGTGAATGTGAGATCGAAGCTTAAATGCTCTTCTCGCCCACTGACTTCCCTTGCGAGAACAGGTAAAGATAGTCCGGACCGCCTGACTTGGAATCGGTTCCCGACATGTTGAATCCACCAAACGGATGTGCTCCGGCAATCGCTCCCGTGCATTTGCGATTGATGTACAGGTTGCCCACATGGAAGTCGCGAATGGCACGTTCGATCTTGTCGCGCGACTTTGTGTAAACGGCACCCGTCAAGCCGAATTCCGTATCGTTAGCGATGTCAAGCGCCTCGTCGAAGTTCTTCGATTTGATAACCGCGAGCACCGGCCCGAAAATTTCCTCCTGCTCGAGTTTTGACTTCGGTTTGATGTCAGCAAAGACAGTGGGCTGAAGGAAGTAGCCTTCGCCGACGTTGGCTGCGCGTCCGCCGCCGGTCAGTAAACGCCCATCGCGCTTGCCGGCTTCGATGTACTCAAGGATCGTCTTCATGGAGCCTTCGTTGATCACGGCGCCCATGTTGTAATTCTCGGCAGGATCACCAATCGTGAATTTCTCGACGCGCGCTTTCAGCAGATCGAGGAACTTCTCGTAGATGCGCTCGTCGACGATCGCACGGGAACAAGCAGAGCACTTCTGGCCCTGAAACCCAAACGCCGCCTGCGCCACACCTTCTACCGCGCTATCGATATCGGCATCGGCGTCGACGATGATCGCATCCTTTCCGCCCATCTCAAGAATCGTTCGCTTGATCCAGATCTGGCCAGGCCCCTGCGTCGCCGCACTCTTATTGATATGTAGTCCCACCTCGCGCGATCCGGTGAACGCGACATAGCGCGTCTTCGGATGCGAAACGACTGCATCTCCGAAGCTGCCGCCCGCTCCTGGACAGAAATTGACCACGCCCTCCGGCATGCCAGCCTCTTCCAGCAGTTCGATGAATTTCGCAGCAATCGTCGGCGAGTCGCTCGAAGGTTTCAGGATCACGGTGTTGCCGCAAACGATCGACGCCAGCGTCATACCCGCCATAATCGCGCACGGGAAATTCCACGGTGGAATAACGGCGCCGACTCCGAGCGCAATGTAGAACAGGCTGTCGCGCTCGCCAGGTAACTGCACGTTCGGTGCAGCTTTTCCCAGACGAAGCGCCTCACGGCTGTAAAGTTCGCAGAAATCAATCGTCTCGGCGATGTCGCCATCCGCTTCAGCCCAGTTCTTACTCACTTCGAAGACGAGCCAAGCCATAAACTCAAACTTGCGCTCGCGCAGGAGATCGCCCACGCGGAACACAAGGCTGGCGCGCTCTTCAATGGAGGTGCGGCTCCACGATTCGAACGCCTTCAACGCCGCGTTCATCGCGGGCTCTACGTGCTCGCGCCCAGCTTTCTGATGAACGCCTACAATTTGCGACGGCCGCGCGGGATTCAGCGACTTGATCTTTTCGCCCGTCTTCACTCGTTTTCCGCCGATGATAAGGTCATACTCGCGCCCCAGTTGGCCGCGCACTTTCTCGATGGCGGAGCGCATCTTGCGCGCATTTTCTTCGTTCCTGAAATTGACGGGTGGCTCGTTGACGAACGGACCTTGATGCAGGCGGACTTGTAGACGCGGCGGGGCTTCCATGGTTGCCATGAGTGCACCTCTTTAGGGATTCGAGATCGAGTCCGGAACCGGACAGAATGATTATTTACTCAACTATTGTAGCACCGGGATTCGGAGGGCTGGGGCTTCTGCACGCAGACTTCGAACGCCGTGTCCGACCGATCGGTCGCTCCCTTCACGACGGGGCTAGATCTATTTCTGCAGAAACTCCGAGACGGCGCTCACCACGCGGTCATTTTCGCAGCTCGTGAGTTGATGGCCACATTCGTTGTTCAAGGTGAGCAACTCGGCACGAATCCATTTGCCGAACTCCATGGCGGGCGCCGGCGTCACGGTGTGATCCTGTAACGCGACCACGACAAGCACTTTGGCTCTCACGGATGCGGCAGCTTTCTCCATCGAACCTCCCAACGCTTCGGAGACGTCGAGTGCCATCATCGCCTGATCCTGGCGAATGTGATTATTGGCGTCATAAGCCCAGTCGGACTTCGCTGCCGACAGCGATTGCAAGGCCTTCTCACGCGTAGTCTCCGCGTTGTAGCGCTGCGGCGTTGTTAGGACAAGTGCACCGAATTCCGCGTTCGAAACTCTCGCCGGGCTTTCTTTGTAATCTCCGTTGTTCCACGCCTTGTCGTTCATGATGGAATCGATCTGGGCTTGCCATAGCACAAGGTCGTATGCGGCTAGCCGTGGCGAGCCCACGATCGGAATTGCTTTGTCCATGAAGTCCGGGTACGCGACCATCCATTGAAAGGTTTGCATGCCCCCCATCGAGATGCCCATAACGGTCATGACATGGTGAATGCCCAGCTTCTCAGTCAGCAAACGATGTTGGCTCTCGACCATGTCTCGAATGGTGATCTTCGGAAAACTCATCCGGGGCTGAATGACGCTGTTCGAGGGAGAACTGGAAACGCCGTTGGATAGGGCGTCGACCGCGATCACAAAATATTTCGAGCTGTCGGCGAGCTTCCCGGGCCCAATCGAAGCGGACAGTTGCTCCGTCGTGCCGCCCGCCCAGGTGGGAAACAGGATAGTGTTCGACCTCGTGGCGTCGAGTTTGCCGAAAGTTCGGTAGCCAATACGGCAATCGCGAAGAACCTCGCCACTCTGCAGCTTGAGATCACCGAGATTCGCAAACTGTTGGTTGCCGTCCTGCGCGCCGGCAACGGCGCAGACAACAACGAGCCAGGCGATTAGCGGAAACAGGCCATCACGGCCCCTCATTCAACCGCCATCACCTTCTCGACGGGCTCGAGCCGCGCGGTGAAGTGGCGCAGGAATGGAGCCTCGTGACTCAGTTTGAGTGGCTGAATGCGGTCACGGTTCTTCCAAACTTCGAGAATCACCTCGACCACATAGTCAATGTGGCTTTGGGTGTAAACGCGCCGTGGAATCGCCAGACGAACCAGATCCATCTTGGCTGCTGCTCCGAACATAAGCGTGCCAATCTCGACGGAGCGGATTCCGCCCTCAAGATAAAGCTCCGCCGCAAGCGCCACACCCGGGAAATATGCTGGCGGGATCTCTGGAAGAAAAGCCCGTGCATCGATGTAAATAGCGTGCCCACCCGGTGGCTGCACAATCGGAACACCCTGCTCGGCAATATGATTTCCAAGGTATGCAGTAGAAGCGATCCGGTACCGCAGGTAATCTTCTTGTAGTGCCTCCTGAACTCCCACACCAATCGCTTCCAAATCGCGCCCCGCTAGGCCACCGTAGGTCGGATAGCCTTCGGTCAAGATCAGAAGATCTTTCTCACGCTGCGCCAACGTATCATCGTTCGTGCACAGGAAGCCACCGATATTGGCCATACCGTCTTTCTTGGCCGACATGGTGCAGCCATCGCCATAGCGAAACATCTCCTGCGCAATCTCCTTGGGCGTCTTCGCTTCGTAACCCGGCTCCCGCAGCTTGATGAAATAAGCATTCTCGGCGAAACGGCACGCGTCGAAGTAAAGGGGCAGCCCATGTTTCCGGCAGACCGCGCTCACCTGGCGAACATTTTCCATCGAAACCGGCTGTCCACCACCCGAATTGTTGGTCACTGTGAGCATGACCAGCGGGATCCGCTCCCGCCCGACCTTCCGGATCAATTCTTCGAGGGCTGCGACATCCATATTCCCCTTGAACGGATGTTTTTGGCTCGGCTGCCGGCCTTCGGGAATCATCAGATCGACCGCTTCCGCCCCAACGTACTCGACGTTCGCGCGCGTCGTATCAAAGTGCGTATTGTTCGGGACGACATCGCCCTTCTTGCATGTGACCCCGAACAAAATGCGTTCCGCAGCTCGTCCCTGATGGGTCGGAATCACGTGTTTGTAGCCGAAAATATCCTGAATCGAATCGCGGAAATGATCGAAGCTCCTGCTTCCCGCGTAGCTTTCATCCCCTTCCATCACCGCGGCCCATTGCTGCGCCGACATAGCGCCAGTACCCGAATCGGTGAGTAGATCAATCAGCACGTCATCCGCCTGCAAAAGGAACAGGTTGTAATAGGCGGCACAAAGAAGTTGTTCTCGCTCCGCGCGCGTGGTCCAGCGGATCGGCTCCACACTCTTGATTCGAAATGCCTCGATGATGGTTCTGACAGGCATGATGGCTCCTGCGACGCCGCAATCCTCTCATTCGGTCGATTCAGGTAGGCTCAGGGAACCTTAACCGACTCCCGCCGCTCGATCGGAGATTTGACCGCTGCGGTTCGTTCCAGTTTGTCCCACGCAAACTTCCGCCCTTCGGCCGCCCTCTTCAGCGTCTTCAGAAGCACAATCGAAAACAGCTGCCGGTAGGCGAATCGCTGCAGCCAAACCTGACTGCGCAACCAGGTATCTGCTTTTGATTCCGGCCGGCGACGTTCCAGCGAAAAAGCAATCGCCGACGCGACAAAATCAATAACCAGGAAAGTAACGAAAAAGACCACGAGTTTCTGAAAACTCGCAGGATCGGTCGATTCCGGATGAAAGAACTTTTGGATGAAGTACCACGCGACACCCACGACGAACATGATGTCGATGAACGGCGACACAATGGGCAGCAGAATCTGGAATATGAGGATGTTCGGTAACGCGACCCAACCCAGCGCACCCTCACGAGCAAACACTCCACGATGCTTATACAAAGCCTGCAGAATTCCGAAGGACCAGCGAAAACGCTGACGCATCAAGCCATTCGCGGTCGTCGGTGCTTCGGTGTACGCGAGCGCCTGGTCCTCATACTCGACGCGGTACCCGCGGCGCAAAAGCGCCATGGTCAGATCGGCATCCTCGGCCACCGTATCGATGTGATAGCCACCCGCCTCGCGAACGGCCGACACCCTCCACGCTCCAATCGCACCCGGCACTACGCTTACCGCTCCCAAAGTATTTAACGCACGACGCTCGAAATTCTGGCTGGTGATGTACTCAACCGCCTGCCAGCGCGTCCAGAGATTCACGCGGTTGCCGACCTTGGCGTTACCCGCGATGGCGCCGACCTTCGGATTCATGAAATGAGGAACAAGCTGCGAGACTGCGTCGGGCGCGATGATCGTGTCCGCGTCAATGCCCACGAAGATTTCTTCATCCGTCAGATGCTCAAGGCCATAATTCAACGCTTCGGCTTTGCCGGCGTTCGGCTTCGTGAGGATCAGGACACGGCCTTCGGCCTCTTCCTGCGCGAACGCACGACGCGCCACTTCGAGCGTGCGATCCTTCGAACCATCGTCGATAACGATCACATGCAAGTTCGGATAATCGGAATCAAGAACTGACTGGACGGTCCTTTCGATGACTTTCTCTTCGTTGTAGGCGGGAATCAGAACGGCGACTTTCGGCTTGTAAGCCGCGATCTGCTCCGGGGTAGCGTCTTCGTGATCGGCCACCCGGTCATAAACGGCCATCGCGCCTATCAGCAGCAGCCGCGCAGTCATGAGCAGATCTCCCATGAAGAAAATCCAGGTGATCGACATCATGCCTGCGCCCCACAGCCAGAACCCGATGCGGTTCAACAATGCCGCCCAGCGCTCGTTGCGTGCGATGGGAGGCATTACATCGGCTTTCGTTTTTCCCAAGAGCTGGTAAACCGGAACAACCTCGTACCCCCGAGCGCGAAGCCCGTCGATGATCATCGGCAGTGCACGAACGGTCTCCCGCCGATTACCGCCGCCGTCATGCAGCAGGATGATGTTGCCGCAGAGTTGGTCGTTCACATTGCAGGCAGGCAGATCTTTCATCACCGCATCGCGAATCTCCTCCGCGCTGCGCCGCGGATTGTCACGCCAATCGTTGGGATCGATTCGGTTTCCAATTGTGACGTACCCCATGTCTTGCGTGACTTCGAGTGGGCGGACCTGGTCAGCGGTGTCAGGCTCCTGGTCGATGGCATAGGGGGGCCGGAAAAGAATGGTGCGTATGCCGAGGCGGCTCGCAAACAGCCTCTCTGTCAGGTTCAGCTCCAATTTCATGTAGCTCTTGGAGATGTTGCTGATGTCAGGATGCGTGAATGTGTGGTTCCCGATCTCGTGGCCCTCGTCATAAATGCGTCGCGTCAGGGCCGGGTTGTTTTCCGCCTGGATGCCAATGAGGAAAAATGTCGCCTTCGCATTTTCGCGCTTGAGGACATCGAGAATTTTAGGCGTCCATTCCGGATCAGGTCCGTCATCAAATGTAATCGCAACCTGCTTCGCCGTAGCGCCATAGCGGGCGACCCGATATGGCTCTGGTAGCGTCTTGAAAACCTGGTCAGTAATCAGGCCGGTTGCTGGATCAAGGGTAATATCGCGTTCTCCGTTCGCCGGACGCGCCTCGATTCGCAGGATCTCTCCCTGGCCCTCCATGTCCACGTCCTGACCCGGTTGAACATCTCTCAACTTGTCAGGAGCTCCGGCATCGTTGGGCAGGTCCCATATCTTCCAGAGCGAACGGTCTTCCGATCCAAGCCGCCACAGCGCGAAGGTCTTGATGCCCAGCGTTCGTGCCGCCCGCATTTCGTTCAGCGCGGTCACTCCATCCAGGAACCACACGTCGTGGCGAAGATTCGACTCGTCCATGAAGCTGAAGTGCGGATTCATGCTGTCGTAGTCGAAATCGACGTCCTGATCCGAATCGCGTGCAGCCAGCCACGATTCCTGCACCGTGACGTTGGTATTCTTCAGCCCCGGCGGCGGATTCTTCTTGGGCTTCTGCACCCAGTCGTACCCGTAGTTGCCAACCGCACAAATCAGCTTGTCGAGAGGGATTTTCTGCTTGGCGATCTCGAGATTTTTTGTGAACCACTCTTGAGAGGCGACTGGCCCTGGTTCGTTCTCAGATTCGTGCTCGTCATAGTTCATAAGCACGACACCATCGGTCCGCTCCGCGATCGCTGCATAGTCAAAGTCTTTGTCGCGTGCCGGCACGCTCACGTACAGTTTCAATCCCTTGGCGTGGAGATCTGCTCCCAACTCCCCCAGCAAGGCGACATACCCCAACTGAGCTTTCTTGGGGAAGTCTTCAAAGTCGACCATCAGCCCGCGGTACTTGTCGGAGGCGAGAAATGCCATGATTTGCTGGCAGAAACTTGTCCGGGCATCGGCATTCATCAGAAATCCGGCAATTTTGGGCTTCCACTCGGTCTCGTCGAAGTTGTTGACGAGTGGGAAAACTTCCATATCAGTGTCTGCCGTCTTCAGAAACGGCATAACTTCGTCATCCACCGGATGCACGCGGCCGTCCTGGACAACGTTGAAATACTTGTAGGTTTGCTGGTCGAGACCCTGAACGTTTCCGTCGGGCCCCAGCACATGCAGCCACTCGGGGTACAGGAGGTCGATCTGGTGAGCGTACTCACGCAGAGAAGCGAAGCTGGCGGCGTCCCATTGAACGTAGAAGGCGGCACGA
>Ga0126378_10002812_pt1 | contig 12982 bp, 12 predicted proteins | sample PanSoiMetPlot_23_FD_92587 | JGI IMG/M metagenome (GOLD analysis project Ga0126378, IMG submission 92587) | Tropical forest soil microbial communities from Panama - MetaG Plot_23 | ecosystem: Environmental > Terrestrial > Soil > Tropical forest > Bulk soil | place: Panama | collected 2016-02-17
AAGGCGAGAGAACGGCTCCAGTACCTGCTCCGGCGGTAGGGGCGGCCCCGGCGCAAGCCGTGAAAGCGATCACGGATGAGGGCGGGGCGCTGCCGTCTGCCCTGCGAGGTCTGATATGCAGGTGATCACGCGGGCCGCGGGACCCGGGCCCGATCGTCTGGCACCGGGCGACAGCGCCCCGGTCGCAGGAGAGGACTGTGATGCCGGCAGGGACCAGCATGATGCGGCAGACGATGGACGGCCAAGCCGAGGCGCTCGCGGGGATCTTGGCGGATGAGGCGCCGGTCGCGGGGGTGGCCGAGCGGCTGCGGGGGCGCCGGGTGCTGGCGATCGGCACCGGCACAAGCTGGCATGCGGCCAGCCAGGCCGCCTGGCTGCTGTGCGCGGCGGGCCTTGACGTGACCGCCGCCCAGTCGGCCGACGCCGCCGTGGACGTGCCGGTTCCCGGCGAAGGTGGCGCGCTGCTGGCTTTTACCCACACCGGTGCCAAACGGTACACCGCGCAGGCCATGCAGCGGGCCAGGGCGCAGGGCGCGGAGGTCATCCAGATTTCGGGGCTGGGGGTTACCGGCGCGGACCTGGTGACCGTGGAGCGGGAGCGCTCATCGGCCTACACGGCCAGCCACCTCGGGGCGCTGCTGCGGGCGGCGCAACTGGCGCGGGCGCTCGGCGCGGATCTCCCCGGGCTGGCCGAGATCCCCGCGGCCGTTGACCGCGCCTACCGCGCGAACAGCGGCCAAGTGCTTGCCCCGCCGCCGGACCGGCTGCTTGAGTTCATCGGCGGCGGGATCAATCAGTGGACCGCCGCCGAGGGCGCGCTGAAGGTCCGCGAGGCCGCCTACGTGGCGAGCGAGGGCCTCGCGGTGGAGCAGTTCCTGCACGGCCCCTCGGTCGCCCTGCGCGGCCAGGACCGGCTCGTCGCCCTCGACGGCGGCGGGAGCTGGTCGGCTAGGGTCGCCGAGGTGGCCGGTGCCGCGGAAGACTCCGGTGTCCCAGTGACCCGCGTCACAGCCGCTGAGCTGGGAGAGCTGCTGTCGATCTTCCCGCTGGCCGTGGCGGTGCAGCGGATCGCGCTCGAGGCTGCCGAGACGCTAGGGACCAATCCCGACTCGTTCGGTCGGGATGTCCCACGACGGCAAGCCTGGGATCGCGTCGAACTGTGACCCAGCGGCCATGGCCGGGCCAGGCCCCGCGCAGGCCATGGGCAGTTGCCGGCGGGCTTCCCCGGGCGGGGCCGGTCCGGCCCCGGTCCCGCCCGCTGGCCCCGTGGGCGCGTGCGGCTCCGGCTGATGTGCGCCGCCGCTCTGCGGGGCACCCTCAGGGCCTGGGCCTGGCCATGTCCTTGCCAGTGCCGGGGCGGCTGGGGGGCTCGGGAGTTCCGCGTGCGACGGCCACCACGCCGAGCAGCGCGGCCACCGGAACCACCAGCGCGATGAAGTCGGAGGGACTGAGGTTACCGAGGGCCTCGAGCGCCCCCGCGAACCCGACGATCACCACGGCGACGGCCACCAGGCCCCACCCCTGCAGGAAAATCCGCGGCGTGAAGGGCGGCGTGGGGGTCGTCACGTCCGGCACGGCGGTGACGGGCTTGGTCGCGCGGCGCTCAGTCATGCCCTCGCGCACCCGCGCGGTGACCGACAGGGTCCCCGGCCGGTCGGCGATCAGCAGCAGCTCGTCGGGATGAGACGGGTCGGGGGACTGCGACACCGAGCCGCCGCCCGCCCCCCACCACACCATGTTGTGGCTGCCCGATGGCCGCACCCGGTAGCGGGCCTGCTCGCCGGTGACCACGGTGTCCGGACCGTCGATGGCGACCTGCTGTGCTTGCCCAGCGCCGTTGGCTCCGCTGACTTCCCCGGGTGCGGCCTCGTGGCCGCCGTTCCCATTCACCGCATGGCTGGCCGCGCCCGCCTCCGCGGTCACGATGAACTGGCGGCGGGCCAACTGTTCGGCAAGCCGGATCTGGCGCGCATGCACGTTCCAGGCCATGGCCACGACAAGGGCCGCGAGCCCGGCTGCCCCGAGCCCAAGCAGGGCGGCGACCGCGGGGTGACTGGCGCCAGTTGTTGCGATTGCGAGCATGTCGCCTCCCTGATCGGGGCGGTCGCGGTCTTCGCCAGGGATTCCCTGCCGCCATGGCCAGGCCGGTAACGAGCGAGGATAACCGGCTCCCGGTGTGTGCCCGGAGCACCACGTTGTTATTCAAACACATGATCGAACCAGTTGGGAACCCGTCCCTGCCGTTCGATACCACTACCGGCCCGGGATTGGGCCGGCCGCGCGGGCGGCGCGGAGCGCCGATTCGACCACTGCCTCGAGCCGCCTGCCGTGCGCGCCGCGCCAGTACACCCGGCCGCAGCTCTCGCAGCGGGAGAACGTCTGGTAGGTGCGCCGGGTGCCGGGCCGGAGCACAGGCTCGACGTCTGCCTTGCGGGCGGGGGAGAGCAGCCCGTTGCACGCCGTGCACCGGGTCCAGGGCGCCAGCGGCGGGGCGAACCTTTCCAGTACGTCATCAAGCTGGGCGTCCGGGCGTGCGCCCCGGACGTACGCGCCCCGCCACAGTTTCCGGCGGCGCAGCAGCCCGCGGTCCTGGGTCAGCAGCACCCGCCGGCCGGCGTTCGCCCGCTCGATCAGCGCCTCGTCGTCGAGGTCGTTGGCATAGGCGGCGTCCACCCCCACCAGCCGGAGCCGGCGCGCCAGCGTCCCCAGGTGGACGTCGAGGATGAACCGTGCCGACCCCAGCCGCTGCGGGCGCCGCACCGCGCCGACTTCCATGACATCCCCGCCGCCGGGGCGGTAGCCGGGTGGGACCGGCGCTCCGTTGACGACCAGGCGGCCGACCTCGGTCAGCGGCACCCCGAGCGACTCCACCACATGGCCGAACGACGATGTCCCGTCGCAGGCCACCCGCACCGTGCCGTGCCGGTGACCGGGTCTGAGGAACAGGCGCAGCTCAGCCGCGAAGATCACATCCGCGGCCGGCTCGCCCATCCCTCCAGCATGCCCGTCCCCGGCATGCCCGGCGAATGCCGCATCGCGTGGCAGGGGGTATTATCACCGGTGGCGGTTCCGGGCGCCTCCAGGTCCGCGGGCAGGGCTGCAAGCTCACCGGTTGCTTGGGCATGGTCAACGGCTAGTCTTTCCCGCCCGGTGCAAGCGGACCCACGGGCGTGAGGGAAGGCAGCCATGTCCGGTGTGCCACGTCCGCTACCTGTCCGGCCAAGCCTGCGGTACCTGAAGCTTGAGGCCAAGCGCCGCCTGGCCGCAGGAGAATTCTCCTCGCTGCACGACGCGCAGGTGGCCATCGCCTGGGAACACGGCCTGCCGAGCTGGGCCGCGCTCAAGCAGCTCATCTCCGGCCAGGTCCAGCAGGAAAGCCACGCGCTGCCGCAACTGAGATGGGTGATCTCGCGGTTCTCCGGCGCCGGCCAGCCGTCGTGGGCGCCTCCCACCGACGACGAGCTGCGGCAGCACTTCGATGACCGGTTTCTCGCCCAGATTCCGGCCGGCGAGCTGATCGCGGCGATCACCGGCGTGGCCGGCGAATTGCGCGAAGAGCCCGTCGTCCTGGGCCAGTCGCAGCTGGAGGCCCGGGTTCAGATCGCCGGGCTGGAGGTCTTCGCGTCGGCTGGGGCTGAACCGCCGCACCGGCTGACCGGGTTGCAGGCGTTTCCCGCTGGCGGGCGGATCACCGACCCTCGCGTGGCGGCACCGCCGCCGGCCCGCACTGTCGGCGATGTTCCCGCCGAGATGACCGCGGTAGCGGACGGCGCCTTCGCCGAGCTGGGCCTGCCCGGACTGGTCCTGGCCGGCGGCGCCCCCGGCACCCCGGCGTGGGCGACGGCGAAGGGCTGGGCGAACCTGGACCGGGGCGAGGTACTGGACACCGGTCACCGGCTCCCGGCGTCGGGCATCACCGCGCTCGTCACTGCGACCGCGGTGCTGCGGCTCATCGCCGACGGCCGGTTCGGTCTCGACACCCCTGCCAACGACCATCTGCGCACGGTGCGGCTCGCTGACGACACCATCACCGTCCGGGAACTGCTCGGCCACACCGCCGGGGCCGACAGCCCGCCGGCCGCCGCGCTGTTCGCCGAAAGCGTCCCTGACCTGGTGACGGTCGTCGGCCCGGTCGTCGCCTGCAACGGCCCGCGCGGGATCGTCCGGCCCAGCAACGGCGGCTGCGCCGCGCTCGGGCAGCTGATCGCCGATGCCACCGGGGCACCGTACGCCGACGCGGTCACCAGCCTCGTGCTGGAGCCGCTCGGGATGAGCGGCTCGTCGTTCCCGGCCGGCCCGGCCGACCTCGGCTCCGATGCGGTCACCGGCTACGACCTCACCCCCGAGGGCGCCTTCGTCCCGGTCCCGGCCATGATCTGCACCATTCCCGCCGCCGCCGGGCTGTGGGCGACGGCGGCCGACATCGTGCGCCTGGGGACGGGGTGGTCATCGCTGCCGCCCGAGGCGCTCGCGCGCGAGGCGCTCACGCCGCGGGCGACGGCGGAGCCTGGTGGAGGCCGGGCGGGCCTCGGCTGGCTCATCAGTTCCCGCGGCGACGTCGCCCTGCACGCCGGGGCTGGGGCCGGGGTTTCCGCGAGCCTGCTCGCCCGCATCCGCGACGGCCGGGTTCTGCTGGCCTTCACGAACCGGCTGGTCTCGCTTGACCCCATCGACGAGCGGGTGCTTCGTTCCTGGGCGGGCCGGGCGGGAGCACAATCATGATCGAGGTGGACAGGCTCAGCAAGCGATTCGGCGCCGTCACCGCGGTGGATGGGCTGAGCTTCGCGGTCAGGCCCGGGCACGTAACCGGTTTTCTCGGGCCGAACGGCGCCGGCAAGACCACCACGATGCGGATCATCCTGGGCCTGACCGCCTCCACCTCGGGCACCGCGCTGGTCGGGGGCCGGCGATACCGGGAGATAGCCCGGCCGCTGCATCAGGTCGGCTCGCTGCTCGACGCGAACGCCGTGCATGGCGGGCGCACCGCCCGCCGGCACCTCCTTTCGGTCGCGCGCAGCAACGGGATCGGGCGGCGCCGCGCCACCGAGATGCTGCGGCTGACCGGGCTGGAGCCGGTGGCGGACCGGCGCGCCGGGGGGTTCTCACTCGGCATGAAGCAGCGGCTCGGCATCGCTACCGCGTTGCTTGGTGACCCCCCGGTGCTGATGTTCGACGAGCCGGTCAATGGCCTGGACACCGAGGGCATCCAGTGGATCCGCGAGCTGTTCAAGTCACTCTCCGCGGAGGGCCGCACCGTGTTCGTCTCCAGCCACCTGATGAGCGAGATGGCGCTGGCTGCCGACCATCTGATCATCATCGGGCGCGGCAGGCTGATCGCCGACACGCCCACGGCCCGTTTTGTCGAGTCCAATTCACGCAGGGACGTGCTGGTGAGATCGCCGCGGGCCGCGGACCTCGCCGGGCTGCTCACGGCCCACGGCGCAGCCGTTCTGCCGGAAAGTGATGGAGGGCTCGCCGTGACCGGCATGGACGCGCCTGCCGTCGGCCGCCTGGCCGCGGCGCACGGCATAGCCGTGCACGAGCTTGTGCCCCGGCACGCATCGCTCGAGCGGGCCTACCTGGACATTACCGGCGACAGCGTGGAGTACCGGGCCGGGGTTCCGGCCGGGGATGGGGGGCATGGCCAATGACCGCTTCGGAGATCCGGCCCGCGCGGGTGGCCGTGCCGTCTCTTGCCGTTCGCGCCCGCGACGTGCTCGGCTCGGAGTGGGCCAAGCTCCGCTCGGTCCGGTCGACGTACTGGACGCTGCTCATCGCGGCCGTCACGTCGATCGGAATCAGCGCCGCGGTCGCGCTCACCTTCGTGACCCAGCCCTCGGCCGGCCGGCCGCGGATCGACCCCCTCCTGCCGGGCTTTCTCAGCCTGGAGTACGCCGTGGTCGCGGCCGGGGTCCTTGGCGTGCTGTCGTTCGGCTCCGAGCACGCCAGTGGGCTGATCCGCACGACCTTCGCGGCGGTGCCGCGGCGCCGCGCGGTGCTCGCCGCCAAGGCGGCCGTGGCCGGGACGGTGACGCTGATCGCGGGCGAACTGCTCTGTTTCGCGTCGTTCTTCCTGGTCCAGGCGATCCTGTCGGGCAAGCACCTCGGCGTGTCCCTGTCCCGCCCCGGGGTGGCGGGAGCGGTGCTGGGCGAGGGAGTCCTGCTGTCCGTCTGCGCCATGCTGGGCCTCGGGCTCGGCGCGATGATCCGGCATACCGCGGGCGCGGTGGCGGCGCTGTTCGGGCTGCTTTTCCTGCCAGCCATCGTTGGCTTGCTGCCGGCCCCGTGGAACGACCGGATCGGCAGGTTCACCCTGGTCTACGCCGCTCAGCAGGTGGCCGCCCTGCATGCCAGGGCGGGCCTGTTTTCCCCGGGCTTGTCCATGCTGGTCGTCATCGCCTGGCCGGCCGCCGTCCTGCTGGCCGCCGCCGTCCTGATCACCCGCCGGGACGTGTGACCCGGTGTTTCATGGCGCTTCCCCGGGGCGCCTGCCGGCGACCGGCAACCCCGGCAGCGAGCGCCCCACCCCAGCTCGATCATGATCGTCTCCACTCTTCATTGGTTGTGGCTGGACAAACCCAGGCGAATCGGACGTGATCATGGGCGTAGCCAGTGAAAAGTGAGAAATCGGGGGCGGATCTGTCGGTAGGCACCAGCACGATGAAGGCCATGGAGAGGAGATCGATGCCCGTTTCGCCCCGGTTAGCCGGGGTTATCACGGCGCCGGAGCTCGCCAGCGCGGGCATTCCCCGCGCCGAGTTGCGGCGCCTGGTTGAGCAGCGCTCACTTCTGCGGCTCAGCCGCGGCGTCTATGCGCCGACAGTGCCGACGGCGGATGCCCTCCGTGGCCGGAGCGGTGAGCACGTGCTCCGGCTGGCGACCGCGCTAGCGCTGCTGGGAAAGCGTACGGCGGGAAGTCACCGCACTGCGGCCCTCATTCACGGGCTTGACTTGCTGGGGCGCCACCCAGACGACGCGGTGGAGGTTACTCGCCCCCGCGAGGGCACCGGCAGCAGGACCGGGCGGCCCGGGGTCCGCACTCACCAGGCCGCTCTGTCGGCAGAGCACGTGGTGACGCGCAGTGGTGTCCGGGTTACGTCGGTGGCCAGGACTGTCGTCGATGTGGCCCGCACGTCGCCGTTCCGGGCGGGTGTGGTTGCCGCCGACTCGGCGCTGCGGCTCAAGCAAACATGCAGGGAAGAGCTTCATTCGGTCACAACGGCTTGCGCGCGGTGGCCCGGCATTCAGCGGGCGAGACGGGTCGTGGCGTTCGCTGACGCGCGGTCGGAGTCGGTGTTCGAATCGATCGCGCGGGTGATCTTCGACGAGCAGGGGCTTCCCCCTCCCGATCTCCAGGTGTGGGTCGGAGACGAAGATGACCTGATCGGCCGCGTCGATTTCCTATGGCGCGAGCACCGGACGGTGGCCGAGGCCGATGGGGCGGTGAAGTACGCCGACCCAGCGCGTGCCCGGGCCCAGCTAGAACGCGATGCCAGGCTCCGCGAGGCGGGTTTCGAGGTGGTCCACTTCACCTGGCACGAAATAACGCGCACGCCCGAGCGGGTGGGGCTGGCGATCATGAACGCCTTCAACCGGGCGGCCCGCCTGTACGGGGCTGGTGGACGGTAGCCACCCACATATCACGGATTTCGTGAGCCCATACCGGACATACCGCTCGTGATCATGACTGAGATCCGTGATATGTCGGGGAGGACGAGATCAGTGGGGCGCGTCTGGGTGGTTTCGGCGGGATGGCGGTTAGTACTCCTTGACTTCTGCCGTTTCGGCGATGCGGGCTTGCTGGCTGGACGAGACCCGGCCGCCAGCGCCCGCCCACACTGTGCGCATGGTCGCGAGCAAGGCCTTGGCCTCGGGCACGGTGTCGAACTCGAGGTCGATCATGACGTAGTTGGGGCCGTCGGCCGGCCGCAGGATCCGGTACCGGCGGACTCCCGATCGCTGGCGGCCTGCGGGATCGCTGTCGAAGGCCTTCTTCCAGGCGCCGAAGTCGGGCACGGGATGCTCGATCCGCAACGTGGGCATGCTGAACCCTCCCTTTGTGTCGGCTGCCCGCGGCGGGCAGCGGAATATCCGCTGGTCAGAAGGGGACCCTGGTGGCGAGCAGCCCGGCGCTGGGCGCCCGGCCGGCCAGGATCCAGCAGAACTCGAGGGCGTCGAGTTCGAGGTGCTCGCCGTTGTTCCCGGCACGCCACCGGCCGCCGGCCGGCCCGGTGAGGGTCAGGCTGAACGGCTGGCCGTGGGAGCGGGCCCACTCGGCGGCCACGTCCGCGACCAGACGGCCGTCGTGGCCTGGCGTGAGGACCATCTCCTGGCCGGTGGCGCGGCAGATGTCGAGACGGTGCATCCAGGTGTCACGGGTGAAGATCGTGTCGATGAGGTAGCCGAGCTTCCACCGGCGGGCGTCGAACGGCGGGTCCTGCCTCATGCGGATGGCCCAGCGCAGCAGCGCCGGTGTGCGGCGGCGGGCCCGCACGGCCCGCGGTGCCGCCTCGGCCAGGCGGTCGACGAGCTGCGCCGGTGTGAGGCCGGCCCGTTCCCGCACCTGCGCCGCGGTCATGGCGTCGATCATCGCGCCGTGGGTGCGCTTGCGGGCGGCGTTGAAGTCGCGGGCGAACTGGCGGAAGGACCCCTGCGCCTCCGCCATCCCGAGCACGTGCGCCACCATCGCCTGGACGTCCCAAAGCTCGCATACCGTCGGCCGGTGCCACTGGTCGCCCGGCAGCTGGCGGAGCAGGCCGACGGTGCGGGAGAACTCCGTCTCGGCCAGCACCATCGCCTCGTCGTGGCCGATCACGCCAATGGCGGACAGGTCGGTCATGGTCGTTGTCATCGCTTTCTCCTCGGCGTCGGCTTTGCGAGCACGTGAGCGGCGTACATGTCCACGACCTCGTCGATCAGGCGCAGCCACCGGTCACCGCCCGGGTCGTTCGCGGTCTGCTGCGCCGCCAGCCCGGCGACGATCGCGGTCCACATGTCGAACTGCGCGGGGTCGCTCAGGCCGGCCGCAGCGAAACGCGCCCGCATCTGGTCGAACGCCTCCACGGCCAGGGCGTAGGAGCCGGGTGAGGGCTCGAAGTCCAGAATCGTGGGACCGGGCGCCGTTCGGCCCGGCCAGCTGCGGGCACGTCCCGGTGTACGAGCGGGCTTGACCTGCCGCGGGCGGCCGGCCCCCGGGCTAGGCCGAAGTTACGTGACCTGGAGCTCCCAATCCGCCGCTGACCTGCGGAAATCCCGCAACGACCATGTTCTTAGTGGCCACTAAAACCACCTTCCTACTAGGCCGTAACTTGGGTACCATCGGCGACAGTTTCCGCTGGTCAGGCCATGTAGACACCAAGGCACGCCCGACTTCGCGAGAAGACCCAGGTCAGCGGTCATGCTGGCATGGGGGCGCCAAGTAACTTCGGGCTAGGCTCGTCCGCCGGGCGTCGGCGCCTCCGGGGATCGCGCCGGGAATGACTCGAAGAGGCGGAGCCGGTGTGCCGTGGCGGCGGCCTCGCCACGGCTGGTCACACCCAGCTTGCCGAGAATGTTGGACACATGCACGCTTGCCGTCTTCCCGGAGATGAACAGTTCGCTGGCGATCTCGCGGTTGCTCCGCCCCGCCGCAACCAGCCGCAGCACCTCGAACTCCCGCGCGGTGAGTCCCAGCCGCTCCGGCTCGGGTATATCCGTGCGGCCGGCGCGCCGGGCGCCGACGTCGTCGCCGTCGGTGCTCAGCACGATTCTGGCGCGGCGGGCCAGCAGGGCGATCTCGATGGCCAGCGGCCGGGCGCCGAGCCGCTCCGCCAGCGGGCCGGCGCGGCCCAGCCAGGTGGCGCCGCCGTCGTGGTCCCCGGCGAGCAGCGCCGCTTCGGCGGACCGGAACAGGGCCAGCGCTAGCGGGTACGGCTGGCCCACCGCCTCCCACGCCGCCGCGGCCTCGTCCCACGCGGAGCGCGGGTTGCCGGATCGCGGCGCCTCGCCGGGCCCGGCGGCCGCGGAGCCAGCCAGGACGCGGCCAGCACGTATCGCCTCGGCGGCGAAGGTCAGCTGGTGAGCCCGCTGCGCTGGCCCGTCCGCAGCCAGCTTGCCAGCCTCGGTGCGCAGCCGGGCGAGCAGCGCCGCGGCCTTCGCGGCGAACGCCTCACGGCGGCCTGCGGCGGCCGCCGCGCAAACCCGGGCGCCCGCTACCAGCGTCGGCCACGCGTACCGCGGGGCGGGCCTCAGATCAAAGCAGTCGAGCGCGTCCTCGGCGGCGGACAGCGCCTCAGCCGGCCTGCCCTGTGCCAGCCGCAGTTCGGTTTCCAGCCGGGCCAGCGGCAGCTGGTTCTCGTCCCGGTACCTGGTGCCCTCGAGCGCCGCCGTGATCGAGTCCGCGGACCCGGCCGCGGCGGTCAGGTCGCCGCGGGCCAGCGCGACGTCGCCGGAGAGCCGCCACAGCGCCGTTCTGCTCAGCCTGGGCGGGGAGAGCTGGAGAGCGCGCTCGATGACCTCGGCCGCCTCGTCCCAGCGGCCGAGCGACACCAGCGGCTCGGCCAGGTTGATGGCAAGGACCACGCCCGAGGTCCGGGCGAGCCCGTATTCCCTGGCGGTCACGATTCCCTCGCGGGCCACCGCCGCGGCCAGCTCATGTTGGCCCATTCCTTCCAGCATGTCCGACTCGGTGATGGCGGCGTTCAGCAGCGGCTGGTAGGCCTTCACCCGGGTGGCGATCCAGCGGGCTTCCGCCAGCAGCGCCCGGGCCGCCTCCAGGTTCCGGGGGAGTGGCTCGGTGCAGGCAAGAGTCACCAGCGCGTCAGCCTCCGTGGCCGCGTCCCCCGCTTGCCGCGCGACCGCCACAGCCTCCTCGGCGTACGCCCGGAACTTGCCCACATCCCAGCCGCCGAGCTGGTGGTGATAATCGTGGGCCAGCGCCGCGACCACCCGGGCCCGGGCCGGGGCTGGCGGGTGGGCCGGAACCAGCCGCACCGCCTCACGCAGGTCTTCGGCGTAATCCTCCCGGCCCAGCTCGTGCTTCAGGCGGCTGCGGATCTCAAGCAGGAGCCCGGCACGGACCGGTTCCGCCGCCACCTCGGGCTCCCGCAGGGCTGCCTTGGCGAACGCGATCCCGCGGTCAAACTCCCCGGCCAGCTCGGCGGCCTGGACCGCCATTTCGAGCACGGCCGCGTGATCGGCGCCGATGAGCTGCGCCGCACCGGGCACCTGGTCCCATAGCTCCAGCACCCGCGACAAAATGGCGAGCTGTTCGGCGTGAGCGAGCGACTTGCCGGCGTGGTCGGCCGCCTGCCAGGCGCTGGTCAGGGCCCGGGTCAGGTCATGGGCCGCATACCAATGATGAGCCTGCTCGACCGCGGCCCTGCCCGGCGGCACCATCGCCGGGTCGGCGCCGATGGCCTCGGCGAACCGGCCGTGCAGCTGGGCGCGCTCGCCGGGCAGCAGTTCGTCGTGCACCGCCTCGCAGATCAGGGCGTGCCGGAACGTGTAGCCGTCGGAGTCGGTCAGCAGCACATTGGCGGCCACCGCCGGGCGCAGCGCGCGGGTGAGCAGGGCGTCATCAAGCCCGGTGACCGCGGCCAGCAGCGCGTGGCCAACCCGTTCTCCGCCGGCGCTCGTGACCCGGACCACCTCCTGGGTCTCCTCTGGCAGCCGCTGCACGCTGGCGACGAGCAGGTCACGCAGCGAGTCGGGGAGGCCCGGCCTGAGCTTGCCGTCAGCGAGCAGCGCCTCGACGAACAACGGGTTGCCCTTGGTGCGGTGGTATACGGCCTCAAGCACGCTCTCGCTCGGCTCGCGGCCGGCGATCTGGGCAGCAAGCACGTCGGTGCCCTGGCGGGTGAGCCTGCCGAGCTCGATTCTGGTTACCCAGCTCACGCGGTCGAGCTCTGCGAGCAGCGGGCGCAGCGGGTGGGTGCGGTGCAGCTCATCGGAACGGTAGGTAACGACGATCAGCAGGCCCTCAAGCGTCTGCTGGTTGCGGATCAAGAACGCAAGCAGGTCCCTGGTGGAACGGTCGGCCCAGTGCGCGTCCTCGATGACAAAGACAACCGGGTCACGTTCAGCCAGCCGCTCGATCAGGGTGAGCACCTGCTCAAACAGCCGGGCCCTGGCCTCGCCTGCGTCGCCCGGCCCGGCCGGCTCACCGAACTCCGGCAGCAGCCGTGCCAGCTCCCTTGCTGACCCGCCAGGCAGCAGCTCAGCGACGCCACCGGCCCCGAGGTCGCGGACAAGCTCGCGCAGCGCGGAGGTGAAGGGGGCGAACGGCAGGCCGTCCGCGCCAAGCTCCAGGCAGCCACCGGCCAGCACCCGCGCACCGGTGCCCCGTGACCGCGCGGCGAACTCGCTCACCAGCCGGGACTTGCCAACCCCCGCCTCGCCGCCGACCAGAACGGCGGCCGGGCTGCCCCCCGCTGCCGCCGCCAGCGCGGCGTCCAGCGAGGCAAGCTGGCCGGCGCGCCCGACCAGGTTCGGACCCGGCATCCGCACGGTCACGTTGTCAAGCTTGCCAGCAACCGGGACCACGGGCCAGGTGACGCCTCCCGGCCCCCTCGCGGTCGTTGACCGCCGGGCGCTCACCTCGGCTGCCCTGGCGCTGGCGGCGGCCGGTGCGCTTGTCGCCGCGCATTGGCACAGCCCGGTAACGCTCGTGGCCGGCATGGGCGTGACGGCGCTGGGCGCCGGGGCGGCACTGGTCGCCGCCACCACCACAGCGCTCGCCGACGCAGGGCCGCACGAGGCCGGGCTGCGGTCGGGGCTTGTCAACACCTTTCACGAGTTCGGCAGCGCGCTCGGCGTCGCGGTCCTGTTCAGCCTGGCCGTGGCCAGCCTGGTCCCGGGGGCCACCAGCCTGGCCGGGTTCACCCGGGCCTTCTCCGCCAGCGCGCTCGCCGCGCTTGCGCTGGCCCTGGCCGCCGCGCTGGTCGTCCCGGCGGGGAAGGCAGCGGCCGGCGCCATGCCGCACGGCCACTGAAGCACGCCAGCC
>Ga0126378_10002813_pt1 | contig 12982 bp, 11 predicted proteins | sample PanSoiMetPlot_23_FD_92587 | JGI IMG/M metagenome (GOLD analysis project Ga0126378, IMG submission 92587) | Tropical forest soil microbial communities from Panama - MetaG Plot_23 | ecosystem: Environmental > Terrestrial > Soil > Tropical forest > Bulk soil | place: Panama | collected 2016-02-17
CGGTCGGGCCGCGGTCGCAGGGCCAGGGGTGCGAACCGGTAGTGGCGGCCGTCGAACCCGGTCGGGCTGCTGGCGGTCCAGAGCCGGCGGAGAATCGTAAGCCACTCGTCCATGAGGTCTCCCCGGGCGCCAAAGTCAGCGGCCAGTGCTTCGAACTCCTCCCGCAGCCAGCCAACACCAACTCCCAGCTCCAGCCTTCCGCGCGTCAGATTGTCGATGTCCGCGAGCATCTTGGCGGTGATGACCGGGTTTCGCATCGGCAGCACCAGGACGCTTATACCGAGCCGGATAGTCGTAGTACGGCCCGCGAGATAGGCGAGCAGTGTGACCGGCTCGAAGAGAGGTTGGTCGCGGTCGAAGGGAAAGGCGCCCGTCGCGTTGTAGGGGTAGGGCGAGACTACATCCCTGGGGAAGACCACGTGGTCACCGGTCCAGAGCGAGTCGTAGCCCAGCTCCTCGACACGCCGCGCCAGCAGGTCGAAGTCGGCCGGCGTCGCGTGATCGCCCCACGGAGGTAGGAAGGCGCCCAGCCTCATCTGTGGGCTCCGCTACTGGTGGCCAGGGCCAAGTACCTCGACCGTGTACTCGTGCCGGATCGCCCGGCCCAGCACGGGATCCTCCAGCTCGATCTCGTAGCGTTCGCCAAAGACAACTCCGCCCAGGCTGGCGGGAGTCCCCGACAGGAAGACGAGACCCTGGCGCGGCACCCCGTGGCGATCGAGCATGTCGAGCCACATGTCGGCGCTCAGCAGCTCGGCCAGGGCTGCCTCCTGGTACATCCTGCGCTCGCCGAGCGCGGTCGTCCAGCTCCGGAGGACGAGCCGGTCCCAGTGGGCTCGGCACTCGTCGAATGGCCATGCCTCGGACGCCAGAACGTCGGGATAAAGCTGCTTGGAGGCCTGGATGTCGTAACGCTCGAACCCACGATCGGTGTGGTCGCTGGCCACCGTCACCAGGATATGGCCGGAGTCCACGAGCAGCGCGTACTCGACCTCGCCCGAGGTCTCGCGGCCCAGGACCTCAACACGGTCCGCGGTCGTGGCCAGCGTGCTTGCCAGCGGGAAGAAGATGGGTGTGGTGGTCGGGCCCGGCACACCCAGCCGCTCCATCTCCTCCACGTGGCGCCGCAGCGCGCCCTGATCCCTCGCCGCCCATCCGCCGTTCCACAGATGCTTGACCTCGAAGTCGAGCCGGGACGCCTGAGACCCGACCATGAGCGTGATCGTCCTGCCTCTGCCCATTGGCCCCTATCGTGCAGGATGGCAGTCGCCCCCGAGGGCCCGCCTATCTCTGCTGGCCAGTCCGATCAGTCGTCTGAGAAGAACACCCCGTTTCGCTCGCGACCGATCACCGACCTGACGTTGACAGTTGTGCCCGGCGCGTCAGAGACAAATACGAAGCTGCCGACCTTCGCGCTCCACGCGATCTCGACTGTGCTGATCCGGAACTTTCCTGTAAACCCGTGCACCGGGTCGGTCACCTTCATCAAAGGTTCCTGTTCAACCGCCGCCCAACGCATCTCGAACGAGACGCTCGCGGGATCGCTCGGCCCGTCGATCAGGGCATTGTGTAGATTGTGATAATCCTCGACGTCGAGGTCCACCTCGCTCAGCGTCGCGGTGCCCCGTTCCAGGTCCACATCCAGGCTGTCAGCAGAGACCGGCTGGGTCCAGAACAGGCCGCCTGCCCTGATGCCCGGGTTGAAGTCGTGAATCTGCCCAGAGCCAACTGGCCCCGTGAACAGATCCATTCAAACGAACGCGAAGGTCCCGTGGTGCTCGCGGCCATCCTCGCCGACATACAGACCGCTCATAAAACCGTTGTCGACCTGGAAGTTGAGGCGGCTCGTCATGCCCGTCGATGTGTCGGTCCTCGTGCCTGAACCCGTTACGCGACACACGCCTACCAGTCCGTTGAAGTCGGTGATCTGGGAGGGTTCGTTGATCGGTCCCGGTCCGAGCAGCGGCACCGGCGGGAAGTGGTGGATGAAGATCCCGAATGGCGACACCCCACCTGGTATCGGAAGCGGAAAGACCGTCGGCGTCGAGCCGTGCGCTGCGAGCGCCAGAGGGGCCCGGAGACCGGCCGCGACCACACCGGTGGCGACGGCCGCTGCACCCAGGAAGGTGCGCCTGGAGATCGCACTGTGCCTGAGAGCGCTACTAACATCGGTCGAGTTCATAGCTCGATCCCTCCTTCACATCCCGCTCAAGACCAGCCCGATAAGGTGGCCCGAGCTTAGCACCTGGGGTGCGGTTGTCAATGGGCGATTCCGGAATCGCGCCGGACGACAGTGCTTTGCCGCCCCGTCCGGTGACTGCAGCATCCCAGCCGTTCGTCGGGGAACGGGATGCGGTCTCACGGCGTACTACTCGCATGAGGCTGGCTCGGCCATGGAGGATCGCCGGCGCTTTGGCGCTGGTGATGTTGATCGCAGGCGCCGGCACGTACGCATTGATCCTCCGTAGCCGGCCTGCACCATTGAGCCTTGCGGCGACTTATCCCCGCACGCCAGCTGCCACCGCGGTGGCAGACGACCCGCTGGCCATCGCCTGCAGAGAGCCTGCCATACCTCCGGCGACGCCTGATCCTGGGCTATCCGGACTATGGGTGATTCAGCCCACGTCGATGGCCGGATATCGGGCTCATGAAAAGTTTGAACCATTGCCCTCTCCGCATGAGGCCGTCGCACGTACCGAGCGGGTGAACGGCTGGCTGCTGGTTGCAGATCAAGGAAGAGCAAGCAACATCGTGACCGGGTGTATAGCAGTCGAGCTTGCGAGCCTTCGAAGCATTGACGAGCTGCCCGGATTCAACACTGCCGATAGAGACAAGACTGCGCGGGACTTCCTTAACGCCCGCGAGCACCCATTCGCCGTCTTCCAACCGTATCCGTCGCCAATAAACCCTGAGCTCTCACGCGGTACGCCAATGCATGTCCAGATCTCCGGGGTGCTTGAAGTGAATGGCGTCAAAAAAACCGCCGACTTCGGCCTCGATGTACGACTCATTGGCGGCCAGGTGGCAACCGCCGGGAGTACAACGGTGGCTGTCGGGGAGTACGGTATCGAGGTCCCCCAGGGAGCGGCTGGCTTCGTGTCGGTTGATCCGCGGGTAACGCTGGAGATTTCACTCATCCTGTCGAAGCGCTGAAAAGACGTCGCCGACTCTCTCGCGCGGGCGACCTCAGATCACGCCTGAAGCGCTTCGGACGGTTCGGGCGCACCATCTTGTTGGCGACCCGCAAGCGGAGTTCAGACCGCGGCCCTACCGGCCCACGAACACAGCGCCGCGCCACGGGGCAGCTCCGCCCGTTTGATACCTGCAGCCCATGGGATGCTTTTAGTCGATATTGACTATGTTATCTGGCCCCGCATATAGTCAGTACTGACTTGCGCCTGTTTGCCACGTGCACCAGCTCGTTGTCGTGGAGCTGCGTTCCATTACCACTCCGGAGTCCTCGCTCCCATGACGGCGGCGGCTTGGATGGATATCCGCGGCAGGCCAGCGACGCCTCGGCGGGGCGCCAACCCACCGCCATCCTCACACCAGGGCGGTGCGCCGCCGCGTCTCTAGTCCGCCTCGGGACGGTGTCGACCTGAGCACCGATCGAGCATCACCGCTGGTGCCGCTCTCACACAAGGCGCTGCTGTTGCTTGGTCTCCTGCGGCGAGGGCCGATGACCGGCTACGACCTCAATCGCATCGTGCGGTCGCACGGCGTGCTTTACGCCGACCTCAAGAAGGGCAACATCTACCACTTGCTCGACCGCCTGGCGCGGCAGGGGCATCTCAGCATCACCGTCGAATCGGGAGCCCGCGGCCCGCGGGGCGAACGGCTCATCTACGAGATGACCCCGAGCGGACGCGAGGTCCTGTTGCGCCTACTGCGTCAGGCCATCACCGCGTTCGAACCCGCCGACACCGGGGTGGCGAGCGCAGTGGTGCTCCTGTCCGAGCTCGATCAGGACGAGGCGATCCGCCTGCTCAAGCAGCGCCGCCACGTCATCGAACACCGGCGGACGCGCGCCACCGAGGAGCTCAATGTGCTGAGCCGGCCGCTCTCTAGGCTCGCGGGGGATCATCAGCTGGCCCTCGTTGATGCCGAGCTTGCGTGGGTTACGCGGGCGATCACGCTCATCGAGCGCGGAGGCGGGGGCCCGCACCGGGCCTGCCCTGCCCCGGCTCGGGAACTGGGGTGAGCTGGCCAGAGATCGAGGGCACTTACGTCGTCGGCGATCCGGCCGCGCCGATCGCGGTCTGCGTGCTCACCAGCACCGAGCTGATGTCGCCCCTGGCGGCAACGCCCGGCGTAGCCATAGCCGGCGAGGTGCAGACCGCGAATCTTGGCCTCGAGTGCATCGTGCTCAATATCGTGGCCAACCCGGCGATCAGGTTTCTGCTGATCTGCGGGAGGGAGTCGAGGTTGTTTCGGCCGGGCCAGTCTCTGGCCGCTCTGGTCGAGAACGGCGTCGACGCCGGCGGCCAGGTGCGGGGCGCACTGGGCCACGAACCGGTACTCCGTACAGTGCCGGCCGAGGCCGTCGATCGTTTCCGCAGCCAGGTTGAGCTGGTTGACTGGACGGGAGAGCACGACCTGACCGAGCTGCGCCGGAGAGTGGCGTCGCTCGCGCAGCGCCGCCCATCTTCTCTACCGGCCCCTGACGAAGGGATGCACGTGGCGAAGGCTGACTTCGTGCCGATTCTGCCAGGGGGCCGGCGCGAGCCGCTGCGGTACGACCCGAAGGGCTACTTTGTGATCACCCTCGACCGCCCCGCGGACCAGATAGTCGTCCGTCACTACCGGCCGGATCACACGCCGGCCCACGAGATGCGGGGCCGCAACGGCTCTTCCATGTTCCTGGGTCTGATCCGACAGCGGCTCGTCTCCCAACTGAGTCACGCGGGCTATCTCGGCGCGGAGCTGGCGAAGGCGGACGCGGCGTTGCGGCTTGGTCTACGCTACGCCCAGGACCGGCCACTCCGTTCCGACGCTGCGGAGGGCGTGCCCCCGAGCGACCAGCCGGCGAAGCCACGGATGGCCGAGGCGCTCGACGCCGAACACCTTGCCCTGGTGCCATTGGGCAGCGCTGTCCAGCTCGTGATCCAGGTTGACGACGTGCCAGAGATGGGCACGCTGGCCGGCACTCTGCTCGAGCCCGCCGAACCAGGGTCCGGGCCGCGGTCGTTTCGCTCCAGCCAGGTGCGGGTGCGGGTAGGGTGGCGCGAGGCGACCCGGGTGGCGATGGGCGGGCGCGACGACCTCGCCGCCGGCGCTCTGCTCCGCGTCCAGGGTGAGCTGCAAGAGTCGGGGCTAGTTATGGCGGAAGGGATCGCGGTGCTCACAAGCGTCGCCACCGTCCTCAAGCGCTAGGGACGCGCGGGGCTGGAGGGCGCAGAGGCCAGCAACTCGACTCGCAGCTGACAGGCAGGCGAGCGCATCCAGCTATCAGACGGCTATGGTGGAGGCGACCATCGCCGGACGCAGAAAACAGGAGGGGGTCTTATGAAGAAGGTCTTGCTCGCCGAAGCTGATATCCCAGAGAGCTGGTACAACATCCTGCCTGACCTTCCGGAACCGCCCTCGCCCTACCTGCACCCGGCGACTTTGCAGCCCCTGGGGCCGGCCGACCTGGCCCCGATCTTTCCTCAGGCGATCATCGCCCAGGAGGTGTCTCAGGACCGCTGGATCGAGATCCCGGAACAGGTGCGTGAGGTCTATCGCATGTGGCGGCCCAGCCCTCTCTATCGTGCCGACCGCCTGGAAAAGGCCCTCGACACGCCAGCTCGGATTTATTTCAAGTACGAGGGCGGCTCGCCGGCCGGCTCTCACAAGCCGAACACGGCGGTAGCCCAGGCCTACTACAACGCCCAGGAGGGCGTGAAGCGGCTGACCACCGAGACCGGCGCTGGGCAGTGGGGATCCGCACTGGCTCTGGCCGGCTCGTTCTTCGGGCTCGAAGTCACCGTCTACATGGTGAGGGTCTCCTACGAGCAGAAACCCTATCGGCGGGTGCTGATGGAAACCTGGGGGGCGACGGTTCATCGATCTCCGACCGACATGACCAACTCGGGTCGCGCCGTCCTGGCCAGAGACCCCGATTCGCCCGGCAGCCTGGGCATCGCGATCTCCGAGGCAGTCGAGGACGCTGCCACGCGCGAGGACTCGAAGTACTCGCTGGGCTCAGTCGTGAATCACGTATTGCTGCACCAGACCGTGATCGGCCTCGAGGCCAAGAAGCAGATGGAGATGGCCGGTGAGTACCCCGACGTCGTGATCGGGTGCGTCGGCGGCGGCTCGAATTACGCGGGCCTCTCCTACCCCTTCATGGCGGACAAGCTGTCTGGAGCGCGGCCAGACACCCGGTTCATCGCCACCGAACCGGCTGCCTGCCCGACCCTGACCCGCGGCATCTACGCCTACGACTTCGGCGACACCGCCGGCGTCGGCCCGGTTGTTCAGATGCATACGCTGGGACACAACTTCGTGCCCGACCCAATCCACGCCGGGGGCCTCCGTTACCACGGGGACGCGCCTTCCATGTGCATGCTCGTCAGGCGCGGGCTGATGGAGGCCCGAGCCTATCGTCAGAACGACTGCTTCGCCGAGGCGGTCCGCTTCGCCCGGTCGGAGGGCTTCCTGCCCGCGCCCGAGCCCTCTCACGCGCTGCGCGCCGTGGCTGAGGAGGCCGCTGCGGCGCGCGAGGCTGGGGATTCACGGGTGATCCTCTTCGGAATGTGCGGCCATGGCCACTTCGACATGTCCGCCTACGAGGCCTTCCTCGCCGGCCGGCTGGAGGATCTGGAACTGCCGCAGGCACGCATCGACGAAGCGGTCAAGGAGCTGCCGAAGACGCCGGTGGCCTAGGGCCCGGCCAGCGCGAAGGAAACTTCGCTTCCGACGACGCCAGGCAATTGCGCTCCCCTCAACTCCGCCCAGACAGCCCTGGAGACCTGTCGGCAGCGTCGATCCTGGCGAGGTCTGCGCGCAGCCAGTGTTCACTGTTTGCGACGTGCGCGGCGGCCACGATCCGGGCCAGTTCGGGATCGCGCGCGACGATCGCCTGGTAGATCCGCGTATGTTCAGCCCGCGTCTCGTCCAGCGCCCCCTTGTCCAGCCGGCCTCGCCACACCCTGGCCCGCATCGTCCGAGTGGAGAGGCCCTCGAGCAGAGAGCTGAGCACCGAGTTACCCGCTGCCTGCGCCACCACGGCGTGGAAGGCGGCGTCCCCGTCCACGAGATCCTCGACGCTGGTTGCGGCCGTCATCCGGTCCAGTTCGCGACGCAGTGCGGCGCGGCCCTCCTCGTCCATTCTCACGGCGGCGAGCGCGCAGGCGGCCGGCTCCAGCATGCGGCGGACCTCGAACAGCTCGACGACCGTCTTGTCGGCCAGCAGGTGGGCGACAAAGCGGGTCGACTCCAGCAGCAGGTCCGGCTCCAGGCTGGTGACATAGGTCCCGTCGCCCTGGCGCACCTCGAGCACGCGGACGAGCGAAAGGGCGCGGACCGCCTCTCTGAGGGAGTTGCGAGAGATGCCTAACCGGGCCGCGAGCTCCGCCTCTCGCGGCAGCCGCGTGCCCGGCCCCCACTCGCCGGAAATGATCATCTGCCGGATCCGCTCGATCGCCTCGTCGGTGACGCTCGCGTTTCGGCCGCCCCTACCATCGCGGGGCCGGCTGGCCTTCGACCCCCCATCCCCTTCAGCTAAGACCATCTTGTGGAGATTGTGACGCATTCGAGGGCGTCCCTTGCAGGAGACATCGGATGAAGTATCCCCAAGGGGCCTGGGCAGGGGCCCAAATCGAGCTTGACAAACATCGGATGATCGGTTAAACATCCGACTAATCGATGGCCGCACGCATGACCGGCGCCGGATCCTGGGACGTGCGATTTCGACGTCAGCGACCACCTGCGGGCTCCGATGCGATGAATCCGGACCCGGTCAGTTCCGCGGCCTAAGTCGTTCTCGACCAGAGCAGAGGGGATAAGGAATATGAGCCGACGTTTGACACGACTGCTGGCGCTGCTGGTGGGCGTGGGCCTGCTGATCATCGCGTGCACGCCGGGGGGGACAAGTTCGACCGGGGCCGGCCGCTTCTCGGGCGTGACGCTCCGCGTCGTCACCTTCACCGGGCCCCAGATCGCTGAGCCGCTGCAGCGGCGCGGTCCGGACTTCCAGAAGGCGTCAGGCGCGAAGGTCGAGGTCATCACGGTCCCGTTCTCGGACCTGTACCAGAAGATCCTTACGGACTTCGCGACGAAGACGAACTCTTACGACGCGATGGTGTTCGACCCACAGTGGATGGGCGACTACGTCCCCCCGGGCTACCTCGAGGACCTCAGCGATCGGGTCAAGAAGGACACGGATCTCCAGTGGAACGACATCGCGCCCTTCTTCCGTGATTTCAGCGCGACCTACAAGGGCCACGTCTACACGGTCCCGCTTGACGGCGACTTCCAGATGGTCTACTACCGCAAGGACCTCCTCGAACGGGACGGACTCAAGCCTCCCGAAACGTGGCAGGACTATATCGACGTCGCCAAGAGGTACCAGGGCAAGGACCTGAACGGAGATGGCAAGCCCGACTTCGGCTCCTGCGTGGCGATGAAGCGCAGCGCGCAGTCGTACTGGATGTTCGTCTCCGTTGCAGCTGCCTACCTGCAGAGCCAGGGCACGTCGCAAGGCGCTTTCTTCAACACCGACAACATGCAGCCCCTCATGAACAATGAAGGGACCGCCGCGGCGCTCGACGTCTACAAGCAGATCTCAAAGCTCGGTCCGCCGGACCAGTTGAATAACGACGTCGGTGACTCTCGCGGCCTGTTCGTGTCCGGCCGGTGCGCGCTCTCCATCGACTGGGGGGACATCGGCCCGCTCGCCGTAGACAAGACACAATCCACCGTCCAGGACAAGGTTGGAGCGGTGATCCTGCCTGGCTCGAAGCGCGTGCTGGATCGCTCGACCGGGACCCTCGTCGATTGCGACTCGAAGACCTGCCCCAAGGCGATCAATGGGGTGAACCACGCGCCCTTCGCCGCGTTCGGCGGCTGGTCCGGCGCGATCAACAAGGCCAGGCCGGACAAGGTCAAGGATGCCGCGTTCGCGTTCCTGTCATACATGTCCCAGCCTGCGCAATCCAGCGTCGACGTCACGATCGGGAAGACGGGCTTCAACCCGTACCGCAACTCGCACTTCACCAACCTCGGCCCGTGGGAGAAATCGGGCATGAGCGAGCAGGCTGCTAAGGACTACCTCGGCGCCATCGAAGCCAGCTTGAAGAGCCCGAACATGGTTCTGGACCTCCGGGTCCCGCAGTCGGCCTTCTACGAGGGCACGGCGCTCGACACCACACTGGCGCAGTACCTGGCCGGCGAGCTGAACCTGGATCAGACCATGAAGCAGATCACCGATCAGTGGAACAAAAAGACTGACGAGATCGGCCGGCAGTCGCAGCTCGAGGCCTACAAAGCGAGCCTCAACGTCACGAGATAGACGCGAGTTAAAGACCCGACGGTAGACAGCGCAAGGCCCGCCCCGCAGTGCGGGCCTTGCAGCTCCACCGCTGATTCCGGTCCTGCAACAAGCCGATGAGAAAAGTCCCCTTCACGATGAGCGGCGAAGCTACGACACGCCCGGTTCCCCTGGCCGCTCAGTGGCGCCCGCTCACCGCCCGCCTTGACCGCGTCGCCGGACCGGTATTCATCCTGCCGGCGGTTCTCGTCATCCTCGCCTTCTCCATCTTCCCGCTGCTCGCATCGCTGTACGTGTCCCTTTCACGCCTCAGCTTCTCGGAGGGAGGCGTCCAGCTCAAGTTCGTCGGCCTGGACAATTACGCGAAGCTTCTGATCGGGATCGACCGGGCCCACTTCCTGGGCGTGACCCGGGCGATCACGCCGGTCGCCGCCGTCATCCTCTTCGCGGCCTATGCCGCACTCCTCTACCTCCTCGTGAGGTACGCGCGGGGTGGCCGTCGCACCGTGATCGGGCTGGCGGGCCGGTTGCTCGCGGCGGTCATTGCGGGAGCTGGAGTGTGGTTGTTGGTCGACACGATCCTCACAAGCGGGCGTCCAGGGACGCTGGTCGTCACGATCATCTATGTCGGCGTCGACGTGAGCGTCCAGTACCTTCTCGCACTTGGTCTCGCGCTGCTCGTCGTTCAACGCCTCCCCGGCCGCCGCTTCTTCCGGGTGGTGTTTTTGCTCCCGATGATGATCACGCCGGTGGGCGTCGCCTACCTGTTCCGCATGCTCACCGACACGAGCAAGGGCCCGCTCTATCCCCTCTGGACACATTTCGGGCTGGCCGACGTCTCCTGGGTCACCAACCCCTGGGGCGCACGCCTGGCGGTGATGATCGGCGACGTCTGGCAGTGGACGCCATTCATCTTCATCGTTCTGGTAGCGGCCCTCGAGAGCCTGCCCATAGAGCTTTTCGAGGCCGCCAAGGTCGACGGCGCCAACCGCTGGCAGGTGTTCTGGGAGGTCACGTTCCCACAGATCCTGCCGGCGACGTCGACAGTCGTGCTCATCCGGCTGATCGAGGCCTTCAAGATCGTCGACCTGCCGAACGTACTCACCAACGGCGGACCGGGAACGGCAACTGAATCGCTCACGCTCCACGCCTACACAATCTGGCGGGCGCTCGACATTGGCGGCTCCGCCGCCGTCGCATACATGCTGCTCTTCGTCGTCACGTTCATCGGCATGACCTACGTCAACCTTTTTCGCCGCCGTGTGGTGGCAATGGCCTGACACCCATGGCTATAGCGCGAAGCGGGCGCCGCCGCGCGTCGATCTCGAGGCCGTCAATGCCTACCATGGCTGTCTCCTATGTCCTCCTGGGCGCCTGGGCCGTGGTTGTGCTCTTCCCGCTGTACTGGCTCGTCGTCACCTCAATCAAGACGCCGATCGAGGTCAACGGCGGTCCCTTCTACCTGCCCTTTCGCGACTTCAAACCCACCCTTGAGTCGTGGCGGTACATCTTCGTCGACCTGCGTGAGGACACGTTCCGCCCCTACCTCAATACGGTCGTAGTCGGCCTCACCAGCACGGCCCTCACGTTGCTCCTGGGCTCGATGGCGGCGTATGGCCTCGTCCGCATGCGCTATCGGGTGCGTCTCGGCGCCGTCGCGTCGTTCCTCGCGGCGCTTGGAGTAGCCGTCGCGGCGACAATCGCCGGTGCGCCATGGCAGCTCGCGGTGATCGGCGGCGTCGGCCTCTTCCTGCTCCTTCTGCAGACGGTGGCGCGCCGGTCCAGGAGGGCCCTGGGCAACGACGATATCGCGTTCTGGATGATCTCCCAGCGCATGCTGCCCCCAGTCGCGGTCGTGATCCCGATCTACATCTTCTTCCAGCAGCTGGGCCTGCTCGACACGTGGCCCGCGCTGATCATCGCCTACGTGGCTTCACACCTGCCGATCGTCGTCTGGCTCATGCGCGACTACTTCCAGAGCGTCCCGCTGGAGCTCGAAGAGAGCGCCGCCATCGACGGTGCCTCGCGTTACCGCGTCTTCCGGTCGGTCGTGCTTCCGCTGTCGGTTCCCGGCCTCGTGGCAACCTTCCTCTTCGTCCTCGTCTTCGCCTGGAATGAGTACCTCATTGCGCTCTTCCTTACGAGTGCGAATGCTCAGACGCTACCGCTGACGGTCGCGGCGCAAAACGCCACGCGGGGGCCGCAGTGGTGGTACATGTCGGTACTGATCCTGATCATGATCGTGCCGGTGATCGCGATGGCTATCGCCCTCGAGCGATATATCGCGCGCGGCCTGCTCGTCGGAGCAATCAAAGGCTAGATGTGATCCGGATCGCCGGCCTCACGGCGCTCGACGTCCGCTTCCCGACCTCTCGCACGCTCGCCGGCTCTGACGCGATGCACACCGCGCCCGATTACTCGGCCGCTTACGTGGTGCTCCGCACCGACGGTGGGGACCGGCTCGACGGCCATGGGCTCACCTTCACACTCGGGCGGGGGACCGAGGTCTGTGTCGCGGCCCTCAACGCACTCGCGCCCATCGTCGTCGGTCGAACTCTCGAATCCATCGTCGCGGACATGCGCGGCTTCTGGCGAGCGGTCACAGGCGACCACCAGCTCCGCTGGATCGGGCCGGAAAAGGGTGCGATCCACCTTGCCGCGGCCGCCATTGTGAACGCGGTGTGGGACCTCTACGCCAAGGTGCAATGCAAGCCACTGTGGAAGCTGCTGGTGGACATGAGCCCTGAGCAGCTCGTTTCCTGCGTGGACTTCCGCTACATCAGTGACGCGCTCACGCCGGATGAGGCGCTTGCGATCCTCGAACGCCTGGCTCCAACCCGCCGCGAGCGCGAGGCGAACATGCTTCGTGCCGGCTTTCCCGCTTACACGACGTCAGCCGGCTGGCTCGGCTATTCCGACGAGAAGCTGAGGACGCTCTGCCGTGAGGCCGTAGCCGCGGGCTGGTCGCACGTGAAGATGAAGGTCGGGCAGAGCGTCGAAGATGATGTGCGTCGGGCGCGAATCGTCCGTGAGGAGATCGGGCCAAACCGCAGGCTGATGATGGACGCGAATCAGGTCTGGGACGTTGGCGAGGCCATCACGAACTTGAAGCACCTGGTCGAGTTCGAGCCCTACTGGGTCGAGGAGCCGACGAGCCCAGACGACGTGCTCGGCCATGCCACCATCGCGCGTGCGATCGCACCGGTCCCGGTTGCGACCGGCGAGCACTGCCAGAACCGCGTCATGTTCAAGCAGCTCTTCCAGGCGGACGCCATCGGCTTCTGTCAGCTCGACTGCTGCCGCCTCGGGGGGCTCAACGAGGTGCTCGCGGTCCTCCTTCTGGCGGCGAAGTTCGGCATCCCGGTCTGCCCGCACGCAGGCGGGGTCGGGCTTTGCGAGTATGTGCAGCACGTCTCGCTCTTCGACTACATAGCGGTGAGCGGCTCTCTCGAGAACCGGGTTCTCGAGTACGTCGAGCACCTGCACGAGCACTTCGTCGACCCGGTGGTA
>Ga0126378_10002814_pt1 | contig 12976 bp, 12 predicted proteins | sample PanSoiMetPlot_23_FD_92587 | JGI IMG/M metagenome (GOLD analysis project Ga0126378, IMG submission 92587) | Tropical forest soil microbial communities from Panama - MetaG Plot_23 | ecosystem: Environmental > Terrestrial > Soil > Tropical forest > Bulk soil | place: Panama | collected 2016-02-17
AGTACAACTGGATTCACGAGCTGATCGGCACCATGACTGGGCTTCGTTGCACAGCATCGCACGTCATTCGGCTCGCCCTCGATGACCTTCGCGAGCGCCACTGGTCGCCGAAGAATCTGGAAGCTGCTCTTCGAAGGCAGGTCTGGCGCGAGCTCGAAAGTCAGCGCGTGCAGCCAGCCGAAGAAACCGCGCTTGTCGACGGCGCACAGAGGCAGAGTTACCGGCGCACGAGAATCATCCTTACCGAGCGCCAGTACGTGTGGACCCAGGCCGTAGTCAGTGCCATGGCCGGACTGCGCGGTTCTGCCTCGCACGTTATTCGACTGGCTCTGGATGACTTGCGTGAGCGCCATTCGTCGGCAAAGAGCCTCGAATCCGCGCTTCGCAGGCACATCTGGCGCGAGCTCGAAGCCTCCCCTGGTCCCAACTCCCGAACGCAACCCGGGCGTCGGGAGCGCGCCCGAGGTCAGGGCATTCGCGGGCCGGAGCACATGGCGAAGAGGACCGGGCTGGTGCGCGTGGTGCTGGTCGAGCACCACGCCTTGGTCCGAGCCGGCCTGCGCGCTTCTCTTGATGAGACGACCGATCTGCTAGTGGTTGGCGAGCTGAGTACTGGTGACGCCGCCGTGAGCTTCGTAGACCATCAACCAACAGACGTGGTCCTCATGGAGCTATCAATGCCAGGGACGGACGGGATCGCCGCCATCCGCGCGATCGTCGAGGCCCATCCCGAAGTGAAGGTCGTAGCGTTCCCCACGTTCAGCGACAGGGAGCTGGTTCTGGCCGCGGTCGAGGCCGGCGCCGTCAGCTTTCTGTTCAAGGATGCCGTTCCAGACGAGTTGGTGACCGCCATCCGGGCCGCCGCACGGGGCGAATCACCGGTCGCCCTTCGGGCGGCGCTGGCGCTGCTCGCCGCCCGTGCCGGGAAAGAGCCGCTGACCTCGCTGACGAATCGGGAGCGCGAAGTGCTGACTCTCGTGGGCCGTGGTTTTGCGAACAAGCAGATCGCACGAAGGTTGGGGATCAGTGAAAAGACCGTCAAGACGCACCTTGGCCACACCTTCCAGCGCATCGGTGTGAGCGATCGCACACAGGCCGCTCTCTGGGCAGAGAGAAATGGTCTTTTGGACGGGTCCTAAGACGAACGTCCAATTGAGACTGCGACCTGGTCGGTGGGAAGCTCCCGGCCATGAACACCGCAACCGAGGACGGCGCTCCGCTAGAGACGTGGTACGAGCTGATGGTCGAGATCCGTGCGCTGGAGGAAGCCGGTCTGGTGGCCGTCTCGATAGACGAAGGAGCCGAGCTCCGCGTCGCGCTCACCACGCGCGGCCACGAACACCTGGGGGCCGATCTGGCCTAGATCCGGCCTAGATCGAAGCATGCCGCGCTCGATGTGGAAGGGCATGATCAGCCTCGGGATGATCGCGATCCCTGTGCGGCTGTACTTGGCCACGGAGTCTCACTCCGTGTCGTTCCGCCACTTGTGCGCCGAGCACCTATATCTGATTCGAAATCGGCGCTGGTGCGAAGCGGGGGGGCACGAGGTGCCCTACACGGAGGTCGCCAGAGGCTACGAGGTGTCGCCCGACAAGTACGTCGTAATCCAAGATTCGGACCTCGAAAACCTGCCCCGACCCGCCGCGCGGACGATTGCGATCACCGGGTTCGTCCCACGCGACGCAATCAAGGGTGGGCTCTACTTCAGGTCCGCCTACTACATCGAGCCCGAGACGGCCGCCCACAGAGCCTACCGCGTGCTCACTCAGGCACTGGTCGACACAGGAATGATGGCCGTTGCCACGGTCGTCTTTCGCGGCCGCGAGCACCTCTGTTGCATGCATGCGGTCAGGGACATTCTTCTTCTGAACACGCTTCACTGGCCCGACGAGATCCGACCACCGAACCGGCTGGCCACCTCCGGCGATTTGACGATCAGACCCAGGGAGCTGCAGATGGCGAAGACACTTGTGCAGAACCTGGCCGTTGCGACGTTCGACCCTCGCCGTTACCGCGATGAGTACCGCGACGCGTTGGTGCACAGAGTAAACGTCAAGTTGGAGGGTGGGGGGGTGGTCCGCGCGTCACCGGTGCAGGTCGCTCCGGTCATGAACTTGATGGATGCGCTGGTGGCCTCGGTCAAGGCTGCCAGGACACAACGCGCCTCCCGGCGGACTTCGGCCGGCAAGATGCGTCGGGGAAGACGAGCGGGTACTGCGTAGGGCGAGCGCCTCAGGTGCCACAGACGGTGCTTCCTGCGCCGTTGCTTAGGGCCTCAAGAGAAGCGCGGCTGCCTCGCGTGCGCAGCCCCAGGACAGCATCACCCCGACGCTGCCATGGCCGTAGTCATGCACGACCCGAGCGCCATCGATCTCATCAACGTCCAGCCTCACGCTTGGTCGGCCAGGTCGTAGCCCCACACGGTGTCCAAGGACCCGGGCACCGGCGAGTCGAGGTTCGACCGCGGCGCAGCGGCGAAGAATTGCCTCCCCTTGGGCAGGATCCGGGTCTAGGTTCCAGTCGTCCACGGCGGCCACTCCGCCGAGGGTGACGTGATCGCCGTGCGGGTGATATCCGATCCAGGCCGGCCCGCGTGGAGCTTCTATGAAGAACGTGTCGAGGCCTGGATTCTGGACGATGACCTGCTGGCCGCGAACCGCGCGAACCAGCGGATCTGGCACCAGATTGCGGGCGCCGACGCCTGTACAGTTCGCCACGAGTGGCGCCTCCCGCGCTGCTTCGGCGAGTGAGCCGACCGGATGCAGGTCGATCGTCCCGCCCAGGCTCTTGAACCGGCCGGCGAGGTAGCCGAGATAGCGCGGCATGTCTACCAGGGGCAGCGTGGCCCAGAACCCGAAAGTGAAGCCGTCGGGCAGCTCGTCCGAAGTGCAGGTCTCCAACCCAGGGGGCGGCTCGTCAGGCGCTTCCCTCGCCGCGAGCCTCCCGCGACAAAGATGCACGCCGGTGTCCGGAACCTCCGCAAGCCTCCTGAACTCCTCGATCGTAACTCGCTCCCACTTCGATGCGGTATCCGCGGGTGGACTGAGCGCCGGACCGATCATTGCAACGGCCGCCGCCGACGTTGTGCTCTGTGGAAGCTCGGCAGTCAAAACTCGCACCCTGAGCCCACGCTCAGCCAGGCAGATCCCGGTGCTCAGCCCAATGACGCCGGCGCCGACCACCACCGCGTCTACGGCACTGGCTGTCATGCCGCCATGCTACTGGGCGGCAGGCGAACCGGGAGGATTCTCAGCTTCTTCCAAGCTACCTGTAACCGTTCTCCAAGGGGCGACCTGTTGAATGGGGCGCTGTCCGACTGACAGGGCCCATGGCGTATGCACGAAGTTGACAAACTCTCCGACCCCCCGGATGGAGGCAGTGCCTCGCTGGTGAAGCTCCCTTCTTCTCTCTGGTCGCCGCTTCCGGCTAGATGGGCCGGAGCGGCGACCTTCCACCGGCCCGCTGCATATCGATGATCCTCGCGCCCTTCCCGAGTGTCCGGAGGGCGACACTGGCAGACGTGGCGTCCGTCGCTCGTCTGTCGGTCTGCGCCAACCAGGAAGCGTGGGACGAGGTGCCAGGTCTGCACCAGGCGATCGAGCCCACTGCCCCAGACATCGCATTGCGGCTGCTGGAGGACCTCGACGACGGACACGTGCTGTACGTTGCGGGCTACCAGCGTTGCGATGTTGGCTTTGCTCACGTGACCGGGCCAACCACCGAGGGAGGTGGCCAGGAAGTCGAGCTGAAGTGCATCTACGTTGCTCCTGAACATCGCTGCCACGGGCTTGGCCGCCAGTTGCTGCGCTTTGCTGTACGCGACCTGAGAAACCACCCCAACCCGCGGGCGCTGCGGGCCTGGGCCGCCACGGCATCGTCGTCCGCGCGCTTCCTCTCGGTAGCCGGCGGCCAACCGGTCCGCGAGCGCTGGAAGGTGAGGCAGGGAACGTTCGCTGTCCGCGGGATCATTTTCGACTGGCCTAGCCCTGACCGCCGTCGAGCAGGTGAGCGAGTCGCCGCAAACGCAGGATGACGTGTAGCCGGCCAGGCTCAGCCCTGATCGCTGGCGGTGCTACCCGCAGCGATCCGCTCGAGCGCGGCTGGACCGTAGCGCGGCGTTCAGGGCAGGCACTAACCTGGGCGCCATGTCGACTGTTGAGCGCGTAGCCGCCATTGCCGGCGTGGCGGAGTCCGACCTCGGGGACGTTGCACCCAAGACCTCCATTCAGCTGCAGGCCGAGGCGGCGCAGGAGGCGCTGGCCGAGGCGGGCCTCACGTTCGCCGACGTGGACGCCATCTTCTCAGCCGGTGGTGAGACCTTTGCCCCGTCGATGGCTATCGGCGAGTACCTGGGGATCCGTCCGCGCTTCACCGACAGCACCAATATTGGAGGGGCCTCGTTCGTGGCTCACGCCGGCCACGCTTATCGAGCGATCGCCGCCGGCCTGTGCCAGGTGGCGCTGATCACCTACGGCTCGACGCAGCGCTCGCAGGCGAGTCGCAGCCTGGGGCGCGGCGGAGGTCTCCGCGGCCCCACTCAGTTCGAGGGCGTCTGGGGGCTGCCGGCTCCAGTCGGCGCCTACGCCCTGGCGGCCACCCGCCACATGCACGTGTTCGGGACACGGCCCGAGGAGCTCGCCGAGGTGGCCGTCGCCACCCGCAAGTGGGCCAGCCTCAACGAGAGGGCGTTCATGCGCGAGCCGATCACCATCGAGGACGTGCTCAACTCGCGCTGGATCTCCGAGCCCCTACACCTGCTCGACTGTTGCCTGGTCACCGACGGCGGCGGCGCCGTCGTGATCGTGGCACGGGATCGAGCGCGTGACCTGCCCAAGACGCCGGTGTGGATCCTCGGCCACGGCGAGAGCCACACCCACCTCGGCATCAGTAGCATGCCAGACCTCACGACGACGCCTGCCGTTTACAGCGGCGCCACAGCCTTCGGGATGGCGGGACTCGGGCCCTCTGACATCGATGTTTGTGAGGTTTATGACAGCTTTACGATCACCGTCCTTGTGACCCTGGAAGCACTCGGCTTCTGCGGCCGTGGGGAGTCGGGCGACTTCGTCAGCGGCCAGCGAACGGCACCCGGCGGCGAGTTCCCGCTCAACACCAACGGCGGCGGGCTGTCCTACTGCCACCCCGGGATGTACGGCATCTTCACGCTGATCGAGGCCACCCGCCAGCTCCGCGGCGAGTCGGGGCAGCGCCAGGTCGATGGCGCCCGGGTTGCCCTTGCCAACGGAACCGGCGGGGTGCTCTCGTCCGCAGCTACGGTGGTGCTGGGCCGTGACTGAGCGGGCGTTCCCGGTGCCAGACGGCGTGAGCGAGCCCTTCTGGGAAGGCATCGCGGAGGGCGTCCTGCGTATCCAGCGCTGTCAGGCGTGCGCCCAGTACGTCTTCTACCCGCGCGCAGTCTGCCCTCACTGCACCTCGGTCGACCTCTGCTGGGTGGAGGCTCGCGGAACCGGCCGCATCCACTCGTACACGGTCGTGCACAGGGCGGCGCCCGAATACCGCGACGATGTCCCCTACGTCGTCGCACTGGTTGAGCTCGACGAGGGCGTTCGGATGATGACGCGCCTGGTCGATGTGCAACCGGCCGAGGTTCGGGTCGAGATGCCAGTCGAGGTGGCCATACAGGGAGACCCGCGGCTGCCCTATTTCCGACCCACAGGTTGAGTCGATTGTTGGGTGCGATCCAGAGGCCGGCCCCTGCGGACGGACGCCCGGTGCCCTCCCTATGAGTGTCGGAGCGGTGCGCAGGGTGAGCTCGCGGCAGCAGACGCTGTACAGTCCTCCCTATGTCGACACCCCACCGTGCCCAATGGACCGCACCCGGCTACCTGATCGGCTACCTCGCGGTCATTGGTGCCGGCCTGCTGGTCGGAGCAGCGGGCGTATGGCTCAACTACGGGAGCGATGAGCTGTTCGTGACCATCCTCTGCACTCTGGGCGGTCTGACCATGCTTGCCGGCGCTGGCGGTCTGCTCGCGGTGGGGAGGGGGCGCGCGTAGGCCGCCGGACGGGGGCGGAGGTCCCGGTTTCCGGTCGGTCGGTCTTTGATCCCGCAGGGCCGGCCCGGCTTCGCCTGCTGGTGCGGCCGCCCGGCCGCATCCTGCGACAAGCCCGGCGCCAAGTCGTCGCGGGAATTCAAAATTGGCGATGTGGCCCCCGTAGCTCAGGGGACAGAGCAGCGGTTTCCTAAACCGCGTGTCGGAGGTTCGAGTCCTTCCGGGGGCACCACTTTCTGAACTCAGCAAGTAGCTGCAGCTATACGGAATCTTTCAATCGCTGAGCGAGTATGCCCACCGTGATGCCCACGGCATCCGAAATTGGCCGTTGGAGCGCACCTTCGGCGAGAGCTGCCGCCGGGTGAAGGTGATCGGGCGCTTGCCCGGCGAGAGCACATGCCTGTCCTTGGTCTGGGCGGTGCTGGATCGGGCCAGCGGGGGCTGGCGCGGGCTCGACACCTTCACCGCCGGCATCCGTCGGTTGCATGATCTGCGCCGCCGGCTGCTAGCGGCTTCGCATCCAGGAGGCAGCTGCCGGAGCGGGCGGTCGGGACTGCGTGCTTGCTGGAGTCGCTGCCGTGGCAACCGGCCGCCTTCGCGCCTCTCCTGCACCAGGGCGCAGGAGTCGGCCTGCTGACGGCCATCTACCGGGTGGGCGAGATGCGTACGCGGCCGAGACGAGCTTCCTGGGGGCGCTGGCGGACCAAGCGGCGACGGACGCGGCAAACGCCCAGCTGCTGGCAGCCGCCCGACGGAAAGTCGCGCTGGAGGAACGGCAGCGGCTGGCCAGGGAGCTGCACGACTCGGTCTCTCACTCGCTCTACACGATCCAGGTTGGAGCACAGATGGCACGCGAGCGGCTCGACCAGGATTCTGCTGGGATCGCACAGCCGATCGACTACGTCCTGCGGCTCGCGGATCGAGATCAAGCAGGCGCTGCACCGGATCGGCCAGGAGGCCCTCTGGAACACAGTCAAGCACGCCCGGGCCCGGCGCGTCGAGGTCCGCATCGAGACAGACGAAGACTCAGTGTTGCTGGAGATCGCGGACCACGGTGTCGGGTTCGACCCCAACCGGAGCTTCCCCGGGCACCTCGGGTTGCGCTCGATGCTCGAGGGGCGACCGGGGTCGGTGGCGCGTGCGAGGTCGTCAGCAGCCGCGGCCGAGGCACCCGGGTGGTGGTCAGAGTTCCGTCGGTGCCGGAGAGTCCTCCCCGCAAAGAGCCCACTTCGCGCTCCATCCCGCGGAACGCGCCGGGCCGCGAAGAGGCCCCAACACCGGCTCCGGGCGAGGTTAGCCGACACACGGAAACCGGCCCTTAAAGCCGGTTTCCGCGTTTTGGAGCCCTGGCGGTACGCGGGCTTTTCAGAAGGGCGTCGGAGCCCTTTTGGTCCTAGTAGCCATGGCTCGAGAGCCACTGCTGAGCCAGGACATCCGGATCGTCGCGGTCAAGCTGCGACGACTGGTTGAGTTCGATGAGAGCCTGGGTCGTCAGCTTGCTCGAAATGTCGTTCAGGAGTGATACGACGCCGTCACCGGCCAGTGACGAGCGGATGACTGGCGCGACGTTGTCCGCGTTCTGAAGGTGTTTGTCGTCCTCCAGGACCACAAAGTCTTTGGCGGCGATGACTCCGTCGGAGGTGAAAATCAAGGCAACGTCGACATCGCCTTTCTCGAGCGCTGCTTTACTCAGTGGCCCGCCGGCATCCAGCGGCACAAAGCCCTTGAAGGTGAGGCCGTACGTCTTCTGCAGGCCCGACTGGCAGAACGGCCGTGAGGGGCACTCTGGAGGGCCACCCAGTGTCATGCCGCCCGCAACTGGCAGCAGATCCGAGATTTTCCTCAGGTGGTAGCGCTCCGCAGTGGCGCGTGTTACAGCGAATCCATTTGTGTTGGCCGCCGGAGAAGGCTTCAGTGCACGGAGCCCTTTCGCCGAGAGGTAGCTGTTGAGCTTGGTCATGGTCGCGTTCACGTCACTGCTGGCTTCGCCTTTACCACCGTTGATGAACTCGAGTTCGCTGGCTACGTAGCCGGGATAGAGGTCGACAGCTCCTTTCTCCAGAGCGGGCTCGACTACTTCCCTGTTGCCCAGGTTGAGCTTGTACGACGTGGCGTATCCGTGCTGCTTCAGTGCTCTGCCGTAGATGTTGGCCAGGATGCTGCTCTCTGCGAAGTTGAAACCAGCTACGGTCAACGTGCGACTCTGGCTGCCCGCTTGCTGCTGGATCCCCGCCCTGCCTTGCGTGCACCCAGCGAGCATTGCAGCGAGAACAAGGAGTCCCGCCGAGACTCGATGCGCATGCGATGCTTTCATGATCGACTCCTCACCTCAGGCCGGCTGCCGCTCGACCGTGGGCTGCAGCGAATCTCGGCCGACCAGCTCCAGGGCTCTGGTTCTACGCCGCAGGATGCTGTAGACGACCGGCACAACTATCAGAGTGAGTGCCGTGGAAGAGACCATTCCCCCTTCCACCACGATGGCCAGGGACTGAGATATGAGGCCACCGCCGCCAGCGGTACTGATCCCAATGGCCACTGGAAGGAGCGCCGCGATCGTTGCGGCCGCGGTCATCAGTATCGGTCGCACGCGGAGGGTACCGGCGAGGATGAGAGCATCCTCGAGGGAATGTGTGCTCCTGGCGTCTTCCGCCACATGCACCAACAGGACGGCATTGCTGACCACGATCCCGAACACCATGAGGATCCCGAGCAAGGCAGGCAGGCCAAGCGCCTGTTGAAAGACGAAGAGGGCCACGAAGGCACCGATCAGCGAAAGGGGAATCGTGGTCAGGATCACCAGCGGCGTGATCACGGAGCGGAAAAAGGCGACGAGGATGATGAAGACGATTCCGATTGCGATCGCCATCGCCTGGAGCATCGAGGCGAAGCTGTTGTTGAACTCGTCGAAGAGGCCACCGGCCGTGCCAATGGTCACCCCAGCCGGCAGGTTCAGCTTCTGAATCCGGGCGGTGGCGCGGCTAATTGCTCCGCCGGTGTCCTTGGCCGTAATGTCGGCGTTCACCGAAACCTGCTGGGTACCGTCCACTCGACTCACAGCCGTGGGCACGAACTGGTCGCTGATGGTGGCCACCTCCCGCAGCGGCGTCCCGGGAGCCACCGTCAGGTTCCCGAGCTTTTCGGCTGTCACTGTGTTCGGGTCAAGCTGCAGCGAGACGGCTGACCCGTTGCCGCCGAGCTTCCCCACCGGCTGGGGCGACAGTGAACTGGAGATCGAGAGCGCGAGGACTTCGGGATTGAGTCCGCGAGCCTGCGCCCTGGAGGCGTCCACCGTGACCAGGAGCTCAGGCTTTTCCGCGGCCAGGTCCGACTTGACGTTGGTGAGTTCGGAGTCCTTGCGAAGCTCCTCCACCATCATGTCTGAGGCCTTCCTCAACGCGGCTGGATCTCGGCCCCTGGCTCCGGTCGAGTACGTGCTGCCCGTCGGACCGTTGCCTTGCAAATTCAGCTGCGAGTTGCCAGATCCGTACAGGTCGTCCAGCTTCTGCTTGAGACGCTTTGTGGCCTCCTCCGCGCCGGTTTTGCTCTTGAGCAGGATGTTGACGGTGGCCACGTTGGTGTTGAAGGCCCCGATATAGGACCCATAGTCGCTGCTGGACATGGTGACCTGCACCAGGTGGACGTCACGGTCGCTCCTGGCCGCAGCCTCAAAGCGCTTCATCAATTCGCTGGTCTGGTCGGTCGATGTGCCTGCCGGCAGCGTGATGGTGCCCGTGAGGCGGTCCGAGCCACCGAAGCCGAAGAAGTTCTGCGGCACCGCGCCCAGCAGCGCAGCGGAGCCGACCAGGAGCACGGCGGCGACTGCCAGGACCACAGCCTTGTGCAACCCACCGTGGATGGACCACGCCACCACCGGCCGGTAGACGCGGGAGAGGGCCCCGCCCTCGGAACCCCGCCGGTGGCGTCTCTGGAGGAAGAAGCTCACCAGCACCGGGATTACGGTCAGGGCTACCAGCAGGGAGGCCACCAGAGAGATCGCCACAGTCACCGAGAAGGGGAGGAAGAACCTGCTGATGAGCCCGCCCACGAGTCCAATTGGCAGGAACACGGCGACAATTGCGAGCGTGCTCGAGATCACCGGTGTCGCTACCTCCGAGGCTCCGTTCAGAGCCGCCTCGCGGGGAGTCTCGCCTTGCTGTAAGTGGCGGACGCTGTTTTCCAGCACCACGATCGCATCGTCGACGATTCGTCCAATCGCAACGGTGAGACCGGCCAGCGTCATTATGTTTAGCGAGAACCCGCCGAGGTTGGTCCCCAGCAGAGCGACGAGCACGCTGGTGGGCAACGAGACCGCCGTGACGAGAGTGGCGCGGATGCTTCCAAGGAAGAGAAAGATCACGAACACCGCCAGGCATGCGCCAATCAGGAGTTCCAGAAGCAGGTCGTTGATTGACGCCTTGATGCCGTCCGCAGCGTCGGAGGTCAGGCGCAGGTCATCGGCGGGGTCGAGGTGAAGTCGCTGGATGCGTGACTTGATGTCGTTGGAGACCGTCACCGCGTTGCCATTGGAAGCGCGAATTACCTGTATCCCGAGTGATGGGATTCCGTCAGTGCGGGAAATGCCGTTGAGGGGACTCGTGGTCTCGCTTACCCGCGCCACGTCGCCTAGCTTGACCGGGACACCCGTCACGCCTGGTGGGACGGGACTCGCCGAGCCTGCAGAGGGGCTCGCCGCTGCCGGAACCGTCGCGCCCGTAGAAAAGGGGGGCGGCTGGAGCCCGACCACGAATGCGCGCAGATCGTCGGCAGTCCGCAGGGAGCCCAGCACCTCGACCGGCAGCGTGGTGCCGGCTCGCAGAGTAGCGCCTGCGGGGAGATCAACCTGGTTGGCGGCCAGGGCTTGCTGCACCTGACCTGGCGAAATCCCTTTGGCCGCGAGCTTGTCCGGGTCGAGCGTGATGGTGATACCTTTCTGCTCGCCCCCAACGACTTTGACCTGAGCAGTTTCCATGGCGCCGTCCAGGGCGGGAAGGATGACGTCGTTGGCTTCCTTGGTCGCCCGCGCCAGCCCGCCATCGGTCGCGGCCAGCGAATAGAGCATTGTAGGTGCGGCCGCGAAGCTGAAGGTCTGGATGAGCGGCTTACCCACGCCAGATGGCAGCGGCAGGCGGGACATCCGCTGGCTCACCGCATCAACGTCGTCCTTCAGCGAGCTGTCGAGGCTAAAGTCCAATTCGATCTCGGAGAAGCCCTGCGAGGAAGTGCTGATGACGTGCTTGAGACTGGTCAGGCCTTTCAGGTTGCTGACGGTCGGCTGCGTGACGTCGCGATCGACAACCTCGGGGCCGGCACCCGGCTCGGTTATCACGACGTAGACGGCGGGCCACTCAACCGAAGGCATGACCTCCTGATTGAGTCGGAAAGCGCTGACGATACCCGCGGCCATCACAATCAGCGCGAAGAGCAAGACTACGGGCCGGTTGCTTAGGCACCAACGAATGATGAGCCGCATTGGCTTTCCTCCCGAGGTTGCGACATGCTTCCGAAATCAGAAAGGATCACGGGGACGCTCCGGCCATAACCGGCTGCGGCCGTCGCTTCCTGGCCAACACTGTCGGAGCGGCGACCGCCAGCCCGGCTGCCCAGATCAGGATCCACGCCGCCAGCGTTTGCCAGCCAAAGCCGCGCACACCATCAGCCGGCGTCGAGGCCAGCGGAAGCCCGTGGGGATAGATCCAGAACAGCTCAAAGAGGTCGGCCGCGGCACCCAGCAGCCAGAAACCAGTGAGCGCCCACCAGGCCCAGATCTCGCCTCGCCGCAGGGCGGCATGGGCGACGACCACCGTGAGACCAGTGCCGGCGAGCGCCAGGATGGCGGCGCCATACATGTGCCCCCTGGTGTGCGGATCGACCAGCCCGAGCACGCCATCACGGGAGCCGGCGGTTGGGCCTGTGGATGCCATCTGAAGGATCAGGAGGGGATCTTCTTGCGCAGCCAGGAACGCACCGATGGAGACGAGCCAGGCTGCTGCCCACAATGGCCGTCCGCGCCGGAGTCCGGCACCTGCGACCGCCCCGGCCACCAGAACCCACAGGACTGCCCAGACGGCAATGATTGAAGCCATCGGGTCTCACTCGTTTCCCGTAGCTCGATCGCCCTGAGCGATCATCTCCGGGTCCAGATGGTTGGCGTGGCTGGCGCTGGTCGCATCGCCGTGCCGGTGCTGCGCATAGTCGCGCCAGCGGAAGAGCATCGCCCCGAGCATGCCTGCCCACATGGGAATGCCCATCCCTCCCCCGGTAATAGAGAGGGCTGCGCTATGCGCAATCAGGCCCAGCAAAGACCCGGTCAGAACCACGGCGCTGGGGATGGTCATGGCCCCAGCCATCTCCGCGGTGCGCTCCCAGCTGTGCCCCCGTATGCGCATGAAGGCGGCCATCGGAAGCACCATCGAGGCCATCATCACCAGCGCGTAGGCCTCGCGCGATCGGGCGTGGAGATCACTCTGTCCCACCGCTGACAGAATCAAGCCCAGTGGGGCCATTCCGAGCAGCATGACCACGGCCATCTGGACGAAGTGCCACACGAGGCGGACGACCTGCCCGACAAGCCCGTCGGACCTGACGACCGCAAAAGTCGAAGCAGCGGCATTGCGGACGCGATGCACCCGCCCCGCTGCTCTCTCTGCAACCACCGACACGTCTGTGGCCATAGCCATACCTCCTTATGCGGGCACTTCTGGCTCCGCCGCGCGCCTACGAGGCGCCGGCCGTTGCCAGCCCTTCATGGGGTCGCCCACTGTCTGCACCTCCTACCTCGGCCGCCGTTGCGGCCCTGGTAGGGCAGGCTAGGTTGATGCCGCGGTCATGTAATCCGTGGCAACTCGTAGGTCGGCACGTATTTTCTGGACGTCACCAAGCCCGAATCCACAAATCCACGACGGCGCCTTCGCGGCCAGCCACACCATCCCACCCCATGAAACCTCGCGGTTTCCTGGGACCCC
>Ga0126378_10002815_pt1 | contig 12971 bp, 9 predicted proteins | sample PanSoiMetPlot_23_FD_92587 | JGI IMG/M metagenome (GOLD analysis project Ga0126378, IMG submission 92587) | Tropical forest soil microbial communities from Panama - MetaG Plot_23 | ecosystem: Environmental > Terrestrial > Soil > Tropical forest > Bulk soil | place: Panama | collected 2016-02-17
ATTTCCAGATTTGGTATGTCAACTTATGTGGATGTGAAGATCGTGTCGCGATCTATTTACGAAAGTTGACACAACATTCGGTAAGTTATTCCCTCTCTGCAACAAGCCAAATCACATTCCTATGGCACGCTACATGCGATACAGATGGGCGACACAATGTCCCTGTCATCTTATGTTGGTTGCGTTTCAAAGTGGCGTCGAGTATTCGACACTCATGTGATCCACGTATGTTCACGATTTGAACGTGCGTTTGTCTCGTCGTTTCTTATCGCAGTCTGTTTTTCTCTTTGTTACGCCACCGCCTCCAACGCCCCATATCGCATGGGGAGTTCTGACCGCTCCAAACTCCATCACACGGCTTTGCGCAATGCGCTTCTCGACGATTCTTCATCACGGCTTGAAGTTTCTCCGCACTTGGTCGCCCTGCATGCGCACCTCGACTCCGCTATTGTCCTCGGCCATTTCGCATTTATCACACCACAGGAACGCAACCTCAGCGTCGACCTGTTAACGACGTCTTCGCGGCGCGACCGCTCGCCGCCGCAAGTGTAATCAACCGCCATTTCTGCCCCTAACTGTTTTCTGCCTGTTCGCAAGCAGACTTTCTGCTTGTTCTGCTGCAAATCGCCCCGCTAACGGACCGATTTGTTTTCACACGTTGCTAATTCTTACGGAGGTTTATCCATGCAGTCCCGTAGTTGGTTAACACTGTTACTTCTAGCGTTGCTCGTCACTTGGCAAGCCATTCCTGCGGCAGCGCAATCCCTCACATCGGGAGACGCGGCAGGAACGGTGACTGATCCTTCAGGCGCCGTTGTTCCAAATGCCACAGTGACTTTGAAGAGCAATGACACGGGTGCGATCCAAACGCGCACCACCAATGCACAAGGTGCCTATCGCTTCTCCTTGCTTGCTCCCGGAACCTACACCATTTCCGTGACCGCGAGTGGATTCCAGGGCACTCAGAAACAAATCACGATCACGGTTGGCCAGGCGTCCACAGCGAATCTTCAACTCACGCTTGGCTCAGCTAGCCAGACCATCGAGGTTTCCGCCGCGGCTGGCATCGTGCAAACCGAGAACGCCGACGTCTCCACGACGTTCTCTCCCGATCAGGTTGCCCTGGTGCCCAACCCCGGCAACGATCTGAGCTACATCGTGCAGACCGCACCCGGCGCCGTGATGAACACACAAGCCGGATACGGCAACAGCGCGACCTATGGATTGCCTGCCACGTCGAATCTGTTCACCGTGAACGGCATGAACGAGAACGATCCGTTCCTGAATCTCAACAACTCTGGTGCGACCAACCTGCTTCTCGGTCGTAACGACATTCAGGAAGCCACCGTCGTCAACAACGGCTATTCCGGACAATACGGAGGCCTGGCCGGCGCAAACGTGAATTACGTGACGAAGGCAGGAACCAACAAATGGCACGGAAACGCGGAGTACTTCTGGAACGGCCGCGTGATGAACGCCAACAACTATTTCAACGTGAACAGCGGCACGCCGCGGCCATTCGACAACGCCAATCAATGGGCGGCTGCGCTCGGCGGACCGATTCGTAAAGACAAAACGTTCTTCTTCGTTGACTACGAAGGATTACGCGTTGTTCTTCCGACTGCTACGCCGGTCAACGTTCCAAGCCCGCAGTTCCAGGCGGCAACACTGGCCAACCTCGCAACGACGAGCCCCGGCTCCATTCCGTTCTATCAGCAGATGTTCAGCCTGTGGAACGGCGCAAACGGTGCCGCGAATGCCCAGAACGTTCTGCCGAATGGAGCCGATAGCAGCGGAGCAGCAACCGGTCCTGGTTGCGGATCGTTCAACGGATTGGGCAGAAGTTCCATCCCTTGCGCTCTGCAGTTCCAGTCCACAGCCGGAAACTTCACCCACGAATATCTGATCACCGCTCGCGTGGATCAGAACATCGGTAGCAACGATCGCCTGTTCGGACACTTCCGCACCGATCACGGACTGCAGGCGACCTACACCGACCCCATCAACTCGCTCTTCAATGCGCAAAGCGACCAGCCGCAGTACGAAGGTCAGTTGCAGGAAAGTCACACCTTCGGGACAAACATGGTCAATCAGCTCATCGCGAGCGGTTCGTGGTATAGCGCGATCTTCTCTCCTGCGAATTTCTCGGCGGCACAGCAACTCATGCCATTTCGAGTCAGCCTGACTGGAAACGCGTTCTATTCGCTCGGTCGCGATTTCAACATCTGGCCGCAGGGTCGAAACGTCACGCAGTACGGAATCGTCGACGACCTCTCGTGGCAGAAGGGCCGTCATGCTCTGAAGTTCGGAGTCAACTTCCGCCGCAACGACGTGACCGACTACTCGCCGGGCATCGGCACGGTTGGCTATAGCTTCGGCGATAGCCTGCAATCGTTCTTCAACGGCAACGGCGATAACTACGCGCAGAACTTCGTCGTTCGTCCGACGCAGCCGATCGCGCTCTACGGCCTCGGCTTCTATGTTCAGGACGAGATGGCGCTCAAGCCCAACTTCAAACTGACGCTGTCTCTGCGTGGCGATCACAACTCGAATCCGGTGTGCCAGACAAACTGCTTCGCCCGATTCGACAATTCGTTCCTGAGCACGTCGCACGACCCGAACCAGCCCTACCATGCAGCCATTCAAACCGGATTGCACTCGGCGCTGGCGAACTACACCAACATCAGCTGGCAGCCCCGCATCGGCTTCGCCTGGAGCCCGTTCGGCCCCGGCCGCAATAGTGTGATCCGTGGCGGCTTCGGTCTTTTCACCGACGCCTTCCCGGCCACGATTGCCGACAGCCTGCTGAACAACTCTCCGTTGAACAATCCGTTCCAGGTGGGAACCGCCCCGCTGGCTCCTGGGGTGGCCAACAACCAGGCCAGCCTGGCGTCGCAAGCGAACGCTTCGTTCGTGTCAGGATTCTCTGCGGGACAAACGCTCGCGGATATCCAGGCCAGCAATCCGTTGTTCGTGGTTCCCTCCTTCTACAACGCGGCGCATCGCATCATCGCCCCGCAGTACCAGGAGTGGAACCTCGAACTGCAGCAGGCATTTGGTCGTGCCACGACACTCTCGCTGAACTACGTGGGCAACCACGGAGTGCATGAAGCGATCCAGAATGCCGGGCTCAATGCTTTCGGTTTCGGCACGCTGCCGGTCGCTCCGATCGATCAGCGCTTTGGAACCGTCACCGAGGTCGGAACCAACGGAGTCTCGAACTACAACGGACTAAGCGTTTCGCTCCGTCATCAGTTCTCGTCTCTGCAGGTGCAGGCCAACTACACCTGGAGTCACGCGTTGGATGAAATCTCCAATGCTGGATTCCTCCCCTACACCTTCAGCACCAACGAGAGCGTTCTAACTCCGCAGGATCCGTTCAACCTGCGTGCCTATAACTACGGCAACGCCGACTACGACACCCGCCACTACTTCAGCCTGAACTACGTCTGGCAGGTGCCGCATTTCTGGGGTTCAAAGCCTGTCTTCAGCGGATGGCAAGTCTCCGGAACCATCTTCGCGCGTAGCGGTTTGCCGTTTACCGTGATTGATGGAAACGCAACCTCCAACCTGGCAGCTAACAACTACGGTGGCGCTCTGAACGGCGCTGGCTCGTACGTATTTGCCAACTACCTTGGAGGCGCGCCGGCGTCTTGCAGTTCTGATGCCGTCAACACGCCCTGTCTCACCAACGCGATGTTCTCGTCCGCGACTACCGGTTTCGGCGCACAACGCCGCAACCAGTTTTACGGACCGAAGTTCTTCGACACCGATCTCACCGTGGTGAAGAACTTCAACATTCCGCATTGGGAGGCTGCGAAGTTGGGCCTCGGCGTTCAGTTCTTCAACCTGTTCAACCATCCGAACTTCGATCAACCGATCGGCGACATCGCCAACCCGCAGTTCGGATCGATCGTAACAACCGTGAGCACTCCAACCTCGATTCTCGGATCGTTCCTGGGCGGCGATGCGTCGCCTCGGCTGATCCAACTCAAGGCAAATCTCACGTTCTAGATAAGTTGTTTCTGCGCCTTGGGCGGCCTCGAAAGTTGGGGCCGCCTTTTTTTGTCCTTTCCTCTCCCAGCTCTTCGATTTGATCGGCCGTTGAACATCACGTCTATCCGTGACGTCCATCACACCCCGGTGCGATAAGCCCAAGCCATAATTTTCGGGAAGTTTGAGAGTGCCCAACACTCTCTGACGTGGGGGATTCCCGTGGCCAAAGGACGTGTTTCGATCGTCGTCGAACGCTGTAAGGCGTGCGGCTTTTGCGTGGAGTTCTGTCCGACCAAAGTTCTCGCGCTCTCTTCCGCCTTCAATTCGAAGGGGTACCATCCGCCGCACGTCGTAGCTCCCGAAAAATGCAGCGGCTGCGACCTCTGCGGCATGTATTGCCCCGACTTCGCCATCTACGGGCAGAAAGTCGACCCACCGAAAGGTTCGCAGAAGAACCCACAAGCGGAGGCGAACCATGCGGGCTGATCCGCGCGGCGTTCTCACCGGCACCCACTTCATCGATGGCGACCACGCGTGCTGTGAAGGCGCCCTCGCCGCAGGTGCGCGTTTCGCTGCCGGCTATCCGATCACTCCCTCAACCGAAGTCGTCGAGCGCTTCGCTGCTCGCGTTCCCACCGTCGGCGGCAGTTTCATTCAGATGGAAGACGAACTCGCCGCCTCGATCACTCTCCAAGGTGCAGTGTGGGGCGGAGCCAAGGCATTCACCGTCACCTCCGGGCCCGGCTTCTCCCTGATGATGGAACACATTGGCTACGCCGCCATGACGGAAACGCCGTGTGTCTTCGTCGACGTGCAGCGCGGCGGACCCTCGACCGGGCTGCCAACCCTTCCGGCCCAGGCCGACATGATGCAAGCGCGTTGGGGTTCTCATGGGGACTACGAGATCATCGCCCTTTGCCCGAACTCTCCCCAGGAATGCTTCGACCTCACCATCAAGGCATTCAACTTCGCTGAAGAATTCCGCGTCCCAGTGATGTTCATGATGGACGAAGTCGTCGGCCACATGACCGAGAAGGTCGTCATCCCGTCCGCCGATCAGATTGAAGTCGTGCCCCGCCGCCACTCGCGCAAATCAGTCGACACATACGAACCCTACGCCACCAACGGAGACGGTGTGCCCGAGATGGCGCATGCCGGCGAAGGCTACAAGTTCCACGTGACCGGCTTGACCCACGACGAGCGTGGCTACCCAAACATGACGCCGCAGACACAAGACAAGTTGATCCGTAGGCTTCAAAGCAAGATTCACGACGCCAGCGACCGCATCACACTGCTTGAAGAAGAAGGTCTCGACAACGCCGATGTGATCGTCGTCTCCTACGGAATCACATCGCGCGTGGCGCAACGTGCGATCGAACTCGCACGGCAGCAGGGGCGGCGCGTAGGCAAGTTGCGTCTGATTACCTGCTGGCCGTTCCCGGAAAAACGTATCCGCCAGCTCGCCTCGCGCACTAAGGCATTCGTCGTCCCCGAACTTAATCTTGGCCAGATGGTGCAGGAAGTCGAACGCTTCGCCGGGGGCAAAGCCAAGACGTTCGCCGTTCCTCACGCTGGCGGAAGTGTGCACCGCCCCGAAGACATTCTGAGAGTGATCGTGGAGGCCAGCCGATGAGTCTCATTGATATTGCCAATCCGGTCGAGCCTTTCCTGCGCACCGATCGCATGCCGCACATCTGGTGCCCCGGTTGTGGCATCGGCACGACCGTCAACTGCTTCTCGCGCGCGCTCATCGATTCGAAAGTCGACCTGCAATCGTTGGCGCTGGTCTCCGGCATCGGCTGCACCGGCCGCGTCGCCGGATACGTGAAGCTCGACTCCTTTCACACCACACACGGCCGCGCAATTCCCTTCGCCACGGGACTGAAGCTGGCGAATCCCAAATTGAACGTCGTCGTCTACTCCGGCGACGGCGATCTCTCCGCGATCGGGGGCAACCACCTCATTCACGCCGCACGCCGCAACATCGACCTGAAGGTCATCTGCGTGAACAACCTGATCTACGCGATGACGGGTGGGCAGACCGCTCCCACCACTCCCGGCCGCGCGATCACATCGACCTCGCCCTACGGAACCTTCGAGCCAGCGTTCAATCTGCCGCATCTGGTCGAGGCTGCAGGCGCTGTTTACGTCGCACGCTGGACGACCTTTCACGTGCGGCAACTGGCGCGCTCCATAAGCGAGGCCTTCCAGAAAAAAGGCTTCAGCTTCATTGAAGTCATTAGCCCCTGCCCGACTCTCTACCAGCGCCGCAACCGACTGGGTGATGGCCTCGACACCATGAAGTACTACAAGGAAAAAAGCCGCGTGAAACACGGCGCGCCCACGTCAGAGGTGGGACTCACAATGACAGGCGAAATCATCGTCGGCAAATTCGTCGATCGCGACCGCCCCGACTATCAAAGCCTTTTGCACGGACAAATGGTCGAATCGCTCGGCGAAAAATATGTCGACCCCTCGGAGACCGTATGCGGCTGCAGCTAACTGAACTTCGCATCGCCGGATTCGGCGGACAAGGCGTCATCCTCTCCGCCATCATCTTGGGTAAAGCGGCCTCCATTCACCAGAGCGCCTTCGCGACCATGACGCAGAACTTTGGACCCGAGGCCCGCGGCGGCGCCTGCAGCGCGCAGCTTCTGCTCTCCGATCAGCCGATCCTCTACCCGTATGTCACCCAGCCCGACATCATGGTCGTGATGTCGCAGGAAGCGTACACACGGTTCGTTCCGGAGCTAAAAGAGGGCGGAACGCTGATTGTGGAACAAGACCTCGTCCGCGTGATCGATCTGCCGCGCCAGACAAAAGTCTATAGCTGCCCCGCAACGCGCCTGGCCGAAGAACTCGGCAAGAAGATGGTGTTGAACTCGGTGATGGTCGGATTTTTCACGGCGGTTACGAAGCTTCTCGAACCTGACGCCGTCCGCAAAACCGTCGCTGACTCCGTGCCGGCCTCATTTCGAGAACTGAACCTGAAAGCATTCGAAAAAGGGTTCGCCTACGGACTGGAATCTCTCGCTGACGGCCCGCATTCTCAAGAACTCGAACACGTGAGTCTTTCAGAAGACTGAGAAGTTCCGTACGAATCCTACTGCGAGACCCGGCCTACTCCGCCACCACCGGGGTCGTCATCTCTTCTGACGGCTCGCCACCTGCCACCGCCTGTGCGATGATCAACTGACGTGCTTCGCCGCGGAACACGGGCAGTTTCCTGCCGAAAAGACCTGCTCCGACAATCGCAGCCACACCGCCGATCGCCACTGCCCAGGGCGCTCCCAGTCGATCTGCCATCGCACCACCAAGCAGAGCCCCAAACGGCGCCATCCCCATGAACATCATCGAGTACAACGACATCACGCGCCCACGCAGGATGTCGGGAACCATTGTCTGGATCAACGTGTTCGAACAAGCCATCTGGAGCATGATGCAGAATCCAACCGGAATCAGCAGAAAACCCGACAGCCAGAAACTTCTCGACGCCGCGAAAACGATCAGGCTCAGCCCAAAGCCCGCGCAGGTTATCACGATCAGCCGTCCAAGTCCCCGCACACCTGAGCGCAGAGCCAGAGTAAGCGCACCAAGTAACGCGCCGACCCCGGTCGCGCCCATTAGTACGCCCAGTCGTACGGCGCCCGGATCCTTCGCATGCAGAAATGCCGCAACACCGCTCGCTCCACCGTGAAGAACTTTGTCAGCAAATACCGGCATCAGCACCGTGTACGGCATTCCAACCAGACTCACCAATCCGAGTAGCAACAAAAGCATCCGGATCGGCCCCGTCTGGCTCACCCACCGAAACCCCTCGACGATGTCGGCGATTGGCGAATCGAACTTCGGACGCCGGGTGCTTTGAACCGTCATCAGCAGCAGACCAACAATAACCGCGATGTAGCTCACGCCATTCGCGAAAAAGCACCAGCCCTCGCCGATCTTGGCCACTAGGATTCCCGCGATGGCCGGACCAATCACGCGCGCGCCATTAAACATGGATGAATTCAGCGCGATCGCATTCATCAAGTCTTCCTTGCCGACCATGTCGACGAGAAACGACTGTCGTCCCGGAATATCGAATGCGTTCACCACTCCCAGCAGCGCGGCCAATACAAAAATCTCTTTGACTGTAACGATGTTCAACAGAGTCAGCGCCGCCAGAATGAACGCCAGGATCATCGACGCGGCCTGCGTCGCGATCACCACCCGGTGCCGATTCACGCGGTCCGCCACCATTCCGCCGATCGGCGCCACCAGGAATACGGGAATCTGGCTCGCGAAACCGACCTCGCCCAACAATAGCGACGATTTTGTAATCCGATAAACCAGCCATGACTGGGCCACCGTCTGCATCCAAGTGCCAATTAACGAAATCAGTTGTCCGGAAAAGAAGAGCTGAAAATTGCGGTGCTTGAGCGCACGCATGCCCACGGACCACCGCGATTCTTGCAATACGTGAGAAGGAGGACTAGCAGGAGCAGCAGAATTTGAACTTGCAGCCACGATAATAGTTCGATGCTACACGGAACTGCTGAGTATCACTATATGCGACCAATCCACAGCGCTTGATCTAGAATACCCAATCATGCACAAACATCTCCTGGTCGCCCTGCTTGCGGCCGTCTGCCTCACCGGCTGCACGAAATCATCGACGTCGTCTGCCGCGTCTCATCCGGATGACGCCGTTCAGCTCAAGCTGAAGGAACTATCCGGCTCCGGCGCGACCGATTGCGGACGCCTCGATGTCAAAGCCGCTGACCAGGCCCTCACTGGCGCCAGTTCCTGCGCCACGAAAGCAGCCCAAGACAAGCATCCTTTTTACGTCGCTTACGACATGCCAGGCATGTCGACCGGAGTAGCAGGAAACTCTCAGGGCAAGCTTTTTGCAGTCGAACTTCAAGGCGGCGGTACTGGCGCTCAACTTCAAAGCGGGCCCTGCCCTGCTGAAATGCGCATCGCGAAGAGTGGACGCGTCACCTGCTTCATCCCCGGTACGATGGGCTTGTCTCCGACGGGGGCTGATCCTCACAGCGGGATCTCTATGAATCCCAACGGCCAGCCTTCATCGGGTAGTATGTTGCCTCAGCCATTTCCGGGGTCAACCGGCGGAAGTCAGACTCAGAAAGCTGCGACCAAGAAGCAATAACCTGAATTATTTTTAAACGCAGCGCCCCTCTGGTTCCCCTGGAGCGCCGACTGCCTGCCCTGAGCGAGCGTAGCAAGCCGAAGGGTCTCGCCGGCGGTCCACGCGGGCATCTTGCCCTCGTTCCCTTGCCCGCGTGCCATGCACATTCCTGCGCGAAACTCCATGCGCCAACTACGAACGTTCGCGGTCAGAAATCGGGTTCACGCCGGAGGCCATCACACCTAAGGTTTCTCGGAGCACTGCCCACTTGCGTACGGTTTTCCTCTAGGGGTGCAATTCCCATATCCCAGTCGCGCAGCGACGGCAGAGATTAGCCCCGCACGTCAGTGCGGGGGGACGCCCGTGCCTGTTCGAACTGAGTCCCGTTAGGGACGACACGTACCTCGCCTATGTCAGGCGCATACTCTTGCGCTTCAAGCTTGCAGCGGATCGAAACTCGCCACTAACACACAACTGCATCAACTTCTCGATGCGCGTCCACCTCCCGCGACGTCTCCTGCGCATCCACCACAGCAATCGCCGTCACGTTCACAATCTCTTCCACCTGCGCGCCGCGCGACAACAGATGCACCGGCTTGCTCATCCCCATCAGGATTGGTCCAAGCGTTTCGCACCCTCCAACTTTCGCGAGCAACTTGTACGCGATGTTCGCCGAATCCAGATCAGGAAAGATGAGCACATTCGCTCCGCCCTTCAGCGCGCTGAATGGATAGTGCTGCTCCAGATCGAGCGACACCGCGTCATCGGCCATCAGTTCGCCATCCACCATCAGCGTCGGATCGGCTTGATGGAGCAATGCCACCGCGCGCCGCACCTTCTCACACTGCGGATGCGGAGTGCTGCCAAAGCTCGAAAACGACAGCAAAGCGACCCGTGGCTCGATATCAAACCTCCGTGCCGTCTGTGCTGTGCACAGGGCGATCTCCACTAGATCCTCCGCGGTGGGCTCGATGTTCACACTTGTATCAGCGAGGAAATAAACGTCGCCTTTCTTCGTTATCATCGCGTAGCAGCCGGAGACTTTGTGCAAGCCTTCTCTTACCCGCACAATCTGCAACGCAGGCCGAATCGTATCCGGAAAATGCTGGCTTACCCCCGCGACCAGAGCATCCGCGTCCCCCATATGCAGCATCATTGAGGCAAACACGTTGCGGTTCTCGATCAGCGTGCGCGCTTCCGTTAGCGTCACACCGCGCCGCTGTCTGAGGCGGAACAACTCCTGCACATAGCGATCCCTCATGCCAGACGTCGCCGGATCGACAATCCTCACGCCGCGTAAATCCAACCCAAGTTCCGGAATCTTCTTATGAATCGTTTCCGTATTCCCGAGCAGGATCGGCACGGCGATGTTTTCTTCCACGAGCGTGTGACATGCGCGCAGGATCTTCTCGTGATCGCCTTCCGGAAAAACAACGGTCTTCGGACTCGCCTGCGCCTTGTGCACCATCATTCGCGCGATCTCGTGGGCCTTGCCCAGCCGCCGTTCCAGCTGCCCTCGGTACAGTTCCAGATCGACTGGCTCCTGCGCCACGCCGCTCTCCATCGCCGCTCTCGCCACGGCGACCGCTTCCCACAACAAAACCCGCGGATCGAACGGCTTCGGAATCAGGTAATCCGGTCCAAACCTCAATCGTTCGACGCCATATGCACGACACACGGAATCCGGAACGTCTTCCTTCGCCAGGTTGGCGAGTGCCCGCGTCGCCGCCAGCTTCATCTCTTCATTGATCGCAGTCGCCCGCACATCCAGCGCACCGCGGAAGATAAACGGAAATCCCAGCACGTTGTTCACCTGGTTCGGATAATCCGATCGCCCCGTCGCCAGGATGACATCCGGTCGGCTGAGTTTCGCCTCTTCGTACGTGATCTCCGGATCCGGATTGGCCATCGCAAACACGATCGGCCGCGACGCCATTGATCGCAGCATATCTGCATTCACCGCACCCTTCACCGAGCAGCCGACGAACACATCGGCGCCGCGCATCGCTTCGGTCAACGTGCGCAACCGCGTCTCTTTTGCGAATCTCTCTTTGTATGCATTCATCCCTGCCGTGCGGCCTTTGTAGACGGCGCCTTTGGTATCACACAGCGTAATGTTCTCGCGCCTCACGCCCAAACGAACGTAGTGCTCTGCACACGCAATTCCCGAAGCCCCCGCGCCGTTGAACACCACCTGCACCAGGTGAATGGGTTTCCCGACAATCTCCAGCGCGTTCAGCAGCGCCGCTCCCGAAATGATTGCCGTCCCATGCTGGTCGTCGTGGAAGACGGGAATCTTCATCGTCTTTTTCAAAGTCTCTTCGATGTAGAAGCATTCCGGCGCTTTGATGTCCTCCAGATTGATTCCCCCGAAGGTCGACTCGAGCAGTTGGCACAGCTTGATTATGTCGTCGGGATCATGGCTGTTCACTTCCAGATCGAACACATCGACATCGGCGAACCGTTTGAATAGCACACCCTCGCCTTCCATCACCGGCTTCCCGGCGAGCGCCCCAATGTCTCCCAAGCCCAGAACTGCCGTTCCATTGCTAACCACAGCCACCAGGTTTCCCCGCGCCGTGTACTTGAACGCGTCGTGCGGATTCTTTGCGATCTCCAGGCACGGGTCCGCTACACCGGGGGTGTACGCGAGGCTTAGATCTTTTTGTGTACGGCAAGGCTTGCTGGGTGTGACCTCAATCTTCCCCGGTCGCTCGCCAAGGTGATAGTCGAGGGCCTGCTGCTTAGTTACGGGCATGATGTCTCCGTGAACGACAAGAAACTCGCTCCAATCAATAGCGTGGAGCGTGGTAGGCACCCTCGTGGCGCGCGGACCAACCGGCCCTTCCCGTTGCGCGTGAGGTGGCCTGACCTTTTCTATTGTTTGGCTTTCCGGCAGTACGCGATGTGATTCTGGTCACGTCTGGTCGTGTCACAGGCCTATGATGGGCGTGCCACGTCCAACCTTCCCAGAAGCCGCCCGCCCTTTTCCACAGGCCGATCTTGACCCGTCACTAAGTGGTAACTTCCCTGCTACTTCCCTATGGGGTACAGTTTGTTGCAAATCTGGTGATCTCTGGCCAGGGACTTGCCTGCCTTACCGAGGGCTCCCATGACTACCGAACCCATCCGAGTTGAACGTCGCGTCGGCCAACGATTTGATCTCCACATTCCTGTTTCCGTGAAGCTCGCTGGGACGGAGCACGAGGCCTCCGGTTTCACTCAGGACCTCAGCGCGCGCGGCAGCTTTTTCTTTACGGATTACCCCCTTGGCCCAGGGGAAAAAGTTGAGCTCACGCTGAACATGCCGTCGGAAATCACGCTCGGAAAAAGCATGCGCGTGCGTTGCCACGGAGAAGTACTGCGAGTCGTTCAGCCCGCCGTTGGAACAAAGCTGGGCGTGGCTGTTCATTTTGCCGGGTACGAGTATCTCTCAGTGGAGGAAGGCGAGAGCACCGATTCTTACGCGCGGATTTCGGGTTTGCACCCGCAGGCCGGAGAAAAACAACAGTCCGCCGCGGCCCCGTCGCGCAGTCTTCGATAACTTTTTTCCAGCGGTTCAAATCAAACGATTTATCCCGCGACTTCCCGCGTCACAAGCCCACTTTGGGAAAAATTGTGGGCTTTTCAACACCCTAACATTGGCTTAGAATGTCCCGAGTCGGGAAAACCAGTCGCCAGCCATTCCCCGCTTGCCTCTTGTTTTCAGTTCCATGACACCCGACTTTGTCACACCTTTGCATTGATCCATCAGCGCGATTACGAAAGTCATTTGGCTTCGGAGGACTGTCCCCCATACCATGCAGTCAACGCGAGATATTAACGAGACTCAGCCCATGCATGG
>Ga0126378_10002817_pt1 | contig 12965 bp, 10 predicted proteins | sample PanSoiMetPlot_23_FD_92587 | JGI IMG/M metagenome (GOLD analysis project Ga0126378, IMG submission 92587) | Tropical forest soil microbial communities from Panama - MetaG Plot_23 | ecosystem: Environmental > Terrestrial > Soil > Tropical forest > Bulk soil | place: Panama | collected 2016-02-17
CAGGCAATAGTTCTTACAATTCCATAGAAATTATATTGACTACCGGAAGCATAGATTATATATGTAAATATATATTTACTATGTGAATGGCCAATGACCCGAAGTAATGGTCGCTACTTTATCGGTGGTTCGGACGCGCGGAGATCATCATGGGTGACGATGAAGCAGCTTGCTCTGGCGCGAGAAGCGCGGGGAGATCGAGCCGGAGGATTTATCGGGCAATCTCGCCGTCCAGCTCGGCGTTGCCACCGAGGACCTCAATCGGCACTGGTACCAGGCCAATACCGGTCAGGTCCTAGCAGATGTCCAGCGGCAGGTCCGCCATCCGGCGCTGCGCTGGATGGCAGCCACACTGGACGGCCGGGTCGAGGCCACCGGGGCAGTCTTCGAGGCAAAATTCATGCTGCCATGGTCGTTTTCGGAAGAGGAGGCGGCCGAGAAGTACATGCCGCAGCTGCAACATAATATGTGGGTGGTGGCGGCCAGAGCCGCGGTGCTCTCGGTGATCACCGGTGGCGGCAAGTGGGTCGAGATCACCACCGATGCCGATCCGCTCTATCAGCACCTCATCGTCACGGCTGAACGAAAGTTCTGGCGCTGTGTCGAGAGCGGCGAGCCCCCTCGCCTCTTTGGAGTCGAGCCGCCGAAGCCGCGGATCGAGGCAGTCCGGATTGTGGATATGACCAGCTCCAACTCATGGGCTGAATTCGCCGCTCTATTCCGCGATACCCGACAACCCTTCCTCGACCATGAGCGCGCCAAGACCGAACTTAAGTCGCTGATGCCGGAGGATGCCAAAGAGGCGATTGGCCATGGGATCCGCGCCAAGCGTTCAAAGTCTGGCGCAGTCAGTTTCGACCTACTAGACGCGGAGGGTAGCCATGCAGCGGTCCAGTGAGACGATTGGCACGATCGCTGCGGCCTTGGCCAAAGCGCAAGCCCAACTCGTCAATCCGGAAAAGTCACTGGTTGGGGCCATTCGATCTGACGAAGCCGGCACGTCAGAACGATCGTTCCGATATGCGCCACTGTCGAGCGGGCTCGATATCGTCCGCAAGACCTTAAGCCAGCATGAGATCGCGACTGTGCAGACAACGTCGATTGATGAGACGGCCGGGATCGTAAGGCTCAGCACGGTCCTGGCGCATGCCTCCGGAGAATGGATTGCCTCGGATTGGCCGGTCTGCGCGATCAGTGAGACAGCCACACCGCATCGCATGGGCGCGGCGCTGACCTATGCTCGGCGTTATGCTCTGTTCACGCTGGTCGGCATTGCTGGGGAGGATGATCTCGATGCACCAGATCTTCTCCCGCCCACGGCACCAGAAACAAAGACGAACAGCCCAGCAGGAAATAAAAAAGACCGCCTCACCGGCGGCCAAGGACCGTCACTTCAACAGGGTTCAGTTGGTCACCGCGCGAAGCCCAGTTCAACTCAGTCCCGACCAGCGCTTGAGCCCGAAGCATCCGCGGCGCTTCGCGAGAAACTGACTGTCGAATTGGAAGGCATTGGTTCACGCGAGGAAGCAGCAAATTGGGCGCATCGAGTTCTTCACGCTAAAAACAGTTTAACCACAGCCGACGCCAAACACGTTGAGCAAGCGTTCCTAGCCAAGCTGACGATTCTTGGCTCTGAGCCTCAAGATCAATTGACTAGTTGGCACGAGGGAAGACGGATGCGTCGACCAAGAACTCGACGGCGATCTGCCGTGATCGACAAGACCGTATTGGCGTTGCCGGCGCCACGACGCATTCGCGACCGTGATCACGTCAAATTAATTGCCAAGCAGCCTTGCCTCGTTTGCGGCCGACGTCCAGCTGACGCCCACCATTTGCGTTTTGCGCAGTCACCGGCAATGGGTCGCAAGGTCAGTGACGAGTCTGCTGTCCCGCTCTGTCGCGGACACCATCGCGAAGTGCATCGCTGTAGTGATGAAGCCGCCTGGTGGGACAAGATCGGCATTGATCCAACCGCTGCGGCTCGCGTTCTTTGGAGAGCGGTTCTCCATGAATTCGTACAGGCAAATCGAGGCCACCCGACGCAATGCGCTCAAGAGCACTGGACCGAGGACGGAAGCTGGCAAGCAGGCATCGCGCTGTAACGCCGTTCGGCATGGGCTGACAGCCGAAACGGTCATCGCCGCACTGGAGGATGCCGAAGATTACAAAGCATTCGAGGCAGCAATCACTGCGGACTATGACGCCCAGTCAGCAGTGGAGCGCGAACTTGTGCTGCGATTAGCCAGTCTGCTATGGCGGCTGCGCCGTGCCACTACGATGGAAAGTGGATTGTTCGAAATTCAAGCTGAATCTCTGGGCGACCATCGGCACAACCGTCAGCTCCTCCCCAATTCCCGTAACATTATTGAAGAAGTGTTCCGGCGGGCCGATTCCATCGGGGCGCACGCAGCTTCGAACAATCCCGTGGCTGATATAGAAAGGGTATCGGACTCCGGGATGAAAGCCAGCGCTCCAAATGTCGAGTTCGCCCGTTGCTTTCTGCGTCTCGCTAACCTTCCCAACTTCGCGCTCGATCGGCTCAGCCGTTACGAAGCGACTCTTTGGCGCCAAGCCGGCCGAATCCTTCACGCGCTTGAAATACTGGATCGCCGCAAGCCACAAGAGAGAAGGCGCCGTACTTGGCTTGGAAGGGAAGCCCATATCGATTGCGAGTGATTGCTGCGCGCTTGCTTTGTCCCACTACCTAAATCGCGAGCGCGGCTCTCATAGTCACACCACACGGTACATTACGAAGAGGCCGCGACTTGGCCTCATCAGGTTCTCGGCGCTAAAAATAGTCTGACCGCACCCGATCCACGTGCATTGAGAAGGCCTTCAGATCGAAGCTCGCGATCTTTGCGACCGACGAAACCGAGATGCTGCAGAATACGGAGCGCACTCAACCGCAGCGCCAGTCGAATCGAGGCAAAAGGGACGACGATCGAATCTAATCGACAAGAGCGTCCTGGGGTTACCGGAGCCACGTCGGGTTCGTGACCGCGAGCACGTTCGATACGTAACCCAAAGCCCTGTCTGATTTGTGGGCGCCGACCCGCGGATGCTCATCACCTACGCTTTGCGCAAAGCCGGGCACTAAGCCGGAAGGCAAGTGATGAGTTTAGTTCCGCTGTGCCGGGGCCACCCATCACGAGATGCATCGCTCCGGCGATGAAGCGGCCTGGTGGACAAAGTCCGGGATCGATCCGACGGCCGCTGCTCGTGCCCTATAGCTGCAAACACATCCACTGCCAGTAATTTCGGACAAAGCGCACGTCGAAGATCCAACCCCATAGTCGTCAACAAACCAATCGAGAAGGCAGCTAGCCCTCTATGACTTCGTTCGGGCAGATCGAACCCAACCGGTACAAGCTCTACTGGGTCTCAAGAAGTTATCTATGCGGTGTTCGTCCGAGGATGACGATCGTTGAGTTTGGAGAGGTTGATTGGCAACTCGAAATCATCCGACCATTTATAGTGCGGCTACTTTAAAAATGCGCGGTAAAGCGGAAGCCGCCGTCGATTTCGTTGTATTTCTGCGTGATCAGCTGCTGGCCCGCTAGCACGTCGACCCATTGCTGCGGGTAAACATACGATGAACGGTAGACGTCAAAATACAAATCGACACCCCATTGGTCCTCGTAGAAACCGAGCGAACCGTCGAGCCCCGATCCCTTCCAGGGATAGAGCTGACTTTGGTAATTCGACGTCCAGTACCCAAAGTTCGCGTAAAACTTTCCGACATTCCAGGACAATCCCGCGCTTACATCGGAGATGGTATCGCCATTGACGCCCTGATCCCGGGCTGCGCTTACCGTGCCCCGCCCCACAATCAGATAGGTAGATGAGGGTACCATCCACGACATGCCTTGCGGAATCCAGCCGGTGCGGGTTCGCAATTCGTCCAAACTGAGCGATAGTCCTATCTGGTTTTCCACTTTTATGGGTGCATTGGACTCGGCGAGACTTTGCTGCGTACGCTGTTCCAGCGTGAAGGTGATCGGTCCCCACGTCGCCGCGCTGCCCAATCGCATTGTTGTACTGTTGGGGGCAGCGAACGGGTCCTGTGGTTTGATGGCAAACTTCGGGGCTTCGAAATATGCTCCCACCCGATCATATTCGGCAAACACCGACAACCGCATCGACGCGGTTTTCCAAATATCTGCATCGATGTGCTGCGACATGGCAACCTCATCGGGTCCAAATCCGGGCCGAACCGGATATCCAACATTCGTGCCTGGCGCAATGTAGTTGGAAACGGCTTGGCGTGATGTCAAACGAATCCAGTCGTCCCATAGGCCTACAGTGACACGTGTGTCGGTCAGTGTGCTCTTTACAATCGGGACTTCATTCAGATCCCTTCGGAAAGGATCGGACTTCACCCAGTCGGATGACATGAGCGAGCCCATGCCCGCAGGGTTCAGATCCCAGACGCCGCCCTCGAGTTTGACGTTGAGCCAGGCAATGGAATCGCGAGCCTGACCCTTAAAGGAACTTTTCTCGGAAAATAGGTCCTGCTTGGTTTGGGCTTCGAGCTGCAATTCGAATGCGTCGGCGCTTCGAGGACCGGCATTCTGAAAGTCACTGCAGACAGAAAATACAACTGTCACGCCGGCGAGCAAGACGCGTTGGCCCAGCGTGTGTAGACCATTCAGGACGGCAAATGAACTATACGCCACAAGGAAAACAAACTCTCAGCCACAGTAAAATATTCAATCATAAATTCTCCCAGATGCCTACAGAATGGCCCCCGCATAGTTAATCGGTGCTCCTACCGCGCGCCTCCATAACGGCAACGCCATCACGCCAACGACAAAACCTGCTCTATTAACCATCATAGGTACTTTGACGTCGCCTCCGGGGGTTCTGCATAGCCAAGCAGCGGTGGGGGAAGTAGTAGACGCCGGCGTCGCGCCGATCTGGCGCTCACGTCACCGTGTGTGTGTTCGCGTCCCTCCGTCGCTTTCGAAAACCGAGTGAACTAACGCCGGGATTTTCACTAAACAATGAATTCGCCGGTCAAACGCGCATAGCAATGGCGTAGAGCGGCGAATTCCTACTAAACCTGCAACTGCAGTGCATGGCTTTGAAGGGCTGACCGCTGGTGGTGGCCGATATCGCCGACCGATCACGAGTTAAGAAATGTGGTCAAAGAATTCGGCGTCGGGACGGTAATTCATTTCGCTGCCCACGCTTGTGTCGGAGAATCAGTTCGGCAACCTCAGAAATATTTCGATAATCTCCAAAACGCTCGCGCTGCTTAACACATTATTAAAAACGGCATCTCCAAGGTTGTCCTCTCCTCATAGTGTGCAACCTATGGCGGTCCCCACAAGCTGCCCATCAGCAAAGGTCTTCCGCAACAGCCTATTAATCCTTACGGCATATCAATTTTCATAGAAAAAATTCGGTACTGGTACGAAGTGGCTTACAGCGTCCGTCACATGAGGCAAAGGTCGGTGCTAGCATGACCATTGCGTCATTCGAACGCATGGGGCGGGAATTGGTCGATGCGCCGCTGTGCGCCGTTAAGACCGACCAATCACCAGTCCGGAATCAAGGAGAGCTCCGCGATTTCAAGCTGATGCGGCGCCCAAGGGTGCACGGCAAATTCTTGTATATCGGCCGCGAACATTTTTGGATCCGGGGCGTAACTTACGGAACATTTCGGCCCGATTCTACCGGAATGCAATTTCCTACCAAGGACATTGTAGCGCGCGACTTCCGAGCCATTGCCGATGCCGGACTGAACTCAGTACGCGTCTACACGACCCCGCCCCGCTGGCTCCTGGATGTGGCGGCGGCATGTAGCCTGCGGATTATGATAGGGCTTCCTTGGGAGCAGCACATCGCGTTCCTGGATGACAGCCCACGCGTCCAGCGCATCATGCGTGATACGCGTTTAAGCGTCCGAGGTTTGGCGCGCCATCCCGCCGTGCTTTGCTATGTGATCGGCAACGAAATCCCGCCATCGGTCGTTCGCTGGTATGGCAAATCCCGCATCGAACGGTTCATCAAAAAGCTTTGCGGCGTAGTCAAATTGGAAGACCCCAGCGCATTAGTAACTTACGTGAATTTTCCCACTACGGAATATCTTGACCTGCCGTTCTTGGACTTCTTGGCATTCAACGTTTATCTCGAGAGAAAGGGGACCTTGAAATCATACCTTGCGCGCCTGCAGACTCTTGCCGGTGAGCGCCCACTCGTTATGGCAGAGATCGGGCTCGACAGCCGACGGAATGGGGAAGCGGCCCAGGCGAAATCGCTCGACTGGCAAATTGCAACAGCATTTGAAGCCGGCTGCGCTGGCGCGTTTGTTTATGCCTGGACCGACGAGTGGTTCCGGGGCGGCCACGATATCGATGATTGGGATTTCGGACTTACAACAAGAGACCGTCAGCCCAAAGCGGCGTTACAAGCGGTCTCAGCGCGCTTTGCGAACGTACCTTTCGCGCCAGGTTATCAGTGGCCAAAGGTCTCCGTCGTGGTTTGCAGTTGTAATGGCGCGCAAACCGTAGCGGAGACCTTGGCGGCTTTGGAAGACATGGAATATCCGGACTACGAAATCATCGTGATTGATGATGGTTCAACTGATCAAACCAGCGCCATCGCCAGCAAACACAATGTTCGTCTCATCCGCACTGAGAACCGGGGCCTGTCTGTAGCGCGCAATCTTGGTCTGAAAGCCGCAACGGGCGAGATTATCGCCTATATCGATGATGACGCTTACCCTGACCCGCATTGGCTGACCTATTTGGCGGCGGCTTTCCTGCATACTGAACATGCCGGGGTTGGGGGACCGAATATCGCGGTGCCCGGCGACGGTGCGATCGCCGATTGCGTCGCAAACGCCCCCGGTGGCCCAATTCACGTGCTGTTGTCAGATGACGTGGCCGAGCACATCCCCGGCTGCAACATGGCGTTTCGGCGCGAAAAATTATTGGCGATCGGAGGATTCGATCCACGTTTCCGTGTCGCGGGCGATGACGTCGACATATGCTGGCGCTTGCAGGAACGCGGCTGGACTATTGGGTTCGCTCCATCGGCTGTTGTCTGGCATCATCGGCGTAATTCAATCAAAAGATATTTAAAGCAGCAGTTCGGTTATGCCAAAGCCGAGGCGTTGCTCGCCGAAAAATGGCCAGGGAAATACAACAGCGCGGGTCACGTGACTTGGCGCGGGCATCTCTATGGCAAGGGTATTGTCGAGACCTTATTCGCGCGATCCAGAATATACCATGGGCAATTTGGCAGCGCGCCGTTCCAATCCGTCTATCAGGTCTCGCCAGGCAATCTGTCGTCATTGAGTCTCATGCCCGAGTGGTACTTCCTGCTTTTGCTGCTCGGATTCGTGAACACGCTTGGGATATCTTGGACGCCGCTCCTTTGGCTGACGCCGCTGCTCATTGCCGGCGGAGGGCTAACCTTGGTCCAAGCCATTCGGGCAAGCCTGAGGGCCACTTTCGATTCGAAGCCTAACTCGAAGCTCGGCGATGCGGGGCTCCGGCTCCTCGTTGCCTGGCTTCATCTCGTCCAGCCCGCTGCGCGTCTATTCGGGCGGGTTCAGCACGGAATGGGGCCCTGGAGATGGAAAGGCATCACCCTCATTCTTCCACTTCCGACCATCGTTTCCTTATGGACCACTCGCTGGCAACCAATCGAATCGCGTTTATCGACCCTTGCATCGATCCTCAATGGAGCGGGGGCGCCGATAGTTCGCGGCGGCGATTTCGACCGATGGGACCTCTCGATTCTTGGCGGTCTATTCGGGACGATCCGCGTAATCGCAATGGTGGAGGAACACGGAAAGGGGAAGCAGTTGTGCCGGTTCCGGACGTGGCCAAAGACTCCTAATTCGGTTATTGCGATATTTGTTGCGATTATGATTGCGGCCGGACTGGCAGCGATCAATCATGCGGCGATCCCTGCGGGCTTCCTAGCACTGGCGGGCTGCGCGCTCGGACTGCTCATTTACAGGGATTGTGCACATGCCATGAGCCAATGGCGCGATGCTATCGACGGTTACCTGCGTCGCGACGATCGAGTGTGCATCTTGTCCGGATCGATTCCGCGGTGGACTCTTCCTAGCGGTTCTTGACCGTGATGGCGAGGCATTCATAACGCCACCCGGAGCATAAAGCCCCTCATCACGGATGGGCGATTCGCGACGAATCGAGCTAGTTGCGGGGCGCATCGCTGGCCTGCAGCACCGACAAGCGTCCAGCATTGAGGCCTCGGCCGTAACGGTCGTCCCGGAGGCCAATCGGCAATTGCGGGCGAATTCCACGCTGAACATCTTGAGTGGCCTCGGTCTACTCCCAAAATCAAACAAAAATTGATTGAGCGATTAAAAATCAAATCTCTCCAGACTGTCGTAAGCCTATTTCACAACCGTAGTTCGCTCCGAGCAGATTTGAAGGAGGATAGCTCAATTCCGCTTTGCGCTAAGAAATCGCGAATTTGCTGGTCACATAAGACAGTCAGCTCCAGCAATCGTTCAGTGGTATACATGGAGTTAAAATCGACAAATTTTGCCGGATGACAGGCAAGTTCGGTGGTGCCAGGCACAAGTTCCGTCAGCAAATTTTTCAATTCTTTGATGCTGATGTGGTCCGACAATGACGTACCGTCCGCCATCTGACCATAAAATCCGCCGCAGTAATGAACGTTTGAATAAAGGCGCAAAGGAACCTTTACCATGCGCGCAATCTTCATGAGAACAGAACGAAGCGGATCCGTGCGATGGACGTGCTGATGGGAATCGATGTGGCTTGGTTCCCGATCCATCAAGTTACGAAATGTTGCTAATTGCTGATGTACCTCTTCTGCGACGGCCGCTGAATCGTCTCGCGGAACCACCTCGTAAAGGGCGATCCATTGACCTTGATGGTAAGCCCATTCTCCGAGATCCACGTGAAGTCCAACGCTGAGGTTCGGGTGACTTCTTGCAAAGCGGGCTGCTGCCGCCGCGCTGGGCCAGCGCACCATCAGGCTGGCGCTGGTGATGATGCCGTTTTCGAAAGCTTCCATGATCCCTAGGTTGATGCCGTCGCTCTGACCAAAATCATCAGCGTTCACGATCAGGTACTTGGTCTGCGGCATAAAGTTAATATCCCAGGTCCTTGAGCACCTTGCCGAGCACGGTCTCGGCGCGGAAGTAGTTATGCGCAATCTCGCGCGCCGCCCGGCTGTGCTTCACATAGTCAGATTGGATTGCCTCGAAGGCGGCGATGATCTCGTCCGTGCTATTGAACGCGAACAAGCCTTCGCCGGTTGGCAGAACCGTGCCGAACCCCGTATCTTGAGTGATAACCGGCCGCCCCGCGGCAAGATAGCAAGCGCTGCGCTCGCTGAACCAACCGCTGCGCAGACGTACGTTCTGATCGCGTGCAACGCTAAACTCGCCCTTAGACGACATGATGTAAGAGCGGTAGGGGCAAGGATCGATGGTAAATTTGTGAGCGTCGTTGAGCTTCCAGCCATTGTTGGTCAACAAGTCGAGTTCGCCTTTGGTCATGCCTTGCGCGGGTATTAGATCGCCAAAACCTGGGCGAGTGACCTTGGCGTCGGCAAGTCCCATTGAGAGTTCGATCGGTATTTGTACGAGCTTCGGCAGGTTTATGAACTTCATGAACTCCCGATCCTTGCTCCAGTAGTACGTCTCGCCACGAAACTGAATATCATGGTCTCCCTGTTTCCAGTTGCACACGGTAGTAAACTCCTCTTTTGCCGGAGGTCCGTCTTGCCAAAAATCCATAAGCACGGGTTGGCGAGTCCTAGACCTTAGGCGCGGCAATGGCGGTATCGGACAGTCGTGATCACCAATGTTCTCGCCGTAAGTGATGAAATCGTCATGCTGATCAATTGTTCTACGTGCAATTTCATCGTTAGCAGCAAAGGCAATCTCGTGGTAGACTGGGTCGGTGCCGTAGTAAACGAGTCGGCTGACCTTGAGGTTATACTTCGTCCGTACCCGGGTAGCTCCCGCAACGTTCAGGACCAAGTCCGCATGAGCTAATAAATCTTCAGCTTTTTCCTTGGTCATGCCGCACCAGGCGTTATCCGAAAAGCTCCTCCGATACGCCCAGCGCTCAGACATTCCAAAGTAATCTGCGACTCGGATCAGATAGGGCACCGCATAGTCCGAGTCGCTAACCTTCATTTTTCGCACAGGATCGTAAGGCCAAACCGAAGTGACTTCCATGTAATAGACATCATGGCCGAGGCGTAAGAGGCCGACGGCTATCTGCATATGCATCCACGCCATACCAGCGTATGGCATCGAGGCGAGAGTGCCTACAACAACGATGCGCAACCGTTTCAAGCTAGCTAACTCCAATCCAGCAGTTGCATCTCATCAGACCCCAGCGCGCTCAAGAAGACTTTCCAGCACCTTCTCCGCCTCAAAGACCTCCCGGGCGATTGCGAGCGCCGCCCGACTGTGGCGTTCGTAATCGACTCGGATCGAGGCAACGGCCTCTACGATCTCTTCCATTGTCGAAAACGAGAGCAATCCCTCGCTGCCGCCATAATGTGTAGTGAAGCCTGTTTCCTGAGTTATTGCGGGGCGGCCAGCTGCCAGATAGCAGACCGTGCGGTCGCTAAACCAGCCAGTGTTCAGCCGTACATATTGGTCCTTGGCACAGGTAAACTCCCCCTTCGAGCCACGGATGTAGTCGCGATACCCGTCCCAATCGACGCTCAAGTCATGTGGCAGCGTGAGTTTCCAACCATTCTTAAGAAGCTGCTTTCGCTCCGATTCCCTGGCAATCTCGGCAGCTAGCTCAAAGGCCTCACCAGAGCGCTTCGGGGCCTCGACAAACCGAAGGAAAGCCTGCGACTTACTCCATAAATAGTTGGAGTTTCGCCAAACGATGTCCTTCTTGTCGCTGGTAGACCAGTTGCAGATCGAGGTCAGAAGCGCCTGGGGAGGCGGCGGCGGAGCTTCCGCGGTAGCGCACCAGAGATCGGTCACCACCGGTTGGCGCGTCGGCAACCAAGTAAAGTCGTGCACCGGCACCGCAAATGCGTGGGTACCAATATTCTCACCGAACGTGAACACGTGCCGGTGAGCGCGGAGATATGCGATTGTGCTCTGCTCCCCCGTGTCTATTTTGATTTGCTCCACTCCTGGATCGCTCTCGACATAGATCAAGTGCCGGATCAGTACGATATCTTCATTAAGGTCATGCGAGCCGCAAATATTGAGAGCACAGTCAGCCTCTTTGTAGAGCTTCAACAGCGCGACCCGCTCCATGCCCGCGATCGCCAACGGTTCCTTGTAGCGAGCGCAATAAGCCCAGTGGTCCTCAAATCCATGCTGGCTCGCGAGCCTTCTGAGTGTCTCCGCGGCATAGGAAAAATCAGCCGAGACGTCGAGAGTCACAGGATTGAATGGATAGTTCGATGTATCCTCTACATAATAGACCTCGTGACCGAGGCGCTGGAGGCCCACAATATAATGGACGTGCTGCCAGATGACTCCCGCGATGGGGCATCCCCCCATGAACCCGAGGACGATGATCTTTTTCCGTTTCATTATTACCTGGCGACTTCAGCCTAGGCGGCTCGCGGTTGTGCTAGGTTCTACAAGCAGCGATTAACTCAGGACCGGTCCGCTGTTCGACCAGGCCGCCAGCGTCGAGTGATACCACCCGACCCAGATGATAAGCGGGGCGGTGCGTGACGATCAGAGTTGTGCGGCCCCGTGTGAGTTCGGCAATAGTCTTCATGATCGCCTTCTCAGCGACTAGATCCAGAGCCGAAGTCGGCTCGTCCAGCAGCAGAATCGGAGCGTTCTTTAAGAAGGCCCGGGCGATGCCAATACGCTGCCGCTGGCCTACACTGAGACGGCCCCCACGGTCGCCAACTAGCGTGTCGAATCCCTGCGGTTGAGCCATGATGAAATCATACGCCTGTGCCCGCTTGGCTGCCTCGATAATCTCCCCGTCGGTTGCGCCCTCGCGACCGTAACCAATGTTCTCGCGGATACTGGCCGAGAAGAGGAGCGTGTCCTGAAGTACCATGCCAATCTGCGCTCGAAGCGAGGACTTGGTGAGCGTTCTGAGGTCATGGCCGTCTAAGCGCACAACGCCCGAAGTCGGGTCGTAAAAGCGCGGCACCAGGCTCAGAAGGGTACTCTTACCGGCGCCGCTAGCGCCAATGATAACCACCGTCTGTCCCGGGGCGATCTCGAGATCGACGCCAGAGAGCACCGACGGCCTTCCCTCATAGGCAAAAGATACCCCCGCGAACACAATCTCCCCCTTGACCGCGCTGACCGCCATTGCGCCGGGCGTGTCTTTGGTTTCCTCGTGCCGGTCGAGCACTTCGAAGCAGCGCTGGGCACCAGCGGCCGCTCCCTCCAGCGCCCAAGCGGTATAGGTAAGCTGCTCGATTGGCTGGTAGAGGCTGGCGAGATAGGCCACAAAGACCAATAGATCGCCAAGACTAAGGTTACCCCGCAGCACATGGAGCGAACCGGCCGCATACATTGTTGCTGAGCCAAGCGCCATCAAGGTCCCTACGACCAGGGCGCTTTGCATTGAAACCATGTTGAGGTGGAAATTCGCCTCGAGACTGCGCGCGGCCTGGCGTGAAAATTGCTCGATCTCGAACGACTCGCGACCAAATGCCTGCACTATTCGAATTGAGCCGAGCCGCTCCTGTGCGGTAGCCAAGAGGTCGCTTTCCCGCTCCTGGATCGATTTAGATCCTCTTCGGATCCGGTCACTGTAATAGCGGATCGCCCAGACCACCGGTACCAGCACGCCCATTGAGAGTAGAGTCAGCCGCCAATCCATCGGAAGCATGATGGAGAGTGCACCGATCAAGGTAACGATGGCCCCAAAGGTCGTTGCAAACCCTTTGTTGTAGATCGTCTGGATCGCCTGCGAATCGTAAGCGACCCGGAAAGAGGAGTCGCTCGTGCGGCGTGCATCATGAAACCGGAGAGGCAGCGCCTGTAA
>Ga0126378_10002819_pt1 | contig 12959 bp, 13 predicted proteins | sample PanSoiMetPlot_23_FD_92587 | JGI IMG/M metagenome (GOLD analysis project Ga0126378, IMG submission 92587) | Tropical forest soil microbial communities from Panama - MetaG Plot_23 | ecosystem: Environmental > Terrestrial > Soil > Tropical forest > Bulk soil | place: Panama | collected 2016-02-17
ATCCGCATCCTTATTGGTACCGGCAGACGCACTACTTTCGGCAGAAGCGGATGTTCTCACGCCAGGCCTTCTTCGACGAAGGAAGCGACGCGTTTCTCGAGGCGACGACGGGCGGCGTCAGGTAGGTCGCGCAGCGGTCCTTGGCCGGAGAGCGCGGCGAGCCCGTGGACTACGGACCAGATGGGGTACTCGATGCCGACGCGGCGCCGCCGGTCGAGGACGCCAGCCTCGACGAGCTCGTCGAGGGCGTCACGGAGATAATCCAGGGGCGACCGATCTAGCCCGGTCCCGCCGCCCGGCACGCCGTAGCTGTGCTGGTGAGGTACTGCGAACGCCGTGGCGAACAGGCCTGGTTCTTCGCGGGAGAACTCTAGGTATGCGTCGCCAATTGCGCCCAGCCGACGGCGGGCCGCTCCCGCATCGCCATACCTACCGCGCACGCGGGAGACGCGGGCGGCCATGCGAGCCGAAAGCTCGCGCATCGCCGCCGCGCAGACCGCAGCGAGAAGCTCATCGCGGTCCGAGAAGTGCCGGTATGCGGCATTCGGCACCACGCCTACCATCTGCGTTACCTCACGCAGCACGACTGCGTCCGGGCCACCCGTCCTGGCCAGCTCAAGGCCTGCCGCGATGAGGCCGTCGCGGACGGCGCCTCGCGGCCGCCTGCGCCTGACCTCTGGTATCCCTTCCGGCGGTCGTTCCGATGTCATGACCCGATCGTAGTGGACAGCGTCCACAAGCGCGAGTATTGTGGACAGCGTCCACAAAAGAATGGACGGCGTCCACATAATCGGGGGAGGCCTGAGATGGCTACGAAGAAGACGGCAAGCGGATCGCGCCAGGATGAGGCGCGGGTGCCGGCCGCGGAGTGGTTCGCCGGTGGGCAGCGAATCTGGTACGACCCTGCGTCGGCGCGGGTGCTGACGGAGCGCGATGCTGCCGCAGTGCCCGGCGCGCTGCAGGTTTTCGAGCGTGTAACCGGAACGGCACACGTCACGGACTCGGTCTGGCTCACCATGCTACCCGGGTTCCCTGACGGCTCCTACGGCTGGGCCCAGACGGATCGGTTGCTCGGCGAGCGCCTCGGCCCGCGGCTGTACATGGAGCCGGTGGGGCAGGGAGACTCTGACAAACCTCGCGATTACCGCTACTCGACCATCGAACGCGCGGACCTCATCGAGGCGCTGTGGCGGCACCATGGCGTGCGCCGAACCGTGGTCGTCACCTTCGACTACACCTCGCTGGCCCTTCTGGAACTGCTGCGCCGCCAGCTTGAGCGGACAGCTGCCCACCAGACGGCAGGGCCGGCGATCATCGCCGTGCTCATGGTCAACGGTGGCCTTTTCGCCGACATGCAGACCCACCCCTGGCAGGGCACGCCGCTGCTGCGCAGCCCACTGGGCGCGCTGGCGATGCGGGGTTGGCAGCGTTCACCGCGCGCGTTCGAGGCCGGCTGGATGCGGGCACGCCTGTACTCCCGCACCTACCATCCAGCGGAGGCCGAGCTCGCAGAGCTCCGGTCCGCGATTACCCGCCGCGATGGGGCGGCGTTCGTGCACAAGGCCGCGGGGTTCGTCCCCGAGCACCGCCGCCACGCACAGCGATGGGATTTGGCCGAGATTGCCGGCCAGCTGCACGGCACGGTCGCCCTCTACGTCGGCGGTAGCACGGAGGATGCCTACGAACACCGGCAGGTCACTGCCGCCCGCGAGCGCGTGCCCGAGGCCCAGATCCTCACTTTTCCTGGTGGTCACCTCACTACCAGCGAGCACCCGGACCTTCTGGCAGCAGCGATCCGCGACATCGCGGTGCGCCACGGCGTGGACGCCGCGGCCACCACCCACAGATAACGACTAGACGATCGGAAAGAGAGCGAAACCCCGTGACCAAGATGAATCCGCTGCTCGACCGGAACGACGAGTTCGCGCGCACCTACACCCCCGGCCCGCTCGGCCCGCCAGCGACGCAGGTGCTCGTTGTCACGTGCGCCGACCATCGGGTCGACCCGGCGATGGTTCTCGGACTCGAACTGAACGACGCTTTCGTCATTCGCAACGTAGGAGGCCGCGTCACCCAGGCGGTCATCGACGATATCGCGTTCCTCGCCTTCCTCGCCGGGCAGCTATTCGGCAGCCAGGATGCCGATGAAGGCCTGTTCGAAGTCGCGGTCATCCACCACACCCAGTGCGGAACCGGCTTGATGGCCGACACCGGCTTCCGGCACCTGGCGGCAGAAGCCACAGGGCTGGCCGAGGCATCGCTGGAGGCCTCTGCAGTCACCGATCCGCAGCTGACCGTGAAGGCCGACGTCGAGCGCCTGCTCAGCTCACCCCTGCTCTCGCCCAGGGTGAGCGTCTCCGGCCACGTCTACGACATCAGCACAGGACGTGTCAGCACCGCCGTGACGGCGCGGCACCTGTAATCGGCATCGGCCACGCTGGCCAGTCCGTTGACTGGCCAGCGTGGCCGATCACTACCGAGAGCTTGGCTGGTCCGCGCATCGCCTTGGCGAGCCGATGGCACCGTCGGGCCACGCGCAGATGCACACGCGGTTGCCGGCCCGGTCGGCGAGCGTCCAGTGCGCCGGCGCATTCGAGTCATCGACGATGCGTTCCCCTGCGGTGAGGGCGGCCGCCGGACGCGCCTCGACGTGCTCACGGGCGACGGAGACGTCGATGTGCATCGCGTGCCGCAGCGGCTTGGCGTGGTCGAGATCCTGCATCCAGACGGTCGACCCATGGCCCAGCGGGTCGACGGCGTTGTCGTCAGCTAGCTCGGAGTACCCGACGACGGCGCGCCAGAAGCCAACATCGACGTTCTCTGGGTGGGCCGCGATGGCGAGCTGGACCTCCGTCAATCAGCGCTTAACGCTGACGGCTAGCGCCCGTTGAAGTCGGGCTTGCGCTTCGCAGCGAACGCGCGCGGGCCTTCCCTGGCGTCCTCACTGGCAAATACGGCCATGCCGAGCTTCGCCTCGAGGGCGAACGCGTCGTTCTCGGCCAGGCCCTCCGTTTCGCGGATCGTGCGCAGGATCGCCTGCACCGCGAGCGGGCCGTTAGCGGCGACCATTTCCGCAACCTCCAGCGCCTTTGTCAGCGCCTGGCCATCCTCGACGACGTGCCCGATCAGGCCGATGGCCAGGGCCTCCGCCGCCGTGATATGCCGCCCGGTGAGCAGCAGGTCGGCGGCGACCGTGTAGGGGATCTGGCGGACCAGCCGGACCGCCGAGCCGCCCAGCGGGAACAGGCCCCAGCGGGCCTCGGAGATGCCGAACCTGGCACTGCGGCCGGCCACCCGGATGTCAGTGGCCTGGAGAATCTCGGTACCGCCCGCGATCGCCGGGCCCTCCACTGCGGCGATCAGCGGTTTGGTCAGCCGCCTGCCCTTGAGCAGCGGCTCGATCACCGACGGGTCAAGCGCACCGGAGCGGAATGAGTCGCCGGGATGCGCCGTGGTCATTGCCTTCAGGTCGGCACCTGCGCAGAACGCTCCGCCTGCCCCGGTGAGGATGCAGACCCGGACCTGCGGGTCGTCGTCGACCCGGTCCCAGGCCTCGCGCATGATCGCCATCATCGGCCCGCTCAGCGCGTTCCGCGCGGACGGGCGGTTCATTGTGACGATGAGGATGTGCCCGCGCAGCTCGACCAGCGCGTGCGGCGCTTCGGCCTGGCCCGACGGAGTGGCGGACATCTGCGACCTCCTCTCAGGCCACGTCGCGACGGTGAATCCTGGTGTGTGCCCGGTTGTGCCGAACGATAACACGTTCTAGTTTCTTACCCATGGCCCTGAACATCGCTGACCTCTTCGAGCACGCCGTTGACGCCGTACCGGAGCGCCTGGCCATCGCCTGCGGTGACGCGGAGGTCAGCTACGCCGAGCTCGAGGCGCGCAGCAATCAGCTCGCGCACTGCCTCGCCGGGGCCGGCGTCGGCATCGGCGATCACGTGGGCGTTTACGGCCGGAACTCGATCGAGCTGGTCGAGGCGTTCCTCGCGTGCTACAAGCTGCGGGCCATTCCTGTCAACGTCAACTACCGGTACGTCGAGGCGGAACTGCGGTACTTGTTCAGTGAAGCCGAGCTCACGGGCCTGGTCTTCGACCGGCAGTACAGCGACAACGTGACTGCCCTGCTGCCGGACTTCCCTGAATTGCGCGCGGTTCTCGCAATCGACGACGGCAGCGGCGCGGAGATGCCGGCCGGCGCAGTGGATTTTGGTGCCGCCGTGGCAGCCGCGTCCGCGGCGCGGGACTTCGGCGAGCGCAGTCCGGACGACATCTACCTGCTGTACACGGGCGGCACGACCGGATACCCCAAAGGGGTGCTCTGGAGGCACGAGGACGTGTGGCGCACTCTCGGCGGGGGCATCGACTTCGCCACCGGTGTGCCGCTGGCCGACGAGAGGGAGCAGATCCGCCGCGGCACCGCCGGGCCGGCTGGCATGGTACGGCTGGCCTTCGCGCCTCTCATCCACGGCAGCGCGCAATGGAGCACGCTCCCCGCCCTGTTCGCGGGCGACACCGTTGTACTCCTGCCGCAGTTCGACGCGCACGAGGCCTGGCGGGCAGTGCAACGGCACAAGGTCAACACGATCGTCATGGTCGGGGACGCAATGGCCAGGCCGCTGATCGAGGCATACCAGCAGGGGCAGTACGACGCCTCCTCGGTGATCGCCGTGTCGAGCAACGGCTCGATCTTCTCGGCCAGCGTCAAGCAGCAGTACCTGACGCTGCTGCCGAACATCGTTATCACCGACGCGATCGGCTCGTCGGAGACGGGCTTCACTGGGCTCGGCTTCGTGTCACCCGGCACGGAGCAGGCAGAAGGCCCCAGGGTGACGGCGGGCCCGTCGACCATCGTGATCGACGAGCTCAACCGGCCGGTCAGCCCGGGCGAGATCGGCAGGATCGCCCGCGGCGGTCACATCCCGCTCGGCTACTACAAGGATCCGGTCAAGACCGCGGCGCTGTTCGCCGAGGTCGACGGCGCGCGCTACGCGGTCCCGGGCGACTGGGCCCGGCTGGAGCTCGACGGCTCCATCACCCTGCTTGGCCGCGGCAACACGTGCGTCAACACCGGCGGCGAGAAGGTCTTCCCCGAGGAGGTTGAGGGCGCGCTCAAGTCTTTTGGCAGTGTCTTCGATGCCGTGGTGATCGGCGTACCGGACGACCGGCTCGGGCAGCGGGTCGCTGCGCTCGTGCAGCCGCGTGACGGGCAGTCCGTCGACCTGGCGGCCCTTGAATCGCATCTGCGGACTCAGATCGCCGGCTACAAGGTACCGAGGTCGATCTGGCTCGTCGGGCAGGTCGCGCGGACGCTGGCCGGCAAGGCCGATTATCGCTGGGCGCACAACTACGCCGAGGAGCAGCTCGCGGCTGCGGGCCCGGCCGGACCACTCCCAGGAACCCACCGGCAGACTGGGGACGCGGCGGCTAAGAGCCAGCCTTCTTCTGCTTGAGGGGATTGCCGTGCACACTCCGATCTGCGACCTGCTGGGCATCGAGCACCCGATCGTCGGTTTCACTCCGTCCGAGCACGTCGCGGCCGCGATCAGCCGGGCCGGCGGGCTCGGCGTGCTCGGCTGCGTTCGGTTCAATGACGCGGCCGAGCTGGACGAGGTGCTGGACTGGATGGACGACAGCACCGACGGACGGCCGTACGGCATCGACGTGGTGATGCCGGCGACAATCCCTGCTGAAGGCGCGGCCATCGACCTGGATCAGCTGATCCCGGCCGGGCACCGGGAGTTCGTCGAGCAGACACTCGCCCGGCTCGGCGTGCCGCCGTTGCCGGACGGAAGTCGTCCAACGGATGGCGTGCTCGGCTGGCTGCACTCGGTGGCGAGGGAGCAGGTCGAGGTGGCGCTCGGTCATCCGGCCCGGCTCATCGCGAACGCGCTAGGCCCGCCTCCGCCCGATGTCATCGCGAGCGCGCATGACCACGACATGCTCGTAGCCGCGCTGGCCGGCAAGGCCGCCCACGCCCGCTCTCACGTTGCCGCCGGAGTCGACATCGTGGTGGCTCAGGGATATGAGGCAGGTGGCCATACCGGCGAGGTCGCGAGCATGGTGCTGGTACCGGAGGTCGTCGACGCGGTCGGACCCGGCGTACCAGTGCTGGCGGCCGGCGGCATCGGCAGCGGCCGACAGGTTGCCGCTGCCCTCGCCCTCGGAGCTGCCGGGGCGTGGATGGGCTCGGCGTGGCTAGTCACGTCCGAGTACGCGGCCCTCTCCCCGCTGCCGGCGGTCCGTGACGCGCTCCTCGCGGCAACGTCGTCGGACACCGTCCGGTCGCGTGTCTACAGCGGCAAGCCAGCCCGGTTGCTCAAGAATCGCTGGACCGATGCGTGGTCAGATCCGGAGGCGCCTGAGCCCCTGCCGATGCCGCTGCAGAACTTGCTGGTCGCCGAGGCGCACCAGAGGCTGATGGCCTCCGGCAACCCCGAGGTGATCCCGATGCCGGTCGGACAGATCATCGGCCGGATGAACGAGGTCAGGCCGGTCGCGGACGTCATGCGCAGCCTGGTCGCCGAGCTCGACGACACGCTCGGCCGGCTCGGCGGCTTGCGCTAGCCTCACGATCAGCCAGCCGGACGGTCTTTCCTCGGCAGCTTGCTGACCACCATGTCGTAGGAGGCGTCCACCGCGTCCCGCAGCTCCTCGTCTGGGATACCGCCGCCGAGCTGCAGGCTGTTCCACCCGGACCGGCCGATGTACGGCATCACCGCGGCGTCGCCTGGATATCGGGCCAGCCACTCGTCGGCGACTTCTCGGGTGGCGCCGCACTTCACGCCCACGCTGGTGCCCGCGCCGAGGAACGCGAAGATCTTGCTGCCGACCTTCACCACGATGTCGCCTTCCCATGGCTCGTCCTGCCAGGCTCCGGGCTTTCGGAGGCAATAGCTCAGCAGCTCGTCGAAATTCACGGGGCGTCCTCGGGCCGGCTCGACCGCCGCCTAGAGGGGCGAGCCGGCAGGTGCCGTGCTGCCCGCGTGATGGCCGTGCGGGATCTGGGCCCAGCCGAGTGCGCGGCACGAACGGCAGCCGTTGACCTCGTAGACGACCACATTGCCGGAGGGGTGCCCCTTGAGTCCCACACGCCAGAACATGCCCACCCACTTCGGCGCATGGTTGCGATCGACGAGGATTGCCCCGATCCTGGCCTCCCTGAGGTAATTCTCGAAGCGGGTAACGCCCGCAGGGCTTGCCTTCGCGAGCCGCTGAACTGCCCGGGGCAGATCACTGCCCTTGGTGATGGACTGGTTGATATAGCCGCCGGCCAGACGCACGTAGAAATTCGTTTCGGCCTGCCAGAGCATGCCGGCGTTGCCGACCGTCGACACGACGACGACCGTCTCCCCGCGGGATAGCTGCGTCCGGTAGGCGCCCGAGCTGATGAACGTCGGCAGGGTGCTGCGGGGGTAAACGTCGAACGCGCCGACGTCCTGCACCAGCCCCGCGACTACAAGGACCCCCAGCGTGAGTCGCAGCCACCGGCTCGCCTGCGTCCGCGCGAGCCATACCGCCGTCATCACAGCCAAGGCGAGGTAGGCAAAGAGCATTAGCCGCGACGGATAGGCGTTGCGCACGATAGGCAGCTGCCAGAGCCGGGCCCAGGGGAACGAGAAGACCTGGCCGCCGTCGACGTACAGCACAGACCCGAAGGCGGCGAGGATCACGAAGGCCAGCATGCCGGCCAGGAACCGGACCAGCCTGCTCGACCAGCCGGTCACCGCTAGTAGCACAGCCAGCAGCAGCAGCGGGATCCCCACATACCCAGCATCCGAGGATCGCCCCGCCTCCTTTGAGAGGTGATACAGCCAGCTGATACTGGTAACGCTGGAGGGCCGCGGCACTGCCAGGCTCATCATGTCCAGGTTGGTATAGCCGTGGAGTACCGGCGTTTTGATGGTCAGGGCGTACGCGAGGTAGGGAAGCGCCAGCAAGATCCCAATCGCGTAGGCGTAGCCGAGGTGCCTTGCCAGCCGCAGCATCTCCGGCCGCTTCGTGCGCCCGGCTACCGCAATGCCGACGGCCAGCGACACCGCCAGCAGCACCGTGAGATCGGCAAATGTCTCGAGGAACAGATAGAACTGGACAGCCATCGTGAGGCCCGCGAGAACGACGAACGCACGGGTCCCGATGGCGTTCTCACGCCAGAGCACGACCAGGTAGGCAAGGAGCGGCAGGAGAAGGCTGTAGGTCAGGTTCAGCTGCCCCGCTGCGATGTGGTTTATCTCGTAGGCAGAGAAGCCGAACACGGCCCCGCCAGCCAGCGACGGCCAGAACTTCCTGGTAAGCCGGCGGCACAACACGAATGCAGCCCATGCTGCAAGCGGTGGCGCCATGATCACCAGCAGATTGAACGTCACGAGCGGCCCGGCCGTGAGGGTGAGTGGGGTCGCCAGGAGGGCGATCGGCGGGATCGCGGTCACCCACGCCAGGGAGTGCCCCATGGGCGCGCGGACCAGGTGGGAATAGAAGGGGTTGAGCCCGTGGCCGATCGCGTACGGCCACCACTTCAGGCACCAGGTGTAGAAGTTCGGGTCCATGCTCACCTGATCGAGGTGAGCATCTCCCAGACCCTGCACCAGGTGGCGGCCACCGGTGGCCAGCCAGACAGCCACGTAGAGCGCCAGGGCGAGCAGGCCCTGGGCGCTCGGCCTTCGGTACCAGATTCGCGGCTGGCTGGGCTGCACTGACACCGGCTGCCCGGTGTCAGCGACCACCGCGGCAGGCGAGGCAGCCTGGCCCTCGTCGTGGCGGCTCAGCGGAGCCATCACGAGGGCGGCAGAGGCGGCATGCGCTGTCCGCGGGTCAGGGACTCCTGGCTGCCGGCTGGCCACAGCGCTTCGCCGCCGGCGTGACCGCCCGTGGTGAATCCGCGGGCCTCGCGCACGAGGTACAGCGGGCGCGCCCTGGCCTCGTCGTAGATCCGAGCTACGTACTGGCCAACCATGCCAACCACTGTCAGCTGCACCCCAGCTAGGAACGTGATCGTTACCAGCAACGAAGCATAGCCCGATACCTGGGAAACTCCGGCCAGCTTCAACGCTATGAGAACAATGCCGTAGACCACGGCACCAAAAGCCACCAGCAAGCCAACCGACAGTGCCAGCCGCAACGGCGCCGTCGAGAATCCGATAAATCCGTCGAAGGCGAGCCGCACCATCTTACGCAGGGGATATTTGCTGCTTCCCGCTTCGCGCGACGCTCGCGAGTATGGCACCGCCGTCTGCCGGAATCCAATCCAGGAGAACATTCCCCTGACGTATCTGTTCCGCTCGCGCATCTGCAGGAACGCATCGAGTGCCCGGCGGTCGACGAGCCGGAAGTCGCCGACCTCCACGGGCTGCTCGATCTCTGCCAGGCGCCGCTGCACCCCGTAGAACATGGTCGCGGTCCGTCGCTTAAAAACAGTCTCGCCATCTCGCTGTTCCCGCACGGCGTAGACGACGTCGTAGCCCTCGCGCCAGCGCTCTGCCAGCTCGAGGATGACTTCAGGCGGATCCTGCAGGTCGGCGTCCATGACGACGACAGCCTGGCCAGATGCCACGTCCATGCCCGCAGTGATGGCGATCTGATGGCCGAAGTTGCGGGACAACTGGACGATCTTGAACCGAGGATCGCGCCGGTTCACGTCGATCATCATGAGGTAGCTGTCGTCGCGGCTACCGTCGTCTACCAGCACAACCTCAGCAGGGCCGTCCAGCTTGTCCATGACGGGGAGCAGCCGGTCGACCAGGGCCGGGATGGACTCCTGCTCGTTATAGATAGGGATGACGATCGAGTACTTGACAGGGTCCACTGGGTCTTTCTACCCCCTGGGCTGCGATCCTGGATATACTACGCGAACTTGCCCGTGCCAGGCGATTTCGGGATCGAGCTTACGGCGCCTGCTGGCCGGCACGAGCCGCGTACCTGCCGCCGGATGATCTGACGATACTGGCACAGCGCCCTGGAGTGGTTTTTTCACGCTCGGCGATGTGCAGACAGTACCCGCGGGGACCCCTGTGAGGGCGCACTTACCCCTTGGGGGCGGGTCCCACCGGTCGCGACAGGCTGTTGGTCCGGTTCACATTGACAGTCGTGCCAGTCAGGCCCACAGTGACGAGTCAGAGATATCCGTCAATGGCAGCCGGACCGGCAGGAGACCGATGTGAAAACCAGGGCAGCGATACTGCGAGCGGTCGACAAGGACTGGGAAATCGTCGAGCTGGAGCTCGACCCACCGAAGGCGGGCGAGGTTCTCATCCGTTACGTCGCCTCCGGGCTGTGTCACTCCGACGACCACGTGCGGACCGGCGACATTCCCGTCCGCTATCCGATCGTCGGCGGCCATGAGGGAGCCGGGATCGTGGAGCAGGTCGGCGCCGGGGTCACCGGGCTGAAGCCGGGCGACCACGTCGTCTGCTCTTTCCTTCCCGTCTGCGGCCGATGCCGGTTCTGCTCCCGCGGTCAGTCCAACCTGTGCGACCTTGGCGCGCTGCTCGTGGATAACTGCCTGCCCGACGGCACCTTCCGGTTCCACGGCGACGGCGAGGACTACGGCCAGATGTGCCTGGTCGGCACCTTCTCCCAGTACGCGACGGTGTCCGTGCACTCGTGCATCAAGATCGACGACGACATCCCGCTTGAGGTCGCTGCGCTCGTCGGCTGCGGCGTGCCGACCGGCTGGGGCACCGCGGTCAACTCCGGGGGCGTCCGGCCGGGCGACACGGTCGTGATCTACGGAATCGGCGGAGTCGGCATCAACGCCGTGCAGGGCGCATCCTTCGCGGGTGCTCAGCATGTGATCGCCGTCGATCCACTGCCGAACAAGCGGGAGGCGGCCGAGCGCCTCGGCGCCACTCACGTGGCCGCCAGCGCAGGCGAGGCGCAGGAGCTCATCACGGAACTGACCCGCGGCGTCGGCGCCGACCACGCGCTCGTCACCGTCGGCGTGGTCACCGAGGACGTCATCGGGTCCGCGTTCAATGCCGTCCGCAAGCACGGCAGCGTGGTAGTGACCGGGCTCGCGGGGCCGGACAAGATCAATATCAAGCTTCCGAGCTTCTTCCTCACCCTGTTCGAGAAGGAGATCAAGGGAGCGCTGTTCGGCGGCGGCAACCCCTTCGACGAGATCCCCCGCATGCTGGACCTGTACCGGGCTGGCCGCCTGAAGCTGGACGAGCTGGTGACCAGCAAATACACGCTGGATGAGGTCAACCAGGGTTACCAGGACCTGCTGGACGGCAAGAACGTGCGCGGCGTGCTGCTCCACGAGCACTGAGCTCGTCGTAGCAGCAAAGGGCGGACACGGGGCGCAGCCCGTGTCCGCCCTTTGCTCGCCGTGATCGGGCTTAGGCCTGCGCGGCCTCGACGGCCCGCCGTACCAGGACCCTGGCCAGGTGCTCGCGGTAGGCGCGGGTGGCGTTGAGGTCATCCGAAGCGCTGGTGCCCTCGGCTGCATGTGCTGCTGCGTCCCGCGCGGACGCGCCGCCGGTCAGCGCTGCCTCCACCCCGGCAGCCCGCACTGGCGTCTGGCCCATATTGACCAAGGAGACCCGGTTGCCCTGCACGGCGACACCGACGATGGCCCAGTCGATGGCGCGCTTGTTGAACTTCTGGAACGCCCAGCCCGCGGCTGCGGGCTTATGGACGCGAATCTCGGTCAGTAGTTCGCCCGGCTCCAGCGCCGTCTCGAACAGCCCGCGGAAGAAATCCGCCGCCGCGATCTCCCGGCTGCCCGAAGGACCGCGGGCTACGAGCGTCGCGTCCAGTGTCAGCACCACGGCGGGCAAATCGGCAGCCGGGTCGGCGTGAGCCAGCGAGCCGCCGATCGTGCCGCAATGCCTGACCTGCGGATCGCCTACCTGGCCGGCGGCGCGCGACAGCAGCGGGAGCTCGCGGGCGAGCAGGCCCGACCCGGCCAGCTCACCGTGCGTGGTCGCCGCGCCGACCGCGATATGGTCGCCCTCATCCCGGATGTAGCTCAGCTCGGCCAGCCGGCCGATGTCGACCAGGGTCTGCGGCACGGCGAGTCGCAGCTTCATCAGCGGCAGCAGGGAGTGCCCGCCCGCCAGGAACTTGGCGTCCTCGCCGTCGCGGGCGACGAGGTCGACCGCCTCGTCAACCGACCAGGCCCGCCTATAGGTAAAGGGTGCGGGGATCAACTGGCCTGCCTTTCGCCAGCCGCAGCCAGGACGGCGCGGACGATGTTGTGGTATCCGGTGCACCGGCACAGGTTGCCCTCCAGCGCGGTCCGGACCTCTTCCTCAGTCGGGGCCGGGTTCTCCTCCAGCAGCGACACCGTGGCCATCACCATGCCTGGCGTGCAGAAACCGCACTGCAGGCCGTGCTCAGCGCGGAACGCGCGCTGGACCGGGTGCAGCTCGCCATCGCCGTTGGCCAGGCCCTCGAGCGTCACGACCGAGCGGCCGTCGGCCTGGGCGGCCAGCAGCGTGCAGGACTTGACCGACCGGCCGTCGAGCAGAACCGTGCACGCGCCGCACGAGCTGGTGTCGCAGCCCACGTTGGTCGCGCTGAGTCCGGCCTGGTCGCGGAGGAAGTGCACGAGCAGCGTGCGATCCGGCACCTCCGCGTCGACCTGGCTGCCGTTCACTGTCATCGTGACCTTCACTGGCCCTCCCCAGTCGCGCTTGCCTCGTTGATAGCGGCCCAGACCCTGGCCGGGGTGGCCGGCATGTCGATGTGGCGGACACCGAGATGGCTTACCGCATCGATCACTGCGTTCTGTACGGCGGGCGTCGCGCCGATTGTGCCGGCCTCGCCGATACCCTTCACACCGAGCGGGTTGGCCTTCGTCGGGGTCTCGCTCGCCAGCAGCTCGAAGCTCGGCAACTCGGCGGCGGTGATGATGGCGTAGTCCACCAGCGTCCCGGTCACGGGGTTGCCGTAGGCGTCATACACCACCTCCTCCAGTAGCGCCTGCGCCGCGCCCTGGGCGATGCCACCGTGTC